>Ga0308169_10005824_pt1 | contig 11035 bp, 10 predicted proteins | sample PhyBR1_2_FD_202139 | JGI IMG/M metagenome (GOLD analysis project Ga0308169, IMG submission 202139) | Phyllosphere microbial communities from UC Gill Tract Community Farm, Albany, California, United States - DLSLSB.R1 | ecosystem: Host-associated > Plants > Phyllosphere > Unclassified | place... | reverse complement strand
TTATTTAGGTAGCACCTTAATAAGATACTACCCACTTTAAATAAAGCTTTATTTAATAAAACTTAGTTGCTTATTAATCCTATCTAATATTGGTTTTTTCTTTTCTTGAAAACCAACTTTGTTTTGTTGAATCAAATTATTACCTTTCGTATCAATAGAAATAATGAGTGGCCCAAATTCCTTTACTCTATTAATCCATAATGTTTCGGGCATTCCCAAATCGAGCCACTCAGCCCCTTCAATTTCTTCAACTTGTGTAGCAGCCAATACTGCGCAACCACCTGGGAAAATTGCATGCACCGCAATATTTTCTTCACATCCCGCTACTGTTTCTGGCCCCATTCCACCTTTACCAACAATCAGTTTGACACCCGTTTGCTCAATAAATTCTCGCTCAAATTTTTCCATACGCATACTTGTCGTCGGACCAATCGAAACCATTTCATAATCACCGTCTTCTTTTTTCCGCACAATTGGTCCAGCGTGAAAAATAGCTCCGCCTTCTAGATTAACCGGTAATTCACGACCTTGTTCAATCAGTCTACGATGTGCGACATCACGGCAGGTTACCAAACGTCCGGTTAAGTAAACGACATCACCAATATTGAGGTCTAAAAGATCTTCATCCTTAATTGGAGTAGTTAGAATTTTTTTCATAGCACCACTCCTTCGTGGGATAAGATTTCATAAGACATATCTGGATTAATTTTGATTTTACCGCGTCGATGTGCCCAACAACCAGTATTAACAGCCACACCAATGGTGGATGGATGACGAGCAGAAGATTCAATATTTACTCCCATCACACTGTTATTACCTGTAAGACCCTGCGGGCCAATACCAATTTCGTTGAGTCCCTGCTCCAATAAATCTTCCATTAGTGCTGCACGAGCATTGTCACTTCTGGAATCAACAGGACGCATAATAGCTAGTTTGGAAAGACGGGCTGCGGTTTCAACTGAAGTAGATACTCCAACACCAACTAATAAAGGTGGACAAGCATTCACTCCACGTTCAGTAATCACATCCATAACAAATTCGGCAACACCTTCATATCCTTGACCAGGCATAAGTACCTTTGCCGCACCAGGCAGAGTACAACCTCCGCCAGCCATGTAAACATCAATAGTACAAGTGTCTGACTGAGGCACAATTCTCCAGTCTAACCATGGGATTTGCGTACCTGTATTTGTGCCTGTATTTTTTTCATCAAAGGTTTCAACAGCATTGTGTCGTAAAGGGCCTGTACGCGTTGCTTCTTCGGTTGCTTCACGAAGAATATCTTGTAATTCACCCAATAATGGAAAATTAGCACCAGCTTCAACAAAATATTGAATCACACCAGTATCCTGACAGCTTGGACGGTTTAAACGATCGGCTGCTTCCTGATTCTGATCCATTGAATCATAAATTGATTTTGCTAGCGGGTTTGTCTCCAACGTTCGCAACTCAATTAATTTTTTCTTTACGTCTTTTGGTAAACGTTTACCAATGTATGCTGTAAATTTAGCCATGGTATCCGTCAATGACTCGACTGCAATATTTCTGTCCATGTTGTACTCCTGTATAAAATTGTTTTAACTGTTGGAAGATCAAAGGAGGATGGTTTAATTCGTCGTTTTAGACGCATTTAATCTGGGTTTGTTAGTCATGCTCAAAATCAATGTCAATACCGTAGAGAGAACAAGTAGACCTGCAACAAAATAGAGTCCACCTGCATAGCTACCTGTCTGATCTTTTACCCATCCAATCATTACGGGACCTGCAAATCCGCCTAAGTTTCCGATTGAATTAATTGCTGCAATCCCTGTTGCTGCCGCAGTACCGGATAAAAATAGTGTTGGCATACTCCACAGTGGGGGTTTAGAACAGCTAATACCTACATTGACAATGGTCAACGCTGCAATCAGTCCAATCATGTTGTGGGTACTTGCTGCGATGACTAGGCCAACCGCTGCGGTCATACATGCGATCGCAACATGCCAAGTACGTTCACCTGTACGGTCTGAATGACGTGACCACAAAACCATAGCAACTACTGAAATGATCGGCGGTATGGCATTGACCAGTCCAACTGTCATTGAAGTCACACCCAGTTCTTTAATAATTTGTGGCGCCCAAATACTAAGTGTATAAAGACCCGCCGATGTACCGAAATAAACGAGGGCTAATGCCAGAACTCTAGGATTAATCAAGCCACGAAGAATACTGTGATGCTGTGTACTTCCTTTACCGACATCTTCTTCCCGCATGGTTTTGATTAACCAGTTGCGTTCATCTTCTTTCAACCAAGTTGCCTTTTCAGGTCGATCAGTCATATAAAAGAAAACCACAATGCCTAAAATGACTGCTGGAATAGCTTCAATGATAAACATCCATTGCCATCCAGCTAACCCCATAATCCCATCCATTCCAAGTAAGGCGGCGGAAATAGGTGAACCAATAGCAACCGCAATGGGTGCTGCGGCCATAAACATGGCAATAACACCTGCGCGGTGACGAGCAGGAAACCAATAAGTTAGATAAAGAATAATTCCAGGAAAGAAGCCTGCTTCTGCCACACCTAATAAAAATCGCATGGCATAGAAACTGGTGGAACTTTCAACAAAAGCCATGCCTCCTGCAATAAGTCCCCATGTAACCATCACTCGGGCAATCCAAATACGTGCCCCGACCTTGTGTAAAATGACGTTTGATGGTACTTCAAACAGAAAATAACCCAGAAAGAAAATCCCAGCCCCAAACCCAAGCATAGAGGCAGTAAAACCCAAATCCTCTTTCATTGTTAACGCTGCAAAACCAATATTGACGCGGTCAATATAAGCAATTAAATACAAAACCATGATGAACGGCACAATCCGCCACGTAATTCTTCGTAATGTCCGTTTCTCAATATCCATTTCCATGTGCTGTCTCCATTATTGACGCTTACCTGTCGAGTTCGGTACTACAGCGCTGTTGACCGAATTAACTTTGGCTATAAGGCTCCCCTTTATTCACCGTATTCCTTATACGGTTACTTTATTTTGCTTTTGAGTTTCTTTATAAAAACTACTTATGCAGGGGGGTAACGTTTAATGAATAGTAAAGACTTTGCAAAAGAGATAAACCGATATAAAGTTAAAACACTATTGCAAAAAACTTACTAATAATGAATTTTGATAATGAATTAGCTTTTTTTTGTTTACTAATCAAACAAGGAAGCCTTGTAGCAACAGCACGAGAACTTAATCTAACCCCACCCGCAGTTTCACGCCGCTTGAGTCAGTTAGAAGACCGTCTAGGCGTACGTTTATTAAATAGAACTACACGGCGAATTAGCCTAACCCATGAAGGAAAAATCTATTTTGAAAATGCGTTACGCATTTTGCAGGAAATAGATGAAATGGAACAACGGATCTCAAGTAGTCGAACTTCACCGAAAGGTTTACTGCGTGTCAATGCTCCATTTGGTTTTGGTCGATCTTATATAGCTCCTGCAATTTCTTCATTTGCTAAAATATTTCCAGAAATTGAAGTACAACTCCACCTTACTGATCGTCCTATTCATCTTCCTAACGATGCTATTGATGTGTCCATTCATTTTGGTCAAATTCCTGATTCACGATTAATTGCAAAAAAAATTGCAGCCAATAAACGGCTGTTATGTGCTTCTCCCACCTATATTAAAAATGCAGGTGAACCACATACACCTCGTGATCTATCTCTTCATCAATGCATTGTGTTGAGACAAAATGACTCTGCCTTTGCCAATTGGCGTTTAACTCGAGGTAATCTGGAGGAAACCATTAAAGTACATGGTCGATTAAGTAGTAATGATGGTCAAGTGGCAATTAATTGGGCACTTGAAGGGTATGGTATCCTCATGAGAGCAGAATGGGATGTTGCCAAATACCTAAAAAGTGGTCGACTTGTTCAGGTTTTGAAAGATTATGATACCCCGCCAGCTGATATTTATGCTGTATATATGGATCGGCTAGAGCATTCACCCAGAGTGGCTTATTTTCTAGATCATTTATCCAATTACTTAGATAAAATTAATTATCAATTTAACTCTCATTAGATAGAACTGTTGCAACAGGAGTATAAATAAGACTTTATCCTAATAAGGTCAGCACTTAATCCTCTAATTCTAGTCTTCGAGTTAAATTAATGAGAAATGAATACAAAAAATAAGGGAGCCGAAGCTCCCACTTTTATTCACGATTTTCCAGCTTATCTTCAATCCATTGATTTATTTCCCAAGCTGACCAGCCAATACGTGATTCACTTAAACGTACAGGGCGAGGAAAAGTAGGATCGTAGTATTTTGATTCCTTATTGATCATTTCATAGATCTTAGCTCGACTAATACTTGTAAATTGAACCACATCTTTAATATTAACGATTTGATTCATCGGGAAAGTTTGACCAACAAATGCATTCATGATGTTTACTCCTATCTCATGATTTCGAGCAACTCGCTCATGAGATACGGCAATCTCGTAAGGTTTTACCCTATTCGATTTAATTCAAAGCCGTCACTGATCCTTTCAATCCCTGCTGAATATTAAAAGCCGTCTGATTTTCCTCGACCTGCTGCCCCTCAACAGGCTGATAAAACTCCTCAATCACATCCAAACCCTCTTCCATATCGACCTCCATCCTTCCATTTCCAAAACCCTTCCTTGCAGTAAAGTCTAGAGCCTCCTGATAAAACCCCGCTTGTTTGCTCTGTTCATCAATTTGCTTTGCCTGAACAATCGCTTCATTCAAGCTAATTCCTTCCCTTAAAGTTAGATCCACGTAATACACTGGTTGGCGATAGCTCTGTGTCGTACTCTTGCCTCGCAATATCAATTGCAATGGGAGGCATGACAACAAACCATTTGATGCCGCATGGTAATAATTCAACCTTGCTGCCAAAGTTCGAATACTGTTAAAGCCTGTAGTTCTAAAGATAAAAGTTCCAAATTCATCCGATTCATCCAAGTTCACATGCAAACGCCCGTAGGGCTTGCAGTTCCCGCCCTGAGCTAATGGACATAAATCAGGGGATGGACAGGGATGTTGCTCCACGCCTTGGTTGGTTAAACGTTGGCAGGTTTCTCCATTACCGACACACACAGGCCGTCCGGTCTGTCGGTCAAATAAGGTGTATTCAGCGCGCAAGCTCAAATCAGGATCATTAAAAATCATTCTGACGGGGATTGAGCGTAGCTTTTGATTGGGAATATTAGCTCGAAGCTGATCATCTAATGGATGTTTGACCCAGCCTTCTTTGCTTTGAATCTGGGACGTAATAGTGAACTGGTCATCTTTTTCCGGTAGGCGTTTGCCATTCTTTTCAACCATCCGACCAATACTGATCCGTCCGAGTATTGGAGGAGTAATTGCTAAACCTTTAATCATGTTGATATTCCTTAATGTATTACCTTACAAATTTGGGTCTATGTATGTAGGTCAGAACAAGGACCAAATAAGTTACCCAAAGAATGTAGAGCCAGATAAAGTGCTACAGAGATCGCGACCGATTTGCTCTCTACCGAAGGGTAGAGAGCGGGGAGCGATTTTTGTGAATTTTTGATTTGGTGCTGTGTAAATAGGGCTTAGTCGGTATAGATGTTAAATCGACGACTGCCTTGCTTTTGAAGTGGATAAAGCTCGATGAGTTCAGGCTGGTGCTGAAGCAATGCTTTGGTATTGAGGCTGATAGAGTCCTTAGCTTTCTTCCAGACTACTGAGCCATTTGCAAAGACTGCCCTTTCCTTGTCTTGCATCATCATCTGGATTTCATGTTTAAGCTGGTCAAAGCGTTCCTGCTGATGCTGAATCTCTTCTTTCATTTTGATGAGCTGATCGAACATCAAATTGGCATTTTCATTTTGCGAAAGATCCTCTACCGTTAAAGGTACATGCGCTGGATAAAGTTGTTGAATCGCTTTAGCTGCGGATTCACTGGCATCGACTGATGGCGGAGTATCCTTTTCCACGCATTCCCAGAAATATCGTTCTGCTTGAACAATATGTTCAATCACCGATTCTGATCGTGTCACTTTGAAGATCTTGGTTTCATGCCCACAGATCAAGACACAAACATGCGCTGCCTGTTTACCAGTCACCGCCAGTTGATGTTGTACCTGACAAAGCACATATAAAGGCACACCATCACGCCACAATTTTACTCCATGCTCACCTGCTGTTTTGCATTCAAGAATCTGAACTTCGTCGCTTCCTACAACAGAGTAATCCAAGTTTGCTAACATGAAATGCTTATCAGGATCAGGGTGCTGTAATACAGCATTGACTCGACGAACTTTATTATTGGTGTGCATGCTGTAATACTCAGCCACTAAAGGTTCGAGCTGTTTGCCCCAATACAGCGGTGCTACACCTGAACTTTCATCTTCAATGGATTGAGTCTGACGACCTGTTTTGATCAGCCAAAGCTCTAACATGGACATGTAGGGATTTAAGCCACATGCTGTTGCTGCATCACTGCTGCCAATGCCTTGTTTACGAACTTCAAGCCAATCTTGATACGCCATATCTTTGGTGTTGACTAAGCGTTTTGCAGAACTAGCTCGTTTAGGTGTAGTTAATGGATTTAATGCAGTTTGAACACCTGCCTGTACAGTCTGATTTGAAATCGGTGCGATTTGATTCATGGTTCTATCCTTATAAATTTCAGTTTTTGTAAAAAAGAAGTGCATAAAAAAGCCATACCCGACACGAGGTCGGGTATGGCGATATGCATGCTGATTCAGATTATTGATTGTGAGTAGTAAATAGAGAGAGTTACGTGTGTGCTGTACTCAGCGATTGTTGAGACTTGCGGGGTTAAGGTTGGATGGATTACATGAGCTTAGGCTATCAAAGATAAAGCCTGTTCCAGTCCACGTTGCTTAAGACCTGCGCCTGCACCAAACCAAGCTGAATCAAGACGATGATCGGTACTCATGGCACGTCGTTCATGATCCACAAATTCCGTGATCGAACACAGTAAACCATAAGCAGTGTCTTTGGCGGATGACAGGTCAGCACCACGTCCTTGCCCATTGAACATGTCCAAAGCTTTATTCATGGCACGACCATTTGGTTCAGGCTTTTTCTCTTGAGCTTGCTGCGCGACATTACGATAGAACTGAATGATGTTTTCTTCAGGATCGGAAATTGACATGGTGCTGTTGTTGAATACGGCATCAAAATAAGCTTTGGCTTCCTGCTGACTCACCTTACGCTGTGTGAGTTGTTTCATTTCATACATGTGCTCATCCCATGCACGAACTGAAATACCCAATTGTTGTTTCACTTTCTCTGCATCAAACTTGGTGCTATGTGGAACCTTCACTACACCTGCACTACTGCTCTGCCCACGTAAAGCAATCGCCAAAGTGTTGTTACAGACCACCCGGATACTAGTGAACTGTGCTGTCGTTGCCAAGGTGCCATCACACGCAGTAGCCAGCAGGATATAACCATTACTGATATCCTTAGACTTTAACGCGGTACTTTGCCCGGTACGTGCTAAAGCCCAGAACTTCTTCCCACCTTTCAAAACCCCTGCGGTTTCTAACTCAAAGCCAGATTGCTCAGTCAGATCCCGGTAGAACTCTAGAATCTCTTTAGGCTGAACTTCCTGATAACGCTGACTGACCACAGATAAAGGCGCATGTGTATCTGAGCGATACAAAACACGCTGCTCTTCAAAAGGCATGATAATGCTCTGACCACGTTCATTCTGTGCCATATAGCTGACGTTCGAGGATTCAATCCGCCAGTCCATCCCAGCTTGCTGTGCCCAGACTTCCAGTGGTTGTTTCGGACTTAGCTGATTACCGAGACCATGCCAAGGGGTTTCGCCAACATAGGCGATTTGTTCGATTTGATGTGCCATCGTTTTTATCTCCTAGATTATTAGCGAAAGTTCTGCTGACAGTGGTTGCAATGGTAATAGGTCATAGTGATCGGCTTTTTAGGCTCATCAAACATGCTACTAAATAGGCCACCAATGACCGCACCTGCAATACCACCAATGAATGGAGATACAGGCAGTGGCAAACTCTTTGAAATGGATGCACCAATGGTTGCGAATGAAGCTGATGCTGCTAGACCTGTAGAATCAGATCCACTCACCTGCTGATTGACAACCTGAATGACTTGATTCGATAAGCAATAAGGGCAATTTAAACTCATAATATATACCTTTAGAAATGACAAAGGCTCACCGATTGGCAAGCCTTGCAAAGTTAAAAAACTCGTTTTCATCTAGATAATGTATATCTGAGATTATTTTCATTTAGCGTTTAGGGCGTTTACGACCATCGGGTAATCGTAAATCCAATCTAACCCTATTTATAGTATCTACGCTATTACGTCTTGATGGTCTATTAAACTTGCCGTGACCAAAACTCTGCATGTTTTTGACTCTTACTCGAAGGTACTGCTCTGTTTTAGTAGGCTCTGTGAAATACCTGACTATCTTCAAAACATTAGCTCTTTTAGCATCATCTCCCCGAATTAAAGGACCTAGAGCATCGTTTCCACTTTCTTTGTAACTTCTACGATTCTGCTTAGTATTGCAGTTGTACCCTTGTCCAGTTTCTTCTGTTATTTCTTTCCAAGTATCAATAATACAATCTGCAATATGGCGATCAAACTTAACACGACTACCATTATAGAAAAGTAAGAAATGTGCGTGATATCCTTTTTCGGCACCTTGCTCTAAAGCATACATATAGCCCTGCAAATCACTAAAATGGCGATCTCTATCCTGTAATCGATCTAGTAGTTTTCGGATATCTTGCCTAAAGTCCGAAATATCAATGAATCTTCGCTTATTCTGTCTATAAGATAAATCAACCCGAATAACAGCTAATTTAGAATGATGTTCTAGCAATAACTCTGTGTACTCCATAGCCTTACATCGATTCTTTAGCTCATCCTCTTTGAAACGTTGAACTTCCCTGTCATGTTGTCTTTGAAACTTTTGAAATCTTGACTTCACATCACGAAATCTTAGTTTTTCTAAGATTGAACTATCGATATATTGAAATGCTCTTACATCTTTTTCCAACTCTAACATTAGCTCAATCATGGCTTGGTTATAAGCAGAATATATCAGGTTTGAATTATATTGCTCTTGTAACTCTCTGAGTAAGTCAACTAAATCACACCAATAGTCATCCCATGGTCTTTGACCAGTTATCGTATCTTCTACAAAGTTTTCAATTGCAGTAATCAATGAAGAATGATTGATCTTGGTTTGTTCCATTGCTATGTACCTGTTATTAATACATAGCAATAGGGCTAATCAATAAGAAATTACATATAGGCTTAAATTAGATAAAAGCTCTATATAATGAATATGCATATAAGTGCATATATTTAATTAGTATTAATAATATAGCCTTATAATACCCATTAAGACTTCAGCTACAAATACAGTGATTCATTAGGCTTTCATAGTCATACTTCTATTCGTGTACACGTTTTGCCGATCATATTGTGAAGCGACAACTTTTTACACTCATCTTCTCAAATTTCTGTATCAAACTTTCGCGTGCCTCTGCTAAATCTACTTCGAATTTCTTCATCATCAGTAAGTTCTAAAAATTCCTGATATACAAAAAAAGGTAATATTTTCTTTTCAAATACGTTCCATCCATCACGATCATTTGCTTCAAGTAATATTTGAGAAGGTAAATCTAAATGTCTCATTAATGGAACTGGCTCTACTTCAATTTTGGGCACTTTATCATTTTCAAAGATGAAGCCTCCTCTACGCTTTAATAATTCGGCAGCATAATCTTCGAATTCTTGCCTCACATTTCGAATACTACCATTAATTTTGCTTTCCCCTACTTGTAGCAAAGTATCGCTATCTATTATCAATACGATATCTTGGAACCATTGATCATTATCTTTATCCCAAAAATAAAAGAAGTTTAGATATCCTTTAAAACCTGCCACAGGCTTCCTTGCTTTCTTATTCAGTTCACTAAAAAAACTTTTAAATTGATCTAGGGTAATTTTTTGGTTATCACTATCTAGCCAAATTCTAAATCTATAGAGAGCAATATTACTAGATCTATAGCTTCTAAAATGAATAATAGTTTCTTGTAATTTTTTCGAATACTTATTAACGGCTATTTTGAAATTTTCAGCATTTATTCCGCTCACAGTATCATTAAAAGATTTTTTTCTGCTTGACATCGATAATTGAAATGTTGGTCGCTTATCAAATTCTCCTTTACTTATTGCATTTTTAAGATCACACACAATATGATTAAGTTCGTTTAAAGGTTTAAAGTAAATTTCCTGATTTAGTAAATTACGTTCCTGCCCAGTATGCCTGTCAGGTGAAAATTTATAATCTTCCATAAATTTTAAGAATAATTGAATATGTGAGGACAGGTATCTCCCTCCATTCATTGCACGTATGGTTTTTAGATTATCAAATAAGTACAGTAGTTCATGACCTAGAGCCGTTATTCGCTTTTGGACCTTTTCCAATGGCTCTTCATCCAAATCTTTTACACTTTCATCATCAAACATATAAGCTGGTGTGGCGTTATAAGCTAATACCAGTACAAATCGTTCAAGGCGAGATAGCAATCCAACAGTATCATTTTGATCATTTAATATCTTACCCACTATTTCTAGGTACGTATTATTAGAGCTATCCGTTTTATAAAAATCTTCGCCAAGCTTAGTCTGTAGCTCAGTATAAATCAGCTCAATTACATTCAAATACTCTTGAGCAAATTTGACTTTTTGACTTAACTGTAGCGGTTTTCTGTTAGGATCAATTAAATCTCTAATCTTTTGAATTTTTCTTGAAGGATAACTCCTTTCCTCTTTGGTTGATCGCCTGATTTCAGTGGGATGGCTCGTCTCCTTTAAGCTACCCAATACTTTATCAAAACGACTATCTGCTAAAATTTTTTCCACTAGTAACGATGCAAGATCATCCATTTTTTCATCAAGAGCTATGACAAAATTTTCGTCTTCGCAACTATCCAATTCATTAACTGTATCAATTACGTCATTTTCA
>Ga0308169_10005823_pt1 | contig 11038 bp, 8 predicted proteins | sample PhyBR1_2_FD_202139 | JGI IMG/M metagenome (GOLD analysis project Ga0308169, IMG submission 202139) | Phyllosphere microbial communities from UC Gill Tract Community Farm, Albany, California, United States - DLSLSB.R1 | ecosystem: Host-associated > Plants > Phyllosphere > Unclassified | place... | reverse complement strand
AGTTAAACTTGCCCCGATCATCCAAAGCTGATTTCGTGTAGCGCAAAACGTCATTAAACCTGTACAGCATCGGGTTAACCATCAACGTTTCAGACAGATCGCTATCCGCCCTGTTTTTCAGTTGCCTTAAAAATTCCTGATCCGGCAACAGGTGAAGTATCGACTCATCTGCCCCAGCGAGCCTCACCTGACCACCGCTCCCCCAGTGGAGTAACGTAAAGGACGAAAAGCTACCGAAGGGTGTAGACCTGAAGCACATCCGGTTGTAATATTTAGATAGGGTATGCTTCTCCTTATCTGTTAACCTGTCAAAATCAAATTCCTTTTTTTCCAGCAAGTGATAAAACCCCGCACTCGCCAGAAATACTGCATTGCGGAAAGCCTGCTGCAGAAGTACCTCCGGCAACCGCGAGAGATCATAACCGCTGAAGCTATAATAAGGTGCCCTTAAAAATACCTCCGGTAAAAACCGGTAAACCATAGACCTGCTTTCTTTCATCTCATCCTTATTTAAGGGTATAATACCCATCTCATACTGTTTTAACTTTTTTAATCCCCGTTAATTTGTTTCATAATCCTTCTACCATGAAAGCAATTTTTAAATCAACCGTTCCACCGCTGCTCGTACTGCTATTTAGTTATGCCGCGTTCAGTAAACTCTTTACCATTACAGCCTTTGATGAGCAGCTCCACAACCAGGCTTTTCCCGGCTGGGTTGCAGATTTTCTGTTGTATTTTTTGATTCCGGCAGAACTTGTTACCGCGCTCCTGCTATGTTTCAAAAGAACCTTGATCCCTGGTCTACTGGGTTCAACGCTATTGCTGCTCGCCTTTACCGCCTACATTGCGCTGGTGCTGGCAGGCTATTTCAGCAAGACACCCTGCAGCTGCGGCGGCGTATTAAATGGGCTCGGATGGAAATCGCATCTCATTTTTAACCTTGCATTCACCACACTAGCGATAACTAGCTTAACTATTCACCTAAAGCAGGAGGTCCGTGACAACGAGTAATCAACTTACCCGGATACCGGTCCTATCCAATACCGAAACAATCAACCGATCGAAAGACCACCCAACCAGATCGACTTCATTTATCCTCCTTAAACGGAGATCATTTAAAAACTAAATACCATGTCAAAAAAATTCAACTTAGGCCTTGCAGCCCTTGTATTAGGGTTCGGCCTTATCGCCTCACAAAGTGCATTCACCAACAAAAAAACTACTTACTATCACTACAAAACCGGTAATGGCCCTGTTGCTGACACGAACTCATGGGAACCTGCAGGAAGCCCTTCTGCGTTCGAATGTAGCGGGGCTCCGGAAGTACCTTGCACAATTGCAATCGAAACTTCGCTTTCCAGCTACCGTAGAGGTAAAGACAACCAAGCCGTTCTTGAATCTCAAGAATTGATTTCAGCCAGGGAGCAGTAACACTAATCAATGGTGCAGGTTAATGCTGCACCATTGCATTTAAGGATTCTGCGGAAGACCCGCCACCTCGATCACCCGTTCGGGGATCGGGAGGGCAAAGCCCGTACTGTTAGCCTTAAGCTGGTAGGTCACACCTTTGTAGCTCCTGCTAAAAGAAATACCGGCATTCTCCATATTCAGCCTTTTCACATCTACCCACCGCAGCCCCCTGAGCAGCAGTTCCTTTCTCCGCTCCAAAAGAACTTCAGCCAGCACCGCCTGCTGATCGCTCCCTACACGGTCAATGAAAGTGTTCTTTTTATACCGGTTTCGCAGCAAACGGTTCAAATCAGCCAGCGCTTCTGATAGCCTGCCCGCTCTAGCCAGGCATTCGCTCCGGATCAACAGCATCTCATTTACCGCCACACCGCTAAAGAAATTCGAATTCCCTTCATAGCTTCCCTTAAATCCGTAAGTCCCGTTTTTGTTGTCGCTAAAAAATACAGTCTTTCGCAAATCATTCGCCTCATATAGTGCATAAAGCCCAGGATTGATCTTCCCCCTTGCACTAATCAGCATCGAGGAAGTAAAGTAACTGTCTTGCAATACTTCAACATTAAATTGGCCAATGGGATAACTTGCTGCTGCATTCAAAGCATTAAAATCCAGCAAATCAGCCTTTAGCGACAAACAGGAATCCGCATACAGCTTTGCCAGCTCGTAATTGCGCATCGATAAGTAAACCCTAGCGAGCAGGCCATAAGCCGCAGGCCTGGAGGGCCGCATCACATGGACCGCTTTAAGGGGAAGCGCCCGGGTTGCCCTTTGCAGATCGGAGACCACCTGCGCATACCCCTGCGCAACAGTTGCCCGTATCGAAGGCACATTAAAGTCAGCTCCTAGCCTCAGCGGAACACCCAAATCTGCCGGAGACTGCTCGTCATAGGCATTACCCCATATATAAAGTCCCCGCAAATGGTTTTTCGCCCGGATAAAATAAGCCTGCCCGGAGACATTGTCCCATTCGGCACCATTCCCCGCAGTTTTGCCAATTTTACCGATAGCCTCCAACACCACGTTGGTACGGTTAATGGCCCTGTAATTATAAAACCATTCATTGCCATCCTGCAAAAAGATATTGCTGCGCTGCCAGGTATACATATTGCGCTCATTTTCAGGCCTTGCACCTAAATCTGCATCATTCAGGTATACATCGTCCGTGCTGATCTCCGCCGCATTCCCGTCCACATAATTCAGCACCTGGTACTGATCGAGCAAAGCCTGCAGGTCTGTCAGCGTTTCAGGTATAGCCTGGTTCTGGTTAGACTTCTCGTCCAAAAACTTCTTGCATGAGCTGCAAAGCAAAAGCACCAGCATGCTTAAATAAATTAACTTTTTCATATTCGCTTAAGCTTATAAAGATGATTTAAAACCAAATGCAATACTTTTTGGATCCGGTATCCCGTTAAAGTCCGGATCAATGTGCTCCTTGTTTGCACGCCAGATGATCCCCAGGTTACTGGCCACCACAAACACCTGCAGTTTGGAAAAGCCTGCTTTCTTTCCGCGGGGAAACTTAAAGTCATAGCCTAAGTTCACATACTGCATGCGGATATGGTCCCCTTTAAGTACATTGACCTCTGATCCCCAGTAAAACTCATCCCTGAGGTCCGAGTTGGGATAAATCAGGCTCGGCACATTGGTCTTGAGTTCATCACCCGGTTTTTGCCACCTGCTGGCGTAATCAGCAGTTCCCTGCCTAGCTATCATGAGCGAACCGTAATCGAGCGCATTTTTCCTGAAATAGTACCCCAGCTTGAAGCTCATCCTGAAAGCTAGCGTAAAGCCACCATAAGCAAAACTATTGCCCAGCCCGCCGGTAAATATGGGGAGCGCGGTACCGTGGTATACCATATCCTCGAATTTAAGCGAGCTGCCCATCAGCGCATCGTAGTTTTTGCTTATCGCCCCGTTCAATATCCCCTGAGGGTCGCCTGTCGCAGGATCCAGTCCTGCCCATTTAAAAGAAATCATCCCATAAAGCGGATAACCCACCAGCCCTGTATAGGAAACATTCCCGCCCAGTTTTCCCCTGCCATTGAAAGTGCTGTTGTAATTCTTAATCACCTTATCCTTATAATAGTTCAGAAAGAAGTCCGACGACCAGCTGAACCTGCCCGTAATATTGCGGCTACTGAGTTCCAGGTCCACCCCATCCCCCGATATCACGCCTGAATTTTTCACCAGCGTAGCACCCACCCCTGCGGTCAAGTCTATCGGGGTCAGCGCCAAAAGGTCAACAGATTTTTTGCGGTAATATTCCAGGCTCCCTTTTATCCTGTTCCCACGAAGAGCAAAGTCGAGCCCCGCGTTGAACATAAAAACCCGTTCCCACTTTAACTCCGGATTGGCATAATTACTAAACAGCGCGTAAGGGCTTTGGGTAAATACAGAATTGAAGCCCAAGTAGGTAATCGTAGTCACTGCCGTCGTCCTTGGGTCAGTATTCCCGCTTGCCCCAAAAGTGGTCCTGAGTTTGAGGAAAGAAAGCAGCCCCCCTCCCCAGAATTTCTCTTTTGAAATATCCCAAGCAAAACCGGACGAAAATAAGGGGTTCCATTTATCATTGGTATTCAGTCCGAAAAGATTTGATGCATCCCTCCTCCCGCTCAATGAAAGCGTATAGCGCTCATCAAAGGTATAGGCCAGATTAGCAAACAGGGAAACATAACGGTTCAGCGTTTTTCCCATAGCATCCCTGTTTGGCACATTTTGCGTACTTCCGGTAACAAAGGTCTTAATGGGGTTCAGGTAATCTACAACCGAAGTGCTTAAAGTGGATTCATTCAGCCCATATATCCGCCCTGTGCTGGTCTGGGCGCCCGTGCTCCTGATTTCCCCTCCAATAATCCCCGAAAGCGAATGCCTGCCCATCACCTTATTGATATCTGCCTGCACCCTTGCATTGTGCGCTGACAGTAAGGAATAATCCTGATCGCGAATACTTCCAAGTGGAATGTTCCGCTTTAACAAACCGGAGGCATCAATTGAAGAAAACACATTCACCAGGTTACGCACATAATAACTTTGCGGGTTATTTATCGTTGTGATCTGCCCATCCTGCTGCTCAAACTGGTAGGTTCCTGCCAGCTTTAACCATCCGGTCAGCTGATAGGCTGCCCGAAGCGATGCCAGCACATCATTCACCTTATTTACCGAGCTGGAATACTTATCATCTTCCAGCGGATAATAAGACCAGTCCAGCAGCTTCCCGCTTCCAGCACTACCAATATAGCTTGTCCTGTAATCCCTGATTACTGCAAGCGCATTCCCCTGCTCACCTGCCAACTGCGTATAGGGTGGAAGTATCCCTGTAGGCGAGCTGATCTGCGAGGGATCCACCCTGCCATTCCTACTATTGGAGAGGGTCAGCATCAGGTTTCCCGTCAGCGTTAACCGCTTGCCAAGCTTAAAATTCTGCTCTGCCTTTACATTATAACGGCTAAAAGGCGCAGCAAGCGAGCTTACATTATGATCGAAACCTGCCGATAGCAGCCAGTTCCTTTTCTCTGTACCCGCCCCCAGCTGCAAACTGTACTGCTGGGCAGTAGCGTTCTGAAAAACATAACGGTTAAGCTGCTCCCGCAAATCATAGCCCCTCAAACCATCAATCCGCAAGCGCGCATCAGCCCCACTGATCAGCCCATCGCGCGCTGCAATCCGCAGTTCAACCACCTCTGAGAGCGGCGGGTGCGAATTGTCTGTTTCAAAACTGCTGTAATAGCCTTTATCAAAAAGATAATTCTCCAGGTCTATAAAATCACCCACACTGATCCTGCTCTGGTAATACTGGTCAGGCTTTGCAGTCACTTTCAGATTACCTGAAAAAGACACTTTCAGTTTATCGTTAAAGCGCGCCTTTTTGGTATTGATCACAATCACCCCATTGCCAGCCCTTGCGCCCCATATCGACGCTGCAGCCGCATCACGCAGCACGGTAATACTTTCCACATCATTGGGATTGATGTTACCCAGATCACCTTCGTAAGGAAAATTATCCAGCACCACCAGTGGACTGCGCGGCCCCTGCAGCGTACCAATCCCACGGATAATAATCCCATAGCCTTCACCGCCGTTACTCTTACGGTCCACGCTCAGGCTACTGGTCACCCCTTCCAGTCTGGAGATGATATCCGTACCCACCTGCTCATTCAGCAGTTTACCCGATAACTTTAAAAACGAACCCGTCGCCCGCTCTTTAGGCAAAGTCTGGTAACCGGTACTCACCTCCACCGTCCCCAGCTCCTGATCCTTTCCACTGAGCACAACCGAAAACAAACCAGAAAATGGCACCGACACCACCGTATCCAGCCGGACAAAGTTCATCGCCGAAAACGACAACTTAACCTTGCCTGCCTTTAGTATCAAAGCAAACGAACCATCATCCCCAGTCAACACCTGACCGCCAGCCCCAGCTACCAATACCCCTCCAATCCCTTTCCCATTACCATCAACAACCATCCCTTTCAAAGCCTCCTGCGCCCTCAACCCCGAAACGCACAAAAGCAAAACGAACACTAAAATAACCCTTCCCATAACTAGAACTTTGGCTCCCTAAACCGCTTTAATTTACTCACCGTCTGCACATGCTTACGGTTACGCTCCACCATCATCAGCACATTTTCTTCCGTCAAAAAATCACTTGAAGTAATCCCTTCAACCTCCCCACCAATGATCCACACATAATGCGGGATTGCCCGATGCGGAAAAGCCTTCAAAAACAACTCATCCTCCACCACAAAAGGTAGCCCCACCCCAGCCAAAGCCCCATCTGGCCCGGCCTTTGCTATCAACGAAGCAGCCGTATCACCCGTCCCCACCGAATTCACCAGCAGCACTTTAAGGTCTGCAGGATACTTTTCCTGCATTTTCTCCAACAGCGGAAACTTTTTCAGGCAGGAGCCACACCAACTTGCCCAGAAATCAATAACAATCAACTTATTAAAATCCCCGGAAAGCGAAGCAGCAGACAACTCCCCTCCTTTAAGCACCTTACTCTCTAAAGTAAAAAGCGAACGCGGCAGCTTTGCCCCCACATAAAGCGGCGCGATAGTATCCACACCCTTGCCTTGAGCCCATAGCCCAGTACACATACTGCAAAGCAGCAATAAAACACAATAAATATTTTTTTTCATGATTAGTTGAATTAACAGGTACCGATCAGCCATACAGGTTTCCCAAAGAAAACCACCACAGAACATCATTATTCTGAACACACAGTCCCAAAAAAATGGGCATAACAGTAGCAGGAAGCTTAATTCTAGCTTCATTTTGACTGATCTAAAACGTAAAAAAATTGTTAAAAATTAAGCCTCAAGCACGCCTATGTTCCAGTACCAAGTCCCTCAATCTTCCCCTGCTTCATCAGCGTCCGAACAGCTACGACCAAATCCATCAGGCCATCGAAAACATCGCAAACCTCCTGTTCACCAATATTAAGTTCCAAAAACCCTTTCTTATCGTTTAAAACATAACCCTGAAAAGACTCCAGCAAAATCAGCTTTACTTCTTTGACACTATAGTTGTCAAAAAATAATTCCAGCACTTGTTGAGCTGTTTTCAAAGAATATCTTTCAGGATTACAGTTAGGTAAAGTCATAAATTGATGGTTAGCGAAAGTGATAATTGATTAAAAGCAAGAGTAAAATTTGACTACTTTACATTAACATTTGGCAACTGGATTTCAGCAGTGATCGAAAAAACACCGGCTGCCAACGTAGCCTTATTCTGGAGCTCCAATTATATTTTTTATTGGATTTTGAAGGGATAGAGGATTAACATGATAATTCGTTGCGTAGAGATGAATATCTCTAAACGATTTATACCCTGACTTAATATTAGTTCCTTTTCTCATTATCATTGTTATAATGAGCCTTATAGAAACCCTTAGAAGGGGCTGACGCTGCTTTCTATCTAATGTAACCGGGGTAACTGCCAGACCCACCTACTCTTCGAATGAATCGAATTTTGGTTTTCGCCATTTCCAGGGAAATGACTTATCACACAAAAGACATAAGCAAGCGCCAACCCCACCTAATGGGGCCTACAAATATAGGAAATGGCGCTTAACTTACACTCGTGTGAAAATTGGCAGTTTTCGGTTACGAGGCTCGTTAATATTTTATCTCATTTAGTAAAGATAAGTAATAAATCTTAATGTGTCAATATTGACACGTATTATTTTGTAGAAAACTTCGACTTTTCTAATATGAAGGATAAATTCCTGCCACACTATCAAAGGATAGGTAAGAATGTTAGATACACAAGAATTAGAATAGGCTGGACACAAGAGGAGTTAGCACATAAATGTTCTGTTAATCGAGAACAAATAAGCAGGATTGAGAATGCCCGAAGAGATTATATGTACTCCACGCTTTTGGAGGTTTGTGATGCTTTAGACAAAACAATTTACGAAATCAGTCAAGAGGATGCCGACGCTGAGGCTTTCGATCTTGAATATAAGATTAAAAAAAAGAACCAATAGTAATTTTTGATTGTAATCAGAATTTTTGCTTAAGTCAAACCTTGCTGTCATTAAGTACTGCGGATTACCTGAAAATAATTTTCCTTGTTTCATATCTATTTAACTGTCTAATTAGAATTTAATTGAACGTTGTTCAGCTATTTGAGGTGTGTACTTCAATGAAACTGGTTATCTACTGAAACTTAAAAGGATCAATTGGTGAGAAACTTAGTTTGGTAAGATTCATTATTTCTTAATGAAGAATAACCAGACTTATCATGGAAAACCACCAAAAGTGGGGAAAAACCAGTTTGCAGCGAAACAGGGTGATAGGTTTAACGAGAAACGCGCTCGCCCTTTTGCCGAAATACCCACTCAGTGACCGTTAATATTGACTATAGTTAGGTTTAATCCATTTGTCGTTGAGAATTGATAATCAGTCAATTGGAGATATTGCGACTATTTCCCCTGAAACAAATAGGTTATCTTAATTGAAATAAGGACATTGATATGTTGATGAATTGATTTTTCATTTTTATTTAAAATGGTCTACCTTGTAGTCCATTAATGAATTAAATATGAACGCTACATTTCAACACGATCTTTATTTAGAAGAGATTATTCCAAGACTTGAACGAAGTAAAATTTATAACCGACTGATTGAAATTAGAAATCAAGGACATGACCATGGTGTTCAAGCTTTCATTACCCTGGTCAATGAGACGGTCTCTTATTGTTATCAGCGAAGCAAAATGGTAATGAAGTATATGGGTGAGTTTACCCTACATGACGGGGAGCATTTATTTCGTGTTTTGAGGCTAATGGAACAGTTGATTCCGCAGGAAACTTTTCATCAGCTTTCGGTGCCGGAATTAGGTTTATTAGTGATGGCTGCTTTCTTCCATGATGTAGGCATGGCTCCCTCTGGTGATGAGGTAAGATCTTGGCTTGGCCTTTGGGAAGATGGTTCTCCAAACGAATTTGAACAGGAAGAATACCAGAAATATGTAAGGTTTAAGATTAGCAAACAAAATCAGGTGCTTGAAATTAACCAATTGCGGATTGCTGGAAAGCATGCGCAGGCAGACATCCTAGAAAGATATTTAGTTACTGAATTTATTCGGGTGACCCACGCAGATCGGGCTATAGATGTGATTGAAAAAGATTGGAATGGAAAGATAAAGTACAAAGATGTTGATCTGACTGCCGAGCTCGCGCAGTTGTGTCAGAGCCATAATTACGATAGTTTAAAGCTTATGGAGTTAGAGTCATCTATGATTGTTGGTCAGGATATGTATTTGTGCCTACCTTTTATAGGTGTGCTGTTAAGGCTGGGAGATGTGTTGGATTTTGATGGCAATAGAACCCCATCGGTTTTGTTTGCTCATTTGGGGGTTAAGGATCCCGTTTCCATCCGGGAATGGCAGAAACACCGGGCAGTTGAGGCATGGACTATTTCACCCGTAAAGATAATTTTTAATGCGACCTGCACGCATCCGGCAATTGAGTATTCTATCAAGGAGTTTTGTGATTATATCGATTATGAACTAGTATCCTGTTCGAGCATATTAAATAACCTGCATGATTCGATCCGAAATCCTTTCCCATCCTATTATAAGATTAGCCTACCAAGAAGTGTTGACAGAAGCCAGATAGTGCCTAAGAAAGATGTAAAAGGCAATGCAATATACATTTATCGAGATACGAAGTTTACACTGAATAAGGAGCAGATCATTGATATTCTAATGGGAACCAAGTTGTACGGACAGCCGAACGTTGCGCTGCGGGAATTGGTCCAGAATTCTATTGATGCTTGCAAGCTTCGCTTAAAGATGGAGGAGAGTTGGGGCCAGAAGGGCTATACTCCTGAAATTGAAATCAGGTTTATAAAAGAAGGATTGAATACTTATTTAGAGATCAATGATAATGGTGTTGGGATGGATCAATATATCATTGACAATTATTATTCGAAAGTTGGTTCAAGTTATTATGCGTCGTCCGACTTTCTGGATTTAAAATCGACATTAACCAGTACCTTTATTCCAACTTCAAGATTTGGAATTGGGGTACTTTCCTGCTTTATGGTAAGTGAAAATATCGAGGTTGAAACAAAAAGAATTTATGAGGCACATGACTCCAGTCAGCCAATCAATCTATCAATTGTGGGTCAAGAAAGTATTTTTTATATTAAACAGGGAACGAGAAAATCTCCTGGAACCTCTACCAGGTTGCTGTTGAAGCAGGGAAACCCTTGGACTAGCGTTCCTGATGAAAATTTGATTAATTATGTGAAAGCAACCATACCTTTCCCACCCTGCAATGTCAGGATCGTCACACCATCCACAGAGGTAGTATATTCCACACCTACAACGGATAAAGTCAGCCTTTTGTTCCATAATGAGAATACCTGGAGCCCACATATCAACTTCAAAAATGTGAGGTTGGAATTTGATGGGTCGAAAGGTATTTATGGCGCATGTGAGGTTGGGCTACTGGAAGAAGCAGGCATTCCTGTGAAAAATGTCAAACAAGTTTCAAAACCGTTATTTGTTGAAGGGAAGGAATTAATCATCACAACAGAGATTTTGCTTGACACCAACCAATATAAAAAAAACTCTCAGACGATAGTCCCTGAGTCTATTGGTAATGGGATCAGAACAACCCCAAGCATGAGTACTTCCAGGGAATCAAGGTCGAAATTAGCTCTACATGGTGTTGAAATACCAATGTCACTATTTTCACATTGGATGGGTCAGATTTATCAATACGCGAAAGTCCAATGGCCAATCTGTATAAGGCTAAATGTAAATATCGACGGAGAGATGGACATTAATCTAAATTCGGCGAGGACGGAGATTTTATTAGATGAAAAGTTTAGGTTGTTTGAACTAAAAATGGCAAGCTTAATTTGTGAGGGGTTGAAAGCGAACCTGACAGCTGAATATTGGTCAGGATTGAAACCAATTATTATGGACAATATCAAAAATGGCCCTGAAAGTCCGTTTGCAAAAGCATTGTCAACCTTATAGTGCGTATTTCAGCGAAAGTGGTTCTTCCCCAAATTTGTTTTTTTTTAGTGGCTAAGTATTCTAAATCATCTATGAA
>Ga0308169_10005819_pt1 | contig 11044 bp, 10 predicted proteins | sample PhyBR1_2_FD_202139 | JGI IMG/M metagenome (GOLD analysis project Ga0308169, IMG submission 202139) | Phyllosphere microbial communities from UC Gill Tract Community Farm, Albany, California, United States - DLSLSB.R1 | ecosystem: Host-associated > Plants > Phyllosphere > Unclassified | place... | reverse complement strand
CGCAACCGGTAACGCGATGACCGGCTTCTTTCGCCAGGACCGCCAGGCCGCCCATGAAGGTGCCGCAAATGCCGAGGATGTGAATGTGCATGATCGTGAGGAATAAAGCGAATACGCGATTCTACCCGACACGATGCCATTTTTCGTTCAAGAGTATGATCAGGGGCATGATGCCAACCCAGAATTATGACCTTCAACAGCTGCGCGCGCAGATCGCCGCGACGGCGGCGCGCATGATCGCGCAGGACGGCGCCGACTATGCCACGGCCCGGAAAAAAGCGGCCCGCCAGGTGCTCGGCGTGGACCAGCCCCAGCCCAACCTGATGCCCGACAATGGCGAGATCGAGGACGAGGTGCGGCGCTACCAGGCCTTGTTCGGTGGTGCGGCCCACGCCGAACGATTGCAGGCGCTGCGCGAGACGGCCTTGCAGGTAATGGATGCCTTGGCCGAGTTCAACCCCTACCTCACCGGCGCCGTGCTGAACGGCACGGCGGGCGAGCACGATGACATCCATTTGCAGCTGTTTGCCGACAGCGCCAAGGAAGTCGAGATTTATCTCCTGAACCGCAACGTCACTATAGATATCTCGGAGACCCCGCATTTCAAGGGCGCCCGTTACGATCCGGTTGAAACGGTGAGCTTCCTGTGGCATAAGGAGGCGGTGCATGCCGAGTTGTATGAATTTCACGACCTGCGCGGCGCATTGAAGCTCCGCGGCGATGGCCGCATGCAGCGTGTCGACGCCGCCGGCCTGCGCGCCCTGATGTCGACCGACCCCTCCCTGGAACAGGACGAATGAAGAAAAATAAAAAGCTGGCCGTCGTGGCGGCCGTAGCGACGATTTTTTGCGCCCTCGGCGTGGTATTCGGCAGCAAGACGAAACCGGTGCCGGCGCCAATCCCCGCCCCCGCGCCCGCCGCTGCGGCAAGCGCATCCGCCGGGAGCCCCTCCGCTAATCTATATGCGCAAACCCTGAACGACCTGTCGGGCAAGCCGCAGGCGCTGGCCCAGTGGAAAGGGAAACCCCTGCTGGTTAACTTCTGGGCCACCTGGTGCGGCCCCTGCGTGCAGGAAATGCCGGAACTGTCGGCGCTTGCGAATGAAGAATCAGCTAATGGAGCCAATAAACGTTTCAACGTCATCGGCCTCGGCATCGATTCGCCCTCGGCGATGAGCGAATTTGCAGCCAAGCACAATATCAAATACCCGCTGTATGTGGGCGGCATGGGCGGCACGGAACTGTCGCGCGCCTTCGGCAATACGAATGGCGGCCTGCCCTTCACGGTCCTGATCGGCGCCGACGGGCAGGTCAGGAAGACTTACCTCGGCAAATTGAAGTTCGACGAGTTGAAGGCCGACCTGGCTGGCTTGTAGGCGGGCAAACCCTTGTTTTTTTCGTATCGCCGGGCAAGTTCTACGCAAGTGCGAGTATCCACAGAGAATTTTATCGCTTGCCAATAGCTGACGTTAGCGGCAAAATGCGACACTTTCGAGCATAGACTCTAGAATATAATGGCGAAAAAGCTACTGTTGCTCAACGGTCCCAACCTGAACTTATTGGGAACCCGCGAGCCTGCGGTGTATGGCGCGGCAACGCTGGCCGACATCGAAAGCGCTGCGACGGCCCAGGCCGAGGCAGCGGGCGCGTCGCTTTCCTGCTTTCAGAGCAACCATGAAGGTGCGCTGATCGACCGCATCCATGCCGCCCGTACCGAGGGCGTGGACGCGATCGTCATCAATCCCGGCGGGCTGACCCACACGAGTGTGGCATTGCGCGATGCGTTTGCCTCGGTGGGGATCCCGTTCCTTGAGGTTCATATCTCAAATATTTATCAACGTGAAGAATTCCGCCACCATTCGTATCTGTCGGCGCTTGCCCGCGGCACCATCTGCGGGCTCGGCATCGACGGCTACCGGTTTGCCATCGACTTCGCGCTTAAATAGCGTTAATCTCAAGTAACTTCATGCATCATCCTCGGCTGCGCCCTCTTTTGGCGCGCTGATTTACTCTTCTAATACACAATAATTCCAAGGGGTTTCACATGGATCTACGTAAACTCAAGACTTTGATCGACCTGGTCGCCGAATCGGACATCGCTGAACTCGAAGTGACCGAAGGCGAAAGCAAGGTCCGCATCGTCAAGTCGTCCGCCGCGCCCCAAGGCCAGATGGTCATGATGCCGTCCGGCATGCAGCAATACTCGGCGCCTGCCCCTGCCGCCGCTCCTGCTGCTCCGGCCGCCCCAGCAGCGCCTGCCGTTGCTGTCGAGACCGGTCACGTCGTCAAGTCGCCGATGGTCGGCACCTTCTATCGCTCGTCCTCGCCGGGCGCTGCCGCTTTCGTGGAAGTCGGCACCAACATCAAGGAAGGCGATACCCTCTGCATCATCGAGGCAATGAAGCTCCTGAACGAAATCGACGCCGACGCCTCTGGCGTGGTAACCAAGATCCTGGTGGAAAATGGCCAGCCGGTCGAATTCGGCCAGCCCTTGTTCGTGATCGGCTAAGACGCTCTCCGGCCGTGTTTCCTACCCGGCCGCATGATCCCGAACCCAGGCCGGCGCACGACGCCGGCTCTCTCACACACCGAAGCTAACCATGTTTGAAAAAATTCTTATCGCCAATCGTGGTGAAATCGCGCTGCGTATCCAGCGCGCATGCCGCGAAATGGGCATCAAGACGGTGGTCGTTCACTCCGAGGCCGACAAGGACGCCAAGTATGTGAAGTTGGCCGACGAGTCCGTTTGCATCGGCCCGGCCCAGTCCTCGCTGAGCTACCTGAACATGCCGGCCATCATCAGCGCCGCCGAAGTGACGGACGCCGAAGCGATCCACCCGGGCTACGGCTTCCTGTCGGAAAACGCCGACTTCGCCGAGCGCGTGGAAAAATCGGGCTTCGTCTTCATTGGCCCGCGTTCGGATTCGATCCGCCTGATGGGCGACAAGGTCTCGGCCAAGCAGGCGATGATCCGCGCCGGCGTGCCTTGCGTGCCGGGTTCGGAAGGCGCGCTGCCGGAAGATCCGAAAGAAATCATCCAGACCGCCCGCAAGGTCGGCTATCCGGTGATCATCAAGGCCGCCGGCGGCGGTGGCGGGCGCGGCATGCGCGTCGTCCACACCGAAGCGGCCCTGCTGAACGCCGTGGCAATGACCAAGACCGAAGCCGGTACCGCTTTCGGCAATCCGGAAGTGTATATGGAGAAGTACCTGGAAAATCCACGCCACGTGGAAATCCAGATCCTCGCCGACGAACATAAAAACGCCGTCTGGCTCGGCGAGCGCGACTGCTCGATGCAGCGCCGCCACCAGAAGGTCATCGAAGAAGCGCCGGCGCCGGGCATCCCACGCAAGCTGATCGAAAAGATCGGCGACCGTTGCGCCGAAGCCTGCCGCAAGATCGGCTACCGCGGCGCGGGTACCTTCGAATTCCTGTACGAAAACGGCGAGTTCTATTTCATCGAAATGAACACCCGCGTCCAGGTCGAACACCCGGTCACCGAAATGATCACCGGCATCGACATCGTGCAGGAACAGATCCGCATCGCCTGCGGCGAGAAGCTGCGCTTCAAGCAGCGCGACATCATGCTGGCCGGCCACGCGATCGAATGCCGCATCAATGCCGAGGATCCGTTCAAGTTCACGCCGTCGCCGGGCCGCATCACCGGCTGGCACCCGCCGGGCGGCCCTGGCATCCGTGTCGATTCGCACTCGTATGCGGGCTACTATGTGCCACCTCATTACGACTCGATGATCGGCAAGGTAATTTCCTACGGTGCTACGCGCGAGCAAGCCATCCGCCGCATGCAAATTGCGTTGTCGGAAATGGTGGTCGAGGGTATCTTGACCAACATCCAGCTGCACCGCGAACTGATGGTCGACGCCCGTTTCATCGAAGGCGGCACCAACATCCATTACCTGGAACAGAAGCTGGCCAACCGCCCCGACACGAAGGTCGTCGTGGCCCCGGAAAACAAGGCTGACGCATGAGCTGGACCGAAGTCATCATCGAAATCGCACGCGAGCACGCGGAAGGCCTGTCGGACGCCTTGATGGAAGCGGGCGCGCTGTCGGTTTCGGTGGAAGACGCCGACGAGGGTACGGACCAGGAAAGGCCGCTGTTCGGCGAGCCTGGCATGGAGCCGACCGAGGCGGCCTGGGACCACAGCCGCGTCGTGGCCCTGACCGACGTCGACGCCGACCAGGGGGCGATCATCGCCGAAGCGGCCGCCGCCATCGGGCTGTCCCAGGTGCCGTCGTTCACCACGCGCGACGTGGCGGACGCCGACTGGGTCCGCCTGACGCAGTCGCAGTTCGAGCCGATCCACATCGGCACGAATATCTGGGTCGTGCCGAGCTGGCACGAAGCGCCTGATCCTGACGGCCTGATTCTGGAACTCGATCCGGGCCTCGCCTTTGGTACCGGCAGCCATCCGACCACGCGCCTGTGCATGGAGTGGCTGGAAGCCCATCCGGCGCCGGGCAAGTCGGTGCTGGACTACGGCTGCGGCTCGGGCATCCTGGCGATGGTCGCGAAAAAACTCGGCGCGGATGACGTCACCGGGGTCGACATCGACCCGCAGGCGATCGAATCGGCCCGTTTGAATGCCGAGCGCAACAACTGCGAGATCACCTTCTACGTGCCGGACGAACTGGCCGTCTCGTCGAACGAACGCCACGCAAGCGGCAAGTTCGACACCGTCGTCGCCAACATCCTCTCGAGCCCATTGAAGCTGATGGCGCCGATGTTGTCCGGCCGCGTGGCGCCGGGCGGTTCGCTGGTGCTGTCGGGCGTGCTGGCGCGCCAGGCCGAGGAAGTGGCCGCCGCCTACGCACCTTTCATCAAGCTGGGCGTCTGGGCCGAGCAGGACGGCTGGGTTGCCCTTCACGGGACGCTTGGCCAGGACACCGTACCGGCCGCGCGCTCCACCACAGCCGGGTAAGCGGATGGCGCTCGCCACCCAATGCCCCCACTGCGGCACGATGTTCCGGGTCGCCTCGGACCAACTCAAGCTGCGTGGGGGCATTGTCCGTTGCGGCTCCTGCCACGAGATTTTCGATGGCAGCGCCACGCTGGTCGACCTGGATGCCTTGCCGGCCAAGGCGCCGGTCGCGGCCCCGCCCGATTCCGCGCCCCCTGTTCCTGCTCCTCCCGAACCTGCGGCTGCACCTGCTGCTGCTGATTCCCTGCCCTCCCCTGCCTCCGGAGTCGCGCCCCAGCCCGCCCCTGCCGCGCAGGCCGAGGTCTACGTCGACCGCCGTCGTCCTGCCCCTGAAGACGAGGTGGAACCGCTCGCGCCGCTCGAAGTGGCAGTCGAGCTGCCGCGCTTCGAGGACCAGCCGGTCTACACCCTCGACTTCGATCACACCTTCGATCCGTTCGGGATTTTGCCGAAGGTGGACGCGCCGGACGACGCGCCTGCGCCTGACGACGAACCGGACGAGGAGCCTGTCCAGCCGGCCATGCCGCCCTGGTCGCAGCTGCTGAAGAACCCGGAACCGGTTCCCGAAGCGCCTCCAGCTGCCACGCCGGTCGCCGACACCGAAACGGCGCCTGTAGCCGACGTCGTGTCCGAGCCGGCGGCGTCGACGCCGCCGCCGGACGAAGTCGCCGAACCGACGCAACAGCCGCAAGGGGCGGCCGAACCGGCGCCGGTGGCCCGGCAAGCGTTCGAGCCGGCCCCGCCGGACACCGGCCGCATCGAGCCCGCCTTCGGCCTCCCGGTCGACGAAGAACTGGTCGCCCTCGCCCTGCCGGGTCATGAGCCGGACCACGAGCCCGACCACGCGCCTGAACTGGAAGCGGCACCGGAGTCCTCCGCGCGCACGAAAACGCCGCTCGATGACGCGCCTCCGCTCCTGATGCGCGAGTCGACCGCCAGCGTCATCACGCCGCCAGCCGCCGCCCACGTACCGCCGGTCGCGGCGCGCACGCCGGCTGCCAAGCGCGCCGAAAAGGCCGCCGCGCGCCGCTCCAAGCTGACCCCGACCAGGATCGAAGCGCAGCCGAAACTGCGTGCGGCCGAGATCGACGAGCCCGAGTTCGTCAAGCGCAGCCGCCAGCAGGAAGAGAACGGGCGCGCGCGCAAGATCGCGCTGATCGCCGGCGCCATCGGCCTCGCCGTGCTGCTGTTGGCGCAGGGGGTACTCAGCTTCCGCAACACCCTTGCTGCCCGCTTCCCGGCCGCGAAACCGGCCCTGGTGGTGGGTTGCGCCGTGTTCGGCTGCCGCGTCGAGCTGCCGGCGCAGATCGACAACCTCGCCATCGAAACCGGCGAACTGACCACGCTCGGCGGCGGCGCCTATTCGTACACGACCGAACTGCGCAACGCCGGCAGCACGGCCCAGGCCTGGCCGAGCCTCGAGCTCGCGCTGACCGACGCCAACGACAAGCCGCTGGTGCGGCGCGTCTTCGCGCCCGCCGACTACCTCGCCGCCGGTACCGCAGGCGCGAACAGCGCTGCCAACGGCATCGCGCCACGCGCCGAACACGCCATCAAGCTCCACTTCCGGGTGGACGACCTGAAACCCTCCGGCTACCACATCGCCGTCTTTTATCCCTGAATTTTCTCTCCCTACCCCATGACCCAAGCTACCCTGATCTGCGGATCGCTCGCCTTCGACAAGATCATGCAGTACCACGGCCGCTTCGCCGAAACCCTGCTGGCCGACCAGCTGCACCGCGTCAACGTCTCCTTCCTGGTGCCGACCCTGCGCACCGAATACGGCGGCTGCTCGGCGAACATCGCCTACAACCTCAAGCTGCTCGGCGGCGAGCCCTTGATCATGGCGACCCTCGGCCAGGACGGCGCCGACTACCTCGAGCGCCTGCGCAACTTCGGCATCGAGACGCGCGCGATCAAGACGATCCCGGACGCCTACACGGCGCAATGTTTCGTGACGGCCGACCAGGACAATAACCAGATCAACGCCTTCCACCCGGGCGCGATGCAGTTCTCGCACGAGAACAAGGTCGCCGACCAGGGCCTGCTCCGCGTCGCCATCATCGCCCCGGACGGCCGCGACGGCATGCTCCAGCACGCGCGCGACTGCGCCGCGCAAGGCCTGCCCTTCATGTTCGACCCGGGCCAGCAGCTGCCGATGTTCAGCGGCGAAGAACTGCTGGCCTTCATCGGGCAGGCGACTTACCTGGCCGCGAACGATTACGAATTCGAGATGGTGATGGACCGCACCGGCCTGACCCTGGACGAGATCGCAGCGCGCCTGGACGCGCTGATCGTCACGCGCGGCGAAAAGGGTTCCGAGATCTACGCCGGCGGCCAACGCCACGACATCCCGGCGGTACCGGCGAGCGCCGTCGTCGACCCGACCGGCTGCGGCGACGCCTACCGCGCCGGCCTCCTGTTCGGCATTGCGCAGGGCTACGACTGGCCGACCACTGGCCGCCTCGCCAGCCTGCTCGGTTCCATCAAGATCGCCCACCAGGGCGGCCAGAACCACAGCTTCACCGCGTCGGAGATCGCCGACAAATTCGAGTCCGCCTTCGGCTACCGTTTCAACTAAAACCGGTACCTGCATCATCTATCCGTAGGGTGGGCTCCCCGAGCCCACGCGTTACGCACGCAAACCGTAATCACTAACCGCTCCACACCGCTCGCCCCCTCACCGCGAGCCACAAAAAAAATGGGCAGCCCAGGCTGCCCATTTCCACATCCGCACAATCAAAACTTTAAATCGGCACCACCGTCCGCAGCAGATACAAGGCAATCTGCAGCAACAGCACCGCCACCAGCACCGACAAATCCAGTCCCCCGATCGGCGGCACCACCTTGCGGATCGGCCGCAGCAGCGGATCGTTCAGCGCATGCACGAAGGGCGCCAGCGGCGCATGCGGATTGACCCAGCTGAAGATCGCCTCGATGATCAAGAGCGCAATAAACCCGTAGATGATCCACTTCACGAAGCGTCCCAGCGCCAGCAGCAGCACCTGTTCGGCCGATGCCCCGACGAGGAACAGGATGGACGTCGCCAGCACCACCACCAGGAAGGCGCCGATCAGGCTTGCCCAGTCATAGCCGCCGGCCCCCGGCACGATGCGGCGCAGGGGTTTCACGAGCCAGTCGCTCAGCGTGAAGGTGAACTGTGCCACGGATGCCGGCGGACGCACGCGGATGGCCTGCATCCAGAAGCGCAACAGCAGCACCCCGCCCAGCACACTGGCAATGGTATCGACGATCAACTGAAGAATGGACAGCACGAGAACTCCTTGAAATAAAAAAACCGCTGTGTGAACGGTTCACACAGCGGTATTTTGCCCTAAGCGGGCCTGACCTGATGTTACGGACGGCTGCTGGTCGGGAACGGCCATGCGGCCGCCGGTGCCAGCACGGTCTTGGCGGCCGGCGCCGGTGCTGCCGGCTTGGCCTCGCCCGCTGCCTGGGCCGGCTTGGCTTCGGCGCTCGCTTGCGGCGCAGCTTGCTTGGCAGCCGGCTTCTTGGCCGCTGCGCTCGACTTCGGCACTGCCGAAGCTCGCTTGGCTGCGGGCTTGGCTGCCGCTTCCGGCTTGGCTTCGGCCTTCACCGCAGGCGTTGCAGCTGCTTCCGGCTTGGCTTCGGCCTTGGCCGCTTCCGGCTTGGCTTCTGCTTTCATCGCTTCAGGCTTCGCTTCGGCCTTCATCGCTTCCGGCTTTGCTTCAGCCTTGGCAGCTGGCTTTGCGGCTGGCTTGGCTGCGGTCTTGGTCGCTGCTGCCTTGGCTGGTGCTGCGGTCTTGGTAGCTGGCGACTTGACTGGCGCTTTAGTAGCGGTCTTGGTAGCGGCAGCCTTGGCTGGAGCTGGGGTGGCAGTCTTGGCGGCTGACTTGACCGGCGCCTTTACGGCACTTTTGGCAGCGGCTTTGGCCGGTGCCTTGGCTGCGCTCTTGGCGGCAGTTTTAGCCGGAGCTTTCGCTGCCGACTTGGCTGCAGGCTTGGCGGCGGCTTTCGCTGCGCTCTTGGCCGGTGCTTTTGCCGGACCCTTCGAAGCCGACTTCGCAGCCGACTTGGCCGGTGCCTTCGCTGCGGTCTTGGCGGACGTCTTGGCAGCCGTCGCCTTGGCTGGTGCTTTCGCTGCCGACTTGGTCGCTGCAGCTTTTGCTACCGGCTTGGCGGCCGACTTGGCTGCGCTCCTGGCCGCAGGCTTTGCTGCCGATTTAGAAGCCGGCTTGGCTGCCGGTTTGGCGGCGGCGGTCTTCTTGGCGGCTGGTTTGGCGGCTGCGGTTTTCTTGGCCGCTGGCTTGGCTGCCGACTTGGTCGCGGCGGCTTTCGCTACCGGCTTCGCTGCTGCTTTGGTCGCGGTTTTCTTGGCGGCTACCTTGGCTGCTGGCTTTGCAGCCGCTTTCTTTGCAGCTGGCTTGGCTGCTGGTTTGGCAGCTGCTTTCTTTGCAGCTGGCTTGGCTGCTGGTTTGGCAGCTGCTTTCTTTGCAGCTGGCTTCGCTGCCGGCTTTGCAGCCGCTTTCTTTGCAGCTGGTTTTGCAGCGGCTTTCGCTGGTGCCTTCGACGCAGCTTTCGCTGCTGGCTTGGCAGCGGCTTTCGCCGGCGCCTTCGACGCGGCTTTTGCTGCCGGCTTCGCAGCCGATTTGGTCGCAGCCTTCGCTGCAGGTTTTGCCGCAGCCTTCACTGCAGGCTTGGCAGCGGCTTTGGCCGGTGCTTTCGCTGCGCTCTTGGCTGCCGTCTTGGCTACCGCCTTGGCGGCTGGTTTCTCTGCTGCGGCAGCTTTCGCTGCCGGTTTTGCTGCTGTTTTCTTAGCGGCTGTTGCCATTTCGTTCTCCTAATGTGCGATGAGAAAATACGCTACAAGGTTGAAACCCGTCCGTCCGGATGGCAGGCGGGTTATTCATCGGCATAAACCGTTTTTTGGTTACTGCCAATGAATCCGGCACCAGCTGAACTGCTGCAACTCCTCACAATTGCAGCGCTTCAGCCAACGACGTCGGGACACTCACCCATTACTACAGCTGCGCTTTCACATCGCTGCCCTTACGAGCACGAAAAGAAAAAGCCGCCTTGCCTGAAAACGATCAGGCAGTGCGGCTTGTTCTTTTCTGTACGCTTATGTGCATGCTGGCTTGAATCAGCGTCCCATTACGAAAGCCTCGAACTTGCTCGCTGCGCTTGATTTTTTGCGCTTGCGAAGCCTGCCGCGGCTCCCTTATTCGATCGGTTTTGTTTGCCCGCGAGCATGCGAAAAGATCCATGTTCACGTTTTGACAAATTCAATCACGTAAAGTACACGAAAACCTTGTCAGTGCGCAACCCGCGCACAAGTAAATTCGCTCCCTGGTGACGACTACAACAAAGCCGCCGCGGGAACGAAATCGCAATCCGCCTCGCCTCCATTTCAAAGCGCCCCTGATTGCATCAGGCTCGCTTCGATTTTCGCTGGCCTCAAACGGTCGATCGGGCAGCGACGCACCGAAGGCGCGATCGCTCTTTCATATTCAGCCTGCCTGTCGAAAATTCGGACGAACGATGCGGTGCGCCGCGATGCCGATCCATCGTCATACGCTTCCCGCTATCTGCTTTGACCACGCGCGGCCGCATATGTCCCAACGGGTTCGCGCACGCGGTCGGCGCGCGCATGAACGGCAGGCGAATAAAAAAAGCCCGATGATTTCTCATCGGGCTTTCGACATCCATATAGAGCAGCTCTGGAATCAATCCCAGTTCAAGGCGCCACCGGTCTGGTACTCCGTCACGCGCGTCTCGAAGAAGTTACGCTCTTTCTTCAAGTCGATCATCTCGCTCATCCATGGGAATGGATTCTCTTCGCTCGGGAACAGCGGGTCGAGGCCGATCTGCACTGCGCGGCGGTTCGCGATGAAGCGCAGGTAACCCTTGAACATGGTCGCGTTCAGGCCCAGCACGCCGCGCGGCATGGTGTCTTCGGCGTAGCGGTATTCCAGTTCCACGGCTTCCAGGAACAGCGCTTTCAGCTCTTCGCGGAAGGCCGGGGTCCACAGCAGCGGGTTTTCCATCTTGATCGTGTTGATCAGGTCGATGCCGAAGTTCACGTGCATCGACTCGTCGCGCAGGATGTACTGGTACTGCT
>Ga0308169_10005817_pt1 | contig 11047 bp, 10 predicted proteins | sample PhyBR1_2_FD_202139 | JGI IMG/M metagenome (GOLD analysis project Ga0308169, IMG submission 202139) | Phyllosphere microbial communities from UC Gill Tract Community Farm, Albany, California, United States - DLSLSB.R1 | ecosystem: Host-associated > Plants > Phyllosphere > Unclassified | place... | reverse complement strand
TCGTGCGACTATCAATATCGGCGCGCGTTTCAATCGCTTGCACGTCGGTCATTCTCATGGCGTTGTGCCTACTCGCGATCGGCCTGTCGGTTGGGAACAAGATCCATGCCGCCGATCTGCGCATCACGTTCCTCAGTGAAGCGCTGCACATGGAAGACCAATTGGATCAGGCACAGCGTCAACTCCGGCAGGACGTCGGTGACGTCACCCGTCTAGCCGAACACGGGGCGGCGGTGTCGAACGCGCGTTGGGTCAATCTTCGCAGCCGTATCGCCGAGTTCAAGCTGCGATCGTCTTCGACTGCTCGATTTCTCGAACGCAGACGTGAGGCCGATGGGCTGCCACTTAGAGAAACACGGCAAGCCGCCGTCGATTTCGCCGCGGCGGCCGATCATTTGGTCCAAACGGCGCGAACCAACCCGTCGCGGATCAAGGCCGCAATGCCGAACTTTCTAATCATTCTGAAGAAATGGGAAAGCCGGCGCAGTGAGGTGCGGCAGGGCCTGACCTTCGCCATTTCGGAGGCCGCCGACGCCAATCGGCGCGAAAGCCGCCGGGATATCATTTCGGTACTCCTCGGTGGTCTTGGGATCGTCGTCGTAATATTCGGTATGACCGTTTGGCTTCATCGCAAGCTGGTTTTTCCAATTACGATAATCGCGGCCCGCTTGCGGGAATTTCGTGTCGGGGAAGGCGACGCGGACATACCCGGACTGGACCGCTGCGACGAGTTGGGCGACCTATCCCGTGGACTGTACGAGTACCGCAACGCGGTGGAGAGTCGCCGGACTGCCGAGCGGCGTGCCGAGTTTCTAGCCAACCACGACATGTTGACGGGGCTCGCGAACCGCCTGCTCTTCGAGAACCGTCTTGCTCATGAACTTTCGCGCAGTGCGCGGACTGGGGATGTAGTGGCGGTGTTCGCCATCGACTTGGACGCGTTCAAGGCGATCAACGATCGGTTTGGACATGCGGGCGGTGACAGTGTGCTGAAGCGCACGGCGCGTCTCCTGTCCTCGTGCGTCCGCGGTGATGATCTCGTAGCGCGAATAGGCGGCGACGAATTCGCGGTCATCCAGGTAGCGCACTCCCAACCGGCGGCGACGGAGGCGTTGATTTCACGCATCTTCAAAAAGGCCTCCGCGCCGTCCGGCGAGGGTGTCTCGATTAGGATGAGCATTGGGGTCGCGCTTTCGGAGCCGGGTCAGACCGGTGACGAACTCCACGAACTTGCTGATGTCGCCCTTTATCGTGCCAAGGCGGACGGCAGGAACACGGCGCGCATTTTCAACAAGGATCTGAAGGAAGAGGAAAGCCTCCGGGTGCGTCTGGCCCGCGACCTTGAGAATGCCATTCCAGCGAAGGAACTTCGCCTCGTGTTCCAACCCATCGCCGACACGGCGTCGCTGGAGGTGGTGGCTTACGAAGCCCTCCTCCGCTGGCAACATCCCAGCCTCGGGAACATATCGCCGGACGTCTTTGTGCCGATTGCTGAGTCTACAGGCTTGATCGGCACGATTGGCTCGTGGGTGATCCATGAGGCACTTCGCGCGGCATCGACCTGGGATGTGAAGCTGTCGCTGGCGCTGAACCTATCGCCGATCCAGTTTCGTTCCGATGGTCTGGCGGCTGAAATATGCGATGCCGCTTTGCACTGGCGTGTCGCGTTCGCCAGGTTGGAACTCGAAGTCACCGAAGGCGCGACCCTTCTGGGTTTCCAACGGGAGAACGTTCTGCACACGCTCAAGACACTCCGGAACCACGGAGCGAAGGTCGTGATGGACGACTTCGGAACGGGGCACTCGTCGCTCAGCAATCTGAAGGAGTTCACCTTTGATAAGATCAAAATCGACCGCAGCTTCGTGGCGACGATGCACAGTCATGCGTCATCTTCGTCCATCGTCAAGGCGACGATCGGTCTAGGAAAGAGTCTCGGCCTCACGATCGTAGCCGAAGGCGTCGAAACCGAAGCGCAGTTGTCGGAACTGCGCCGGTGGGGTTGCGACCAAGTCCAGGGATTCCTCATCGGCGAACCAGCACGGCATCCTGCGTCGGTCGCTAGACACACGTTGCACGGGATTGACGTGGCATCGCCCGACGGGCGTACGTAGCACGCATAGAAGCTGGCAATCGGTACCCGGCAAGCCGGGTGGATGCCCGAGATTGCTTGTTTGGTAATCACTGCGGCTCGTCCATCGCACGGGATACCTCTGTTGTTCACGATACCCGTGCTCTGCTTGACCGGCGCGGAACCTCCCAATTCTCCTTGATCCTGCTAACTAGTAAAAATGCTGAAAACACGTACCAAGCGGCGCGCGCGGCGTGCTGCCCACGCCGAAGCGAGCCTCGCTTCCATCGAGGGTTCTATCACCGCTCTGCAGAACGAAGACCTGCTCGACCTTGCCGACATCTTCAGATCTGAGGCGGATGCCGTGATCGGCGAGATGGCTGCGGTCGAGATGAAGAAACGCGGGATCACCTTGGCGTAGTTTTCAGGACGGTCTAGTCGTGTCGCATACGGGCCATATGAAAGAACGGAGTAAAACGGTTGTCTTGCTGCTAGACCGGCATTGGCCGTGTCAGCCACGCTAACCGCGTGGTAGATCAGTCTTCAAATCGGCCATGCCTCTAACACGCCGGCGGCGGCGCGCATGATGGCGCTGGCCGCCGCCGTGGCGCTGATCCTCGCCTCAAGCACACCGACCGCACCGCTCACGTTGGCGACCTGTGAGGCGCTAGGGAAGTGCATCGATGACGACGCTTGAAGGTCGTCGATCTCCGCACCCAGCATGAACACCGCGCGCCTGAGGTCATCGACGTCGTCGCTCAGCCGTTCGGGGTCCTCCCGGGGGTCGGCGAACTTGAGTGCGATCACCCGGATCGCATGCTCCTGCGAGTTCCGCTGTGATCGCCTTGACGCGATCGCCGACTGTCTGCGCAGTTCGCCTTCGTCGTCGGCGAGAGCGACCGCCGCGTAGTCGTTGTCGAGAGCGTGTTCGACGACGACGAGCAGCCGCAGGCGGCTCTTCGTCATGAGCTCAACGAGTTCGCCTGTTCGCTTATCCGTCATCGATCGCTCCTAGTCTTCCGTTTCGATAGGCACCGGCTTGGCGGCGCCGGTCTCGGTCTTGGCGGCCTCAGCGACGTTTTTGCGCATCTGCTCAGAGACAGCACGACCATAATTGAGCAGGAAGTTGACTTGGTCCGTCCCAGATCGCTTCGCTGCCAAAGGCTTCAACGCCGTGATCAGGTCGTCATACCTCTTCGCGTCTAGCTTCACTCCGCTGGCAGGAGATGGCGCCAGCAGTACGCCAGTGGAGATGCTTGCGGGCAGCGTCCCGACCGTGTTCGACGACGCCTGCTCGAAGAGCCGAAGCGCTGCCACGTCACCCGACGACTTCCAGTCCATGACGTGTCTGCGCGCACGGTACTCGGAGAGTGAGCTGTTCTCATCGAGCCTGGCTATGCCGAGCCGTCGAGATTCGAGTTCGACGTTCTGTCTGGCAGCGAAGGCGGACAACTCGGTCTTCAGGTCCTGCGTCAGCGAGAGCGCGCGGGTTGCAGTCGGCCTGATGGCATCCGCTGCACAGGCGGACAGGAGCATCATCAGCTGGGCGCTTGCGAAATTCTTCATGTCACTTCGCCGCGATCGTGGCGGCGATGATCAACGGTGAAAGCAGGCCGACGAAGTCCTTCTCCGTGAGACCGACTTCGCTCGCTATGACCATCTGCGAGACCGCCGGTGCGATCAGGCCGTGCCAGTTTTCAGTCGTCTTTTCGGCCATGCTGATCCTGAATCCCCTGTTGAGATAGACATGACGCAGACGCGCCAAATTCGCTGGGATGCGTCCTTCGCTCCATGCGAGGGAAACGCTGTTGAGGGCTTTGGTGGCGGCGTCCCGCTGCGCGGCATCGCGAATACCGACAATTCCATCATCCGTAGTCTCGACCTTTCCGACGAACTGGCGTGCCTCCGCGAGCAATGCGAGTTCCGTAGCGCCACCAAGGACCTCCGCGTCCGCGATCGCGACCCGGTCTCTGGCCTGGCGAGCGGTCAGTTGCAGCATGTCGACCTTCTGCCGCTGTGCGGCGAGGAGGATGAGCAGCGCACTCACCCGGTTGTCGGGGTCGTTCAGACGAAGTGCATCCGCCAGCCCGGCGCTGGCCTCCACTAGTTGCAGAATGGCCTCAACCCGCTTGGTCGTCACCGTCGCGGGCTCTGGGGCGGCGCCATCGGCCGTCGCCGCGCCGTTCGCTGGCAGGGCGGCGGCGTTCCCGGCCAGCCCAGGGGCGGCCGCTTTTGCCAGCTCGGCTTTGAGCGCTTCGTCGAGAAGGCTTGCCACCTTCTCAGAGCCCATTAGCCGTGCCAGTTCCGGAGCGTTCGCCAGCATGCGTTGCACGTCCGCGACGGCCAACGTGAAGTCCTTCGAGGTGGCGTCCGTCTCCACATTGTCGATTTGCTTTTGCAGGAGGGAAAGCGACGGTGCGATGGCTGCCGCTGCCTCCTCAGAGCGGGCGGCCTCGATGCGAACCGCGATGGTTCGCCGAAGGAGGTCGGCGAGGATCGACTCTTCGGAGGCGGATATCGCTTTTCCAACCGGACCATCGGGGCCGAGGATGCCTAGTTCTGCGATTACGCCGCCTCTACCGTCCGATCCAACGCAGGCGTCCACAACTCGTCGATAGGCGTCGACTGGGTAACCCACTAGACCGTCTACGCCTGACGAAACTGCGAGATCGGTACCGGGCGCAACCCAAGCGAGCGGGATCTTGTCGCACCCGAGTGGCAGTACCGGCTCGACCGGGGCTGGAGGGGCGGTCTTCTTCCAAGCCGACCTTTCGGCAGCGAAATTTTCCAAGGACTCGCGGTATTCGCGCTGCGCCGACGCGGTGCCCGAGCGGAGGCCGGTGAGCATATCCGGCAGCCGCGACCAGGTTACGAGGATGGCGGGCCCCGGCGGCGCGGCGCAGGCGTAGGGGCCTTCCGCGTCCGGCGATACGTAAGGGTAGATCGCCCCGACGAGCTTGTTCAACCTTCGATCAATGTCGTGGCAAAGTTTCCGCACACCCCGGAGTCGGTTGCGAAGAGCGACGTTAGGCGGCTCGCTTGGGGAGATGTAGCTTGCCAGATTTCGGTCTCGGCTTGCTTGCAGAGAGCGTACGAGAGCAGCGTCCTCTTGCTGTTGCAGAGAAGCATATTCGGTTCTGATCGCGTTGAAGTACGCCGTCTCGGTCGCCTTTCCCCAGGCTTCCTTCACCAACGCCGCCTGCGCCTGGACCGTATCATCCTTAAGGATCGGCATGGCGCATCCGGCTACGCTCAAGGTCAAAGCCGCAGTCACGAGACCGAGCAGGATCATCGGACGAGAGCCGACGGGGGTGTCGGGAGTTGTGATGGCCAGGAATCGTTGGTGCGATCTCTTGGTGGTCATCATCATCAGGGGCTGCGATGTATGCGTGTTTCCTAGATCCGGGGCACCGCTCGGCTGATCGCGACCACGATTGTTCACCTTTATCCAACCTCCGTCCTGGAGGCGAATGGGGCCTCTGAAACCCAAGCGGCATTCCGAGGCTCGCTGCCCCGAATTGTCAGCCAGTGCGAACCGATAAAGTAAGACTTTCGGCAGCCTTGCGGTGGCGACCCCTGCGTAAGTCTGAGCTATCTGAGACTGGAGCCGGACGAATCCTCGCTGGTCGCGGAGATCCAGAGTTCGGTTGCGAACCCCCAAGCCGATCCGGACCATTGCACACCTGCATACCATCCCCGTGGTCTCCCAGCATATCGTCGACCGATCGTCTGGTTCTCGCGGGTTGCGATCCAGGCTAGCGGCGAAAGGAGGTACGCAAGGAACAAGAACGCACACTAAATCCGGTGGTCAATGCTCGAATCGGACAGGCAGCACAATCATTGTGCTAACAGATTAAATTAATCACGCAATATGTGAGATTATTACAACGATGATTTCAAGGTTTGGAAGTGTAAATTAGTCCATTTGCATTGGCAGAATTATCGAGAAATGCATCTCTATTCCATATTAAATCCTATGCTTTACCTCCTCAGTAAAGGCAGGTGCTGTATTGCGGCGCATCATCGAACGCGGCTGCATATCCCTGCTCTGACGTCGTAGCCTCGCATTCCGATTCTCATCGTGTGCCATCCCAGTTCGGAAGGGCCGCTGATCGTGTTCTTCAGTACCGTGCCGTCGGATTGAACGACCCGTGATTCGAGCATCCTCATTCTGGGCTTTTGACAGTCGACCTCCATATGAGTGTCCAACTGTTCACCCCTCCCGTTAACTCCTTTCAGCTCCATGTTAACGAATCTAATCCACGTGTTTACGACGTCACCCTTCCGGGTCGCCGATGTCCGATCGTAAAGGCCGCCATCCGGCGTCCTCTGAATGGGAAAGGGCTGCCAGTCGATGATCGGCGCTGAGATCAATTGCAGGGCGATGGCAAGTAGGATCACGACATAACCTCCAGCATGTAGTTCTTCAGTTCGACGCGTCGCCGCTTCAGTTCTTGGATTTGATGCAGGCGCATGAGGGGTAGCGCTGCAAAAGCACCCGTCATCGCCAGTCCAGCGATCGGGTGCGAAGACAGGATCTGGCCCGCCATGAGGACCGTCGCGAGCATCAGGAGGCCATGCAGTTTCGTGAACGACGCAGTGCCGATGAACGCGGATGGGCCGAGAAGAACTACGCCGTCTTGGCGTCCCGTGAGGTTGGTGGCACTCACGATCCTGCCATTGATCGTGTCGAGCCGCAGGGCGCTGCCCTCGAGCAATGCCAATTCGGAGGGCAGTTCGTGCGTCGAGTGCCGACCGTCTTCGTCTTCGACGACAACATTGACCACGCCACGGTGATCCGTATCGACGAAGCCTCCGCCTCCGGTCACGAAACCCCGACCATTGCTGGTCAGGCCGAAAACACCGGCGCTGCGTCCATAGGTGGTGGATTGCTGTTGGTAGGTCACGTGCCGGACGCGGGCGATGACGCGTCCGCCCTGATACGTCGTGCCGCCAATCCGACGCGGTTGAATCGACCAACTGCGCAGCCTTCTGGCCGTTTGCACGACTTGGTTGACGGTATCCTCCTTCCCCCCGTCGAGTTCGTGCAAACCTCTCCGCCGTTCGGCTCCGTGACCGTGGTCACATAGCTTGCGCGCGCCGCCTCCGTGCATCGGTTCGCCAGGACTTTGCCCGCCGGTCATGAGACAAGCGTCGCGTGGTTGGATTGGAATTTCATCGGCCGCCAAACACCGAGAAACGGCGTAACCAAGCAGCCACCGTTCCACGTCGTCGAGACGGCGTGCTGACCGCGAGCTGCGAGCATGCTCCGGTACCGGACTTCCGTACGTCGGACGTCGACCGTCTGATCGTGCCGGGGGCGTCGTGAATGCGATCGGAAACGCAGTGTCGATACTTTATGAGCAAGGGAGCGAACGCAGCTTCGAAAGCGGCGGACTGGCGGCACCGGCCAACCGTAATCGAGGCCTATTTCCGCTGGTACCGGGCTAGAGCTGATCTTCCCCATCCAAGGTGGCGGGTGATCCCAGGAGTTTGCTGTTCGTAAGCCGAAGAGTCTATTATTCTCACCCACGCGCGTTCCCTTCGCGTCGGTGTCCGGCGGCTGGATAGCCGGCGGCACCGCCTCGGTTGACGAAGCGGTGCCGGCCCGTGAGCCGGAAGTTGGAAACTCGCTATTAGACGAGCGCGGACGCCTTTGGGCCCGAGGGCCTTGGACATACGCGTCCGCCTCCCGGCCGAAACTGGTTCGGGCCGGGCGTTCGGCAACTAATAGCGAGGTTTCCACGCCTCGGTCCGCGTGCTCGCGAACCCCCTGGTTCTATCCCGAGATGATGAGGGTATTCAATCGTCTTCTACCGCACGCGATTCTGTGAACCACTGCTCGGCAGACGCTTCTGGATCCGAGATTGATCGGCGCTCGCCGTAAGCGTGGTCTGAGGGTCGCCTTGTAGGCGGAGCGTTCAACGGGTTGATGGCGGCTCTTTGAACGGGGCCGTGATGTCAGACGAGACTATCGAACCAGCTGCAGATGTAGCTAGTAGTCATACGACCGGTCGTATGAGTGGTCGTATCGAGATTGTCGGTCGGGTGTCGGGTCGACGCCGCTGGACGGTCGAGCAGAAGCTGGCGATCCTACGCGATGCGTTCGGGCCGGATGGGTCGGTCAGGGCGGCGGTAGAGCGTCACGAGATCGGCAGCGGCGCGATCTACACCTGGCGGCGTCAAGCTATGTCGGGGGCACTGAGCGGAGTGCCGGCCCGGCCTCAGGCCACATTTGCCGAAGTCCGGATCAGCGAGTCGCCCGTGATGCTGCCAGCGCCGCCCGTCGAGGCGCCAGCGGACGCCCGGACCGCGGGGCAGATCGGCATCGAGCTGCCCTCGGGTGTACGACTGACCGTCGACGGCGCTGTCGACGCCGAGGCGCTATCGCGCGTGATGGGCGTGCCGACGCGATGATCCCGCAGCCGACATCGACGCGAATTTTCCTGGCCTGCGGCGTCACCGACATGCGCAAGGGCTTCGATGGCCTGGCGGTATTGGTGCAGCAGGTTCTTCGGGAGAAACCACATTCCGGTGCGCTGTTCGCGTTCCGCGGCAAGCGCGGCGACCTGATCAAATTGCTGTGGTTCGACGGTCAGGGACTGTGCCTGTTTTCGAAGCGGATGGACCGGGGCCGTTTCGTCTGGCCGGTGACGGCGACCGGCACTGTGGTGCTGACATCGGCGCAGGTGTCGATGCTTCTGGAGGGCATAGATTGGCGACGTCCCGAGCGGACTTGGTCACCGACATTGGCAGGTTGAAAACAGAGCTTTTCCGCCATTTTTGCTCGTGTGAGAGTGCGCGAACGGCTATGAAAATGAGGTGTCGCAAGCCCCTCTTGCCCCATCTGATGCCGAGGCGCGGATTGCCGTGCTGGAGGCGTCACTCGCCCGGGCCAATGCAGCACTTGCCGCCCGCGACCTGCTCATCGAGACACTGCGTGGGCAGATCGCCCGGATGCGGCGGATGCAGTTCGGCGCATCCTCCGAGAAGCTAACGCGCGAGATCGCCCAACTCGAACTCGCGCTCGAGGAACTGGAAACCGAGAGCGCAGTCCCGGAGGCCGGCGCGGCCTTGTCAGACACGCCCAGGCGACCGGCACCATTCCGTGCGTTGCCCGACCACCTGCCACGCAAGGAGGTCGTCCACGAACCCGCCTCCGGCGCCTGCACATGCCCGGACTGCGGCGGTACGCTACGCCGCCTCGGGCAAGACGCACATGAGGTACTCGACGTCCTGCCGGTGCACTGGCGCGTAGTGCGGAACGTCCGACCGAAATACAGCTGTCGGACGTGTGAGAAGATCGTCCAGGCGGCTGCCCCGGTGAAGGCGGTCGCCCGCGGGAAGGCGACATTTGCAACGCTGGCGCACGTCGTCGTCTCGAAGTTCGAACATCATCTCCCGCTTTACGGGCAATCCGAGATGATGGCCGCCCAAGGCTTGGACATCGACCGCTCGACGCTGGCGGGTTGGGTCGGTCAGGTAGCCGCGCTGCTCGACCCCATCGTCAGCCGCATCCGCGAGGAAGTGCTGAAAGGCGCCAAGATCCACGCGGACGACACGCCAGTTCCCGTGCTCGATCCCGGCCGCGGGCGTACCGCGACCGGGCGGCTGTGGGTCTATGCGGTCAACGACCGCACCTCGGGCAACACGACCCCGCCAGCGACATGGTATTGCTTCACGCCCGACCGCACTGGTGCACATCCGCAAGCCCATCTCGCCGGATTTCGAGGCTTTCTCCAGGCCGACGCCTATGCTGGTTACGAAAGGCTCTATCGAAGCGTCGTCACCGAAGTCGCGTGCTGGGCCCATTTCAGGCGCAAGGTATTCGACCTGCACGGGCGGGTTGCCACGCCGCTGACCACCGACATTCTTGAACGCATCGGTGCCTTGTACGGCATAGAAGCCGAGGTTCGCGGCAGGCCGCCCGACGTGCGGCTGGCGGCGCGGCAGAACCGGACGAACCCGCTGGTCGATGCGCTACGCGAGACACTGGACGCAGCACTGCGCCGCCTGTCGCCGAAGTCCGACATGGCCAAGGCTATCGCCTATGGCACGAAGCGATGGCCCGCGCTGTGCCGCTTCCTCGATGACGGGCGCCTGGAGATCGATAACAACATCGCCGAACGCGCATTGCGCGGCGTTGCCGTCGGACGACGCAACTGGCTGTTCGCCGGTTCGAAGACGGGCGGCGAGCGTGCTGCGGCGATCTACACCGTCATCCAAACCTGCAAGGCCAATGGTGTCGACCCGCAGGCCTACATCGCCGACGTCACTGGGAAGATCGCAGCTGATTGGCCAGCTGCGCGATGGGACGAGCTCATGCCCTGGAACTGGGCCCAACAGCCTGCGAAGCCGGTAGCACAATCTGCATAGTCTGCGGCCTGCCGGCCACGCTTACGCCGAACTCGAGATGGCGAGATCCGCACTTGGGGGGGGGCGCCATCGATTGTCAACCGACCGCATTCAAAGGGCATCACCAACGGATACGGTCGATCCGCTCCCTTGCGTGGCTCGTTCTTGCGCTTGGTCTCATGAGATGGAATTGTTGGCGGCGGCGTGCCCGCCGACAATCCCGGCGCGAGGTTTACGCCACAGCGATCTCCGCTACCGGCATCACGCGGTTGTCGTGAGAAAGGTAGAATGCCTCCTCCGTGATGTTTGCATTCGTGACTACGACACCGCTCGCTCTGAAGGCGGGATGGTCGACGATGGTCGACAGCGGGCGTCCCATCGAAGCCAGGGCCAACGATGCCGGATAGTCGCCATGCAACATCAGCTCGCCGTCTTCATACGACCCCTGCTCGAATTGAATGGAGGTTCGCAGCACACCGTCGATCCAGCTCAGAATGTTCAGGCACCCCCACCTTTGGAATTTCACTTCGCCACTCTCCTTTTGGATCCGAGCAGCGTGTGCGGTCTGCAAAGTCGCAAAAGGATCAAGCCGTGCGGCGCGAATAAGCGAAAGGGAGACTTCCG
>Ga0308169_10005812_pt1 | contig 11054 bp, 10 predicted proteins | sample PhyBR1_2_FD_202139 | JGI IMG/M metagenome (GOLD analysis project Ga0308169, IMG submission 202139) | Phyllosphere microbial communities from UC Gill Tract Community Farm, Albany, California, United States - DLSLSB.R1 | ecosystem: Host-associated > Plants > Phyllosphere > Unclassified | place... | reverse complement strand
AGCCAGCGGTACACGGTGTTCCGGGACAGCCCGAAGATTTCTTCGAGGTCCTGAGGCGTCAGACGCTCCGGGTACTTGGCGAAGAGTGCTTCCAGGTACTTGGGGTCCACGCTCAGTCCGTCCCACCGCATGAAGCCATCGTAGACCACAAATTTGTACTGTGATGTACTGGAGGTGACTGAAAGGTACTAAAGCTGTTGTTGGAGGTCACTTTTGGCCTTTCGTGTCGGATGGTACCGATACGATCTTTGCGGACATTAGTAGGGGATGTGAAATGCCGGTCTCAAAGAATCGCTGGGTGACCTTCGGCGCAGAAACTATCGACGAACCTGTTCCAGTCATCCAGGAGCAGGTGCCATTCGTTCCTACGGGGGCGACGAGGCCGCAACTGAGCGTGCCGCAGCCGGATCAGGCGGATCGGCTTCCGAGAAGGAATGTCTCCGGGAGGGAACCGGCGTTCTGGTGGCTTGGCGTCCACGGCGGCGCAGGCGAGACATCGCTTGCACGCCTGGACAAGAACACCAGGGCAGCCGAACATCACTGGCCCTTGATGGCAACCGGTGCCGCTGTGGTCCTGGTGGCCCGCTCCAATATCCCGGGCCTGCGCGCAGCCAGGTTGGCGGCAACCGAATGGGCGTCGGGCTCCCTTCCCGGGATCCAGGTCGCCGGCCTCGTGGTCATGGCCGACACTCCCGGCCGGCTCCCTAAAGAGATCCGCGACTTCTCGCGCGTCGTCGCCGGGGGAGTGCCCCACGTGTGGCATTTCCCCTGGGTGGACGGATGGCGCTACGGCCACGACGTTCCCCCCGAAGAACTTCCCAAAGAAGCCCGCACCGCCCTGGAGCAGGTGCACATCGCAGTAACCGCCACCGCCGGACTCCCGGCCAAGTAGAAAGAAGAAACTTAAATGTTGTTCTCTAAGGCCATGGAATGGTCAAGCTTTGCCATCACCGAAATACCGAACCCGGGCACCGGTGAAGCACCTCCCGGCGCTGAAGGGTTGCTGACGATCCTCAAATGGGTCGCATGGATCGTCTTCGGCCTGGCCGTGGCCGGCATCCTGATCACCGCCGGCACGATGATGATCAACAACCGACGCGGTGAAGGCGGCGAGCACGCCGGCCGCCTCGCCTGGGTCCTCGGCGGCTGCATCCTGGCAGCCTCCGCCGGCGGCGTCGTAGGCGCCCTGGTCTAAGGAGCTCAAGCCATGACTGAACCGACCGTGAACGAAGACCAGAACCCGCTGACCAAACCTAAGTTCATCATCTCGGCCGTTGTCGTGGCCATCATTGTCGCGCTCGGGATCATCCTGGCCCTGCTCCCCAAAGGAGGAGGAACCCCGACAGCCGAACCAAGCAATGCCGGATCAACCACGGCCAACGCGCAACCCACCGCCACGGAGGCCGCAAGCATATGCGGCCTCCCCTCCGGCGACCAGTCCAAACCTGCCACCACGCCCACTGACACCAAATGGGAATTGGTCGGCAAGATCGCCGCCCCAACATCACCGGCACAGTTCGGCCCCGGCAAAACAGAAGCCAACGGCCTCCGCTCCTGCTTCGCACACTCACCCACCGGGGCGCTGTACGCCGCGGCAAACATGACCGCACTGTCGGCAACTGGCAAGGCAGACCTCGTTTATGAGCAGTTGGCAGTCCCGAGCCCGGAGCGGGATGCCGTGCTGAAGTCATCGCCTACAGCTGCCCCTAGCTCCGTCACCGCACAGTTGGCCGGATTCACTTTCCGCTCCTATGAGGCTGACCGGGCTGTCATTGATCTTGCATTCAAGGGATCCAACGGAACCTTTGTCTCCATTCCAGTTCCGCTTCAGTGGTACCAGGGCGACTGGAAGTTCGTTGTCCCGGCCACTGGGGACACAGGCGCCCGGCAGATTACAGACCTTGGCGGATACATCGAATGGTCCGGCGTCTAAATGGCTGACTGCTCAGGCCTGAATGTCATAAATCCCTTTTGCCAGGCTGGTGCGGCAATTGAGGACGTTGCGAACGACTCAATCAAGAACATGGCGAAAGCGATCGCTGATGCCGTCGGACAGACCATACGGACGCTGGGGACGTTCTGGATAAACGTGGGCACTCCCGCCCTAACGTCAGCTCCGGGCGGGTCCACGGCCAGTGACCCAGTGTTGTTCCTGCAGAACAGTCTCTACTTCTGGACGGCTGCCCTTGCCGTGCTGTCCGTCCTTGTTGGATCGGCAAAGATGGTAATCGAACGCAGGGGCGCACCCCTGCGTGACCTGGCGCGTTCACTTGCGACCTTGATCGTTGTATCCGGCGCGGGCGTGGCGGCAGTTGGTCTGCTGACGGTTGCGGCGGATGAGTTCTCTGCCTGGATCGTCAAGAACTCCACCGATGGAACGTCGTTCAACGAGAACATCACGGCCCTGCTGGCGCTTTCGGCCACCAGCCCGATCGGCTCGATCATGATCATCCTTCTGGGATTGATCGCCATTCTGGCCTCCGTGATGCAGATCGTCCTGATGATCATCCGCGGTGGCCTGCTCGTCATCCTGACAGGCATCTTTCCCACGGCTGCGGCTTTTACCAACACCGAGGCCGGCAAGGGATGGTTCCAAAAGTGCACGGCCTGGCTGATCGCCTTCATTCTCTACAAGCCCGCGGCCGCCATCGTCTACGCGACCGCCTTCCAACTGAGCGGCACCAAGATCTTCGGGAACGTTGGTGAGGGCAAGGACTTTGGCTCCGCGCTCCTGACAACGGTCACAGGGCTGGCGCTGATGGTCATTGCTTTGTTCGCCATGCCAGCGCTCATGCGGTTCGTTACCCCCATGGTGGGTGCCGTTGCTGGCGGCGGTGGGGCCTTGGCGGCGGGAACAGTCGGTGCACTGGCATCCGGTGCTATCAGCATGGGCAGCGCCGGACGAGGCGGCGGCCCCTCGACCAGCGGGGCGGCCACCAGCAGCACAACGAGCCAGAACCCCGGGTCGCAGGGCCCCTCGGGGACTGGAAGCCAGGGAACGGCAGGAACATCCGGCACGGCTGGAAAAACCGGCGCCCGGGGTTCGGGAGCAACGGGCGCGCAATCCGGAACTGGCCCGGCAACATCTACCGGCCCAGGCAGCGCTGCGTCAGGCAGTGGAGCTGCATCCAGTGGAGCAGCCGCCGGCGGTGCCGCCGCGGCAGCGGGTGCTGGCGGCGTCGCCGTGCTGGCCGCTCAGAAGGGCGTTGAAGTAGGCCAGGCCGCTTCCGGGGCGATCAAGAACATGAGCGAAGAATCTACGGGGGGTGCCTGAAAGTGGCAGCTATCGAAAACACCTACAGGGAACCGACCTACGGCAACTGGCGGCGTCCGCGGAAGGCCGGTATAGGCACGCTGGGCGGGCTGGCAACAGCAGGATTGTTTGTTGGCCTGATCATCACGGTGATCTGTTTCTTCGTCGGCGGGTGGTCCGCCGGGTTGGTTGCCCTGCTCGTCCTGGGGTTGGCGCTGGCCGTCGTCTCGGTGACCGACAAGCACAACAAGTCCATAGGGGAGCGGGTCTTCGCCCGCCTGGCGTTCCACTCAGCACGGCGCAGGAAGGCCAACATCTACCGCTCCGGCCCGTTGGGACTGACGCCGTGGGGCGAGTTCCAACTGCCGGGCATCTCTGCCGGGTCCAAGCTGTACGAATTCACCGACTCCTACGGCCGCCCGTTCGCGCTGATCCACCTTCCCTCCACCGCCCACTACACCGTTGTCTTCGGCACCCAACCCGACGGGGCGTCACTGGTCGATCCCGAGCAGATTGATGCCTGGGTGGCTAACTGGGGCGGCTGGCTCGCTTCGCTGTCGAATGAACCGGCCGTCGTGGCCGCATCCGTCACGGTCGAAACCGCACCCGATTCCGGGGCCCGGCTGCGCCGAGAAGTTGAATCGAACATCCATGACGACGCCCCCGCCATTGCCAAGGCCATGCTCAGGGAGGCCTTGGAGACCTACCCGCAGGGATCAGCCACGATCAGGGCTTGGGTCGCACTGACCTTCAGCGCCGCTGCACGGGCCGGCGGCAAGCGGCGCACCGCCGACGAGATCGCACGGGATCTCGCCTCACGGCTTCCCAGCCTGACCGAGCGTCTGGAATCCACCGGCGCCGGCGCGTGCGCACCGTTGAACGCGCAGGAACTATGTGAGCTTGTTCGGGTCGCGTACGATCCTGCAGCGGCCCGGCTCATTGACGAGGCCCACGACCAAGGCACACCCGTCGAGCTGAACTGGGGCGACGTCGGACCCTCGGCCCATCAAGCCGACTGGGACGGCTACCGCCACGACTCCGGTCACTCGGTGTCCTGGTCCATGACGGGCGCGCCCCGCGGCCACATCCTGGCATCAGCACTGGCCCGCCTCGTGGCGCCCCATGGGGAGATTGCCCGCAAGCGCGTCACCTTGCTGTACCGGCCGATCGAAGCCGGCCGCGCGGCCGCCATCGTCGAATCCGATCAGACGAACGCCCTGACCCGGGCTTCCTCGACCACCCGGCCCACCGCCCGTGCCCTGGTCGATGCGCGCGCGGCGCAGGCAACCGCAGCTGAAGAAGCCAAGGGTGCCGGGCTCGTCAACTTCGGCATGGTCGTTACCGCCACGGTGCTGTCCTCCCGTGACCTCGATGATGCCGCGGCCGTGGTCGAGGGCAACCTCGGCCCCTCGGCACGTCTGCTCTTGCGGCGCGCCTACGGCTCGCAGGACTCTGCCTTTGCCGCGTCCCTGCCGCTCGGCCTGGTCCTGCCCAAGCACTTGAAGGTTCCCGAAGAGATCCGCGAGGCCATGTGATGTTCGGCAGCAAGATCAAGCACCAGCGCACACAAGCCACTGCCACCAAGCAGGCCCCTGCCACGAAGCTCGCCCCCGCGGTCGGCCGCCGCCCGGGCCTGCGCGGCTGGCGCGGCCGCGGACAGGGCGAAGCCGTTTACGTCACGGCAGCGGATGAATGGCGCGGAACATCGGTCCAGGTCTGTGGCCTCTGGCCGTTCGTGGGCGGGTCCGGCACCCCAATCCTGGGTGTGCCGATCGGCGTTCACACCGACACAGGGGCGCCCTTCGGCGCTGATCCGATCAGCTGGTTCATGCATGGCATGATCAACAACCCCTCCATGTTTGTCCTCGGCCTGCCGCACTACGGCAAGTCCACGCTGGTCCGGCACATCGTGCTGGGCCTGGCAGGGCGGGGCATCAACCCGTTGATCCTCGGTGACCTGAAACCGGACTACGTGGACCTCATCGAAGCCCTCGGCGGGCAGGTCATCAGCCTGGGTCCCGGGCGCGGCCACCTGAACGTCCTGGACCCCGGAGAGGCCACCGACGCAGCCGTGCGCCTGCTCGCCGCAGCCGAGGAACACCGGGCCACGGCGAACCGAGCCCTGAACGATGCAGATAGCGACGAGGCCGCGGCCGCGCCGTTCCTTGCTGCTGCGGTGAAGGCGGAGAAGCTGGCCGAACAGCTCATGGCCGACTCACACAACCGGCGCCTGAACATGATCACGGCGCTGATCACCATCGTCCGCAACGCCAAGCCAAGCGCCCACGAGGAATCCCTGATCGACCGGGCCCTGCACATCCTGGACGAGCGGCTGGACCGTGTTCCCCTGATTGGGGATCTGATCGAGGTCATTAAAGACGCCCCCGACGAGCTGCGGGCCATTGCCCTGGACCGTGGCGATATGAGCCGCTACCTCGACGCGACCGACCAGCTGCGCCAGTCGCTGTACTCCCTCGACGGGTCGGGCCGGTTCTCCGACATGTTCTCCCAGCCCACGGACCAGCCGATGGACCTGACCAAACCCGTGGTCTTCGACCTCTCAGGGATCTCCGACACCCAGCGGGACATTCAGGCGGCCAGCCTGCTGGCCTGCTGGTCAACCGGGTTCGCCACCGTCCAGGTGGCCCACACCCTGGCGGACGCCGGGCTTGAGCCGCGCCGTAACTACTTCGTCGTCATGGACGAACTGTGGCGGGCCCTGCGCTCCGGTGAGGGCATGGTTGACCGGGTTGACTCGCTCACCCGGTTGAACCGTACCGAGGGCGTGGGGCAGGCCATGATCACGCACACCATGAGCGACCTCGAAGCCCTGCCCACCGAATCCGAACGGATGAAAGCACGCGGATTCGTCGAACGCTCCGGCATGGTCGTCTGCGGTGCACTGCCCGGCGCCGAAATGGAAAAACTCAACAAAGCCGTCACCCTCTCCCGTGCCGAGCAAGCCCGCCTCATCTCCTGGGCGGATCCGGGGTCTTGGACCGACGTCGGCGGATCCCGCAAACGGGTCCGCCCGGGTCTGGGCAAGTTCCTCTTCAAAGTCGGCGGCAGGCCCGGTATCCCCGTGGCTCTCAAACTGACAAGTGTCGAGGAATCCCTGCACGACACCAATAAGCGCTGGTCGAAAATCCGGAGTGGGGAAGGGGAGAGCTGATGGGTGCACCAAGCAGCGGCAAGCGTTCACAGCTCGACACCGAAACGATCCTGCTCTGGGTCTTCATCACCGTCGTCGTGCTCGGGGTCGGCACGGTGACCGGCGCCGTGCACCTGGGGTCGATGCTGTCCAATGACGGCCAGAAGCTGCCGGCCAACCCGTTCGAGCTGGTCTTCGGCCTGCTCTCGCACAAGGTGACCTGGCCGGCGGCCGCGACCTGGGTCCTGGCCGGCTTCGGCGTCCTCGTCATCGTCCTGGCTGTGCTGGTGGTCCGGGCGGCGCTGCGCCGGCGGTCCAAGCGCTCCCGGGTGGACGCCGCCGCCCCGCACATGGCCAAGGCTAAGGACCTGCACGCACTGAGCCTGCGCGGTGCCACCGCCACGGCCGAACGTCTGGGAGTGAAAGGCTCACCCGGTGTCCCGGTCGGCAAGACCGTTCTGGGCGGGCAGATGGTCTACGGATCCTGGGAAGACATGCACATCGACATCTGGGGACCGCGCACGGGCAAGACAACATCCCGGGCCATCCCCGCGATCCTCGCCGCCCCCGGCGCCGCCCTGGTGACGTCAAACAAGCGCGACATCGTCGACGGCACCCGCGACGTCCGCGCCGCGGAGGGGCCGGTGTGGGTCTTCGATCCGCAGTCCGTCGCCCTCGAGGAACCCGCGTGGTGGTGGAACCCCCTGTCCTACGTCACCGACGAAGTGCGCGCGGCGCGCCTGGCCGATCACTTCGCCGCAGGTTCCCGCGGCCCGGACGCCAAAACCGACGCCTACTTCGACCCTGCCGGTCAGGACCTCCTCGCCGGCCTCCTGCTCGCCGCCGCCCTCGACAGCCGCCCCATCACCCAGGTCCACACCTGGCTGACCCGGCCCGCCGACGACGAAGCGGTGGACATTCTCAAAGCCCACGGCTTCCTGCAGACCGCGAACGCCGTCGGCGGGGTGATCAACGCCCCGGAGAAGCAACGCGGCGGCGTGTACGGCACGGCACTGCAGATGGCGTCCTGCCTCACCAACCGCCAAGTCGCCCGCTGGGTCACACCCCAGGGCGACAAGGACGACAGGCCGCAGTTCGACCCGGCAGCGTTCGTCCGCTCCAAAGGGACGCTGTACAGCCTCTCCAAGGAAGGCAAAGGCACCGCCGGTCCGCTGGTGACGGCGCTGACGGTAGCCACGGTAGAGGCCGCCGAGGAACTCGCCGTCCACTCACCCGGCGGCCGGCTGGCGACGCCCATGGTCGGCGTTCTGGACGAAGCCGCCAACGTCTGCCGCTGGCGCGAACTCCCAAACCTGTACAGCCACTACGGTTCCCGGGGCATCGTCCTGATGACCATCCTCCAGTCCTGGTCCCAAGGCGTGGAGGTCTGGGGCCGTGACGGGATGCGCAAACTCTGGTCCGCATCCAACATCAAGGTCTACGGCGGCGGCGTCGCCGAAGCCGAATTCCTCAACGAGCTCGCGCAGCTCGTGGGGGAGTACCGCTACTCCAACACCACCCGGAGCCGCTCCAAGCAAGGCACCTCCTACAGCCACGACGACGACCGCAAAGAACGCACCCTGGACGTCTCAGACCTTGCAGCGTTCCCACGCGGCCGAGCCATCATGTTCGCCTCAGGCGCCCCCGCCGCACTGCTGGAAACCGTGCCCTGGATGAACGGCGCACACGCCAACGCAGTGCGGGCCTCCATCGCCGCGCACGACCCGGCGAACAAACCGGCGGCCGCGGCCGGAAACCGGTGGATCACCGCTGGAGCCTCGAATGACTGAAGGCCTCGGGGAATGGGACGACGAGCCCGAGGAGTCCCCAGCCGCCACTGAGGCAGCAACAACAGAAGACGAGGATGCCGACGCGCCTGAGCTGTTCTACCCGAACGTCGCTGAGTTCGTCAGCAACAAGCTAGCCACCAGCTACCGCCGCCAGATCAACGTGCAGGGCGGAGTGACTTGGTGCCCGCAATGGTGGAAACACGCCGAAGCGATCAGCCGGCTCGAAGCACTCTGGCGGTCCTGGGAGTTCCTGCGCCTGGACGGCAGCACGGGCATGAGCGTGTGGTGGCGCGACCACGCAGACCACCACATGTCCGTGCTGCTCTCAACGGACGGTCCGTTCCGCGGCTGCAACCCGGACGACGGGCACCGCTCCAAACTGTCGCCTCTGCCATGCGAAGAACCTCCCGCAGGGCTGTTCTAAATAGGCAGGACTTACCCGGGAGCTCTTACGTGACTTTCTTGCTGTCCATGGTTGGGGTCAATCAGGGTTATCCACAGCTGGAATCGGGAGCCATCGGGAAAGCTCCCTCAGCAGCAGTAGCGGTGGATAACCCATCAGGATTGTCCCCGGCTGTTGGCAGACATGCATGCAGGCAAACTGTGTGCCGCAACAGGACTGTTGGGAAATGCGGGTTGGTGCAAGAGTGGGGCTGACACCAGTGGTGCCAGCCCCAAAGCCCTTCGGACTATGCCTGCCCCTCGATCACTCGCCTGCGGCTTCCGCGACTGCCTCTTCTGCCTCGATCGGACAGGGAAGCCCAAGAGCTTCCAAGGCCAGCGCGGGAGCGATGGTAATGCCGCTCCCACCCAGCCCTCCAATCTCCGCAACGAAGACCCCACCGGTCGCTTGCGGGGGAAGAACTCGAAGAATTACCTCGGCAGCATGCGGCCGCAGGCCGTGAGTGACCTTGAGCTTGCTACTCGCCAAGGCCTCACGCATCAGCGGAAACCTGGCTCCAACTCTTGCACGAATCAACTTCGCTTCCTGCTGCGCCTCGTATGCGACCCACTCGTTGAAGTACTTGAAGTCATCCGTATACTCCGCTCCTGGGCTGTAAGGAAGATCGAAAGTGCGGTGCACTGTACCGCCTACACCAATAGTTCCCAGGGCCGGTGCAGGAATCGTGTAAGAGAGGGTTTCATCATGGTCTTCATCCATCACCACAATGTCATTATGGAGCCCGAGTTCCGGGGCCATGGGCACATGAACAAGAACACCCAAGGATCCCACGATCCTCTCATGACCAAGCAGTGTCCCCGAAGATGCTCCTGCCGCAACAAATACAGCTTGCAGGTCTCGCTTCCGGGCCCAGGCGACTATGTCCTCAATGTCCCGGAAATGACGCTGGCTATCCACGAGGATGTTCTGATTCTGCGCCAAGCTGCTGTGTAGAGCAGGCATTAGTGCTGGAGGGGAGAACACCCGCCCTCGCTCTACGAGGGCGGCGTTCACATAGTTTGCGCCAAAGCCCAAGTCTGCGGGATTCATTTCGACCACGGCGCCGGGGAGTCCCTGAGGTAAGGGCATCGGCGTTAGATTTGAGAGGTATAGAGTCTTTGCCTCGTTAATGAGGTGCCCAACGCCCATCCTCTCGTAAAGATCCAGCATGGACCACGACTTCGTGGCCCACTCTCCCATCCTTGGGTCCGAGGTATTGAAGGGCGCGTGGTAAGCACCAGCACGTGTTGAGGCAGTGTTTTCCTTGCTGTCGAAGGCCCAATGTGTCTGGACGTCGACACCATGGCTTAGGGCAGCTTCCTGGACAACTGCCGTGATCAGCGTCCCAGCGATACCACCACCAATTACCCCACATTTTTTGCTCTCGAGGGTTACATCCAGCAGCGTCCGTGGGGGAAGCGGCTCACTGTGTTCGGGAACAGGCAAATTGCTCATGATCTTGTCCGTTCTGTCAGCACTCTCGTGCTGGCCCCCGGTCGAAGGCCGTACTTAAAGATGTAACACGAAAGCTGTAACTTTGCACCACATTGATGTAGTTCGCTTCACCAGGACGCACTGTGGTGTACATTTTTAAAGATCAGGCTATGAAGGACCGGGGGTGTTCTTTCCTGCCCTGCTATTTCGATGAACATGGAGGAAAGAGCATGCAGCCCAACTGTCCCGGCTCCTGCATACTTTGCTGGCCTGCATACAAGACAAGCCTTTCAAGGGGTTAACATGTCCACTCAGTCCGCACTCGCTCATTCAGGCAGAACACGTCGTCTGACGCTTAGCTTTGATCACTTCACTAGGTCAGCCCTGGATGCACTCGCGATTAAGATGCAATGTTCAGTCAGCGAAGTTGTCCGCGAGGCCATTGAAGGGTTCCTTAAAGGTGCGAGATCATCGGACGATTTTGAACGGTGCGCCATGGAAGTCGCGAACAGTAGGTACGGAGAAGTCAAAGCAGTCTGGACAGCCAACAATTTTCAGCCCACATCCAAGCCAGGACCTACTGCCCGGTTTGGTGAGCGCTTGTCTGTAACTTTTCCCGAGGCCGTTTATGTCGAGCTTGAGGACTTGTGCCGCAGGCAAGGCAAGGGTATTACGCAGCTGATCCGTCTAGCCGTTGATAACTACTTGGCGAAAGACATCTTCGAAAGCTTAGTTAGTACGCATCTCGGCTAAGACCAGTACCTAAGGCACAGAGCGCTTAGGCGTCGCGGGGTGTACGAAGGCAGCTGCCGGTGAATTCGACGGTGCAGCGTCTTAATCGCGGGCGCGTCTCATGCAGCACTCAAAGGTTGAGGTGCGGGCAGCACTGTGGGTAGTCAGGAACTTTCTGAAAGACAGCGGCGATGACTGTCAGGTTGAAGCTTAAGACCTACTCAAGCCAGCGTCAGTAATGCGACCAAAAGA
>Ga0308169_10005810_pt1 | contig 11055 bp, 13 predicted proteins | sample PhyBR1_2_FD_202139 | JGI IMG/M metagenome (GOLD analysis project Ga0308169, IMG submission 202139) | Phyllosphere microbial communities from UC Gill Tract Community Farm, Albany, California, United States - DLSLSB.R1 | ecosystem: Host-associated > Plants > Phyllosphere > Unclassified | place... | reverse complement strand
GTTACACAAAGCGCTTGTACTCTACCTCTGGCTTTCGTTCCGGCTGCCCTTAAACTTCCCGGAACGAACAGAAGCAAGCGAGCTCAAACTTCGGACGGAGGAAATGCTTGATTTCTGTCTTGAGCGTCTGCCTGGGCTCAAGAGAAAGCGTGGTATCAAGCACAAGCGAGGTGGACATTCGGTTGATGATGAGGAATTACAGGCGGCAACGATGAGCAACACGCGCAAACTCGAATGGATGCCCCGAGACAAGCTTGATGCAATGCGAATGAAACAACAGTATGACAATCTAGATGTTCTCCCAGACGACCGATTATAGAGACCGATTCAAGTTTTGTATCGATATATGTAGCCAGTTCTGTATCGATTGTTACCCCGTTCATCTTGAACCTGTTGAAGCGTGATGTGCCATTCGCGTTCTGCTGTTGGCCAATCAAAAGCGCGTTTCTTGGCGCGGAACCGGAAACGGGGTTCGTAGACATATCGAAATCATGTATGTGTGGTCCTAATAACGACGATGTTGAAAGCTGATTCTGAACAGCCCAACTCACCCTGCATACCTTATCACCACACGGAGGAGGAGGAAAAACAACATGCCTGTTCCCTGGGAAGCTCTTATTCCTTTCGGTACGTTCGAGGACAGGACATGGAGCTCTCGCCGAAGTTCAGATTGAGACTGACCTTCGGTGTGTAGGTCTGTTGACCGCCATGTTTGGTATTACTGGAACTGGATTCAACGTTGCCAAGATGTTGACCAACGACGGCAAGGTGAATCTCCTGGGACTGCTGATGCGATCGGCCAACAGAATTCTGATATGCGATGACCCGGTTATAGCCTCCCCGATACAACTTGGATCATTGGGACCAGATGATGATGGCCAGAGATGAACGGCTGACAGGGTCATGGAGAGGACAGACTGTGAGCGATCGAATTCTGATGGTAGACTGTCTACACCCGGAGCTTCACGTCGTACTGATAACCACGCTCTCCTGACAACTCAGTCTGAGCCAGTCGCGCCAAAATCGTTCGCGACGAACTCGGTGTGGGGAACTGAGAAAGTTCAATAGAGAAACGTCCAAGAAGCTCTGGCTCTGTATCGATTATGAAACGAATTAAACCCGACCACAGCTTGGAGGAAGGAGCATTGGCTCCTAGCAGTAAAGACGTCGGTGACGACCGTTATTTGCGGCACCCACTGCCTGGTAGAACAATGAGGTACAAGCGGCTGGTAGCGGGAGCCTGACAGCGTCTTGAGTGAAACTCAGTGGGCCAATCCAACAAGCCTCGGTCCATCCGATGCAGGCATCGTTGTCGAGTCGATACAGGCATCGTTGTCGAGAACAGTATCGTTCACCGGGTAGGAACTTCCCCAAGTGATGGATGCATCAACGCTTGACAAAGCGGATTCCGAGTTGGCAATCCAAACGAGATCGTGGCTTCTTATGCGGATCACTCCGCCTCAGCTTTCACTCCGATCTCAGCTCAAGAGACCCTGTCGTACATGAAAATGTGCACCATCTCTCGGTCGTAATACATCATCTCGAAATAATACAGTGAGATTCGATAGCGATCTATGAGGTCGAGACGACGTGCCTTTAGAACATGTTCGCCAAACTTCTCGCGGCCGCTCTGTCATCTATTCGTCTCGCCGTTCCGTAACCACCTGGTGGCCGACTACCTCCGGGAATGAAGAGGCTTTGTGACATCGTGTTGTAGGTTTGAGCGGTCGGACCCACTCCTAAAGGTGGTGGGGAATGGACATTCGGAGGTACGCTTGATGGCGCTCCGCCCAACGGGTCCATTGCAGCATTAGGTTGATACTGTATGAATCCTGGCTGTTGATTAGGTCCTCGTGCAAGAGGCGGAGCGCTTGTCTGCGAAAATTGCGGGTACACAGATTGCTGTTGCGTACTTGGCTGACGCTGAGATTGGCCCGGTCCGGCATACATGCTCTGACTCATCCCGCCCGCAGAGAGATGCGACCCAGGTGGATGATAACCTCTCGTGTCTGCTGCTACAGGTACTGTCGCGACTCGCTGTTGGACAGGGTGCGGCTGATAACCTGCTGATGCGTCGACTGCCGAGCTGTTCGTTCTTTGCATCCCGGTTGATGGCGTTGCCCTCGACACCTTGACCCCCTTGCCGATATTTTGAATATCCGGTCGCACACTTTCGAGCTCTTTCAGTATTTGGCGCTCATGGAAGATCTTGCTTTTGGCGTGTTCTAAAAGCATGACTGCAACATCTTCGTGTGCTCTACGAGAATGGTTCTGTATGGACGATCTCAAATTTACTGAAATCGCTTGCACCCGCTGAGCGAGGTGATGATCCAGCTCTTGAGCCTGAAGGGCGGAAACCAGCCATCGTTTCAGTTCTTCCTATCCGGATCGGTTCAAGGATAGGCTTACGTCGCGCATGTCGTCCAGGGCATCATCGACCTTGGACGGATTGATGTTCGTGCTCCCCTTCATTCGCTCAACCACTCGTCGTTTATTGATGGCGGCTTTCGAGGCTGCCTGAGCTTCTTCAAGAACATGAGTCCGTTGATTTAAGGTTTCCTATGAGGATTGTGCACATAGATTAGCGAGCTGCGAACCACCCATCAAGCTAAAGTAGACTCACCTTAGCAGCTTTCGCGTTGAGTGATTGATAGCCCAACGAATCGCTCAATACTACATTATCGCTCACAGTCTGTGCACCAGCAGGTCAGTACCTCAGCAATCGCCTGGCTACCACAGTGATACCCTTACCTGGGCTTGCATTAGACCAGCGATCGACTCAAATGCTCTTCCCATACTGCGCATGGCCAGCGCTAGATCCGGGTTAGGCTCTACTGTGGACAGTGACACCCATTTCCCCCCAGATTCGGCTTCGGCTATCGCAAAGTCTGTCAAAGATGGAGGACTTATCAGCACAAATGCATGCCATCTACATCCGTGAACCCTTAATTCGACAACTCACTCTTCCTGACTTTCCCGACCCCGTTCACCGCACTGGCAGCTTTAGCCCATCGTTCCTCTAAACGCTCAAGCTCGCCCTTCGCAGCTTGTAAATCCTCGTCTTCGTCTGGAGGGCCTTTGCGGAAGACTTTGGACAAGGACGAGAAAGCGCCGGTAGATGACGACGGGGTCGACCGCGATCGCATTTGGTTTCTCGGCGTAGAGGGCTGATACTGATGAGAGTGAACAACGTCCTTTTGTAAATCGCCGAGCGATAATAAGCGAGCTTAGGGTCGCTTACACCGAAATCGCTCTCCACGAAACTGCGTAGTTCTTCGTCTCGCTGTATAATCGGGTCATCACAGATCCTGCCAAACCAACGCTGAACAGCTATTCGGACAAGGCGATCGTCTGTAACACGTTCGATAGCGATCTGATTAGCTCGCCTGACCTTGTGATCATGATCGAACAGAGGGGGTCCGGGGAAGACTAACCTTCTTCATCGGTTGTGGCCGAGGTTTGCGGCAGAGGAAGAGCAGGAATGATTGCTATAACGAATGATTGTAACCTCAGTGGTCACGTAACAACGCTTCATTATGATTTACAACTGACTTTGTGGATTGCGATGAGCGATTTGTTCGGCGAATATGGCAAAATCCGCATACGACCGCTGGATATTCCTGTACAACGTAGCTCTAAATGATGGCAGGTTGGTCTGTCAAGTGATGAAGCGATATGGCCAGACCGAACAATTCAGCTCATTGTAGACTAGCGGGATCTAGCCGACAGAACTGTGTTCTCACACTCAAATCGAAACGGATTAAGAGATCCTTCTTGTTCCTGTCCATCGCTCCCAATCTAACTCGGATGTAAGGACCTGTGGGCTGCAAGGGAGCGTCTTGGTCCGCCGAGCTAGGTCCCAAAGCTGTACTAGGACTGATCATGCTAGGAGACTGTACTCCATAAGTTCTAGGGTCCCGTTGCATGTCCGAAGGAGGTGCGTTTGAGCTGGTGCTTGATGACGCTTCGATTGAATGCGGAACAGCCGACCTGGACGATTGAGGGCCTCCCCAGCCATCGATACTGGCCAAAGGATCAGCCATCGTCCCTTTTCTATACGATCTGGGCGGAGGAAGCAGTTGGGTGATTAAGAGAAGGTAAAATATGTTCCTGAGGCCTGAGGTCAATACGATTTGGGCAGTGATCAATTGAACAAGGTGATGTGGTCACACCTGCACTTCGGCCTTTGCTGCCGAGCTAGACGGATGACGCGAGATCACCCCTCGAACAAGTCATTTCAGCAACCGGGCAAAACGACGTTCGAACAGGTATGATCAAGATAAGAGAAGCAATTAGATTGGACACATATTGGATACATATAATGACACAAGCACTTGAGGCAGAGGCTCAGTTGGTCTCTTCGCTGCCCTCTTCCTCGTCATCATCTTCCTCCTCTAGTTGACCCACGTCCCATTCCCCCGAGACATCCCAACGGCTACCCTCCGCCGACGCGCTGAGATATTTGACGAATCGCATGACGGTAGGTTCACGTAGCACGAGAAGGAACTTGTTGAAGCCAAGTCCGAGGTGAAGAAGAGGACCATCGTCTAAATCTCCGCCTTCCGAATCAGTGTCGAAGTCCGATGGGGAGAATTGTGATTCATCGAACTCGAGATCGACGCCGCCCATAGTAATTCTCGGCTTCTTGCCATTCTCGCCTTCCTCAGCTGGCGCAGCGGGATCACTTTGCTTCTCTGCAGGAGCCGGCTCGTCGCCGGACTGTGCGACCTTGGCCGACTTGTACACCGCGGGATCTTCATCCGCATCAGGAGATGCCAGATAACACTGCGGAACGACTTGAATCAGTTCGCGGCTTGATAAGAATTGCGACAACGGATGCAGCTTACCTCCCAGCCTCCTACGTCCTGCTCATCCTCTGCCTCATCATCTGCGTCCTCCTTAGCCCACCATGTCAGACCTAAGACAGCATCCAGTCTCGAGTCCCCTTCTTTGTCCTCGCCGTTCGCGAGAGTATAGTCCAGACCTTTCCTGAATCGCCTCGCTTCTGCTCGGTAGGCCAAGGGCACGAGTGATGAAACCACTGATAGCCAAGCTCGGAAAGCGGGTGATGGGTACAATTCGTTCAACACCGTGCTCAAGGTCGGCGTCCTCGCGGTAGATTGCTTTTCGGCGGACAGACTCAGATATCGGTGCTTGGAAGCAGGACCTTCCAACCTCCATTCCGAGCTTTCTCCTACATCATGGGTTGTCACCAATGTCTTCCCGTCCTTGCTGAAGGGGGCATAGTCCTCTTCGTCGACTTTCGTGACTTCGGCCTTGATGGCATTGGCCACGTCCGGCTTCAAGAAGTTGTGCATGAGGACTTCACTCCCTGCAACGAATTGTCCAGCGAGACGCTCGAGTGTCTCTGGAACGAGATAGGACGGCGAAAGGTATGTCGAGAGATATTTTAATTGAGCCGACGTCAAACCAGTGGGGACGGGTTCACTTTCGGGGTAAGGGTTCATCGGCTTGGCTGGAGTGGACGTCTAAGATGATTGATTGCTCAGCAGTTTCCCCGAATGATAAGCGTTCGAGATGACTCACAATTTGAGCGAGAGAGCTATGTTCTTGCTTCAGTGCAGCCGCATCCTGCTTCTCGTAGCCTTCCTCGCCCTCGATGGGCCGGTGAAACCTTGAACATGATGGAAGATACGAGTGAGCTTTGCGGAGAGCTGTTGGACGCCTAAGGCGAGCTCACCAGCCGTTGATGCTCAACCGTTGTCGACCATCTGCAGCAACTACTTCCTCCACCGAATGATAGCTCTTTCCAGGTTGGACCTCGAAGAAAACCAGGTTGCCCCACTTCACGTCCTCCTTGGCAGACCTCTTGATGGCAGGAGGCCCTACATCTTTAGTCTCGCCGTCCGCGATCGGATACAGCTCGAGAGTACCACCCCATTCGGACTTCCATCCCTTCAAGAAAGATTTATCAGCCGAGGGAACGAGAGCTGGATCGTAGAGGTGAGCGGGGCTGTTGGGCAGATACAAGATGTATGAGACCACTCGGGTCGAGATAGAATCATCGTGTAAGAGCAAATGGGATCTGTTGTAGAGCCAGAGGAGAGTCAGAATCCAAAACTCGATGGTAAGTCCTGATATACTCACCCTTGGGTGTACGTGCTGACAGATCCGTCCACCTTGAGCCCTGAGAGGGGTCCACAACCCGTAACCTTTTGAATGAACTGTCGGAATTCTCTGCGGGATGCGAAATCTTCAGCCTCTTCGCTATCATATGAGAGAGAACGCTCGTTTCTCACTTCGAATAAATGCTCTCCTTCAGCTTGCAAAGGTATGGCAATTCGTCCAGGGTTTCCTCTGGCAGATGTTCTGCGGAGAGCGAAGTCAGGTCAGGGGTTTGGCGGATCTTATAAGAGAACATGGTTTCAGAATCGCAACAAATCGCCATCGCACTGGATCTCTCACCTTATAGATATCAGTCTCCTTCTGTTCCCAGCCCCATCCCGGTAAGGATCCTTCTTCGTGGCGAACGCCATAATTTCGGCTTTCAGTCACCAGTCCTTCCAGCTAGTTCATGGTTCATTTGTGACAAAATGAGCGTTTGATGGTTCAATCGGGCTGAGCAACCTCCACTCACCACTGCGTCATCAAAGAGTCCTCCTACTGAGAGATGTCTATAGGGTCTGTTCTCCTTGTACTGATCAGCGAGACCTGCAGGATCAGGCAAATGGATAGCAGGACCCGCAGGTAGCCCGAGGCTGTCGACTTTTTGTTTTTTGTTGTTGCGTTCTTCTGCGGCCGGAGAGGCTTCCCTTTCGCGAGCGACCGGCATGATGGAATGTTAAGAACTGAATCGAGACTATTGGTCAAATCGAATGACTCCACGGGTCATATAACTATCTTCGTGGCCTCCTGCTTGCCAAAAGTTGAAAACTATTAAATTGGATGATCAGGTCGGCTTTTTTCGAGCGGCGTAGCGAGTTCGCGGAACCTCGGCCATTACGTCACTATCACGGCATTCGTTTATCTGATTGTAAGCATCTCTACGCCCTACATCATCAATGCGCCCTGGGGGTATGTGTTGAGAACCTGTCTGACCTATTACAGTCATAATGATACCTAGTTTTGCACGCGCTTAGAGGTTTCGTTGATCTTGAATCCAGAAATTTGAGGTAGAAAGGCACTGGCAGCGAGGTCGAGGCTCCACAGGTCATCGAAATGACCGACGCCGTTGTAACCAGCGAACACGATCAGGCGATAATCATCAAGCAAGGTCGTATGGTAACCCCTTCCGCTTGGTAGTTTTCCCGCTATCGTTCTGGTCTCCCACGAAAGAGTATCTACAGTACAGGGGATGTGAGTCAAAGTGTTCAGATCTCTGTCACGTTAACACGTACCCAGGTTGAAAAGCAAGACATTTTGTGCGTAATGATTGCCTACGAACACGCGTGCGATCAGCTGGGCCGACAGATGGGAAGAAGCGCATAGCTTTGATACTTGCCGTCATGTCCACCAATTATAAATAGGTGTAGACCAACCAGCGTGGATGTATGCGACAATCGGTTGAATTTGACGTCGGTTTCGATTTGCGTCCATATCATGGTTTCTAAAAGTAACGAACACAAATGTGCAAGTGAAGCTCAATCTCAGCCGAGACAAAATCAGTAGATCATGATAAGTGGCTCACCAAGATCCAGTATATGTACCTCTGAGAAAGAGGTGGTTCCATCGCTTCCACCGTAAACAATCATTTTGCTACCGACCAGGTTGGCTGTATGGTAACCCTTCTGTAAAGGCACATCTCCGGTGGCTCTCCACTCTTCCCACGTGAGCTCGTCCGGGTCAGAAACGTTAAGAGCCCAGACGTCGTTTAAGGCAGCTTGTCCGTTTCCGCCACCGAAAACCACCAGGTAGTTCTTGTATTGTACAGTGGTATGTGCCCGTCTTTGCAACGGCCAGCTATTCTTCGCGGTGATGATATTCGGCTTGCTCCATTTGCTTTCCACTTCGCTCAGGAAAATAATTAGCTTGTCAAATATAGACTAGGTGAAGGTTCTCGCTCACCTGTATTATACACCCAAACATCATTGTGATAGGTCGGCCCATCGCCTCCTCCGAAGACATAGAGCAAGTGCCCAACGGCCGTAGTGGTGTGGGCTCGAAGAGGTGGCAGGGTTACACCAGTGGAGCAGAGGCGTGCCCATACATGCGAATCTGACGCGACAACTTCTCGTCAGCTTGCCAAGTGGAATATGCGCTGACTTTCCCCTCACCTGTATTGTACGTCGCAACCCCTCGCCAACACCCATGTCTATCGCAGCCCCCGAAAACATACATCTTGTTGCCTACCATGGTGCTAGTATGTGCGCGCAGAGCCTTGTCCGGCGCCTGCCCCTGTTGAGCCATTTGGCTCCAGTACATCGCTGCGGACATGTCGCTCAGCCAGTCTTCACAGCAGGGTTGCGTCCGTTCGGGACTTACTCATTCTGGAGGAAATTGCTACATCTGCGCTTGGGAAGACGAACTCCTTTTCTCGCTTGCCCTCTCTTCTTGTACTTCGACCTTCTTTCTCCCTTTCTCTTTCTTTGCCCGACCGAGAGGGTTTGCCTTCGCTACTTCGCTTCTTTCGGACAGCCTCAGAGGCATTTCGATCTTTGCGGGAGTTGGCAGATCCGTTGGCTATGTCACTTCTGTCACCGCGATTCTCTTTGTCTCGACTCGGGTCAACCAGCAGGCGTTTGGAGGACCGATGGCTCGTTGCTATAGTACCAAATCCAGGTGCGTCACTGCCACTCTGATACGAAGTATTCCCGTTTTTCGTGTCATGTGTCGAGCCAAGATGTCTTCTCGACGTCGAAGCAGAGGGGTCATCGGTCTCTAAGCCTGTCTGTGATTCTGTCTTCCGTCCTTGTTCACTGGATTTACGACGATGTCGGCTCAGCTCCCAATCGCTTGGAGCGGCGTCCGAGGCGCTATCAATCTGTGACTGTTTCGGAACCGTCAAGGTACGGCTGCGAGATCGGCCGAGGGTGACCGACCCATCCAATTGCTCAGCTTTGTTGCGACTTGATGTTCGTTCTGGCGGAACTACTGTGGCAAGTCCGTCATTGTGCAGGGGAGCCAGGGTTGAAGGCGCCACATCCACTGTGCGAGTCCGTGAATGCCTGGTCCCGTTTGGTCCACTCATCTCATTATCGCTGCTTATGGCCATCGGGACCGGTCGTTCTCGTTGATATAACTGCTTTTCTGTCGCATGCAGGACTGGTGCTCCGGTTTTAATATGGACCCTAGTATCAGGCAGACTTTGTTTACGCGGGGAGCCGTAGGAGAGCAGTCTCGGTCCAGATATTCTAGTATTGAAAGTCTCGCTGGTGGGCATTGTCGATTGACGAACCGGTGCCGGTGCCGCTTCTCGAGCGGTATTTCCACCATGACTATGACTATGGTCGCTTGATATCCCAGCAGACTGTAGTTTGGGCGAAACATCTGGAGACACGAAGTTTCGGGTCTCATCGTCTCTAGAAGGAACATTGATAGCCATTCTCCTCGTATCTCCGCTTGCTGCGCCAGTTTTGCTCATTTCCTGCAGAAGGTGAGTGGAGTTGCGGCGCGCTATGTCTTGCGGGACGGGAGGCAAGGGAGATACGATATGCATCTGATTGATCATCGTGGAAAAACCATTCCTCGCGGTCTCCCCGTTCGTCGTAGGGAACTCGTAACCATTGTAATTCGAGCTTTCGGCTTCCGTACCGGGTGTCCGACTGTCTGCGCTATTGTAACCCCCTTCTTGGTCAGAGGTATCACGGTCGTGCGGAGAACGCTGCTTGGCCGAAAAGGCATGCTCTATTCCAAGAGCTAGGCGGTCGAGCCCTTGTTTCGTCTTGGCCAACGATTTGGACGTTGAGGCTTTCCGGCGAAGCGACGTTCGACCTAGAGACAGACTAGGGCGACCAGCATCCTCCTTTGACATCCTATCGCTATTATCGAAAGACGATTCCGTGCCTTCGTGCAGAGCGTATCCTTCGGGTGGGAAGTTTTCTGGAGGAAAGAATGGCGCGGATATGCTGATCTCCGTTTCCCCCTTGGAAGCGGTACGATCTCGTTTTCGTCTGAAAAAGCCCATGGCGCTCAAACCCCCGGATTTGCTCTCAGAAGGCCTGTGACGAGAGGACGATCTCCTCTCTACACTTTCCTCGCTATTCCCTCCAAGTACTCCCGGTACGCTGTGAGAACCATTATCACCATCGCTGTGCAGCGGTCCGCTCTCGCCGGACTGATGGCTGGTCGCGGTATCCCCAGATCCCCTCCTCCGCGCTGCCGACCCGGTCGAACTCAGATAAAGGTGGCCAGCCTCGGTATCAGGCATTCTAGTGAGCCCAGAGTGTGTCTCAGGAGATGGAGGTATGTGACGAAGCGTAGGAGGAGGGTCGAGGTTGCCTGTTACGGGCGTGATAGGTCCTTCTACTCGCAGGAATGCATGGTCTGAATCATCCTTGACCGGGTTGAGGTGACGAGGTGGACCGCTCATCTGGATAGCCATAGTGGAAGCAGCACTTGGACTCGACTGTCCGTAAAGGCACTTGCTGCTAGTGTGGTAGTCGAAGCGCTGTCAAGGGCTTTACGTGAATATAAAGGACCACCGAGGCATGCAAGGACCGCTCGTGTGCCAGGTTGGCGTTTGTCGTAGCAGTCAGTGATGGGACACCAGGTAGCAAGTAGCCTCTTGACCTGTTCTTTATCTCAAGGAACGGTTGGGTCACTTCATAGTACCGAGCTAGATGGTGGTAGACGAAGAGTTGAAGTCGTTCATCGATCACGGAGAGCTTCTGTCGATACATATATCTTCCTGTAACCCGCACTGCTCTGATCACAACTGATCCGAGCTACCGTCTCGCACTGATCCCGAGCGGAAGTAATATCGTAACTCGGAAGCAGAAAGGCTCGCTCGCAAGCGCTGCACTAGCGCATTCCTATGACAAGGGTTTGAATGAGATTTGCACAGATAACCTCGGCCCGGTGGTTTGTTACATGATTAAGACCCCCTCTTGGATAAGGAAGGAATTCATCGGTCACATTCAGTCCCAACCTGACCCT
>Ga0308169_10005809_pt1 | contig 11055 bp, 8 predicted proteins | sample PhyBR1_2_FD_202139 | JGI IMG/M metagenome (GOLD analysis project Ga0308169, IMG submission 202139) | Phyllosphere microbial communities from UC Gill Tract Community Farm, Albany, California, United States - DLSLSB.R1 | ecosystem: Host-associated > Plants > Phyllosphere > Unclassified | place... | reverse complement strand
TGAAGTTTGAAGATCGTCGCGCCTTGCGATGCACCCTCGGTAAGAAATCCCGCGCGTAGGGAATGCCCCGCAAATTGTTTCGGATCATAGCCCGCAGCGGCAGCATGATCCTGGACTAGGCGAGCAATCGCACGATCCGACATGGCGGCAGGGGTAAGCGCATCGAGCCGCGACAAGCGTCGAAAAAGCGGTCCCTCAATATGGCCAGCCGCAGCCATCCAGGCGAGGAGAAGCGCCTTCGGTCGAATACGCGAGCCTTCAGGAATTGCGATAACTATGCCTTGCCGAGTCTGATCGGTCTTCGAATGGGCAATGGTCAACCTGAGCCCCTCGGGTACGACCCCGACATTTTCAACCTGAAGTGCGACGATTTCGGACCGCCGCAACGCTGCGGCCATCCCGATCGCCAGGATCGCGCGATCGCGCAGGGCCCGCAGACCTTCACCGTCGATCGCGGCCAGCATGTTGCGCAGCGCAGCCGCGTCTGCGGGACGCTTCTGTCGTTTGGCACCGCCGTGTTCCGCGCGAATGCCGGCGAGTACTTCAGCCAGGCGACCCGCGGTCGGCATCGCGGTCGGTGCCGGATACCCGCCAGCGCGATGATGATGTCCGATGGCTGCCACCCGCCGGTTGATCGTCGACGGGTTGAGCCCGGCGGTCGCCTGGTCGCTGGCAAAGACCGCAACGATGTCCGGTGTGGCCGGCAGCGATGGCAAACCATGCTGCGTGCACCAGGCGGTGAAGATCGTCCAATCGGAATCATAAGCGCGTCGCGTCGCACCGGCGCGGGCCGCTTTTGCATACGCGGCCGCGCGCTCAATCTTTTCATGCAGGATCGCGGGCAACATCGGTTCATCCGAGTCCACGGTAACGAACGATGTTTGCGACGATGTGAGGTCCAGATCGGACGGCATCGGTCCAAGAGTGCGGGAAGCGACCATACAAGAGCGTGTGCCACGCTCGATTTCGCCACGCTACCCTTATGTCCGAGAATGACACTTATCGGACACGAAGGTAACTTACGATAAGGGACATTATCAGAAATGACTGACATATTCTAAATTACATATTAGCGTTTAGCGCCTGCAGTCTTAGTTTCCTGACCAGCTGCGTCAAACGATGAGGTCGCATTAGCCTGAGGATTGTAATAACGGTCCACGCGATTACGAAGACGGTTTTGGACGCGGTTTGTGATACGGCTCTGAAATCGGTCAAGCGGGGCAGCTTTGGGCGCGGCTTGCGCACGTGTTTGCCGCTGTCCAACTTGTCCGTTAGTAGTGGTAACAGTTTGACCAGCCTGCTGACCAACCGATGCGGCCTGACTTTCGGCCTGACCAGTATACTCTTCCGCAGCAACCGGGCTGACCGCTATCAGACACCAGAGGATCAACCCGCACCAGCCCCTCATGAGGCGGGCTTCAGTCGCACTTGGTCAATTTGACCCGAAATACCCCCAACAGCATCGGACGCACGGACGAACAGCGTCAGCATTTGTACCGGGCAATCAGCGGGCACTGAAAACATACCGGAGAACCGTCCCTTTGCCGTTACCGAAGCCGGTACGGCAACTCTCCCCAGCTCCTGTCCACGCCAACAGCTCAATGACCAATAGGGCGTAGAGTCCGAAGGCTGGTCGATACCCCTGGATAATCCATCGATTTGATACCGCCCAGGCGGCAGAAATTGCATCTGCCGCACGACGCTTCCCCCGACACTTGAAGGGGCCGCGAAATCCAGATAGCTCTTGCCTGCCTCGATGTCGATTGAGGCAGACACACTCGCGTCGTTCGTGACAACCCAATCGAACGGCGTCGGGGCTTCAAGATGCATTGCAAATTGCGGATCGCGCGAGCTCCGGCGATCGAGCGAAGGCCGTAGTCTGGAATAGTAATCCCACGCCAAGATGGTGTCGTTGGCTTGGATGAGCCGCGTAATCGCTGCGCGTTCATCATCCGCTGGAACAGTGATACGGGATCGATGTAGGTCAGCGAACAGCGAGACCACCGACTTGGGGTCGACGCCGGCATTTGCGACATAGGTCACGAACTCACCGCCCCATTGCGGCCGCTTGGCGAGCAACATCACCAAGTTTCGACGCACTTCGTCTTCGGAAATCGCGCCGCTTAAGACCGGGAACAAGACATCGGGGGCCGCTTTCGACGTTCGCAATGCAACATCATATTCGTGCAATGTTCGAGGTATGTCGCCGCGAGCGATTGCATCTTCTATAGTCCATAGCTGGACCTGCAGATCGCGCCGCGACAAGGTGTTCGCATAGTCGAACAGCAAACGCGCCCTGGCCGTATCGTCGTGCAACTGCGCCTGCAGTCCAAGTACCGTGATGGCCCGCACCGCCGTCGGATCCTGCAATAGGGCCTGCTTCGCCAATCGAATGACATCGGATCTCGTGCCCGCCGATCGATCCGCTGCGATTTTCGTCATGGCCAGTGTTGCCGTGATCCGGCCATTTCCTGGTGCAAGCTTATTAGCGAAAACTGGATTTGTATTTTGGGCCGTCAGCGCAAGGCTGTATGCCACGGACTGATAGCCTAGGGCAAAAGCCAACAGCGTCAGTCCGCCGCGCACAGCCCAGTTGCCTGGCGACCGGCGGAACGAAGGACTGTGCCGCTTTGCCACGATCATGCTGCGGTTTTGCTATCGCGGCCGTAACCGTAACCATATTCATAGCCGTAACCGAAATGCGCCTTGCGGGCGTCGAACTTGGTCAAGACGCTGCCCAGGACGTGTGCATTGGCGCTGGCCAGGCGGCCTAGGGCCGTCTTAACTAGGGTGGCCCGGATACCGTGCGATTCCACCGTATAGATGACGCCTTCGACGCGGCTCGCGATCAGCGGGGCATCGGCAAGGCCCATTACCGGCGGACTGTCGATCAGAACGTGGTCGTAATTCTCGAGCAACCGCTCAATCAGCAACTCAAGGCGATTGCCAGTCAGCAACTCAGCCGCGTTAGGCGGGATCGGGCCGGCTGACATAGCGGTAAAGCCCAGCTCGCTCATGGCGAACGTCATGGTCGAGATATCGTCGTCGCCGGTCAAGAAATTGCTCAAGCCACGATCGTGGCTCACGCCACCAAAGTGATGGACCGAAGGAGAACGCATGTCGCCGTCGAGAAGAATGACGCGGCGGCCGGCACGGGCAAGGCTCGTCGCCAATGCAAGCGCCGTGGTGGACTTCCCTTCGGCAGGCCGCGTCGACGTGATGGCGAAGGATCGTGGCACACCGTGCTCGGTCGTAAAGGCAAGGTTCGTCTGGATTGCTAGATACGCATCGACAATTTCCGACTTTCGGTCCTTGAGCGCGTCTTGCGGCGTCTTCCCCTCGACCTTGGGCACCGTACCGAGCAATGCCAGCCCAAGCTGCCGTTCCACCTCGCCAGGATCCGCGATAGCCTCGTCGATCTGCTCAAGGGCAAGCGCTAAACCCGCACCCAGCAGAAGACCGGCCAGCACCGAGGCCGCCAGATTAAGGATGAGACGCGGGCTAGAGGGCTTCTGAGGAATGTCGGCGGGGTCAACAATCGAAACATTGTTGACCCCTACGCCACCGGCGACACCGATTTCCTTGAAACGCTGAAGCAGGCCATCATACAGGGCGCGATTGGTATCCACTTCCTGCTGATAGATGTTGTACTGGATCGAGCGACGGCGCAAATCGAGATAACTCGCCTTCAGCTGGTTCACCTTCTGCAGCAGCGCGTTTTCACGCTGCTGCGCTTCCCGGTAGTCTGCGGCTAGCGAACCGGAAACACGGCCTTCTTCGCGTGCGATCGAGCGATCCAGCTGGTCAATTTGCGACTGGAGGGCCTGCGCGGCGGGATAGCCGGGCTCGAAGCGGACCATCAACTGCTGATATTCCGCGGCCAGCTCTGCCCGACGCTGCCGCAGATTGTTGATTGCCACGTTACGCAGCGCCTCGGTCGATGCACCCGCACGACCGGCCTGTGCATTACGCGCCTCCGCCTGGATGCGATCCGCCGTCGCCTGGCTCAACACCGCGTTCAGCGCAGCAAGATCGTCGGCAACGATCGATCGCTCGGAGGTAACACGGTTGTCGCCCGTCGTCTGGGATGGAAGATTGATTATCTGCTGCGCCGAGGCATAGCCGACCAGCTGACGCTGCGACGCATCAAGCCTTTCCTTATAATCGGCCAATTGGCGTTGAAGGAGATTGCGCCCGTAAGACGTCGCCTGAACCTTGCGCTCAAGATTAGTCTGAATGAAGTTTTCCGCCCAGGCGTTGACGATCTTGGCGGACAGATCGGCACTCGGACTAGTAAGATGCAGGTCGACCAGTCGCGAAAGCCGTGTAGGATCGACGCTCAATCGCTTCAGGAGAACCTCGCCTGCAACACGCTGTCGCTCAGCGCGGCCCGATGCCGGATAGCGGCCATTAGTCAACTGAAACGCAGGTTCATCGCTAACGGCTCCAAAGATCTCGTAGAATTTGGGATCGTCGACAAGACGCAGTTGCGACGCTACCCGTTCAGACAGCGAACGGGACTGCAGCAATCCATATTGGGTCTGATAGAATTCCTGATCCGCGACGCTCGCTTCGCGATCGACCCCCTGAATGTTCGTGACCTTGTCGGCCTCTCGCGAAATTTCAATAGTCGCGGTGGCGGTATACTTGGGAGTCATCAATAATGTGATGATCAAGCCTAAAAGCACACAGGCAATCACCGAGCCAATGATGACGTAGCGCCAACGTAACGCGATACGCAAATACTGTCGCAAGAGTGGCAGGCGTCCACTTCCCGCCACAGCAGGATCAGCCGGTGTGGTGAAATTGGCCCGGGGAGAAAGCGTATTCATGTCGACCAACAACCTTAATTCACGATCGCGATGAGCGGCGCGGCAAGCAGTGGTGCGAGCGACACGAAATCACGGAACAGGCGACGCTGCGGGCTATCGCCCACCACGATCACATCATTGGCATAGATTGCAGGGTCGTCATAAGCGCCACGACGAATGGCATCGATATTGTAGAGCCCGGCCATCTTGCGTCCATTTACCGTCCGCAGGATAACGACGTCATCCTGACGCGCAAATTCAGACAATCCTTTTGCGGAGGCAATCGCACGCAAAAGGGTCATCTGGTTGGTGACGGGATAGAGGCCCGGTTCGACGACCTGACCATCGATTGTCGCCACTTGGCTGACAGAACTCTTGATGTTGACCGTAACGTCGGGGCTCCGAACATATCGCCCACGCAGTGCAGCCTCGACAGCGCTAGCAAGCTCGCTGGCGGTCTTCCCGCGGGCGTCGATAGTTCCAACAAGAGGCATAGAAATGCGCCCGCTGGCGTCAACCTGCATCTCGCGGTTTAATTCGGGAACGTTGAACACGTCGACCTGAATGGTGTCGAGCGGCCCGATCAACGACGGCCGGTCCCCCGCCGTTAGGTCGCCGCGCATCGGAGCGGGCAGCGTTGCATCATTCTCGACGACGGAAAGCCGGGAGGTGGATTGCAACGGTTCACGTTCAGCACACGCCGACAGTGAAACGGTCAGCAACAAGGCAGCACAGATGATACGCATGCGGTATGTAAAGGTCCTGATCGTCAAGCAGCCGACCCGCTATAGAAGCGGGCGTACGTCCGGTAAAGCCAAGCCTGCGCGTTACGCTCTGGCCATATCAGATGCTCCCTTGGACAGCCAAACCGCAGCGAGAACAAGTAGCGCCATGATCGTTGGCGTTCTTGCAGGATAATCAAGAATGCTGGCCAAGAAGATAAGCAATATCATTGCGGACCCCAGTCGTCCCGTCAGCCGCACCCGATTTTCCTTACCGCGCCAGACCCGAAAGCTCGCCCATACCCACCAGCTAATGCTAGCGACCAGTAGAATTAGGCCGGCCACGCCTGTATCGAGCACAATCTCCAGAAAGTCGTTATGCGCATGATTAAAATAGGTCGGCTTCAACAATTCAAATGGCTCGTGCATCCTGAATAGAGGATCAAATCCGCCCAATCCGCTGCCAACGGGAAAATAAATTCGGATCATCTCGATGACGACGGGCAGGCCCCGCCGACGCATATCTTGGCCGGCATCCATGGCCATGGCCCGGTCGATGGATACCGCGCGGTCAGCTGCGATGCTTAGAAGCACAATAACAACTATGATGGCCACGACGCCGGCGATCAAAGCCGGAAACAGCCATTTGGGACCTCGGTGCAGCATCTGGCGGACCCGTCGCCATGTGAGGCCAAAACCGATGACCAAGGCCAAGACGCCAAGGAACAGGCCGGCACGCGAGCCAGTGGCAAGGATGGTCAGCGTGAACACCAGAATGAGGCCTAGTGCGACCACCATCCGCCATATGACTCCCGAGCGATTACCAAATGCCCATACGGGGGCAATCAGACAGCCAAAGGCCAGCACTAACGCGTAATGGTTGCGGTTAGCAAAGATGCCGCTCACCTGCCCGGGCGTATCGTTGATGAGCGGATTGTTGAAGGCCGCCCCAGCGAACTGGGCCAGACCCGGCAAGGTCGCAACGGCAACAAAGGCCAGAAGCATACCCGGCAGCCACGTCGCCTCTCGCTCGTCTATCCCCATGATCAGAATAAGAAACGCGAATGGTACGACCAGCGAAGCAGCGGCATTATACGCCGCCCCCGGCACGATCGCCAAGGGACGCCAAGGCTGGCTCTCGCCCGCGAGCAGGGCGGCGCGTTCAAATATCGCCCGGCCCGGAAGAGTCTGCCACACCCCCGGCGGCAACGGCACCAGCTGGAGCAACGCCAGCCCCAATGCCGCAAGCATCAGTGCCGCAACGGGCCTCACGTCGCGGATGGACGGCCGCTTCATCATGAGCAATGCCCCGACCAGCACCAGCCAGGCGGTCGCACGCACCAGCACTTGGCCGAGTGAGTCGGGTCGCGATGCCCCTCCCGCCAGCCACAAAACACCAAGTAGCGCGGCGAGTGCGAGCACTGAGCCACTGATGCTGACGGACGTTCCTGAACGATAGGGTATACGCATAGGGTTGCGCCTCTACGCTAATAGCGATCCAAACGAAACCACCGCAACGGTCGCGCGATTGCAATCCCCCAATCGCATCGCTACCAGCGCGGGTATTCATGATACGTCCTTCTATGCGGCTAAGACGCTCGACATGCCGCTTCACCGCCTAACAATAGTCGTCACCTAATCTTCTGTTCTGGAGTAACCATCTTGGACCGGCCGTTCATTCACCAGACTGCCGACGTGGCCAGTCAAGCTATAGGTGCAGGCACCAAGGTATGGCAGTTCTGCGTAGTTCTAGCTGGTGCAAAAATTGGCACGAACGGCAACATCTGTTCGCACTGTTTCATCGAGAATAACGTTATGGTGGGCGATAACGTCACCGTAAAGTGCGGCGTTCAGCTTTGGGACGGCATTACGTTGGAAGACGATGTCTTTATCGGTCCCAATGTCACTTTCACTAATGACCTACATCCGCGATCAAAGCGCTATCCTGATAGTTTTGCGCGTACACTTGTGCGCGAGGGCGCTTCGATCGGAGCCAATGCGACTATCCTGCCGGGCGTGACGATCGGCAAGCACGCACTCGTCGGTGCGGGCGCTGTCGTTACGCGGTCCGTATCCGATTATGCCATCGTGGTCGGGAACCCCGCCACGATCATCGGCTACACGAATACCGATGCGCGCCCCGCGACAAGCTCCCGCCGCGAGCCTAGCGCCGCGACCGAAAGCATCGTTCCCGGCGTTACACTGCATGAGTTGCGCGTAGCGGCAGATCTGCGTGGCAAGTTGAGCGTCGCCGAATTCGGGATGGACATCCCGTTCGAGCCGAAGCGGTACTTCGTCGTTTATGACGTACCAAGCCGCGAAACACGTGGCGAACATGCTCACAAGAAATGCCACCAGTTTTTGATCTGCTTACGAGGTCAATGCGTCGCGGTAGCCGATGACGGGGTTTCTCGGCAAGAGTTCTTGCTCGATCGCAAAAACAAGGGGTTGTACATGCCACCTATGATATGGGGCACGCAGTATCAATACTCCTCGGATGCAATATTGCTCGTATTTGCCTCGGATCACTACGACTCTGAAGACTACATCCGCGAATACGATCAGTTTCTCAGTTTGATAGGACCAGAATCGTGACCCAAGAAGTGTCCTTCCTTGATATGAAAGCAAATCTCGCTACGCATCGCGAGGACCTCTTGCAAGCTGCCGCGAACGTCTTGGACTCCGGATGGCTTGTTCTGGGCCGCGAGACGGCGACGTTCGAGCAGGAATATGCCGATTATTGCGGCACGAAGCGTTGCGTCGGGGTCGCCAACGGCCTCGATGCCTTGTCGCTGGCATTGCGGGCACTCGACATCGGTCCTGGCGATGAAGTGATTGTTCCGGCCAACACCTATATCGCGACCTGGCTGGCCGTTAGCCATGTCGGCGCCACGCCAGTCCCGGTGGAACCTGTCGAAGCGACCTATAATATGGATCCCGCGTTAATCGAGGCTGCGATCACGCCGCGCACACGGGCCATTCTGCCGGTCCACCTCTATGGGCAAGCCGCCGATATCCCCGCCATTGAAAATATTGCGGAACGCCATGGCTTGGCTGTTCTCGAGGACGGCGCGCAGGCACATGGGGCTAAATACCATGGGATGCAGATCGGCACCGGCAACTCATTGGTCGCGTGGAGCTTCTATCCCGGAAAAAATTTGGGAGCGATCGGCGATGGCGGCGGGGTGACGACTGGCGATCCGGCAATCGCCGACAAGCTGGCGATGCTGCGGAACTATGGTTCGCGAGTCAAATACCACAACGAGGTTATCGGCTATAATAGCCGCCTGGACGAGTTGCAGGCTGCTATGCTGCGAGTCAAGCTTCGCGCGCTTGACGCCGAGAATGCCCGACGCAAGGAGATCGCCACTCGGTATCTCGATGGTTTGCGCGGCGCGAATGTTATCCTACCTATGGTGCCCGATTGGGCTGATCCGGTTTGGCACCTATTCGTCGTCCGCCATACCGATCGTGATGGCCTAGCCGCGCGTCTGAAGGCAGACGGTATCGCGACCATGATCCATTATCCCGTGCCACCCCATCTGCAGCCTGCCTATCGTGACGCTGGGATTGCCGAAGGCAGTTTCCCGCTGACCGAGCGTATCCATCGCGAGGTCTTAAGCTTGCCCATTGGACCGGCCCTGTCAGATGAAGAGGTTGAACGGGTGATAGACGCGGTACATCGTCACGCCTGAGCCCATTCCATGTCGCTATTGAAGACTAGCGCCCTGAACGGCATTGCGGTCATTGTTCGCACGGGCACCTCGCTCGTGCTGAACAAGGTACTGGCTATCTATGTCGGCCCGGCCGGGTACGCACTGATCGGTCAGTTTCAGAACGCCCTCACGATGGTGATTACCTTTGCGACCGGGGCAACGGGCAATGGGGTGGTCAAGCTGACCGCTGAATATACTACGGATGTTGAGCGGCAACGCAGGATGTGGCGCACGGCGGGGCTTCTGGTCTTCGTGACGTCGCTCGTCGGCGCCGCGTTGATCTTAGTGTTCCGAGACACACTGGCGTCGACTTTCCTACACAACATCGAATATTCGGGGGTCTTCGTTTGGCTGGCGATATGCCTTCCCCTCATCGCAAGCAATGCGCTGCTGCTCGCGATCATGAATGGGAAGAAGGAAATTCGCCGCTTCGTCGTCAGCAACATCGGCGGCTCGATCGTCTCGCTGCTGGTAACGGGCACTCTTGCGTGGCAGTTTGGCCTGTACGGTGCCTTGGTCGCACTGAGTGTGAATCAAGGCATTCTCTTATTAGTCACGTTGCAGCAGGCGCTTGGCACCGACTGGTTCGATCGGCACTCGCTCGTCGGCTCGATCGACAGCAAGGAAGCGCGCCGGCTGGCAAGTTTCGTTGTCATGGCCGCCACCACGGCTGTCGTGTCGCCCCTCAGCCAGATACTCGTGCGAAGCACGCTGGTCGATCGCTTCGGCCTGATTTATGCGGGCTATTGGGATGCTATGTGGCGCATCAGCGCGCTCTATCTCACACTCATCACTACGACCCTGTCGCTATATTATCTGCCCCGGATCGCCGAGATTCGGCAGTGGCCCGAAATGCGGCGCGAACTCCTTCTGGTCTATCGCACCGTGCTGCCGCTGGTGATCGTCGCGTCAATCGTCATCTTTCTGGCTCGCGACCTTATCATCTCACTCCTGTTCGCCAGCGATTTCCGCCCGATGCGCGTCCTTTTTGCGTGGCAGATGGCCGGGGATGTCGTGAAGATCGGGTCTTGGCTTCTAGCATTCCTAATGATTGGGCGCGGCTTGGTAAAAAGTTTTATCACGACCGAGATCATCGCGGGCCTCATGTTCTGGCTGGCAACGATCGTCTGCACCCAGCTGTTTGGCTTTAAGGGGGTCGCGATCGCTCATTTGGTGACATATAGCACCTACGCCGTAGTTGTTGCTGCCCTTACCATCTCAACACCCGGGCGGCGCATGGCCATGTTTTCGCCCGATACACAGGACTCGGCATGAAGATCCTCATTCCGATGGCAGCCTTCGGAACAGCCGGAGGCGCTCGCGTCCTGTCTCAGCTAGCTAATGCCTGGATTGATGCGGGGCATGAGGTCGACATGCTGGTGCCCAGCACCGCAGGACGCCCGTATTTTCCGACCAAGGCGCGCATTTTGCGGACAAATCTTCGCGGCGCCGTCGAGGTCAAGGCCGAACCCGAATACCCTGAACAATCCGGACTTCACAACAATTTTGCATTGCGCGCCGGCCTTGCGCGGATTGGCAATCGCTATGACGTGATCCTGGCCAATCACAACCTAACCGCTTGGGCCGTGGCGCTGGCCGGGGTGCCGCGCCATGCGCGGTTCTATTACATCCAGGCCTATGAACCGACTTTCTGTATCGATCCTTTCGCGCCGGGACGATACGTCCTTGCCCGACTGTCCTACAACCTGCCTTTGACACAGATCGTCAATGCACCATCCTATCCAGGCCTCGAAGATCGACCCGTGGTATCATGCGGCATCGACCTGCCTACCTTCCATCGCCGCA
>Ga0308169_10005808_pt1 | contig 11057 bp, 12 predicted proteins | sample PhyBR1_2_FD_202139 | JGI IMG/M metagenome (GOLD analysis project Ga0308169, IMG submission 202139) | Phyllosphere microbial communities from UC Gill Tract Community Farm, Albany, California, United States - DLSLSB.R1 | ecosystem: Host-associated > Plants > Phyllosphere > Unclassified | place... | reverse complement strand
GGTGCGACCGGCAATGTCGCGACCGAGGACGTGCTGTACATGATGAACGGCCTGGGTATCGAGACCGGCATCGATCTCGACCAGGTGGTCGATGCGGGCGCCTTCATCTCCCGGCAGCTCGGCCGCAAGGGCGTGAGCCGGGCCGGCAACGCGTTGTTGGCGAAACGCACAGGTTGAAAATGAGCTAAAACGAAAAAGGCCGACAGCGAACTGTCGGCCTTTTGTAAAACTGGTCGGAGTACAAGGATTCGAACCTTGGACCCTCTGGTCCCAAACCAGATGCGCTACCGGGCTGCGCTACACTCCGAAGACGGCCATCATACCCGTCCGCGAGCACTGCGGTCAAGGACGGCACGCCACAGTGTGCAAATCATTCGCCGCCCTTGATCTGCAGGGCGCGCTCGTACAGGGCGTTTTTCTTCTTGCCGGTGATCTGCGCCGCCAGATTCGCCGCCTGCTTCACCGAGCATTCGGACAGCAGAATCTGCAGCACGCGCTCGGCTTCCAGGTCGTCGGCATCCCCGGCCGGCGGCGCGCCTTCGACCAGCACCACGAACTCGCCGCGCTCGCGGTTGGCGTCGGCTTTCACCCAGGCCAGCGCCTCGCTCAATTGGCAGCGGTGGATTTCTTCGAACAGCTTGGTCAGCTCGCGCGCGAACACGACCTGGCGCGTCGGCTCGAAGGCGGCCGCCAGGGACGCGACGCAGTCAAGGATGCGATGCGGCGCCTCATAGAAGACCAGCGTCGCCGGCTCGAGCTTGAGCGCGGCCAGCTCGGCTTCGCGCTGCTTCGGCTTCGCGGGCAGGAATCCGACAAAATAGAAGCGGTCGTTCACCAGGCCGCTGGCCGACAGCGCCGTCACCACCGCCGAGGCGCCCGGCACCGGCACCACGTGCAGGCCGGCCGTGCGCACGGCGTCGACGATGCGCGCGCCGGGGTCGGACACGGCCGGCGTGCCGGCGTCCGACACCAGCACCACGCGCTCACCCGCGCGCAGGCGCTGGACCAGCTTCTCGGCCGCTTCGCGTTCGTTGTGCTGGTGCGCGGCGACCATCTGCTTGTTCAGGCCGAAGCGCGTGAGCAGGGCGCCGGTCTTGCGCGTGTCCTCGCAGGCGACCACGTCGGCCAGCATCAACACGTGCAGCGCGCGCAGCGTAATGTCGGTGACGTTGCCTATGGGTGTGGCCAGCACATACAGCGTTGCGGTAGGATACGACTGCTGGGCCGGCTCGTCGATGACGGGCAGTTGGGCGATCTGGCTGGACGGGGATACGGTCGATGAAGTGGCAGTCATATGAGGAAAGTCGGATGCTGATCAAAAGTCTGAAGCCGCTGGGCATCGGCCTGGCCGCCGTACTGTTTTCCGGATGCACCACCGTGAGCCTCGACGAGCCGCGATTGTGCGCGCCCGGCGAAACAAAGACAAGTACGGGTGTCTGCATTGCCGAGGTCAATCCGGCGACCGGCCGCGCCCCGGCGCCGGCGCCCACGCCTGCGCCACGTGTGATGACCGAGCCGGAACCCGCCGCCCCGGTCCAGACCGCGCCGGTCGATTTATATGGCGAGCCTTCGCAGGCCACTCCGCCAGCCACGCCGGCCACGCAAGCCCCGCAAACCTTGCCCGCCCCGCCAGACGCCCAAGGTGTACAAGACGCTCAAGGTGTACAAGGCACGCAAGGCGCGCTGTCACCCGCGCCTGCCGGCACGATCCGCGTCGCCCTGCTCCTGCCCATGCGTTCGCCGTCCCTGGGCGCCGCCGCCGAATCCGTGCGCGCAGGCTTCATGGCCAGCGTCGATCGCGATGGCGCCGGCTTCCAGACCGATCTGATCGCCACCGGCGACGACCCGGCCGAGACGGTCGACGCCTACGCGCGCGCGGCCGCGACGCACGACCTCATCGTCGGACCGCTGGCCCGCCCGGCCGTCGACGCGCTGGTCAGCAGCGGCAAGGTGACCCGCCCGACCATCCTGCTGAACCATCCCGAACAGACGGCCCAGCTGCCTTCGCTGGCGCTCGAAGCCGGGCTGTCGCTGGAGGATGAGGCGCGCCAGTCGGCCGAATGGGCGGCGCACGAGTTTCCGCGCGGCCGCGCCCTGATACTGACTGGCAACGCCGCCTGGGCGCAGCGCGCGGCGGCCGCCTTCGAGGCGCGCTGGAGTGAGCTGGGCCACAGCAGCCAGCGCGTCAGCCTGCCGTCGTCCGACGGCAGGATCGAGCCGTCCTCGGTCGCGATGCTGAGAACACGGCTGGGCGCCGATGCGCCCGACCTGCTGTTCTCGGCCCTGGACCTGCCCGAGCTGAGCCAGGTGCGCGCCCAGACCGGCGGCGCCATCCCCTTTTATGGCATCGGGCCGAGCAATCCCGGACGCGGCGCCGGCATGGGCCGGTCGGTGCTGAATGGCTTGCGCGTGGTCGACGTGCCCTGGCTGGTCCAGCCCGACAACCCGGCCGTGATGGTCTACCCGCGCCCTGCGGACCAGGATCAGCCGCTGTACATGGGCCGCCTGTACGCGCTCGGCATCGACGCTTTCCTGGTCGCCCACGAGCTGGCCCTGCATCCGGGCAGCGCGTTCCGCATCGACGGCGTCACCGGCCGCCTGTCGGTGGATGCCGGCGCGCAGCGACCCCGCCTGCAGCGGCGCGAAGCCACCGCTGTTTATCACGACGGCAACTTCGACACGGTCGACCAGGGCCGCTGAATGGACGCGCCCCGCCTGTCACCGAAACAGGAACAGGGGAAAACATGGGAAGATGCGGCGCAGGCGTATCTTCAGCGCCACGGTCTCGTGCCGATCGAAGCGAATTTCCGGTGTAAGTTGGGCGAGATCGACCTGATCATGCGCGATGGCGAGACCCTGGTCTTCGTCGAAGTGCGCCAGCGCGCGGCCGATGCCCAGGTCAGCGCCGCCGCCAGCATCTCGCCCGCCAAGATCCGCCGGCTCGTCCGCGCCGCCCAGGTCTACCTGCAACGTTTTAATCGCTTACCGCCCTGCCGCTTCGACGTGATCGCGATCGACGGCCCGAAGCTGGAATGGCTGCGTAACGCCATCGAAGCTTAAAACACTATTAAGTGTAAGCATTTTTTGCCGTTCTTGATCGCCGGACGTTGCCACTGCACTATAATCCTTGACCATGAATACCCAACGCATCCTCGCCCATTTCCAGGAGAGCGCCGAACTCAAGCTGAGGTCGGCCGCTGCCCTCGCACAACCTATTTCTCAAGCGATTGAGCTGATGTTCAATGCGCTTTCCAACGGCAACAAGATCCTCACCTGCGGCAACGGCGGCTCGGCCGGCGACGCCCAGCACTTCGCCGCCGAACTGGTCGGCCGCTTCGAGCGCGAGCGTTTTCCGCTGCCGGCAATCGCCCTGACCACCGACACCTCGATCATCACGGCGGTCGGCAACGACTACAGCTTCCGTGAGATTTTCAGCAAGCAGGTGCAAGCCTTCGGCCAGGCCGGTGACATCCTGCTGGCGATCTCGACCTCGGGCAATTCCGGCAACGTGCTGGCGGCGGCGGAAGCGGCGCTGGAACGCGAGATGCGCATCGTCGCCCTGACCGGCAAGGATGGCGGCCAGCTGGGGAAAATGCTGACCGAGGCCGACGTGCACATCAACGTGCCGCACTCGCGCACCGCGCGCATCCAGGAAGTGCACCTGGTTGCGATCCATAGTATGTGCGACGGCCTGGACGTTGCCCTGTTCGGAGAAGAAGATGCAAATTAACAAGCGCACGCTGCTGCGTCCCCTGTCCTCCGCCGTGCTGTGCGCGGCCCTGCTGTCGCAACTGGGCGGCTGCGTCGCCGTGGTGGCTGCCGGCGCCGTCGGCACCGCGGTCGCCGGTAACGACCGCCGCACCTTCGGCACCCAGACCGAGGACCAGGGCATCGAGATCAAGGCCGCGGCCCGCCTGCCCAACATCGTCGGCGACGCCGGCCACGTCAACGTCACCAGCTACAACCGCAAGGTGCTGCTGACCGGCGAAGTGCGCGACGAGGCGATGAAGCGCACGGTCGCGGACGAGATACGCGGCATCGCCAACGTCGAGGCCGTGATGAACGAGCTGGAAGTCGCCGGCCCGTCGAGCTACACCTCGCGCTCGAGCGACGCCCTGATCACCAGCAAGGTCAAGCTCAGCCTGGCCGACAAGAAGACCGTCTCGGCCACCTCGTTCAAGGTCGTGACCGAACGCGGCACCGTCTACATGATGGGCATGGTGACCCAGCGCGAAGGCAATATCGCGGCTGACGTCGCCCAGGGCGTGTCGGGCGTGATGAAAGTGGTCAAGATGTTCGAATACATCAACGAAGAAGACTCGCGCGCCGCGCAGCCGGTGCAGAATCCGGCCCCGGCCCGCAGCGCCTCCTGAAAAACGGAACTTCGAAAACCGTAGCGAGCGGAAGCAGTGTTGGCCGAGAAGCGCAGCTGTACGAGTAGTACAGTGAGCATCACAGGCCGACAATGCAACGCGCAGTAGGTTTTCGAGGTTTCGGCGCCTATAATGGCTGCGTCGCCAATGTGGCAAGACGACTGTGAGTTGACACCATGACCGCTTCCTCCCGCTCCTGGATCAAGCCTGCCGCCATCGGCGCGGCGGTGCTCGCGATCGCCGGCATCGGCGTGGCCACCTTCGGCCGCCAGCCGAGCGCGCCCGACGTCACCTTCATCAGCATCGACGGCCAGAAGATCAGCTCGCATGACCTGCGTGGCAAGGTCGTGATGGTGAACTTCTGGGCCACCTCCTGCACGACCTGCGTGCACGAGATGCCGCAGATGATCGAGACCTACAACAAGTTCAAGGGCCAGGGCCTGCAATTCGTGGCCGTGGCGATGAACTACGACCCGCCCAACTACGTCCTGAACTACGCGCAAACGCGCAAGCTGCCCTTCACCGTCGCCCTCGATTCCGGCGGCGACCTCGCCAAGCAGTTCGGCGACGTGTCCATGACGCCGACCACCTTCGTCATCGGCAAGGATGGCAAGATCCTCAAGCGCTACCTGGGCGAACCCGACTTCGCGTCACTGCACGCCCTGCTGCAGAAGTCGCTGACCACCGGCTGATCGTCCGGTCCGGCGCTCCGGCGCCTCTGCCGCACGCCTGACTTCGCGCAAGCTCACCCCGTCTGCATGGCCCAAGCTTGATGCGCAAAGGAGCTTGCGATGCGTTATATGTTGTCTCCCGTCCTGGTGCTGCCATCGCTGCTCACGCTTGCGGCCTGCTCCAGCGCGCCTGCGGATCTGCGCAACACCGTCGTGCTGCACTACCAGCACGTCGCCAACGTCCATCGGATCAATTTCAGCAATCCGGTCGTGGTCGCGCACCGCGCCGCCCCGGTCGAGTATGTGATGCCGCTCGAATCGGAAGGCTTCTGGGCCGTGTTCGTGCTGTGCAGCGTGGACGCGACCGGCAGCAGGATCCCGAGTTTCTATTTCGACGTCGACCGCTTCCGCGTCGAGTACAACAAGCGGCGCTTCGGCCCGCTCAAACCCTACACGCTGCGGCTCGACGACACGGTCGAGCTCAACAACCGCAACGACACCCGCGCCATCGCCGACGCGATCAATGCCGAAATCCAGTCCGGCCCATCGAATCAGATATTCCGCCACGGCTATTACCCGGGCCTCGATGTGCGCTTCGCCATCTATGTTCCACAAAGCCTGCCCAATTATTCAGGCGATCAATTGAGCCTGAGCTACGAAGGCCCGACCATGGTGATGGGGAACGACTATCCGCCGTCGGACATCCCGGTGGCCGGCCACGGCGGGACCGGCATCGCCTCGCATTGCCTGCCTTGACGCGCAGCTTGGCGTAAGCTGTCATCATGGTCGAACAATCAAGGAGGCCATCATGGACGTGACAAATTCGAGGCTCACCGTCGAGCAGGCCTACCGGGCCATGCTGCTGTTCCTCGAAAAGGAATACACGCTGACCGAGTGCAGCGACCTGGCCGACCTGCTGAGCGGCTACCGCATGGACAGCCACGGCCACACGGGCGACCCGGCAGTCTGGGACGAATGGCTGGAAGCGGTCGGCAAGGTCAAGCCGGTCTGAGGCGCGCCGCGCACCCGCTACCAGCGCGCGCGCTCGCGCTTGGACTGGCGTTTGCGCGCCGCCGCGTTCTGCTGCTGCAGCAGGGAATCGACGCGCTCCGAGGCTTCGCGCGCCAGCTGCTGGGCCAGCTCGGTGCTCGGGAAATAGTCGGGGATGCGGTAACCGAGCCAGGCATAGGCCGAATACATGCGGCAGGTGTCTTCGACTTCCTGCAGGTTCTGCCAGAACAGTTCCTGCGGATGCGGTTGCAGTTTGCAGATCCTCTTTTTCGCGAGCGATTGCGCCCAGTGCGACCAGGCCGATTCCAGCGTCGGCACCCGGGTCGAGATCGGCACCAGGGATAAGGTAAATTTCTCCGCCACCGAGAGCTCGAGCGTATCGAGCCATTCGGCGCGCTCGTTCTGCTCCTCCGTGATGCGCGGATAGAAAAAGCCGTCGGGCACGTCGATGTTGTGCACGAAGCGCCGCAGCAGTTTCACCAGCGAGGTCTCGCCGGTCACGGACGCGATCCGGTGCAATTGTTCCAGCGATGGCGCAACCGCAAAGCCCGTGGCCGGCACCGGCGGAATCTTTTCCTTCATCAGCGAGCGCATGATGTCGTGGGTATCGTCGTCGTAGCCGGCCACAAAACCTTCCTCGTGCACGCCGTAGCGCCCTGCCCGCCCGGCGATCTGCTTGGCCAGCGCGGCCGAGATCTCTTCTTCCTCGACGCCGTTGTACTTGACCGCCGTGGTCATCACGATGCGCTGGATCGGCATGTTCAGCCCCATCGCCAGCGCGTCGGTGCCGACCACGATGTCGGCTTGTCCCTCGCGGAAACGCTCGGCCTGGGCGCGCCGCACCTCCGGCGACAGATTGCCGTAGACCGTCGCCACCGACAGTCCCGTCTCGGTGATCATGTCGCGCCACATCAGCACGTCGCGCCGCGAAAAGGCGATGACGGCGTCGCCGCGTTTCAAGTTGCGGATCTTGCGCACCGCGCCCGGCTCCATCGACCGCGGCGCCTTGCGTTTTAAAACGTGGACTTCGAGCGGGCATTCCAGGCGCTGGGCCAGCGCCTCGATCGCACGGCGCGCTTCCGGGGCGCCCACCAGGTACACGACAGACGCGGGCGCGCCGCACACGGCCGCGGTCCAGGCGGCGCCGCGGTCGCGGTCGGCCAGCATCTGGATCTCGTCGATCACCGCGACCTGGACCGGCGTCCTGGTGTCCAGCATCTCGACCGTGCTGGCCACGTGGGTGGCGCCCTCGGCCAGGCGGCGTTCCTCGCCGGTGACCAGGCTGACCTTGATCGGTTCGCCATCCTCGCCGACCGTGTTCTGCAATCGCTCGTAGTTTTCCAGCGCCAGCAGGCGCAGCGGGGCGAGGTAGACGCCGCTGTCGGCCTGGGCCAGGTGTTCCATCGCACGGTGGGTCTTGCCGGAATTGGTCGGCCCCAGCAACGCGATGAATTTTCGCGCCATCCTGCTGGCGACCTCGAAGGACTGCGGGTACTCGGCCAGGTTGATGCTTTCCTTGGTGCGCGCGGCGTACCGCTCTTCGCGCTCGCGCTCGACCGCGTGCTCGAGGCGCTGCTGGATGCGCTCGAACACGTGATCAAACGGCTCGGACGTTTCGAGCTCTTCCAGCACGTGCAGGAACAGCATCGGATCGAAGCCGTCTTCCTCGCACGCGTCGGCGATGTCGCGCACGAATTCCTCGACCTCCTGGTTCAGGTCGTCGATCGCATCGCGCGTGGCGCGTTCCTCGATCAGCTCGCGCCGTGCGCCCAGGTCCATCTTCCTCCACTTGCTGGGCTTGGCGAGCACGCCGCGTGCCGGCACCAGGCGATAGTCGACGTGCAGGCCGTCGACGCGTACCGCGCCGCTGAAGCGCAGGAAGACGCGGCCCTCCATCTTGACCAGTTCGACGCCGCGGGCGGCCAATTTGAGGTCGTTCGTAAGGAAGGCGTCGTCGTCCTGGGTGTCGTTGTCGGGTGCGGGGTCGCGGAAATGTTGGTTGCTCATGTTCTTGGATGCACGGGCTCGAGGTGTCGCCAATATAGCGCGGAAGGCGCAAGGCCTATGTTCACCTTGCACACCTGAAAAAAAATGGATGAAACAAAAAGGTGGGCGGAGGCCGCCCACCCTACGATCGTGTATCCCGTAGGGTGAGCGGCCTCCGCCCACCGATTGCCTGAAACGGTAACTTAGGCGGCGACGCCCGCCTCGTGCGCCTGCTGGTCGGCGTGATACGAGGAGCGCACCATCGCGCCCACGGCCGCGTGCACGAAGCCCATCTCGTAGGCCTTCTCTTCGAACATCTTGAAGGTGTCCGGGTGCACGTAGCGGCGCACCGGCAGGTGCGAGTTCGACGGCGCCAGGTACTGGCCGATGGTCAGCATGTCGATGTTATGTTCGCGCATGTCGCGCATCACCTCGAGGATTTCCTCGTCGGTCTCGCCCAGGCCGACCATCAGGCCGGACTTGGTGACGGCGCTCGGATACTTGGCCTTGAAGTCGCGCAGCAGCTCGAGCGAGTGCTTGTAGTCGGCGCCCGGGCGCGCTTCCTTGTACAGGCGCGGCACGGTTTCCAGGTTGTGGTTCATGACGTCCGGCAGGCCATCGGCGAAGATGTTCAGCGCCTTTTCCAGGCGGCCGCGGAAGTCCGGCACCAGCACTTCGATCTTGGTGTTCGGCGACAGCGCGCGCGTCTTGGTGATGCACTCGACGAAGTGGCCGGCGCCGCCGTCGCGCAGGTCGTCGCGGTCGACCGAGGTGATCACCACGTACGAGAGACGCAGGTCGGCGATGGTCTTGGCCAGGTTGCCCGGCTCGTTGACGTCGAGCGGGTCCGGACGGCCGTGGCCGACGTCGCAGAACGGGCAGCGGCGCGTGCACTTGTCGCCCATGATCATGAAGGTCGCGGTGCCCTTGCCGAAGCACTCGCCGATGTTCGGGCAGCTCGCCTCTTCGCACACGGTGACCAGGTTGTTGGCGCGCAGGATGTCCTTGATCTCGTAGAAGCGCGAGGACGCCGTGGCCGCCTTCACGCGGATCCAGTCGGGCTTTTTCAGTCGCTCGTGCTGCTCGATCGGCACGATCTTGATCGGAATACGCGAGGTTTTGTCGGCGCCTTTCTGTTTGGCGCTGGCGTCGTAGGCGGATGCTGCGGCGCTGCCGTTGTCGATTTCGGAAGTCATGTGGTCTCTGCCCGAGGGGCGTTCAATGGGTTGGGTCGGCGGGCGTCGCGTCCGCTGCGTTGTTGGTGGGTTGGGCCTCGATAACGAGATGCTGGACGAGGGCGGCGGCCAACGCTTGCTGCACGTCCGCGAGCTGCGCTTCGACGCCCATGGTGCGCATGTCCACCGTGGCCAGGCCCGAATAACCGCAAGGGTTGATCCAGCTGAACGGCGATAAATCCATGCCGACGTTCAGCGACACGCCGTGATAGGTACAGCCATTGCCGCGCACCTTGAGGCCGAGCGCGGCGATCTTCGCGCCCTTGCGCGGACCGTCGGCGATGTAGATGCCGGGCGCGCCTTCGACGCGTTCACCCTGCAGATTATACGCCGCCAGTACATCGATGACGGCCTGCTCGATCTTGTTGACGAACTGGCGCGCATACAGCTTGCCGCCCGGCTTGTTGCGGCGCAGGTCCATCAGGAGGTAGATCACGACCTGGCCGGGGCCGTGGTAGGTCACCTCGCCGCCGCGGTCGGTCTGCACCACGGGGATTGCGTTTTCCGGGATGCCGGGACCGTGCAGCAGGTGGCCGCGGTCGGCGCCCAGGCCGAGCGTGAACACGGGCGGATGCTCGACGATCCAGAGTTCGTCGCGCGTGTCGGGCGTGCGCGCGTCGGTGAAGGCGCGCATCGCGGTGAAGACGCCGTCGTAGTCGGCGCGGCCGAGATCGCGGATCAGGGGGCCGCGATCGGCCGCGGGTTCAACTGCATTCTGTGCGGGGTCGGGCGCGACCGGGCTGGTGGGGCGGTTCGCATGCATGATAATTGGGCGATATGGACTGCCCCGACATTATAAGCCAGCCCCGCTGGGCGTGCCGAGACTCCCGGCAGCCGGCTTACAGCACGACCTTGACCATCGGGTGCGCGGACAGCTCCGTGTACAGCTTGTCAAGCATTTCGCGGCTGGTGGCGTGCACGACCACCGTCAGGCCGGTGTAGTTGCCCTTGCCGGATGGGCGGGCTTCCATCTTGCCTTCGTGAAAAGTCGGGTCGTGGTCCAGCACGAGTTTCAAAATCGCAGGGGCGAATTCCTCGTGCGTCGCGCCCATCACCTTGATCGGGAAATCGCTCGGGTATTCGATGAGGGAATCTTTGGGGTCCATAACGGCTCCTATCAAAACAGCATTGTAGCGAAACGGCTGGCAGCTTGCGCTGGTCGACGTGGTCCGCTGGCGAAGACAAAAAAAGGCCGGCGCAAAGGCCGGCCTAACTGGTCCATCTGGAGAAAGAAGGACAGCGGGACAAATTCGGGCTCGGTAAGCACGCGAGGCCGGTGGGCGTCGTGCGTGCGGTGCGAGCAGGATCACTGTAGCGCCGCGGCGAGGACGGTTCGAGCGGAATGTGACGGACTGCGCGAATGCGGGGATGGGCGGCGAAAAAAAGGGGGTGGATGGCGGCCACCCCCGTGTGCGCACATCGGCGTGATCAGCGTTCCTGCTGCTGGTGCCCGTGCTGGTCGTTATGCGCGCGCTCGCCGTTGTGCTGCTGCGGCGGCGAGGGGACCGGACGCGGCGGCTGCGGGGCCGCGGCCGGTGCGGGGGCCGGCATCGGGGCGGGCGGCGCGGTCATCACGCGCGCCGGTTGCGGCTGCGGCTGCGGCGCGGCCATGACCGGCGCCGGCACCGGACGCGGGGCCAATGCGGCCGGTGCCGGGGCCGGTGCCGGCGGCTGTGCAGCCATCTCGCGTTGACGCTCCCACCCGCCGCGGCGCTCGCGTTCCGGACGCGCTTCGAAAGCCTGCGGCGCCGTCTGGACCGGCTGCGCCACGGCGGCCGGCT
>Ga0308169_10005806_pt1 | contig 11058 bp, 11 predicted proteins | sample PhyBR1_2_FD_202139 | JGI IMG/M metagenome (GOLD analysis project Ga0308169, IMG submission 202139) | Phyllosphere microbial communities from UC Gill Tract Community Farm, Albany, California, United States - DLSLSB.R1 | ecosystem: Host-associated > Plants > Phyllosphere > Unclassified | place... | reverse complement strand
GAAGGGAGTATCGTTATGGAGGGAGCGGTGGAAGGAGGGGCGGGTGAGAAGAGTGGAGGTACCTGCAAGGGCGGCTGTGCACACTCGACGTGCGTACTCTACGAAGCACTCGGCCCTCGGCGACTTTGTGTATCACATTAGTCGATTATGAGTCATACCCCCTTTTCCCAACCAGGCAATTCTCTCGAGATCGATCGAGACTACGGTCGGATCCAAACACAATCAGAGTGTGCCTGAAGCCGTTCCCCGTTTGATCATGCTTGCTCGTGTCATCCAGCCGTGCAATTATACACAAGCACTGCATTGGCGATACCACGGATGTCTGCGCAACATCTAAACGGCACTGCGCCCTACTTCCTCCGCGCCATCTTCTCAATCTCGTCCCCAGTCATAATCTGGAACTCGTCTCCCGCTCCACCGCCTCCAGCGCGTTTCTTGCCGTTCTTGCCTCCTGCAAACTCTCCCAGAGCGCCTCCGCTCTTAACCGCCCTTCCGGCTTTCCTGACGGCCTCGTACATTCTCGCCTCGGTCTCATTCCGCGCCGTCTTCTCCTTTCCGCCCTTCTCCTCTTCGTCCCCATCTCCATCCTCTCGCTTTCGCTTGCCCTGCTGACCTGGCAACTTGGACTTGGTCTTGCTCGGCTTGGCGGTCGCATTGGCAAGATGCGACGGTGCTTCCCGGAGCGCAAAGGTTTTGGCAAGATGTCCGAGGTGAAGCGATTTGGGGTGGAAAAACCTCTTCTCCTCGAGCGGGTGCGTCGAATATGCCCGGACGAACGAGGCAAACGCTTTGCGTGCCAATGCGGCGTTCTGGCTGTCAGCCCAGATGATACTTGAGGCGGCTCGGCCCAGACTCACCTGCTCGTCCGCGATGACCCATCGCTCGAATGCGAGTTGCGCATCCGTGGCACGCTGCTCGTACTCCCACCCTTTGCCTCCGAACCCAGACTTGAGCACCTCTTCCACGCCGACCTGGTCGAGCTTGACGCCCGCCTTGTCCGCTGCGCCCATCTTACCCTCGACCCATTCGACCCATTCCGTCTCGTTTGGCCCCACCAACGCCCAAGCCTCTCCTCCTTTACCAGCTCGAGCAGTACGACCGACTCGATGCACGTACTCGTTCGCACCTCCTTCCGTCGGCAGATCATACTGGATGACTGATCGCACCAGGGGCAGGTCGAGACCACGCGAGGCCACGGACGTGGCGAAGAGTATAGCGGGCTGAGGCGACGGAGCCGCAAATGCCGCAAGCGAGGCACGCCGGGTCTGCAGCGAGAGCGAACCATGCAGTCGCTGTATCGTCGCATTCTTGAAGAGCGGCGTGGGGACAGACACGGCGTCTGTAGCAATGGTCGCACTCTTATCGTCCATCCTCGCCGAGCCAAGCAGCCGCCAATGGAAGTCGACCGCGTCCGTCGAGCTGAGAAAGACGATGACCTTGTTGCCGCCTTCGTTCGCCTTGGCAATCACCGTTCGCAGCAGAGCGATGAGGGCGACAAGACGAAGCTTTGTCGGCACGACGACATACTTTTGCGAGAGCTGCGACGGCGGGGTGAACTTGTCCAGACCAGTCTGAGGAATCTCAACCGCGTTCGGGTCATAGTCCACCTTCGTCTCAGCCGTCTTTCCCTTCTCCTCCTCGGCATCCGCTTCCCTCGCACCACGGAAGACAATCGGATCGTGTAGCGCTCCTCCCGCTAGTCGTTCCACCTTCGGGTCCACCGTTGCACTACACAGCACAGTCCTTCGTCCCCGTCCCCAGAACGGCCATCGCATCGTTCCGCCTCCTTCCTCGTCCATCTGCTTCTCTCCCGCAATCTCCAGCCGCCGCCGTCCGTCCAGCGCTTTGATGATACCCTGAATCGTCTCCTCGAACCCAAGATCCATCAGCCGATCCGCCTCGTCCAGCACCAAGAACAGTGTTTTGGCGCACTGGAACGAAGACGTGTTCTGCAGGTGATCGAGGAGTCGACCGGGAGTCGCAACCAAGATTGGCACGCCCTTCCTCAATCGAGCCTTCTCGTGCGTCCTCGTCGATCCTCCGATCAAGAGCCCCGAGACCAGCCATCGCGTATAGCTCTCGTCAACGTCGCTGTCGGGTAGCGAGAGCGCCATGGACAACACCTGCTCCAGCACCTTTTCGATCTGCTGCGCCAGCTCCCGAGTCGGTGCGAGGATGATCGCGAGCGTGCCGATACTTCTGTCGATGTACGACAGCTTCGACAGCGGAAGAAGCGTCTGGACAATGGGTAATAGATACGTCAATGTCTTTCCCGATCCCGTTTGACTTTGGATGAAGATATCCCGCAGCTTTGATTCGGTAAAGCGTTCCTCATCGCCGCGCATAGATATGTCGAGCGGGTCGGAGAGCATGAATGGCAGTGCGGACCGTTGGATAGCCGTCGGCGCTGCAAGGGACATTTTGGTGGTGAGATGATGCGTGAGGAGGGGGTCAAGGCCGAGACCGGGAAAGGTGTTCGTATCGCCTGTGAGCGGGGCATTGGAGGGAAGACCGGTGTATGGCGCAGAAGAGGACGCAGAGACCTGCGGAAGCTCTGAAGTGAAGAGGGATGAGATGAATTGCGGTGCTACCTTCGTCTTCGGCAACGCGAGCGTCTGTCGTGAAGGCCCCGCTACCGGTTGGTCGTCTTCCTCATCCTGCGGCGGCGAGAAGCGCGCTCGTTTGTTCTGCGGTGGTTGCGACGGACGAGCGATCGGAGCTGGCTGTTGCCTAGCGGGCGGGGCGATGGCGGGTAGACGGGCTGGTCGAGCGGCTGCCAAGGGAGCAGCGGTCGGCGCAGGCGGCCGGGCAACCGGTGTAGGCGCAGGCGGAGCTGGAGCCGGACGATTACTTGGAGGTGCAGAGACTGCAGGAGCGACGTCGACCTTTTGAGCGTTCCTGTCTATCTTGCGCACAACTTTTCGTACGTCCTTGCGGGCTTGAGCTCTACGCTGTCAGCTTGCAGGTCGGGCACTGGATGAGATTGAACTGGACTTACCGGTCAGTCCACCTTCCGCCCTTCTTCACAGCTTGCCGCTTGACCAGAGCGGCGTGGTCGCTCGAGCTGGGTGTCGCGAAGTTGAGCTCAATCCCGTCGTCCATGGTCGAGCGTTGTTATTGTTGTTGGATGAAGGTGAAACAATGCCTTGTAGTAACGATAATATTTGCGTCGGGCAAAAAGATCGCTCGAAGCCGGCGAGGACTTGTCTTTCCCTTTTCCGTCGGAAAGTCACGTGACACCTACCCCACCTTCATCTTTCGCCTGGACTATTCATCATCCCCCACGAGCGGACAAACTGTCTGGTCAACGGCTGCACCGGATGGCAAGATGGGTGGGGGATCGTGTTCCGCTCAAGGATGGGCTTGAAGAGGAAGCAGGCAGGCAGAGCAACATGAACGACAGTGATCGCCCAGGACGGAACTTAGGGCCTGAGCGACTAACAATACAACGTGAGCAGCTTCGCGCAGATAGCTATACACACTTGGAACCAGGGTGACCGGGGTGCATGACAAACCATGTGGGAGGGCCGAAGGAGGATGGCATCGACCTTGGCACCCATGCCAGGCGAGTCTCTCACGAGCGGTGGAGGCGAGGACCAAGCAGAGTGGCAACGACTGGTAGCATTCGAGCACAGCCGCAACTGAAGGCCGGAACCCTGATGAATGTATCGCTTCACCAAATTCATTTCCCCTACCCCCTCGTGTTCGTAGCCGAACTTCCAGTGCAGCCACTGGTCAAGGCATCATCGGCGTCTGGACCACTCACATTCACTTCGAGATTCTCCCTGGCCCGTTCTCGTCACTTGCTCCTGGCGTAATCTCTGAGCTTACGGAGTTCAGCCTTGACACGGTCCTTGCATCGGCTGCGTTTTCCTGTATTGCTTGGTGTGGGCAGCTCCGGAGCCTGCGAGGCGAAGTTTTCCGGTGCTGTGGGTCCTTGGGACCAGGACGCGTCGGCCCTCGAAATGTCGACGTGGAGTGCCACCGCCCCGCTCCTGGGTTCATCTTCGCTCGGTGGAAAGGGAGGCTGGCCTGGTTCTTGGTAGGAGTCGAAACTGGTGGTACTTCCCCCACCGGTCAAGAAGCTCTGTCGAGGGGTTCTCCCGTAGCGCAGCATGAACGTCGAGTCGCCACCTTCCTGCGCCTCGTCGAGTTCGAGTGAATCAAACGAACTTGGTCTGTGCAATCCCCTCGGAGGTGCGGCCGGATCCGTTCCGTCATTGCTGTCCAGACCCTCTGTGAAGGTTGCATCGAGGGAAGTAAATGTCAGGGGCTCATTCTCGTGAGAACTGAGTGCGGTTCCCGTGGAATTGCTCGTCATGCCGTAAAGTGGTGAGGGATCTCGAGCCAAAGATGGAGCGGGAGTGAGCGCTCTTGCCGACGCCGCTCCACGCTCTGCTGTCGAGAAGCGGTTGTCAGCTGGCGAGGATAGTATCGAGACGCGACTCGGGTCCCCCTGCTGGTCGGATGACCCGGATAACAGAGACACTGTGTCGAAATCCCGGGTCGAAGGCTTCAGGATAGTAGAATGCTGTTCCGTCACCGGGTCATGAGAACGCGAATCCTGCGCAGACTGGGTATGCGGGTAGCTCATACTGCTGAGGGACTGGTTGGTACAGCAGCTGACGACTCTGATTGTCCTCGTAAGACAAAGTAGAGTGGCAAGTCTGATGGCGACGACAGAGCTGGGCAGTACCCGCGTCTCCAAAGCATTTCAGTACCGTCGGTGTTCTCTCGTCGACTGCTACTCAGCCTCACATAAAGGAGCCACTACAAAGGATGCTTCCAACAGGTGAAAGACGTTGCTTTGATGCTCCCTTCACGATTGTCCGTCTCACAGCGGGCTTCATGTTTGAAAGACCACGCGAGGTCGCAGCAAGGAGACTCGGTGTGACCTTCGGCGAAGAGCTTGGTCACCCACTCCTTTCAGTCCTGGCGTCCACAAAAGATGCATGCAACACGCAGCGACTGTGCTCGACTTGCGTGCTCCGCCTGGACGGACATAGGTTGGGGGGCGGTGTACCGTGTGCAGCTCTTGCACGACTTGCTGTGGGGTATCACGGTGGTGATGCAGCCGGAAGAAGAGAATCAATTCAGGCGAGGAGTGGGATAAGACCATCGCGATAGCCCACTGTGACGTCAATGCGAAGCCCATACGAGTACCCAAGGTGAGCACACGTAACAGAGCAGCAATCACTGTGAACCAGCACGGATGCTGTCGCGAACAGAGGGCCGCGATCAGTGGTAGAACCCACCGCTGCCTATAAACGGGGGTATCATCGAATGCACGACAGATGTCCCGACTGACACATCCATTCCTGGGCACACAGCGTTCAGTCACCGGAAAGTGAACGACAGGAATGCAAGGTTTGTATGTGATGCAAGTATGAGTAGTCGTATCCGATGCTAATGCGCAACCACACCGTGTCGCTTCCTCACGTCAGACCGCCGTAAGCAACCTAAAACCTGCTCCTCCTCTTCGCCTCCTCCTTCTCCATCCGCTTCTCCCTCTGCCTCGGCGTCTCCCAGTTATAGTCTCTCCTGAATTTGATCTTCTTCAGCAGATCCTTCAACGCCCCTCCTTCCGGTGTGAAACGCAGCTCGTCCATCACGGCCACGACCTTGTCCGTCTCGTTCCACCACCTCGCCTTGACAAGCGGCGTCAGGACAATGAGGTACGTATCGCCGGTGGGCCTCACGCCCTCGCGGACCATCTTCTCGAAGATGCGCATAGAGTTGGGGCGGGAGTGCCTGTCAAACTCGACATGCGACCCCGCGCGGACAAGGAGGGTGTTGTACCCCGGGCGAGTGAGCTTGTTTCCCGAGTCCTCCATACGGCGTACGGCGTCCCATCCGTCTTCTTCCCATCCGCCGCGGAAGTAGCCCGAGATGAGCGCCGTCCACGTGATGACGCCCACGTGGAACTTGCGCCGCTGCATCTCCTTCATGAGCTCCTCGGCGTGTTTGAGGCCGACGGTCGTCCCGGTCCGCGCGAGGTCCGCAACGAGGATCGTGCAGATCTGCTCGTTGGGTTCGAAGCCCTCCTTCACCATCGTCTCCAGGGTGGCTTTGGCCATCTCGAGCTGGTTTGTGCGGAGCAAGCCCTGGACAAGCGTCGCGTACGTCACAAGGTCCGGTTTGAGGCCGAGACTGTCGGCTGTGCCCATCAGGGACTGCATGTTGGTGAAGTCGGCAAGTCGGGCGTAATATCGAAGGACGATGTTGATGGTCCAGATGTTGCACTTGATAGCAGAGTTGGGCAAGGACGCCTGGCGAAAGAGCTCGAGAGCGGTGGAAGGACCCAGGCCCGGAATCAGCATGGCTGACTGGATCATCTGATTCAGGGCGCGAGTCGGCGGGAATTGCGGTTCGGAGCTTCTCTGGTCGTCTGCCCTATCAGCGAGTCGAACATGGCTTGCTTCGCCCAGCTCACCCTCGTCCATCGCTCCCTCTTCCATGTACAAAGCACGACACTCCTTGTCTTGTACCATCTGGTTCCAGGTGATCTTGAGGGTCGCGAGATCCCCAAGCCGGCCCAGGCCTTCCAGGTATAGCATGTACAGCTTGACGTCCTTCACTGTGCCCGACTCATTGACTTGTTTCCACGTCTCATGGAGCAGCTTTAAAGCCTTCGCCCGATTGCTCCGCTCGTTGGCTCTGTCTTCGGTATCGTTCTCCCGATCCAGCGCCACAACGTCCGACCCAGACTCCATAGCCGGCGCCACGCCTATGACCCGCGCTCGATTGGCCACGAGCGTGTGCAACACGCTTCTGGGTAGCGGCCGAGGAAAGATAGACAAAAGCTCGTCCGATGCGCGCTCGAGACGTTCCGGATCCAGGGGCGGTTCCTCTCCAAACTTCGCCGCCCTGATCGCACGCAACATCGAGGTAAGAGCCCTCGCCCTTTCCGTCTCATCCGCCAGCCATGTCGGCATAGGCTGGTCCCGGTCCGTCGACCCGATGTGATCCCGCACCTGACGCCAGATCTCGATGATCGCGTCCTCCGTCCCCGTATGGACGGTATGTCTCAGCTTCTCCTCGAAGAGATCGATCGTCACTGGCAGCTCGGGTATTCGAGCGCCCATCAGCGAAGCCAATCCCGGCGCGTATGACACCTCTGGCAGACCTCGGGCCGCTGCGAAACGGTCTATATAGCGTGTGACCGTCTCCGCCCGCGGCCAGACGAAGACGGCTGCCGGAGGCGCGGTGATACCCAGCTTGGCGCGCAAGACGGTCCAAGCAGCTACGAGGGGGACAGGAACCCGGTACCCGATCCCGCTCCTTTGGTAGGACTTCAATCCCTGCTCCAGACCCTCCAGCAGCGTGTTCAGTCGGCCCAGGTCCTCGTTGAGTTGCGAGCCAGTGAGTGCCTGGTGCAGTACCCACTGGGCGTACGCTTCGGCCGTCTCGTCCGTCCGCTTGAGCGACTGTGGATCGTGGTATGACACCTGCCCGTCGAACTGGTTCTGCGCTGTCCGGACAAAGCAGAGGGATAGGACCTCGCCCACGGCCTTCTGAACCGCCGGGACGACAGGTCCGGTTAACCTGGTGGTGAAGTGCCCCGAGATGACCTGGCATATTTCGCGGGCGTATGGGTCGAGGATGTGATGCGACTTGGTGGAGGTTATACAGGGGTGCGCGGCGTCTAGGACCTGCAATGCGTCCACCCGGGAGCCGGCCTGAGATGATGACGGCGGGTGGAGGACTGCTCGGATTCGCGCGCTGAGGAATTCGGAGTCGGGCAGGTCGTCCGCGGGGTCATTGTACTGCGGAACTTAGCTGTTGCATTGTGCGGACGAGATTCGGCCAGCTTACGAATGCGTTCTTGAAAACTCCCTTGACATACTTCTTGGGCTGGGCGGGTCGAGCCTGGTACCATCGATTGTTATCGAGATCGGTATCGTAGTCTGCAGAAAGTGGCTCGTTCGTCGGATCGCGAACGGTCTGCGACGGAGGAGGAAGCCGTCGTGCGTAACCCCGCTTTAGGATCGACGAGCTGCCTGCGGCAGGGAGGACGTCGGAAGGACCGAGCGACAGATGCCGGAGATTCCCAGCTACCGCGTCTAACGACGGATACGAGGCGATCCTGGACCCTGCCGAACGGTACAGGCGAGAAGGGCGCATGCTCTGATGAAGAGGCTGATGAGTGAGATGACGGGGTACACCTCACCTTGAAATCTCGGCAGGTTTCAGGTTGAAGCTCAAACATTTTGATCCCGCTGGCCTTGCTGTTTAGCCGTCATACAGCGCGCCCATCTTCCGCTCATTCCCTTCTCTTGACTGTACATACAGGGCAGACATCATGGCCCCAGCGCCCGCCCCGGCTCGCCAGAAGCCAGTGGCACATCCATCAAAGGTCCGGTATTTCAAAGGAAAAGCGCCGGATGCCGCTCCCGATTCCGACTCGGACTCGGACGAGGACGAGGTTCGACATGCGCCCGAGCCAGTCAAGGTCGACACGAGCTTGGTCGCGGGCGGAGCCGGCCGAATCATCACGGATGCTAGTGCCTTGGCGTCGAAGAAAGGTGTAGGGGAGGTCAAGGTTGCTTTGCGGGACGTGAAGATCGAAGGAGGACGGGTCGTCTTGCCAAAGTCGGCCAAAGAAGGTGCGTGAAGACGACGAACATGTGGAAGACCGGAGCTGATGTGCAGAAGAGGAGAGCAGCGAGGAAGAAGATGAGAGTGAAGAGGAAGAGGAGGAAGAAGAACCCAAGCCGAAGGTTGGGCTGCCGGCTGCACCGGGCGATGAGGTGCGCCAGATGACGACTGGAAATGTCGCAGCTGACATTAGTCGAGCGAGTACGAAACGGATTCCGAGGAAGAGTCAGAGGAAGAGAAGAAGCCTGCTTTCCGGCCCGTCTTTGTGCGAAAGTACGCCTCAATGCCGGCTCATGTAAAACGTCAGCTTACAGCAGGGACAACCGAGGAATCACGCAAGAGAAGCTTGCCGCCGAGGCTGAAGCGAGGCAGAAGGCGGAAGAGGAGGCTGAGGAGCAACGGAAAGCCGATAGCAAGGTCCTTGCGGGCGAGACGATTCGTCGAGAGCTGCTCGAGCGTATGTGACTTGGCACTCACCGTGCAGGATGAGCTGACGTTTAGGCGAGGTGACGGACCTGCAGCCTGACGTGGACGACACAGATGGACTGGACCCAGCGGCAGAGTTCGATGCGTGGCGCGCAAGAGAGCTGAAACGACTCGTACGGGACAAGGAGGCCCAAGCAGCGCGGGATCTGGAGCAAGAGGAGATCGAGCGGCGACGCGCTATGCCGGAGGAGCAGCGATTGCGGGAAGATCTGGAATATGCCCAGCAGACGAGGGAGCGGGAGAAGGGCGAGATGGGTTTCCTGCAAAAGTACTACCACAAGGGTGCTTTCCACCAGGTAAGCTAGCAGTGCGGGTCGTGCCGAGCTGGGCTGATCGACCAGGACGACGAGCTGCTCAAGCGGGACTACACTACTGCGACGGAGAGCGCCGTGGACATGTCGAGTCTGCCGTCTGTCATGCAAGTCCGCGACTTCGGCAAGGTGAGCCAGACGGTTGCCGGGTGCGTATGAAGCTGACGGCAAGCGGTCCCGGACCAAGTACACGCATTTGGTCGACCAGGATACCTCGGCAGGCGGATGGGGCAAGCATCACAACGCACCTCCGGGCGCGGCGCAAGGTCAGGATGGGCAATTCGCCCAAGGCTGCTGGAACTGTGGTGGACCGCATCAACGGAAAGACTGTCCTAACAACAATCCCGACGATCCGATGGTTCAGTTCGGCTTGACTGCCCCGGGTGGGAGTGGGGGTGGAGGGGGATATGGAGGGAGAAGTATGGGGCCGCCGCAGAACTATGGCTCGGGCCCGGGAAGGGACAGTTACAGGGATCAGGGGCGGGAACGGCGCTTTGAGGAGGAGAGGAGAGGTGGCGACAGGCCCCGGGATGATGGCTATGGCCAACGGAGAGATAATGCGTACGGACGCGAGAGAGATAGTGGATATGGCGGTCGAGGAGATAGGAGAGATCGGAGTCGGAGTAGAAGTCCGGGAAGGAGGCGGGAAGATGATCGTCGGAGAGACGATCGGGGCGGGCGGGATGGAAGAGACGATCGCGACCGAGACAGGAGGAGGGACGACAGAGATAGAGAAAGGGACAGGGAGAGGGACAGGCGAAGGTAGTCAGCTTCACGCAGTATGTCCAACTTGTATCATTCATGACCGCTATGTGCCTCATGCAGACACTGTACAGCGAATTCGCTATCACATCGTCTCTCACGAGCGTCGCCGTTTACTTCTCGTCTCTCTCAGCCGTCTCTCTCCCTCCTTCGTTGAAAGGAAGAAAGGGAGAGGAAGGCCGGAGAGAAACAGCAGGTGACAGGGAGCGAGAATGCCCAAAGGTGGACAGGGTCCGGTAAGTGCTCCTTTGGGTGAAGTAGCACCGCCTTCTTGCCTGTGGGCTACAGCGACTCGTGTCGTATGCATATGCTGCAGAGCAATATAATGGAATGCAAAGTGGTGGAGGTCGGTTCTATGATGATTTCTTGGCCTGCTGAGCGGCGTGGAACTTATCGTTCAGTCCCGCCCTGTTCCTCGCGATCTACCCGTCAGCTCCGGCCGTTCGCTCGGTGCAAAGCAGCTCACCTCAATCCCGAAGAACTGGACCCGCGTCAACAGGATGCAGTTGTCCTCCCCATACGCCTGCTCGCAGTCTCTCCTGATCAACGTGCCAAAGTTGTAGTCCGTCACCCGCTTCTCATACTATCGTGAGCTGGCTTGCGCGCGCGCGTCTGCAGGGATCGATCTGCAAACTCACGGGCATGATGAAGCTCCTCCACTTCTCCTTCCCCTCCCGCGACTTCATCTTGTCCTCGTCCAGTATTCTCAAGTTGTCCTCGAACTTGAACTCGGGAAAAATGGCAAGGAGGTTCTCGTACAGCTCGTCGTCGATGCTACGGATGAGCTACGTCGCCGGGCGTGGATTTGGCAGCTCACGGGGTGAACTTGATCTTTGATGGAGGGATACCGCCCAGGAGCTTCTCGTATGCCTGCGTGTCAGTGGCCGCCCACCCCACCGAA
>Ga0308169_10005804_pt1 | contig 11060 bp, 13 predicted proteins | sample PhyBR1_2_FD_202139 | JGI IMG/M metagenome (GOLD analysis project Ga0308169, IMG submission 202139) | Phyllosphere microbial communities from UC Gill Tract Community Farm, Albany, California, United States - DLSLSB.R1 | ecosystem: Host-associated > Plants > Phyllosphere > Unclassified | place... | reverse complement strand
ACATCAGTATCAGGCCCCATGTCGAGACCAGTGGACCGACACGCATTCTCTGTCAATCTTCCTACTTTGGCAGGCCAGCGGATTTCACAATGACCTTCGAGGAGATTTCGGCTGTACCCAAGACGATCGAGGCGCTGGCAAAACTGGACAAGAAGTTCATTGCGGGATTCAGGCAGCAAGGACTCCAACAAGGGCGTCGATCATACGGCTCCCTCATCGTCTTTGCGTCAGAAGCGATGCTGGTTGTCCGAGGAGGTGCGAAATCCCCACAATTGGGCGGAGTTCCGGATCAAATGTGTCTTGAAGGTCAGCTTACGGGACGGCGCCAGATCCGGACCGGGAGCCACCTCGGCCAAGGAGGAAACCGAGGAGATGTACAGGGACATCCGCCGATCCGATTGGAGAGAGCTATTCGGTCCATGGCTTGACGAGAAGGAAGCGCCGGGCGACGATAAGGCTACAGAGCCAGAGCAACTGCCTACGACCCTCGAATTGTTCTACGACATGCTATCCGATAAGATGGTTACGAAGTTGATGGACGAAGCAGCGACCAAGAGATCTGGTATTTACTTGAGCGGTCCCAAGGGGGCATCGCAAGGGACGTAGATCATGCTGACATGTTGACTACTCAAGGAGGAGCGGGGGCTATGGAATGTGCATTCAGAGAGTTCGAGAACGTCCGTCAGTACAGAACACGATGTGTGCAATAATCACCGTGAACGAGCATGGACGTAAGTGAATTGAGCTACTGCATGCCTTACGTCACTTCCTGATGGTCGATCGCCCGTGTGAGTGTAGGTGTCTCGGTCCCATTACGTGGTGGATTGCGTCCCCTCATCCCAGCGACGCCTGGCGTGGCGTTTCCCAAGAAGCCGTCCAGCCGTCCAGCGGAGTGTTCAGAACATTCAAACCTCAGCTGTCCACTGTATCTTCACCCTCGCCATGCGTGTCTCCACAAGAGTAGCTTCACTAGAGAACCGCTAGCGAGTCCATGCGTGCAGAACCGCACGGTCGAGCCCTTTGTGTCAACCCAGGACTCACCAAGCCAACCGCACCCAACTGGGCGCTGGAACAGTTCTCGAATGATTTGCCACTTGATCTTCAGATTGCCACCCATGTTCAGCTCGAGGACACGCTCCCTGTTCTTGAGTCGGCCATACCTCCACCAGGCATGGGGTGTTGTGGGCCGTCAGAGAAGCACAGGGAAAGGAGATATACAAGCTCAGGAAGCCGACGCGCAGTAGGTGGGCCCTTGGTGCTCAGGCAGAAAGGATGACCGCCCGACGACCTCGGATTTGCGTGAGTGTCGGGCGAGAAGGCGCCTCTGGCCACTGCCCGCTACGCGCTCCTCAGCGTCTTCAATCATATTGGTTGCACAACATCAAGCAAGACTGGCTCGAGTGGCAGGCATCAGCATGAACATCGCTACGGACTCAACCTCAACGGATACGCCAAGGATCGAAATTTTCCTCGGCAGGCCCACTTCCGTCACATTCCTCATCGTACCCCAGCTGTCTGCTGCTACCATCGCGCGTCTGGGGGAGTACGATGGAACCTGTGATGGCGGAACGACCGTGCCGAAGACTGCATCGCAAGTCCTCGAGGACCCGGAAAGTGATCGGCCCCTTACTGTCCGCAGCGAAGTCCATGACTTCGACACTGAAAGCTACTTTGCGGACCTTGGCTGGAGGAACGAGATGGCCATGATTCGAGACACTCTCGAGTCTTACGACTGGAAGCAAAAATTCAGTCACCGAGTCAAGAAAATGACGATGCCGCTGGACAGTGCGGGCGAGCACAATCAAGGAAGCAACGCCTCCGGGGCGCCGTCATATACAGAGTTGTTCAACCAGATGTTAAGCGAGGACTTGAAGAAGACTGCTGGAAGAACTCAAGAAGAAGAGGCAGCAGAGCGAGGACGATACTCCGGGCTTCTACGCGACCAAGCAGCTCACATGGCAAGACGACTCCACAACCGTGAAATGAGATGGCGAGCCGAGGGGCCTTGCGGCGTCTGCATCGTCCCGCAAGGCCTGAGGTCCAGCACCAGTATTCTGATCCGCTTCCTCAGGAAAAGACAAAGGGCCGCTACGATTCTCTCTCCCACACCGACCTTCTCGCGCCATTTTCCGCGTCTACTTCGTACCCAAGACCCGCAAATACTTCTTCACATCCGTCCATGTGGCGTACGTATTACACTTAATCGACCAAGCTCACCATCGAGCGCATGTACATATCTCCCTCCATATTCCACCTATCCTGTAGATCGAGCATCCAAGTTGTTTGACCAAAGCTCAGCTCCTCTCTCTGCTCAGAGGGGGAGTCGACGTCGATCCACGCGGCGAGTGCCCGCTGTCCTCCCTGACCAGATCCTCTAATCTCTGTTCCAGCCCTTTGCCCAGTCCTTCTCTCTGCCACTCCCCCTCGCCCAGGCCCAGACCTCTAGCGCCCAGTCCTGCGTCCCAGCTCGGCTTGTGCTCGACTTCGCGCGCTGTGCTATTGAGATTGGAGGATGACACGACGGGCGAGCGCGTGGGCACAGTGGGCGACACCGTGCCGGGGAGGTGTTCTGGCGAAAGGTTGCCGGATGTGATATCGCCCAGGGGCGTCACGGTGGTGGGGACAGAGAGGAGGAGGTCGTTATATGAGATGAATGAGATTCGGCGCTTGTCTTTGGTTGGGGTGAGATGAGAGGGGATCGCGGGAGGTGGCGAGGGGGAATGGGTTCGTTGCAGTGGGGGAGACGACGAGGACGGAGTCTGGGATGAGCTGGGAACATGTGTTTGAAGCAGCACGCACCTCGTCAGTAGTGCTTGAAGCACTGTCCGCGACCTTGTCCTGCGACCCGCCATGTCCAAACGCCCATCCTCCGGGCAGCTGAGGTCCCGTACTAATCCGCTGAGGTATAGCCGGCCGCGGCACACTGCCACTCAAAGGCGGCATGGCATCGTTCAGCGAAGCAGTAGCCTGCTGCGCCGCCAATTGTCCCATGATGGGCGGAGACTGTGCTGGCGACATGGCCCCACTGGACCGACTGCCGACGGAGACAGGCGACGGGCTCCTCGAGCTGAGCTGTATGACCCCCGGCCCACTCGGAACTTTACGTCCGGCGCCTTGTAGACTCGCCGATGACTGCCTCGCCATGGCCACTGCGCTGCTCGAAGTCGGCGCCTCGATCTCCAGCCCCTCCAGCCCGCGCGAAGTCACTTTGGCCCCGGCCAAAGCCTCCACCGCATCATCCAGCACAGCCGGGACGGTATGGTCCAGGGGCGACCCGTGCGCCTGCGACAGTCGCGATGCCTTGTGCGTGAGCGTGTGTGAGGTGGGCTGGTTCGGGTTGATCGACAACGACGCTACGGCTGGCAGCTCGATATCGCGCTCGAAGATCGCGGAGGAAGATGAGTGGATGGAGGCGGGCGAGGAGGGTCGGGAGAGGTGTGCTGCACAGTGGATGGGGTTGCCGAGCGGTGCGATGCTTCCGGACGGACGGGGTACAGGTTGGATGAGCGATCCAGAGGCGTCTGATGAGGTGTGGGGCTGGATGGGTGGGCGCGAGGGAGACGAGCCCCGCGAATGGTGTCCGCCTGTTGCTGGAGACCGGGCTCGCTGGGGTGTCCGCGCTGAGCGACCGCGAACGGTGGTTGGGGACGGCTCTCTCGGGTCGGCGGACGGAGGGGGTGGTGGGAGGTCAGCCGGGCCTGCGTGTGAGCTGCTGATGCTCGTGGAGCTTGGAACTGTTCTCACCGAGCTGCGCGCCTGCCGGGACGACGGTCATGGTGGGCGTTGGTCGTGGACGATGAATGTACGTCGACAGATGATCAGGATGGGGGCGTCGATCAAGATCGTCACGCGAGTGTCACGCGAAAGGGTCGAGATGGACGGATGTGATTTGGTGTCTGAGGTGACAGGATAGCCGGTCTGGACTCTCCGGGGCAACGCACAAGACGCGCGCGCGATTGGGGTGTTGACAGCTTGATCGCACAGCACAGCTGCAGCGGGCTGGCACGCGAGTCGCAATAGCAATAGCGTGACAAGACTACTGGTTCAGACGACGAAGGCAAGCAAGGCTCGGGTGGATGGATATGCGGTTGTGACGTATATACGGGCGACTACAGGTTGATCAACACGGCTGCACCACAGCCCCCCGTCCACCCCAAACGCGGCCAACCTTATACCCGGCAATCAGGTGTGGCACATGGGTATCGCCACCCACCCCTCAGGCACAACGAGCTATGTACACGACTTTGTTGCTCAGGCTGATGGCCAACCTGTGCGAGGAGGATCCCTCCCCAACTCGCTCCGTTGGGGGTCCTGACATGTACGCACCTCGGCAACATCAAGTAGGGAGGGCAGGGGCGGCACATAACCGAGCTATGATTCAGATCTCGTACAAAATCTGCGCCAGTCGTCACGCCCAGGATGACCAACACTCGTCAAGGGACCTACAGGAGGAATTCAGCGGTGGCATGTCTTCTCCTGACGCTGCCGCAATGCAGCCCTCGGACTGCTCTGAGGCGCTGCGACGCTGCGCGCTCTTGGCCCGAGGTCGCCACCCGAAGTGGAGAGATCTATCCGGCGAAGTCCGGTCGGCGCCCTGAAGCGATCACATCACTCGTCGCCCACATAATTTGCACACCTGAAGTGGTACTATCTAAATACATTTGGAGCGTTTGCACAGCGTTCACAACTATCACCTTGTGTGCATACATTCCTTATCCTCCGGCGACCCCCGGTCAGTGTCCTCGACGAGTTTCACGCATCGTTCGGTCCTTTCTCCCGCCCGTCGCTTCTGTTCTCGCGCTTTCGCCGTCGATAAAAGAAGGGTCAAGCTTGCCGCCCGCGACCGAGAGATTACGTCGGAGCGACCAATCGGCCGACTTAATCACACTTGCCGCTTGTGTATAACTCATATCCACTTTACAGCTATCGACAACGTTATTCTACCATCATGGGGCTCTCACGACAGGCGAGGATCATCATCCTCCTGGTGATTGATACGGTCTTCCTTTTCACGGTACGTGGAACGCGCTGAGATGCGAAATGACGACGCTTACAAACAGGAAATGATTTCGGGCTACATCATCGGATCCCTCGCGCTCGTTGCGGACTCGTTCCACATGCTCAAGTGGGTGTGGCTGATGATCTGGATGATGACCGAGCTCGGGCTGACGTCAGTGACGTCCTGTCCCTTATTGTTGCGCTATACACCATCAGACTCGCTACGTCCCCGTCGTCCAGCGCCAACTCGTACGGCTGGCAGCGGGCGGAGATCCTCGGCGCGCTTATCAACGGAGTGTTCTTGCTCGCGCTATGCGTGACCATCGGCCTCGAGGCTATCGGACGGTTGATCTCCCCGCCAGAGATCAGCAACGCCAAGGTCATCGTCATTGTTGGCTCGCTCGGTCTGCTGTCAAACGTCGTCGGACTGTTCCTCTTCCATGGTGCGTGAACCCACCGTAAGCACCATTGGAGAAGGACACTGATCGCAGAGCACGGCCACTCGCACGGTCACTCGCACGGCCCGGTTGCTTTGCCCGCAGACGACGACGAGGAAGCCGTCCTAGGCATGCCCAGGAGAGAACGAGCCGACTCCATGTCGTCGCTGTACCAGCACCCTGCGCAGACTCGAGCGCAGGTCATCGAAACGGCTCACGAGTTTGGTTACGGCCGAGACGACCACTCGGCGATGTCGCCTCCTTCGCATCACCGAGTTGGATCGCACGGCCGACGAAACCACTCCATCTCCCGACCTCTGACCTCGCACCGACACAGCGGCCCGCCCGCGCCTGGAACGAACGAGACCAGGCCGCCTACCACGCACGACAGCTCTTCTGCGTCGACCTCTACGGCTACGGCTGTGGAGGCTGTCACTCCGACCGAGAACGGCCACAAGCACGCCAAGGATGCAAGCGTCGCTGCGCAGGGACACGGACACGATGGACACGACCACGAGGGAGACGAACACGTGCACGAATCTCAGGGCGGGGACTCGCACGCTGGTGGACACTCGCACGGCGGCCACTCGCATGGTTCAATGAACATGCGGGGAGTGTTCTTGCACGTCTTGGGCGATGCGTAAGTTCATGTGAAGAGGACCACTCGGCGCGAAAGCTCATATCAGCCTCGGCAACGTCGGTGTCATTGCTACCGGTCTCGTCATCTGGTTGTAAGTGGTTCGAGGGAGTTTGCCCGTTCCCGCTGCTGACACCCAGCTGCGAGGGCAAATGGACGCTCTACTTCGATCCCGGTGTCTCGCTCTTCATCACCTGCATCATCTTCTCTTCCGCTATGCCTCTGGGTGAGACTGGCCTGCGCGAGACCCAATACGATCCAACTGACAACAGTCAAATCCGCCTCGTACATCCTGATGCAGGCTGTTCCCTCGCATGTCAGCCTCGACGGTGTGCGCCACTCGATCCGCTCGGTACCTGGTGTGGTATCAGTGCATGAGCTGCATGTCTGGCAGCTGTCCGAGTCGACGGTCGTCGCGTCCGTACACGTCCTCATCAGCCCCGGAGTAGACTACATGGAGGTCGCCAGCGGTATCCGGGAGTCGATGCACAGCCACGGCATCCACAGCGTTACCATCCAGCCCGAGTTCACTGACGCGGAGAGCGACTCACAATCCGTAAGTCCGCCGCGGCTCATCCGGGATGTGGAATGTAAGCATGGTGCTGATGAGCAGGAGACGGATTGCCTGATCCGATGCCCGCCGGACGAGTGCGGTCCGGGCACTTGCTGCCCGCCGCCAAAGGGCAAGCTGGTCGATGTGGAAGAGACGGACGAGCATGCTGGACACTCGCACTAGCTGCCGCAACGCGTATCAACAGCCCCAAGCATACGAGAGTCTTCTATGATGGTAGGCCCGCGTTCGGAAGTAAGACTGTGAAGGAGGTCAAGCGGCACGGAAGGCTGAGTAGGTGGCAGGGAGACATTTACGACTAGGACACGGATTCAGTAGACTTATATTAAGGAGAACAGAGGTATATCCCCCCCGCGACGGAGATTCACATGTATCAGCATCATGGACCTGGTCGCCGGCGGTTCTTGTTCCCTTGCTGGTGCGGTCCACGCATTCAACGGCTCGGAGGCTTGGCTGATGCAAACCGTCGTACGCAGCCTGATGCGCCGGCGTACAGTGCATGACATGCCATCTGCCATCCGAACAGGCAAAGTGCCACAAGCCTGAATGACCCAGCGGCGTTATGGAATTTCGAAGCGAAAACCCGGTGGTGGATTTCCTAGGCAAAATTGATCCCGTCTCCGTCAAACAGCAGCCTGGGCGGGCTGCCTGCCTGCTTGCCTGCTGGCTGCGTTGGCTGTGCTGGCTCTCTGGGCTCGCGCGTGTGCAGGGGCGAGCGAGGATTCGAGGTTTTGGACAGTGCTGCTATAGCGACTTCAGATAGATCCGTCGTCAACGCCTACCTCGTCAATCCATCTCATTCGGTACGTCGCGGGATCCTGTTTCGGTGGCATGAGGAACGAGCGATGGATCGAGGTGGTTGCATGCGGGAGCAGGACGGAATGAGGGCGGAATGAAAGAAAGGACAGCGACTGATCTCCCAGCTCGACCTCTTCGACACTCTCGTCGAAACACCCTTAAAAAGACAAGATGTAAGTTGTGTCGGATGGAGATCTTGGGCGTAGGCGCTGATAGACAGGGCTCACTCCAACGTTTGGTTCTCCCGGTAAGCATCGATCGAGTTAGCAATCATGGCTTGGGCAGTGCAGTGTTGGGGAGGGACATGGACTGGATGGTTCGGAGTTTCGCGGACAGGATCTCGGCAGGAGAAAGTGTGCGGGGGCAAGGCATTTCAAGGATGACAGACGGATTCTCGTTATCTGCAGAGTTGCGTGAACGGACCGGGACCGGGCGAGACGTGTTTCGGTGCCGGAGGGAGGACGTACTCTGTCGGGACGGCGTGTCGAAAGGCACCCAACGCCGGTTGCTGGTCGTCCTGGCGTATTTGGGTGTACAGCTCGACGGGATTCGTGCTCGGGAAGACGGGATTCGTGGGGCGACTAACCCTTCAGACCCCGTACCTACGGAAAGGGCTCTCGACAATGCCGAGTCTGCGCTCACCAGGCCGGTCTCATCCGGTAAGCTCGTTGTTGCTCTTGGCTCGTATCATAACTGACCCTGCAGAAAGTGGTGTGTTTACAGGATATCTGTGCCAGGTTGGGCTCGCTGACCATGTAGGGGACTTGACATGTGCCGACAGTGCTTCCGAGAGAAGGTGAGCCGTCTTTGTAACGGTGTGCACGGCCAATGCTGACTTGCAGTCCGCCGCCATTGGTTTCACCAAGGTCAGTCTCGTCATCTTGATCGATGTGAAGTGCGGAGCAAGAAGCTGGGAGCACGTCCGAGGCCGGGCATAGCAAGCGGATTTCATCCGTCCTTGCCCGGAGGCAGCGTTCTTGTCCAGCTTCTCCCGCGCCTCCAATCTGTCGTTCTCCCCCGACCACTCGCTGACGCGCAGAACAACTAAACTCGGTGTCGCTTGATGTTGGGTCGAGTGGATTGGGTTGCCTCAGGCTATGTACTTCCGTGATGATATCGCGTCAGACCTCTTTAGTCCGGTTGTTGCTGTTTCTCTGGCTACTCATCGTTCATTCTGCTTTCGTCCCCGCTGCATCCGCCGCGTACGCCTTGTGTGTGTCTTCTGCTCCGCTTGAAATACATGGCGACCTATGCATGGACAAACCGCCACCCGAAGAAGGGTATGATGTGAAGATGCGGGATCAAATATATTTGTCGGCGTTTCCCATCCAAATTGTATTGCGCAACGAGCTTTCGAGGGCGGGTTCAAGCGTGTTGCCAGCGAGCGCGGACGGACAGGGGGGCAAGATTATTTCGGATCATCCAAAGTCCTTGTCGTCTTGATCAACCTTTTGGCATCCTCGCATAGTGCTGTTGTATCATCTATCGACTCTATAGACGCACGCGCAGGCCTTTCCCGACACCCAAAAACTCCCCCGAGGCAGGCGAAAGAATACCCGCCCCTGGATCCACCAACGTACGTCAAATTCACCGCACCCGGGGGAAATCCTTACGTCGAATTTCCAGTCCCGAACCCACCCACCTTTGTGTGCTGCGCCGTCCCGCCCGTGATATACCTGCCCGAGCCACGCATCTGACCCGCAGACGCTCCTTTTGAGACTCCGCCCGAACGCCCACACCCACGCCCGCTCTCCCTTCGGTCAAGACATACCGACCGAAGTTCCCGCTCACGAAACTCAACCATGACTACCGCGACCTCGCCTGTCGTCTCGACGGGATTGAACGCCAAGGCAGACCCGGAGGTGAAGAAGATTGGACGCGGAGCGAACGGACACGAGGCGCTCGACCTTGCCGAGACGGTGCGTTGACTTGAAGTTGGATTCTTGGAAAGGGGGAGGATCATCAACGTGGAAGGATACTGATGGCAGGCCGAGGCGTCGCAGCAAGCCGCTGACGTGAGTGCACAGGACCATCAACTGAGCCGAACTAACTTACAGCGTCTGGAAGCCCGACGCGCCGCAAACGAGAAGGCCCGAACGGCCCAACGAGCCCGATTCGAGGAGCAGATGCGACAGCTCGAGGCGGACCACCTGGCCGAGGAGGCGCAGATCGCCGACGCCGAGTCGCCCGCGGCCGCCAACGGAAACACGACTTCTGCCCCGACCACGCCGCCAGGCCGACCCAACGGCACGGCTGAGAAGCCCGCTCCTATCGGACAGGGCCGAGAGATGGCCAACGGAGCCAAGTCGATGCCCAGCAGCAGGCGCGCGAGCGGCTACGGCGGGACTTTTGGCCTTGAGAAGCTCAGCTTGAGCGTCGTCGAGCCCAAGGCATGGGCGGACGAGGAGGACGTCGACGCCGCGGGTGCCCAAAGTGAGCCCACCCCGGGTTGTGGGAGGGATGATGTTGACGGCAGGCTCGGTGCAGTACCTCAAGATGAACGACGACGACCCGTTCCCTGGAATCCCCAAGACGGACAAGGTGAGCCCATTTCGTATCTTAGGGGTTGGGTTGACGCTGAACAGCGCCTCTCCACCGCTTCTGCCGCTCTCGACCTCGCTCCCTTGTCTCAAACTCCGCCCCGCGCCTATGGATCCCGCCCGTTCGATACCGCCCACAAGACCTCCGAATGGCCACAGTTCGGTTCGCAGGCGGCTATCGCTCCGGCACAGGACGACAGTGTGTTGGGTGCCGGGCGAAAAACCAGCCCGACGGGCTTGGCCGACTCGATCACCTCGTTGCCTGCTATCCCTAGCAAATCTGTCCCGGGCACGCCATTCGGCCTGTCGGGTGGATTGGGATCAGTTCGACGAAGCGGTACTTCGCCGAATGTCGGTGAGGGCCTCACCCAGGCTCAACGCGGATTCTCCAACCCGGACCTCGCGCGAGCATTCGGCAAGCCCCAGTTTGGCATGGACCAGCCTCGAGTGGGTGGCCACGAAACAAAGCCTCAGGGACGTTAGCTGACCCGTAGCCATACGGCGCCGACCCGCTCTACTCCATGTTCGACCCCAACACCGGCGCGCCCATGGGTCCGGGCCCCTTCAACCCCCATGCCACTCCCTACGATCCGTACGGCTTCGAGGATGACGGCTACGGATCCGGTGCGCTTTATCCCGGCGGCTCCATGGGCGTCAAGAACAAGCGAGCCGAGACGGACCGCGAGTTCAACCGATTCGCCGGTGTCCGGATCGAGGATCTTGCTGGCGAGCTGTTGACCCTGTGCAAGGATCAACACGGCTGCCGATACCTGCAGAAGAAGCTCGAGGAGGGCGACCCCGCCCACCGGGACATGATCTTCTCGGAGACGTACGGCCACTTCCCGGAGCTAATGACGGACCCTTTCGGCAACTACCTGTGCCAGAAGCTCCTTGAGTACTCGACCGAGGAGCAGCGATCCGCCATCATCGATTCCGTTGCGGGCGACCTCGTCGGCATCAGCTTGAACATGCACGGAACGAGGGCCGTGCAGAAGATGGTCGACTTCCTCGCGCAGCCTCGACAGGCCAAGCAGATCCGCACGCTCATCTACGCGCTTAGCGTGAACGTCGTGGCCCTT
>Ga0308169_10005801_pt1 | contig 11066 bp, 10 predicted proteins | sample PhyBR1_2_FD_202139 | JGI IMG/M metagenome (GOLD analysis project Ga0308169, IMG submission 202139) | Phyllosphere microbial communities from UC Gill Tract Community Farm, Albany, California, United States - DLSLSB.R1 | ecosystem: Host-associated > Plants > Phyllosphere > Unclassified | place... | reverse complement strand
ACGCGATCCCAGGCCGGCAGCTCGGTCGTCTCGATCGAGTCGTCGTCGGCGGGCGAGATGCCGGCGTTGTTGAAGGCGATGTCGATACGGCCGAACTCCGCGGCGACGCCGTCGAAGAGCGTGTTCACCATGGTCTCGTCGGCCACGTCGACGGGACGGAACGCACCGCCCACCTCGGCCGCCGCCTTCTCGCCCGTGGCGGGGTCGACGTCGGCGATGACGACGAACGCGCCTTCGGCCGCGAAGCGCTGAGCGGTGGCGAAGCCGATCCCGCTCGCCCCTCCGGTGATGATCGCGACGCGGTCCTTGAGGCGCTGGGTCAGATCGATGGTCATGTGTGCTCTCCGTTGCAGGTGGGGATGGTCGGGCCGGGTGTCGCTGGTCAGGATTCGTCTGTCGCGAAGAAGACGTTCTTGGTCTCGGTGAAGTGCTCTGCGGCGTCGGGACCGAGCTCGCGCCCGAGTCCGGATGCCTTCATGCCGCCGAACGGCGTCGCGTAGCGCACCGACGAGTGCGAGTTCACCGAGAGCACGCCGCTCTGCACGCCGCGCGAGACGCGCACGGCCCGACCGAGGCTCTCGGTCCAGATCGACCCGGCGAGACCGTAGGCGGTGTCGTTCGCCAGGCGGATCGCATCGGCCTCGTCCTCGAACGGCATCACCGCGACGACCGGGCCGAACACCTCCTGCTGGGCGATCCGGTCGGACGGGTCGGCGAGCACCACGGCGGGCGCGAACCAGAATCCGTCGCCGCTCGGAGCGCTGCCGCGGAACGCGATGTTCGCGTCGTCGAGGAACCCCGACACGGTGTCGCGATGCGCGGCAGAGATGAGCGGCCCCATGTCGGTGTCGGCACTCGACGGGTCGCCCACACGCCACGCCCTGACCGCGGGTTCGAGCATCTCGAGGAACCGGTCGTACACCGATCGCTGCACGAGCAGCCGGCTGCGGGCGCAGCAGTCCTGGCCCGCGTTGTCGAACACCGAGCCGGGCACCGCGGCGACGGCCTTCTCGAGGTCGGCGTCGGCGAAGACGATGTTGGCGCTCTTGCCGCCGAGCTCGAGCGTCACGGGCTTGAGCGCGCGTGCGCAGCCGGCGGCGACCTCGATGCCGACCTCGGTCGACCCGGTGAACACGACCTTGCGGACGTCGGGGTGCTCGACGAGACGCTGCCCCACCACGGATCCCGACCCGGTGACCACCTCGAACAGCCCTTCGGGAAGGCCCGCCTCGAGGGCGAGCTCGCCGAGTCGGATGGCTGTCAACGGCGTGAGCTCGGCGGGCTTCAGGACGACGGCGTTGCCTGCGGCGAGCGCCGGCGCGAACGCCCACGCCGCGATCGTCATCGGGAAGTTCCACGGCACGATGACTCCGATCACGCCGTAGGGGTCGTGGAAGGTGACGTCGAGTCCGCCGGCCACCGGGATCTGCCGACCCGACAGTCGCTCGGGGTCGGCCGAGTAGTAGTTGAGCACCTGCGCGACGTGTCCGGCCTCCCAGCGGGCCGAGCCGATCGGATGCCCGGAGTTCCGCACCTCGAGCTGTGCGAGCTCCTCCGTGGCGGCCTCGACCGCACGAGCGAAGGCACGCAGCGCATCGGCTCGAGCGACCGGGGCGAGCGCGGCCCATCGGCGCTGCGCTGCGACAGCGCGCGCGATCGCGGCATCCGTCTCTCCGATGTCGGCGCGCGCGACCTCGCGGATCGCCGCGCCGGTCGACGGGTTGATGACTGTGAACGCGCTCATCGGGCGTCCTCCTTCCGCCCTGCGGCGAACGCACGGGCCTGTGAGACGAGATCGGTGAAGAGCCGCCGATCCTCGGCGTTCTCCTCGGGGTGCCATTGGACGCCGACGATGTGGCCGGCTGACGTGTCGACGAAGGCCTGCACGAGGCCGTCATCGGAGTGGGCCGCCGCCACAAGCCCCTCGCCGAGACGGTCGACCCCCTGGTGGTGGTAGCTGTGCACCCGCATCTCGGTCTCGCCGATGATGTCGGCGAGGGGGGTGTCGGTCGACACCGCGACGTCGTTCTCGGCGAAGACACCGCCGCCGATGCGGTACTTCTCGGTGCCGAGCGACTCGGGCAGGTGCTGCTGCAGGGTTCCGCCGCGGGCGACGTTCACGAGCTGCAGACCGCGGCAGATGGCGAGCACCGGGATGCCACGACGCTCGGCCGCCTGGAAGAGCGCGAGCTCCCACGCGTCGCGGTCCACCCTCGCGGGGTCGGTGAGCGGATGCCGGTCCTCGCCGTAGAGCTCGGGGGCGACGTCCGCCCCGCCGGAGAGCACGAGCCCGTCCATCCCCGAGATCGCCGCGTCCGCGGCATCCGGATCCTGGGGCGGGAGAAGAAGGGCGATGCCGCCGGAGGAGGTCACGCTTGTGAGGTACTGCTCCGGCAGGAACGCGGCCCTGACATCCCACACCCCCTGCTGCGCGCGCTCGAGATAGGTCGTGACGCCGATCAGCGGCGCGGGGTCAGAGGCGCTCGAAGCCACGGATGCGCTCCCAGTCGGTGACGGCCGCGTCGTAGGCTTCCACCTCGATGCGGGCCTGGTTCAGATAGTGCTCGACCACGTCGTCGCCGAACGCCGCCCGCGCGATGGTCGATTCGCTGAACAGCTTCGCCGCCTCGCGCAGCGTGGTCGGCAGGTGGTCGACCGCATCCTCGTAGGCGTTGCCGGTGAAGCGCTCGGGCAGCGGCAGTTCGTTCTCGATGCCGTGCAGACCGCCCGCGATGATCGCCGAGATCGCGAGGTACGGGTTCACATCTCCGCCGGGCACCCGGTTCTCGACCCGCAGCCCCGATCCATGGCCGACTACCCGCAGAGCGCAGGTGCGGTTGTCGATGCCCCATGCCACACCGGTCGGCGCGAAGCTGCCCCTCGCGAAACGCTTGTACGAGTTGATGTTGGGCGCGAGCAGCAGGGTGAATTCGCGCAGAGTGGCGAGGATGCCGGCGATCCAGTGCTCCATCACGGGACTGAAGCCGTGCTCGCCGTCGCCTGCCATCACCGGGGCACCCGACTCGTCGCGCAGCGACAGGTGGATGTGGCAGCTGTTGCCCTCCCGCTCGTTGAACTTGGCCATGAACGTGAGCGCCTTGCCGTGCTGCTCGGCGATCTCCTTCGCGCCGTTCTTGTAGATCGCGTGCTGGTCGGCGGTCTCCCGCACCTCCGCATACCGGAACGCGATCTCCTGCTGACCGAAGTTGCACTCGCCCTTCACGCCCTCGCAGTACAGGCCCGCGCCGTCCATGCTGTTGCGGATGTCACGCAGCAGCGGCTCCATGCGGGTCGAGGCGAGCAGGTTGTAGTCGACGTTGTAGTCGGTCGCGGGTGTCAGCCCGTCGTACTTGCGCGCCCAGGCGTCGCGGTAGGTGTTGTCGAAGACGATGAACTCGAGCTCGGTGCCCGAGTACGCGGTCCAGCCGCGCTCGGCGAGACGGTCGCGCTGGCGATCGAGGATCGCCCGGGGCGAGGGCCCGACGGGTTCGCCGTTCTGCCACACGAGATCGGACATGACCAGCGCGGTGCCCTCGAGCCACGGGATGTTGCGCAGGGTCTCGACGTCGGGCTTCAGCACCATATCGCCGTAGCCGCGGTCCCACCCCGACATCGCATAGCCGTCGACGGTGTTCATGTCGACGTCGACCGACAGCAGGTAGTCGCAGGCCTCGGCCCCATGAGCCAGGATGTCCTCCTGGAACAGCCGCGCCGACACGCGTTTGCCGACCAGTCGCCCCTGCGCATCCGCGAAGGCCACGATCACCGTGTCGATCTCACCGGCGGCGATGCCGGCATCCAGCTGTTCGATGCTCAGGTTGCCCGACATCTGACGCTCCGTTCTCGTGCGGTGAAGCGATCGGCCGACCGGCTTCGCCCTCAGAGTAGATCAACTCGTCGTTTAAAGGTAGACGAAACCACCATTGACTGTCACAATCATCCGCAAGGTGCACCCGGCGCCTGCACGCATGCGAACGGAGAGCGGATGTCCCAGCAGAGCAATGAATCCCGCAAGGTCGCCGGAGCGACCTATACACGTGCCGGGAGTGACTACTTCGAGAAACGGACGCTGAAGAGGTCGGCCGGCGTCTGGGGCCTGTGGGGCCTGGCGGTCGCCGCGGTGATCTCGGGCGACTTCTCCGGCTGGAACTTCGGCATCGACTTCGCGGGTTTCGGCGGGATGCTGATCGCGTTCGCCATCCTCGTGGCGATGTACTACGGCATGATCTTCGCGATCGGCGAGATGGCGGCCGCGATGCCGCATACCGGCGGCGCGTACTCCTTCGCCCGCTCGGCCATGGGTCCGTGGGGCGGTCTCGTCACCGGAGCCGCCGAGACCATCGAGTACGTCGCGACCACGGCGGTGATCGTCTACTTCTCGGCGTCGTATGCCAACGGCATCACGAGCGAGCTGCTCGGCCTCGAACTGCCGGGCTGGGTCTGGTACCTCATCCTCTACGTCGTCTTCATCGCCCTGAACTCCGCGGGCGCCGCCATCTCGTTCCGCTTCGCGATCGTCGTCTCCGTGATCTCCATCGGCATCATCCTGGTGTTCTCCGCCATGGCGATCTTCTCCGGCGCGTTCTCGTGGGATGCCCTGTGGGACATCGTCCCCGACGAGGGCCAGACCGCGTTCCTTCCGCACGGCGTCCTGCCGATCCTGTTCGCGCTGCCGTTCGCGATGTGGTTCTTCCTCGGCATCGAGGAGCTCCCGCTCGCGGCCGAGGAGTCGCACAACCCGACCCGCGACATCCCGAAGGCAGGATTCTGGGCCCGCGGCACCCTGATCGTCACCGGACTCCTGGTGCTGTTCCTGAACACCGGCGTGATCGGCGCCGAGGCCACCGGCACCGCCGGTGAGCCGCTGCTCGACGGCTTCCGCGCGATCGTCGGCGACCAGCTCGCCGCCGTGCTCGCGCTGTTCGCCCTCATCGGCCTGCTCGCGTCGCTGCAGGGAATCATGTTCGCCTACGGACGCAACATGTACTCACTGTCCCGCGCCGGCTACTACCCCCGCTTCCTCTCGCTCACCGGAAAGCGGCAGACCCCGTGGGTCGCGCTCACTGTCGGCGCGGCGGTCGGCTTCGTCGCGCTGATCGTGCTCGACGTGCTCACGGCCGTCGACTCGGAGGGTGCCGGAACGGTCGCCGGCGCGATCGTGCTGAACATCGCCGTGTGGGGAGCCGTCGTCGCCTATGGACTGCAGCTCGTGTCGTTCATCATCCTGCGCAAGAAGTTCCCGAACGTCGACCGTCCGTACGTCAGCCCGTGGGGCATCCCCGGCGCGGTGATCGCCCTGGTGATCGCGGCACTGATCTTCGTGGGCTTCCTGCTCAACCCGACCTTCGGCCCGGCGATCATCGCGATCGCGATCGTCTACGCGATCATCCTGCTCGGATTCGGTCTGTTCTTCCGGCACCGCCTCGTGCTCTCGCCCGAAGAGGAGTACGCGCTGTCAGGCGGTTCGCACGGCGACCCGCAGGCCGAGGGCTACGACGCCATGGAGGGCGAGGTGTTCGGCGGCGGACGCTGACGCGGAGCGGAGGAGCGCGGCGCTACTTGCGGTCGAAGTCGAACGCCTTGAGCAGCTCGTCGACGGCCTTGTCGCGCTCCTCCCCGCCCTCGTCGAACATGTGGGTCACGTGCGTGCGCAGATGGTTCTCGAGCAGCAGGCGGTTGAGGGACTCGAGCGAACGCTGGATCGCGCGGGACTGCGTGATGATGTCCATGCAGTACTCCTCGCTCTCGATCATCCGCGCGACTCCGCGCATCTGACCCTCGAGGATGCTGGTGCGGTGCAGCGCACGCTTCTTGATGTCTTCGATCACGATTCGAGGGTACTCGGATCCTGCCTCGGTCAGCCCGAGAACGGGTTGAGGACAGCGAGTCCCGGGATGTCGAAGTCTCTCTCGTTGCGGGTGACCAGCGTCAGTCCGTGGTGCAGCGCGGTGGCCGCGATGAGCGAGTCGCCGAGCGGACGCCGGTTCGGCACTTGGATGGCTGCGGTGATCTGAGCGATCGCCTGCGTCACCTCGAGAGCGGGGTGCACCAGTCCGCTTCTGACCGAATCCAGCCACCGTTCCAGAGACGCGGCGGCGACGGCATCCCGTCTCCGCGCCAGGAGGACGCCGCGCTCGAGTTCGAGCCCGGTGATCACGCTGATGTGAATGGACTCCCGAGCCGTCGCGCCGAACCACCGCGCCACGCCGAGGTCGGGCCTGGGCCGACGGATCTCCGAGATCACCTTCGTGTCGACCAGGAACGGTGTCACAGGTCGATCTCTCGTCCGAAGTCACGCGATCTGTCGGCGGCGATCTCGTCCATGATCTGACCGAAGACGTCATCGGGATCCGCCCCCTCAGGGAGGGGCCGGACGACGTCCAGGAAGGATCGCGTGTCCTCCGTCAGAGCGGCGGGCCGGAGGCGTTCGTACTCTCCGATGCTCAGCAGTACATAGGCGGGCTCGCCACGTCTCGTGATCATCACGGGCTGCCCGTCGGCGACGCGCTGAGCGCGCGCGACGGACTGGTTGAACTCTCGAGCGGTCATGGTGAACACGATGGACCCCGTTTCGAACTGTAGTGAGAGTACTACACAGCGTGGGCTCGGTGAAGGGCGAACGGACCGGACGCTGCAAGCCGACCTCAGCGAGGACTCCCCGTGAAAGGATGACGTCATGCCGCGAACCCCGATGGCGCTCCTGTCGCCCGCAGACCAGGTACGTCTTCGCGCTCTTCGCCGCATGAAGGCGGTGGCTCTCGGAGCGCTGATCTTCATGGCGGTCGTGTTCGTGATCGCGTTCGCCTTCCAGGAGCGACAGCCGTGGTTGGCCTACGTCCGCGCCGCCGCTGAAGGCGGCATGGTGGGTGCTCTCGCCGACTGGTTCGCCGTGACCGCGCTCTTCCGTCGGCCGCTGGGGCTGCCCATTCCGCACACCGCGATCATCCCGAACCGGAAGGATGAGATCGGCCGCACGCTGGGCGAGTTCGTCGAGACGAACTTCCTCGAGGCGAGCGTCGTGCGCACCAAGCTCGCGAGCACGGCGATCGCGAAGCGCGCCGGTGAATGGCTGCGTGAGCCCGCCCACGCCGAACGCGTGGCGGCCGAGGGGGCGACGATCGCGACCGCCGTCCTGAACGCTCTCAGCGACGACGACGTGCGCGACCTCATCACCGACCTCGCCCGCGAGCACCTCGTCTCTCCCGAGTGGGGACCGCCCGCCGGCGCCTGGCTCGAGAAGATCGTCGAGGCCGATGCGCACCACGGGGCGGTCGACCTCGCCGCCGACAGCATCGGCCGCTGGCTGGATGCGAACGCCGAGTCGTTCTCGGGACTCATCTCGCGCAGGCTCCCCGGGTGGGTGCCGAAGCTCGCCCACCGATTCGTCGACGACACCGCCTACAACGAGGCGGTCAAGTTCGTCCGCGCCGTGCAGGCCGACCCGAAGCATCCGGCACGCATCGCCGTCGACGGCTACCTCGCCAGCCTCGCCGACAGCCTGCAGAACGACCCCGCGACGAGGGCCAAGCTCGAGAACGCCAAGGCATCGCTGTTCGACAGCCCCCGCGTGGGCGCCCTCGCCGCCGAGGCCTGGGACACGGCGAAGAACGGACTGCTCACCGCCCTCGCCGACCCCGAGAGCGGTCTGCGTGTGCGCGCGGCGCAGGCTCTGCAGGAGATCGGCGACAGGCTCACGACGGATGCCGCGCTGCAGCACCGCGTCGACACGTGGGTGTCGGATGCCGCGGTGTTCCTCGTCGACCGCTACCGCCACGACATCGCGTCGATCATCACCGACACCGTCGAGCGGTGGGACCCGGTCGAGACGACCGAGAAGATCGAGCTCATGGTCGGCCGCGACCTGCAGTACATCCGTCTGAACGGCACGTTCGTCGGCGCGCTCGCGGGCCTGGCGATCTTCACGATCGCGCACCTGCTGATCCCCGGGGTCTGAGCACTGAGCAGGGTTGACGGCATCGCACCCTCCGGGTGAGGGCCTGTGGAGGGGCGGCCGCGCCACTGCTAGCGTGCACCTCACTCGCGCAGGTCGCACGGGAACCCCTCTGGCATGCCGGCATCCCTCGAAGGAGGAGTCATGGACTCGCTGCTCTCCGCGAACCTGGTCTGGTCGGTGCTCGCGATCGCGGCGTTCTGCATCAACGTGCTCGCGCTGATCTACATCCCGCGCGATCGCAAGCCCACCGCGGCGATGGCGTGGCTGCTGCTCGTGTTCCTGCTTCCTTTCATCGGCATCGCGCTCTACCTGCTCATCGGAGACTTCCGGCTGCCGAAGAAGCGCCGTGACGAGCAGCAGCGCATCACGGCGATGATCGCCGAGCGCGCCCTCGACCTTCCGGATGCCGAGGCTCCGCGGTGGCTGCAGCGTGTCGCGCAGCAGAATCACGCCCTCACCGGCCTGCCGATGGTCGGTGCCTCGTCGGCGCAGCTGATCGACGACTACCAGGCATCGATCGACGCGATGGCCGCAGCCATCGACTCCGCCGAGCGATACGTGCACGTGGAGTTCTACATCGCGGCGCGCGACGAGACGACCCGGGGCTTCTTCGACGCGATGGAGAGGGCCGTCGCCCGCGGGGTGACGGTGCGCCTGCTAGCCGACTACATCGCCTCGCGCAAGATCCCGAAGTCGGAGGAGACCTTCGCGGAGCTCGACCGGGTCGGCGTGACGTGGGCATGGATGCTGCCGGTTCGCCCGCTCAAGGGCGAGTACCAGCGCCCCGATCTGCGCAACCACCGCAAACTCGTCGTCGTCGACGGCCACGTCGGTTTCGTCGGCTCGCAGAATCTCATCTCCCGCGACTACAACTCCGAGAAGAACATCAGACGCGGCCTCATGTGGCAGGAGCTGGTGTCCCGCGTCGACGGACCGGTCGTCGCCCAGGTCGATGCGGTGTTCCTGTCGGACTGGCTCATCGAGACCGGCGAGGACCTGTCCGCGGTCGAACGCGTACCGGCCACCGCCGTTCCCGCACCTCCACCCGCCGATCTGCACTGCCAGATGGTGCCGAGCGGGCCGGCATACGGCACCGAGAACAACCTGCGGATGTTCCTCTCGCTCATCCACGGCGCGACCGAGAAGGTCATCCTGACGAGCCCGTACTTCGTGCCCGACGAGGCGATGATCTATGCCATCACCACGGCATGCCAGCGCGGACTCGACGTGCAGCTGTTCGTATCGGAGCTCGGCGACCAGGCGATGGTCTATCACGCACAGCGGTCGTACTACGAGACGCTGCTGCGAGCCGGAGTGCGCATCTTCCTCTACCCCGCGCCGTACATCCTGCACGCCAAGCACTTCTCGATCGACGACGACATCGCCGTGATCGGCTCGAGCAACATGGACATCCGCTCCTTCAGCCTCAACTCCGAGATGTCGCTGCTGGTGCGGGGCGGGTCCTTCGTCGCGCAGATGCGCCAGGTCGAGCAGAAGTACCGCGCCGCCGGGCGGGAGCTGACACTCGACGAATGGCTGCGCGAGCCTGCGAAGTCGACCTTCCTCGACGGCCTGTTCCGGCTGACATCGGCGCTGAACTGAGTGGCGCTCTCCCGACGCCGTGTCAGCGGGACGCGAGCGCCGCGAGCATCTCGAGCACGCACAGCGCGGCGAGCCTCACCGTGCGCAGGTCGTCGGTGTCAGCGGTCGCATCGACCTCGGCGATGTCGGCGCTGACCACACGCGGGTCGCCGACGGTCGCGCGCACGAGGTGGCGCAGCTCCCACGCGGCGAAGCCGCCGGGAACGGATGCCGGGCAGCCCGGCGCCGCGGAACGGTCGGCCGCGTCGACGTCGACGTCGAGGTGGATGCGGGCGGCGGCACCCGCTCCGGCGATGCGCGTCGCCTCCGCGACGACGTCCTCGATGCCCCGGCGGCGAACCTCGTCGGGGGTGATCACGCGGATTCCCCACCCGGCAGCACGCGCCGCGTAGGCGGCGGAGTTCGCGAAGTCCGCGATGCCGATCTGGACGATCCTCGTCGGGTCGATCCTCTCGCCGTCGGGCGCGTCTTCGATCAGCCGACGGACGGGCGATCCGTTCGAGATGCCGTCACGCAGATCGAAGTGCGCGTCGATGGTGATGAGTCCGGTGGCCCCGGCACCGCGCGCGACCGGATAGGTCAGGGCGTTGTCGCCCCCGAGTGCGATGACGAGACGGGTGGCGTCAGCGAGCTCGCGCACGCGCCGGACGGTGGTCGCGATGCCGTCCTCGCCGTCCGGCTCGTCGACGTCCCCGGCATCGAGCACGCGGAGTGCCGCCCCGAGATCGACCACGGGCGGCCCCATGAGCGTCGCGCTGTACCGGGTGAGCGCCTCGCGGATCGCGGCGGGCGTCGCGTGTGCTCCGGTCGGTGACAGCGAGGTGCGCCAGGTCGGCACGCCGAGCAGCACGGCATCCGCGTCATCCCCTGTCTCGAACCCGGGCCAGGAGCCCGCGCGCGGCCAGAGCTCATCGTGCGACAGTGCCATGATTCGTCCCCTCTGCCGTTCCGGATGCTGCGAAGACCCCGACGCCGTCCTTCCACACCCGCTCGACGAGCGGGACTCCGGGTCGGTAGGCGAGATGGATGCGGGTCGGCGCCGACAGCAGCACGAGGTCCGCCCGCGCGCCCGGCGTGATCACGCCGACATCGTCGCGGCGCAGCGCCAGAGCGCCCCCGGCGGTCGCCGCCCACACCGCCTCGGCGGGGGTCAGGCCCATGTCGCGCACCGCGAGCGCGATGCAGAACGGCATCGACGACGTGAAGCTCGATCCCGGATTGGTGTCGCAGGCGATCGCCACGGTCACGCCCGCGTCGATGAGTCGTCGCGCGTCGAGATACGGCTGGCGCGTCGAGAACTCCACCCCGGGGAGCAGCGTGAGCACCGTGTCGGATGCTGCCAGCGCCTCGATGTCGGAGTCGGTCAGGTAGGTGCCGTGGTCGACGGATGCCGCGCCGAGGTCGACGGCGAGGCGTACTCCCTCACCCGGGCCGAGCTGACTCGCGTGCACTCGGGGAACGAGCCCCTGTGCGATGCCCGCCTCGAGCACCCTTCGCGACTGCTCGACCG
>Ga0308169_10005799_pt1 | contig 11071 bp, 11 predicted proteins | sample PhyBR1_2_FD_202139 | JGI IMG/M metagenome (GOLD analysis project Ga0308169, IMG submission 202139) | Phyllosphere microbial communities from UC Gill Tract Community Farm, Albany, California, United States - DLSLSB.R1 | ecosystem: Host-associated > Plants > Phyllosphere > Unclassified | place... | reverse complement strand
GGCAGATGAAAGCCGAACGAGAGAAGCGCGCGAACATCCTCGACGCCGAGGGCTCACGCGCCTCCGAAATCCTCCGTGCCGAGGGACAGAAACAGGCGCGGATCCTCGAATCCGAGGGGCGCAAGGAATCGGCGTTTCGCGATGCGGAAGCACGCGAGCGCGCCGCCGAAGCCGAAGCCGCTGCCACCCGCGCCGTCTCGCACGCGATCGAGGAAGGCGGGGCGCAGGCGATCAACTATTTCATCGCGCAGAAATATGTCGAGGCCATCGGCAAGTTCGCCACATCGCCGAACGCCAAGACCATATTGTTCCCCGTCGAAGCGACGCAGCTGATGGGCACGCTGGGTGGGATCGGCGAACTCGCCAAGGATGCGCTGCGCGACACGGTCAGTCCACCCCCAGCCAAACCGGCGCCGCGTGGTCCGTTTGAACTGTCGTCCTCAACCGAACCGCCCACGACCTGATGGGAATGATCGGTGCGGCTGGCGCGTGGCTGATTGCCGCGCTTGTGCTAGGGATCGCGGAGCTTGCCGCGCCCGGGATATTCTTCGTGTTCCTGGCAATCGCCGCAGCCGTGACCGGAATTGCGCTTCTCGCGCTTCCGGAGTTGCCGATCGCCGTCCAGTTGGCGTCATTCGCGGTCTGGAGCACCGTGACGGTGCTGATCGGCCGGCGCTGGTACCGCGATTATCCCGTCGCCGGTGCCGACCCGATGCTGAACGACCGGTCCGCCCGGATGGTGGGGCAGATCGTGATCGTCGAAACGGCGATCGTGGATGGGCGCGGGCGGGTGTTGGTCGGCGATGGAAGTTGGCCGGCACGCGGGGACGATGCCGCGGCGGGGACACGTGTTCGAATTACTAGAGTCGCTGACGGCGTGGCGGACGTGACGCCAGTCTGACCCGACGTCGCGTCCGGCGCATGCCCGGAGCGGGCGTGCAATTGTAGCACCCCCGCCCCGAAGCAGACGATCGGTCAGGACAGATCCTACGCGTTATACCGCTTCGCGAGTCTTGGGGGCGGCCTGCCGGACGCCCTCATCGACATGATCGGCGAACTGGGCGAAGTTCTCGACGAACAGGTCGACGAGCTTTGCCGCCGTCGCGTCGTAGGCATCCTTGTCCGCCCAGGTGGCGCGCGGGTCGAGGATCGCGTCGTCGACGCCCGGGACGCTGACCGGCACCTTGAACCCGAAGTTCGGATCGGTCCGGAACGTCGCGTCGTTCAGGCTGCCGTCGAGCGCCGCGTTGAGCAATGCCCGCGTGGCCTTGATCGGCATCCGGTTGCCGACGCCATATTTGCCACCCGTCCAGCCGGTGTTGACCAGCCAGCAATCGACGCCACCCTTTGCGATCCGCTCCTTGAGCAGATTGCCGTACACCGAGGGATGGCGGGGCATGAACGGCGCGCCAAAGCATGTCGAGAATGTCGCATCGGGCTCGGTCACGCCGATCTCGGTTCCTGCCACGCGAGCCGTGTAGCCCGACAGGAAATGGTACATCGCCTGATCGGGCGTCAGCTTCGCGATTGGGGGCAGAACGCCGTAGGCGTCCGCGGTCAGCATCACGATGTTGCGCGGAACCGGGCCCATATTCTCATCCGACGCATTCGGGATGAAGTCGATCGGATAGGCACCGCGACTGTTCTCGGCGAGCGTGTGGTCGTCGAGATCGAGCAGGCGCGTCGTCGGGTCCATCACGACGTTCTCGAGCACGGTGCCGAACCGCTTCGTGGTCGCGAAGATCTCGGGCTCGGCATCCGCGGAGAGACGGATCATCTTCGCATAGCAGCCACCCTCGAAATTGAAAACGGCGGTATCCGACCAGCCATGCTCGTCATCGCCGATGAGAGTACGGCTCGCGTCGGCGGACAACGTCGTCTTGCCGGTACCCGACAGGCCGAAGAACACGGCGGTATCGCCGTTCGGTCCCATGTTGGCCGAACAGTGCATCGGCATGACGCCGGTCGGCGGCAGCAGATAGTTGAGCAGTCCGAACACCGACTTCTTCATCTCGCCGGCATATTTGGTGCCGCCGATCAGGATGAGCTTGTCGGTGAAGTTGACCGCGATCACGGTCTCGCTGCGGCAACCATGACGGGCCGGATCGGCGCGGAAGCTCGGCAGATCGACGATCGTATAATCGGCGACGAAACCCTTGAGCGCGGCCTCTTCGGGACGGACAAGCATCGTCCTGATGAAGAGGTTATGCCAAGCGAGCTCGGTGATCACGCGGACCTGGACGCGATGATCCGTCTGCGACCCGCCGTACAGATCCTGGACGAACAGCTCCTTGCGATCGGCGAGCGCTTTGAAGAAGTCGGCCTTGAGCGCCTCGAAATGCGCCGGCTCCATCGCTTTGTTGCTCTTGCCCCACCAGACGGTGCTTTCCGTCTCGGCATCGCGGACGATGAACTTGTCCTGCGCCGAGCGCCCCGTATGGGCACCCGTCGTCACCACGAGCGGTCCATCGGCGGACAAGGTGCCCTCGCCACGCTCGAGCGCGGCCTCGACGAGTTGGGCGGTAACGAGGTTCCAGTGCAGCTTCGCCGGGGTCTCGATCCCCTGTACTGCCAGCCCGCCATCGGGAATGCGCAAATCCGCCACGTCAACTCTCCATAAACTCTGCCGCATACGTATGTATGTGATTGAAAGTCGATGTATCCGGCGCCCCGGCACGGGTCAAACGGGGTAACCTACAATCTTACCATCGTCAGACATTTCATGACCCATATTGGTTCAAACGCGCGATCTTGTTGAGTGACGCCCGACTTTGGCTTAGTCCGGTCCGCACGTGATGGATGCATGACGGATGCGAACGGCGATCGAATGACAGTTTTCCCATGACCGCGACGATCGCGTTGGTCGATGACGACCGGAACATCCTGACTTCGGTGTCGATCGCGCTGCAGACCGAGGGGTTCACGACGCGTATCTATTCCGACGGGGAAACGGCGCTGAAGGCGCTGACCGACAACCCGCCGGATCTCGCCATCTTCGATATCAAGATGCCGCGAATGGATGGGCTCGAGCTGCTCCGTCGGCTCCGCGAGAAGAGTCAGATCCCCGTCATCTTCCTGACCAGCAAGGACGACGAGCTCGACGAGGCGCTGGGCCTCGCGATGGGTGCCGACGACTATATCGCCAAGCCCTTTTCGCAACGCCTGCTGATCGCGCGTATCCGTGCGATCCTGCGGCGCACCGAACTGACGCAGTCCCCGGGATCGGAAACCGAAGCGGAGACGGCGGGTCCGCTCGATCGTGGTCGTCTGAACATGGATCCGGCGCGTCACCGGACGATGTGGAACGGGCTTCCCGTTACGCTCACCGTGACCGAGTTCATGATCCTCGAAACGCTCGCGCAGCGGCCGGGGATCGTGAAGACCCGCAACCAGCTGATGGATGCGGCCTATCAGGACGACATCTACGTCGACGACCGGACGATCGACAGCCATATCAAACGCCTTCGCCGCAAGTTCCGACAGGTCGACCCGGAATTCGATGCGATCGAGACGCTCTATGGCGCCGGATACAGATTTTCAGACGATTAGCATGCCCGCCCCCGATCTGCACGACATCGACGATCTGCGCGAAAGTGAAGATGGCCGGGATCTGACGCTGCGCTGGTCGGGCCAGATCTCGCTCACCCGGCGGATATTGGCGGTCAACATCTTCGCGCTGCTGCTGTTGGCCGGCGGGTTCTTCTACCTTGATTCCTATCGCAGCCGGATCCTCGACAGCCGCGTGGCGCAAGCCGGTCGCGAGGCACGGCTGATCGGCGAGGCGCTCGCCGCGGTCGCGCCCGCCTTGCGTGACCCGCTGATCGTCCGGCTAGGCAATGATACCGGCTCGCGTATCCGACTCTACGACGCTGCCGGAAAGCCGATCGTGGACAGCCGCTTGCTCGGACTGCGCAATTTCGTGCTCCAGGATCCCGACAAGGAGGATTGGGGTCAGGACGTCGCGCGCTTCCTCGACGCGGTGATCGATATCGTCGTGATGGCACCGCGAGCGCCGCTCTACCGAGAACGTGGCGCCGGCCAATCCTGGCCCGACGTCGATCGCGCACGGCGGTACCAGCGTATCTCGGCGACCGTGTGGCGTGCGCCGGACCGTACCCCCGTCATCACGGCATCGGCACCGCTGCCCCGCGGCGGCGTCGTCATGACGACGGTGAACGCCCGGGACATCACCCGGACCGTCCGGATCGAGCGTTTCCGGCTGAGCATGGTTCTGCTGCTCGTCTCGATCGTCTCCGTGCTGCTGTCGTTGTTCCTGGCACGGACGATCGTCCGGCCCTTGCGGCGGCTCGCGCGCGCCGCGGTGCGGGTCAGGCTGGGGCGAGCGCGCGAAGTCGTCGTGCCGCGACTCCCCTCTCGGCGCGACGAGCTCGGCATGCTGGCGCGCGCGCTGTCCGACATGAGCCTCGCGCTCCGCGCAAGGATCGATGCGACCGAGGCGTTTGCCGCAGACGTCACGCACGAGATGAAGAACCCGCTCGCTTCGCTGCGGTCTGCCGTCGAGGGTCTTTCGCGCGTGCGCGACCCGGCGTTGCAGGAACAGTTGATGGCGATCGTCCGCGACGACGTCCACCGGCTCGACCGGCTGATCTCGGACATCTCCGACGCCTCGCGTCTCGACGCGCAGTTGAGCCGGGCAAAGTTCGAGCCGGTCGACATGGCGACGCTGATCGATGGCCTGCTCGCACAGCGCACCGCGCGGGGCGTCGAGCGGGATATCCGCATCCGTTTCGACCGCGGCACCGATGGCCCGTTTGTCATCCTTGGCGAGGGCGCGCGGCTCGAACGCGTCATCGAGAACGTGATCGACAATGCCGTATCGTTCTCACCCGATGGCGGGCTGATCACCGTGTCGACGGTACGCGGGGCGCAGCATCTCGTGATCCGGATCGAAGACGAGGGACCGGGCGTACCGGAGGACGCGCGGGACGCGATCTTCCGTCGCTTTCATTCCGTCCGACCGGAATCGGAGACCTTCGGCCGACATTCGGGACTGGGTCTAGCCATCGCCCGGACGATCGTCGAAGGCCATCAGGGCGCGATTACTGTCGAATCGCGGGAAGATCGCCTTGGTGGCGCACGCTTCGTCATCCGCATTCCGCTGAACGATAGTTGAGGAGCCTGCGCGATGGTCGAACTGTCATCGGATCGGCTGCACGCGACGGCGGTCGCGATCGGCGGCGTTGCCGTACTGATCGAGGGGCCGTCGGGGTCGGGCAAGTCCGATCTCGCGCTGCGGCTGATCGACCGTGGCGCGGTGCTCATCAGCGACGACCAGACGCTGCTCATCCGCGCCGGTTCGCGGTTGCTGGCGCGCCCGCCGCAGACGATCGCTGGCAAGCTGGAGATCCGCGGCGTCGGCATCCTGTCCATGCCGCATGTCGCCGACATACCCGTTGCGATGCTCGTCAGGCTGCAGGACCAGGTTCAGCGCATGCCCGATCGGAGAATCCGACGGATCGCCGGGATCGACGTACCCGAAGTTGCGATCGAGCCGTTCCATAGCACTGCACCGATCAAGATCGAATTTGCCCTGCGCAACGGAGTTGCACTCGCTTGACGACTCACCACAAACCTATCCTTCTTCTGACCGGCATGTCGGGCGCGGGAAAGTCCACCGTGCTGAAGACGCTGGAGGACCTTGGCTGGGAAATCGTCGACAATCTGCCGTTGCTGTTGCTCGACCGATTGCTTGATACCCCGCCCCCGCACAACGCGCTCGACGACGGCAAGCAGCCTCTCGCGATCGGCATCGGCGCCCGCACGCGCGATTTTGACTCGCAGCGGATCATCAGTCGCATCCGCGATCTGCGTGACGACCACGGGCTGGAGATCAGCACGCTGTTTCTCGACTGTGCGAGCACCGAACTCGAGCGACGCTATTCCGAGACGCGGCGTCGCCATCCGCTTGCGCTGGATCGCCCCGCCGGTGACGGCATCGCGCGCGAACGCGAACTGCTGCGACCATTGCGCGACTGGGCAAACCGGCTGATCGACACGACGACACTGTCCGCCAACGAACTCGCACAGCAGATCCGCGCGGAATTCGCGCGCGGAGAACGCGGTACGCCGACGCTGTCGATCCAGTCGTTCGGGTTCTCGCGGGGCCTGCCTCGCAACGCGGACATGGTGTTCGACATGCGCTTCCTGCGCAATCCGCATTGGGTCCAAAGCCTGCGTCCGGGCACCGGACTGGACGGCAACGTCGCCGCCTATATCGCAGCCGACCCCGCCTATGAGGCCGCCCTCTCGCGGATCGAGGATCTGCTGCTCCTGCTGCTGCCGCGCTACAAGGCCGAGGGCAAATCCTATGTCAGCGTCGCGATCGGGTGTACCGGAGGGAGACATCGCTCGGTTCATGTCGCCGAACGGATCGCCGGACGGTTGCGCGTCGAGGGTTTTTCGCCCACGGTCATCCATCGCGACCTGGGGGCCGCGCCGCAGGACTCGCTCGAGGGACTACCGGTCGGCACATGAGTATGAAGCGTCTGATATGATCGGCCTAGTTTTGGTGACCCATGGGCGGCTCGCCGAGGAATTCGTCACCGCGATGATTCACGTCGTCGGTCCACAGGAACGCGTCGCGACAATCGCGATCGGGCCTGACGATGATATGGAGGAACGCCGCGCGGATATCGCCGCGGCGATCGCCGACGTCGACACGGGCCGCGGCGTCATCGTACTGACCGACCTGTTCGGCGGCACGCCGTCCAATCTGGCCATCTCGCTGATGGAACGCGGCCGCGTCGAGGTGATCGCCGGGATGAACCTGCCGATGCTGATCCGGCTCGGGTCTGCCCGCAAGGCGATGACCGTGGTCGCCGCGGTCGCGGCCGCGCGCGAGGCGGGTCGCAAATATATCTCGGTTGCGTCCGAGGTTCTCGGCGAGGCCGCGGCGTGAGCGTCGCACGGACCGTCCTGATCACCAATCGCCGCGGCCTGCACGCCCGCGCCAGCGCGAAGTTCGTCACGCTCGCCTCGTCGCAGAGTTGCGACGTTCAGGTCGAGAAGGACGGGTCGGGCAGCGTCACGGGCACGTCGATCATGGGGCTGATGATGCTCGGTGCCGCGATGGGCGATTCGATCACGATATCGGCAAACGGAGACGGCGCCGACGAAGCCGTCACCCGGCTGGCCGAACTCGTCGAGGCAAAGTTCGGCGAGGACTGATCCGCGGCGAACCAGCCCGCTGCACGGCTTGCCGGAGCGCGCACGGACGGGCATGAGCGGCGCGTGCTCATAGACTTTTCTCACGCCCGCGCGCTGGACGCCTGACAGATGCCCCGCGAAATCACCGCGTTCTCCAACCCGCTCGTCAAATATGTCCGCGATCTGCGCGACAAACGGCATCGGCGGGCGGCGAAGCAGTTCCTGGCCGAGGGATTACGCATCCTGACCGAGGCGCGCGAGACGGGGCGGCTGCCCCGGACGCTGTTCTACGCCGCGGCGAGCGCGAACCATCCACTGGTCCATGCGCTGTCAATGGACGTCGAGGAGGCCGGCGGCGAGTCGATCCAGACGACGCCGGATATCCTCTCAAAGCTGTCGGGCAAGGACAACCCGCAGGCGGTCGTCGGGGTGTTCGACGAGTTCGATACGACGCTGGAGCAACTCGACCGGGGATCCGCCGGGATATGGCTGGTTGCCGAGCGGTTGCGCGATCCGGGTAATCTCGGGACGATCCTGCGGACCGGCGATGCGGTCGGCGCGGGTGGGCTGATCCTGATCGGCGAGTCGGTCGATCCGTTTTCGGTCGAGGCGGTTCGCGCGAGCATGGGCGCGCTGTTCACGATTCCCGTGGTCAAGACCGAATGGGCGCCCTTCCAGTCCTGGCTCCGCAGCGGACCCGGGCAACTGGTCGGTTTAAGCCTCGATACCGAGACCGACTACCGCGCCGCGCGGTACGCCGCACCGACCTTCCTGCTGACCGGGAACGAGGCGCAGGGCATGCCCGCCGAGATGGCGGAAGGGTGCGACACGCTGGTCAAGATTCCGATGCTGGGCAAGGCCGACAGTCTCAACGCTGCGGTTGCGACCGCCGTCATGGCGTATGAGGTCCTGGCCCAACAGCGTTGATATAGCGCCTTAACTTTCCGGCTTCTCGATCAGCGCCGGCCCCTCCCCCAACGCCAGCGCATCGACCGACGACACGTCCTCGAGATCGCGGGCACCGGTCTCGATATTGAGGTCGCGGAACTTGCGGCCCGTGACCATCAGGCGACCGTTGAACGAGTTGGTGAAGCCGTTGAAGTTCTTCACCGCGCTGTTCAGCCCGACCCCGACCTTGCGGAGATCGTCGGCGACCTTGGCGAGACGGTCGTGCATCTCCTTGCCGAGCTCGCCGATCTTGCGCGCCTCGTTGGCAAGCTTTTCCTGACGCCAGACCGCCGCCACCGTCCGGGCGATTGCGATCAGGTTGGTAGGAGTGGCGAGCAACACCCTCTTTTCAAACGCGAAGTCCCACAGGGTCGGGTCATGCTCGAGCGCCGCCGACAGGAAATGCTCGCCGGGCACGAACATGATCACATAATCCGGCGTGTCCGCGAACTGGCTCCAATACGCCTTGTTGCCGAGACCGTTGACGTGCGCGCGCATCGACGCGGCGTGCGCCGCCAGACCGATCAGCCGCTCGGCATCGTCGACCGCGCCGAACGCATCCTGATAGGCGTTGAGCGAGACCTTGGCATCGATCACCAGTGCCCGCCCGCCGGGGACGCGGATGATCGCGTCGGGGCGGAGCCGCGCACCGTCGTCGCCGACCGCAACCGAGACCTCAGTCTGGAAATCGGTGTGTTCGCTGAGGCCGCAGGTTTCGAGCACGTTCTTGAGTTGCTGCTCGCCCCAGCGGCCGCGAGACTTGGGCGCGTTGCGGAGCGAGTTGACGAGCTTGGCAGCCTCAGTCGAGACCTTTTCCTGCCCGAGGCGCATCTGCTCGATCTGCCCCTTGAGATCACCGAACGCATCGCGACGGTCCGCCTCGACCTTGGCGACGCCTTCCTCATAGCGCTGAAGGCGGTCGCTGACCGGCTGGAGCATCGACTTGAGGTTCTGGCCCGCGCTTTCCTCCGACTGGCGGAAGCGCGCGTCGGCGCGGTCGAGAAACGTCTTCTGCGCGTCATTGAGCAGCTTGTTGGCGACATCGCCGAATTGCGCGGCCATGACGTCCTTGGCCTCGCGCAGTTCGACCAGACGCGCCTCGAACGCCTCGCTGCGGGCATGCTCGGTGGCAAGTTCAGTCCGCGCCGCATCGCGGTCCGCGCGGATCGTCAGCAGATCGCTGCGAAGGCGATCCGCCTCCCCTCCGCGTTCGGCGCTCTGCGCGCGAAGCGTGGCGAGATCCTGCAGCGCGGCGTTGCGTTCACGCTCGACCGCATCGCGCGCGGTGCGAACGAGCTCGGCATCGGCCACCCTGGTCTGCGCGACGGCTAGGTCGCTGGCGAGCGTGGCGGCGCGACGTGCCGCGAGCAGCCAGCCGAGCAGGAGCCCGGCAGCCGCCGCAAGCACGGCGACGATCACGAGTTCGGTCATGAATCGATCCACAAGTTGAAGAGGCATACGCGCCGGCACCGGTGCCCGCCCTGGTCGTCATGATCGATACACGACGACGCAGCAGTGACGGTCTGGCCTGGCATGCCGGGAACATAGGTCGAACACGCCGCGTAGGACAGCAGAATTTTTCTAGTACCTGCCCCGCGCTCCAGCAGCGCTACACCGGAGCTGCGGTCACGACATGGGCGCGGTCATGGCAAAAGAACGTGGCGTGGCCATGCAGCGATGGACCGCGCTCGCCTCGGCCGGAACGGTAAGGGATCACGCAGGATCGTGCCTGCGTGCGACGCGGGGCGCGTGAGCGGCGGGCGCGTCGTGCGGCCGACAACCGCATCACCGCATGCGGGTCAGCCGAGCTTGCGCGCCTTTGCCAGCTTCTTGAGAACCATGTCGCGCTTGAGACGGCTGATATGGTCGATGAAGAGGACGCCGTCGAGATGATCGATCTCGTGCTGCATGCAGGTCGAGAGCAGCCCGTCGAGATCCTCCTCATGCGCTGCACCGGTCTCGTCGAGCCACTTGACGCGACACCGCGCCGGCCGCGCGACCTCGGCATATTGATCCGGGATCGAGAGGCAGCCCTCGTTGTAGGTCGATACCTCGTCGCTGACCGACAGGATCTCGGCGTTGATATACGCCTTGGGATTCTTGATCGGCTTTTCGTCCTCGCCTTGCTCATCCTGCAGGTCGATGACGAGGACACGCTTCTGGACGCCGACCTGCGTCGCGGCGAGGCCGATGCCGTTGGAGTCGTACATCGTCTCGATCATGTCGGCGACGAGCGTGCGGATCGAATCGTCGACCGTCTCCACTGGCTCGGCGACGAGACGCAAGCGGGGATCGGGGACTTCGAGAACGGTCATGACGGTCATACCGCGCAGCTAGGTTTTGCGCCGGGTGCCGTCAAGCCATCGGACGTCGCGCACGAAGCGCCTGCGCCAGCGTGCCCTCGTCGAGATAGTCGAGTTCGCCCCCCACCGGGAGCCCGTGGGCAAGCTGCGTGACGCGGATCGGGAATCGTTCGATCCGCTCGGCGATATAGTGCGCGGTCGTCTGCCCCTCGAGCGTCGCGTTCATCGCGAGCACGACCTCGTCCACGCCCCCCGCCTCGATCCGGCGGACGAGGCTGTCGATGCTGAGATCCTCCGGGCGGATGCCTTCGAGCGCGGACAGGCGTCCGCCCAGGACATGAAAGCGGCCGGGGAACAGCCGCGAGCGATCGAGCGCCCAGAGGTCGGCGACCTCCTCGACGACGCACAGCGCGCGCTGGTCGCGGCGCGGGTCGACGCATATCCCGCACGGGTTGGTCGTGTCGACATTCCCGCAGACGGTGCAGTTCTGAAGCCGTTCGTCGACCGCGGTCAGCGCCTCGCGCAGGGGGCCGAGCGCGGCGTCGCGCTTCTTGAGCAGGTGCAGCACGGCGCGACGCGCGGATCGCGGGCCTAGGCCGGGAAGCCGGGCCAGCGCCTGCGTCAACGCCTCGATCTCTGGGGATGCCATCGGG
>Ga0308169_10005796_pt1 | contig 11074 bp, 8 predicted proteins | sample PhyBR1_2_FD_202139 | JGI IMG/M metagenome (GOLD analysis project Ga0308169, IMG submission 202139) | Phyllosphere microbial communities from UC Gill Tract Community Farm, Albany, California, United States - DLSLSB.R1 | ecosystem: Host-associated > Plants > Phyllosphere > Unclassified | place... | reverse complement strand
CCCATTCGAGGCGCAGGCCGGCGGCACCGTCATGGCGACGGCGTTCGAGTTCGGCTACGGCGTCGGCGAAGCCGCCGTTCAGGCGCGCCAGCAGGACCGCGCGTTCGATGTTCCCGGCCATGCAGTGCAGGCGCACGATGACGGCGGGTGTCAGTTCCAGCGTTTCCGCGAGCCGCGCGGCCTGGACGATGCGGCCCTTGCGTTCCAGGTAGTCGACGGCTTCCTGGCGTCGGTTCATCAGTTCGGCCAGCACGAACACCGCTTCGTCGATCCGGCCCGCGCGGTCCAGCGCGTCGAAGCTGCGCTGGTACGTGGCGCGCAGCAGGTCGAGCGATTCGGGGTCGAGCCCGATGCTGGCTGCGCTGGCGCCGGCACCGATGTCAAGATTGGCGCGCCGGCCCCACAGGCCCAGTTTCTGGCGGCCGGGCGCATGCGGGCTGTCGAGCGGAATGGCATGGCGCAGGGCTTCGTCGAGCTTGCCCTCGTCGAACTGGCGCAGCATCTTGCGCAGGTAGTTCGCCTGGCGCCAGCCGAGCAGGCGCCCAATGCGTGTCAGCGAGGCCAGCTTGCCCATGCGTGCGGCCAGCCATTCGCTGCGTGGCGCGGCATCCGCGCGGCCACGGTGCTTGCCGCCATTGGACGCAGTGGCAGCGCCCAGGTGCGCGAGCAGGGCCAGCGGCAGGAGCAGCAGGTTGCCCAGCACGCCCGCAGCCGCGGACGCCTTGGCCCACGGCGCGCTTGCATCGCCGCCGCGCCTGCGCGCCGCCTTGTCGAGGAACACCGCGCGGCGCGGGCTGGGCGGCGGCACGGCATCGCCCAGCAAGGTGCGTAGGTCGTGCTCCGGCGGCGCCACGCTGGTCGAGAAGCCGGTCTGCGGCCCCGGCGGCATCGTCAGCGGCGTGCATACGGGGATGGCCGCGACGTCGAGCCAGCCGGATGGATCGATGCGGCTACCGGCGTCCAATGCGTGGACGTGCAGGCCGGCGCCGAACACCAGCACGGCCGCACCCCGTGCGATGTCCGCCCGCTCCTGCGGCTGCAGCGGCGCGCTGGCCAGGACGCCGGCGTCGTCGCACAGCGGCAGGCCGGGCGCCGCTTCGCATTGCAGGCGATGCGCCGTCTTCCATTCGATCAGGTAGCCGGCGCCCGCCTGGTAGGCGAGGGCACCGGTTTCCCAGGCGGCGAGCAGGCGCCGCCGGGCTTCGTCTTCGCCGAGCAGGGTGCGGTCGAACCAGAGACCGCGCACGCGCTGGCTGCCGCGCAGGACCGGGCGCCGGACATCAGGCCTCATCGGACTCTCCCCGCGGTGCGACCCGCAACAGCGCATCTTGCGCTTCGATGGCGCGCACGATCAGCGCACCGCTTTTCTGGCCCAGCCAGGCCAGGCGTCCATAGGTCGGGTCGAAGCTGGCCTGCGCGATGCGTTCGGCGCTTTTCACAAGCGGGATGCGGGCCTGCGCGGTCAACAGCATGATCCGGGTGCGCGCCGCATCCATCACGACCAGTCCCGGCGTGGTGGCGCCTGCGCCGCGCGCGCAGCCGAGGACGATGTCGCCATCGGGCACGGCAAGATGCGCGGCACCCGTTGCATCGCCTACCAGCCAGTCATGGTCATCCAACTGCAGGGCGTAGGTGCCGCGGCCGCCACGCCAGTCCTTCGTTTCGCCGAACAGGAAGCGCTGGCCCGGGTGCATGATGGGGTAGAGGTGCTCGCGCACGGGTTGGTCGACGGCGACCGCGTAGATGTCGGTGCGGCCGGCGCTTGCGACGGCGAACAGCAAGCGGTCGCCATGCTGGATCGCGCCGATCACGTCGCGGGAGACCAGGCGGAAGCTGGTCCGCGACGGGGCGCGCTTGACGACGCCGTCGCACGTCCAGGCGCCCAGGCGGCCGGCCTTGTCCAGCACCAGCACTTCTTCGGCGGCGTCGTTGCCGCTGCGCTTGAGCCAGTGGAAGGCCTGCATCCAGCGCAGCGCGCCCGGCACCGCATGGAAGAAATCGGGATCCGGCAACGGCGCGCTGAACTTGTCGAAGAAGGGACCGGGGAATCCCGCGAAGTGCAGCGCGCTTTCTCGCACGGTGACCGTACCGAAAAATTTCTTGCTCAAGCCTGCCGCGATCACCAGTTGGGGGGACGCGATTTTCCCTTGGTTGCGCGGACGTCCCGGATTCGCCGCCGGCCTGTCCGGCACGCGGTAGACCGTCACGCTGCCATCCACCATGCCCAGCGCCAGCCATTCGCGCAGATTGCCGAACAGGGGGGCGCGTTTGAGGGAATGCATGCCGGCGTTCGTCAGGCTCGCGGCGGCAATGCGCTCGAACGGGCGGCGCAGCAGGCGCACGCTGTCGTCCGGCGCCGGCAGGGGAAGAATTACCTTCACGCTGCGGCGCCGTTGCACGAGTTCGACGTCGAGCTGGGGGTCGAACCAGTTACGCCGCACCAGTACGCGCGAATGGGCTTGCGCCGGGCCGACGGAATCCGGATCGCCGATCAGCCAGCAGTCGGCCGGCGGCGCACCGAGCACGGTGTTCCATTCATCCAGGGCGGCCGCGTCGGGCGCGGCATGGGAGCGGGCATCGAGCAGGCGGCGCACGCCGGCTGTGCCCTCTTGCGCTTGCAGGATGCCGGGCTGCTGCAGCACCCCCCACTGGAATTCGGCGCCGGCCAGTTCGGCGCGCCGCGCCAGCAGGATGAACATGGCCAGGTGCGCCAGGCGCGGTTCGCCCAGTTGCGCGGGCCCGGCGTCGAACAAGGCAACGCTGCGCAGCGAGGTCTCGCTGTTGGCTGGTTCGGGACCGGTGAACAGCAGTTCGCCGCCGGCGGCGCGGCGGATGAATTCGTCGGGTACGGCATCCGCATAGGCCCATTCGCTCAGTAACAGGCGGTCGTAGCTGCCGCGCCGGACGATGTCGCCGACGCCGGCCGGTTCGATCGCCGTGCGCGCGGCGTGGCGGCGCAGCGGCCCTACCAAAGGCTGCAGGCGCAGCAGCAACTGGCCGAGCGTTGCCGCCAGGTCGTCCGGGAACAGGGACAGCCAGGCATTCCAGGGTTGCAGCAGCGGGGGCAGGGATGACGTGGTCACGTGCACTCCGCGTCGAGCCAGTCCAGTACGGACGTCGAGATGGGCTGGGCGCCGTCGAGGCCCAGCATCAGGCCGGGATTGTGCCACAGCAGCAGGGCGGCATGCCCGCAGCGCCGCTGCAGCGCCGCGTACAGCAGCTCCGCCGGCGCGTCGGGTGCGAGCCGGGTCGGGAGCCACAGCCCGGGAACGTCCGGCACCGGTGCGCAGTAGTGGATGCCGTCGACCCACGGCAGCAGGGCGGTGGGGCCGAGCACGACCAGCAGGTCGCGCGTGGCGACCGCCGCCATGCCGCGCAAGCCGTCCGTATCGCGTCGGCGCAGTGCGTGCAGCAACGCTGCTCTCGCCGCGCCGGCGGCGACCAGGCCCGCCGCTTGCGCGGCGTCCGTGCGCGCGTGCCAGGCCACCATCGCCATCAGGCCCAGATGATGCTGCCAGCCAGCTTGACGCGCCGTTCGGCCAGGTCCGGCGGCAACTGCGCCGGATCGAAGTTGGCGTCGATCTCGCGCAGCAGGGCTTCGACCTGTTCGCGCGCCGGCGTGCCGTTTGCACCCAGCAGCAGGCGGTCGCTGTTTTCTACTAGGCGCGCGATGCGGGCCTGCGGCGTCTGCGCCGCGTCCTCGGCGACGGCCTGCAGCAGCGGATGGCTGGCCTGCGCCAGGACGTCGCGCAGCACCTCGCGCGCGCCGGCTTGCCCGGCCGCGGTGGGAATCGCGAACAGCAGCGGCCACAGGTCGGCTGCCGCGGCGGCGCCGCGTCCGGCCAGCACGGCGGATGCGGCGACCAGGCGCTGCGCGCGCACGATGCGGCGGTCCGACAGGGCGATGCCGGCCTGGCGCAGCTGGCGTACGGCGTGCGCCAGCGCTGGCCGCACCGGTTCCATGTCGACTTCGGATACCGCCGCATTCAGCACGTCGAGGCAGGCCAGGTCGGCCTGGGCTTCGACCCGGCGCTGGCCCATGTCCCAGCCGCCGGCCAGCAAGTCTTCCAGGCGGTTATCGGCCACCGGTTCGACGAATACGTGCAGCAGGAAGCGGTCGGCAAAGGCGGCCAGGCCCTCGTCTTCCGGCAGGCCGTTGGCGGCGCCCACGCAGATGCGCAGCGGACAATGCAGGCGCGTGTGGCCGCGCCGGAACTGGCGTTCGTTCAGGATGCCGAGCAGGGTATTCAGGATCGCCGTCGAGCCGAGGAATACCTCGTCGAGGAAGGCGATGTCCGCTTCCGGCAGCATGTCGCCGGTATCGGTTTCCACGAGGCCCTCGCGCAGCTTGCCGAGGTTGACGGGGCCGAACAGCTCGGACGGTTCGGTGAAGCGGCCGAGCAGGTATTCGAAGTAGTTGCCTCCCAGGCTGGCGGCGACGCGGCGCACCACGGCGCTCTTGCCGGTGCCGGGCGGGCCGATCACCAACAGGTGTTCGCGGGCGACGGCGCCCAGCACCATCAGCTCGGCCAACTGGTCGCGCTCGACCAGGCCCTCGGTCGCGCCGCGGATCGCGGTGCGCAGGCGCAGCGCGGCTTCTTGCACGGACGGGTTCATATTTGCTTTGATGACAAGGAAAAACCATGATGCATGATGCGTGCTATTTACGTCAAGCAAGACGATTTTGCTATGCTTATTTATGCGTCTTGCATGCATTCAGCTCATCATCCAAGCGCGGCGCTGCCTTTTTTTACGCGTGTGTACAATCCGGCGAAACTTGTCCCATGGGAAATATCGCCGTGACCGCCGAAACCAAATTCGCCAACAACGTCCGTGACCTCAGCAACGCCAGCGGCATCGACGCCGGCTTCCAGTTCGAGTTCTACTGCGAGCGCTGCCAGGACCGCTGGCGCACCGCCTTCCGGCCCTACCGCAGCGCCCAGGCCGGCGGCTGGCTGCAGAAGGGCGCCAGCCTGTTCGGCGGCATCCTCGGGAATGCGGGCTCGGTCCTGAACGGCATGGCGGAAGCGGGCTGGCACAGCGCGCGCGATGGCGCCTTCAAGGAGGCGGTCGAGGAGGGCAAGCAGCACTTCAACCGCTGCGGCCATTGCCACGACTACGTCTGTGCCCAGTGCTTCGATGGTACCAACGGTTTGTGCTTCGATTGCGCGCCGAACGTGCAGGTGGCGATCACGCAGGCGCGGGCGCGCGGGGAGGTGTCCAGCGCATCCGAGCGGGCGAACGTCGAAGGACAGCGGCGCGGCACGGGCCACGAAGTGCGGCAGGAGATGCAGCTGGTGTGCCCGCAGTGCCGCACCGAGACGCACGGCGCCAAGTTCTGCCCGGAGTGCGGATTCAAGACAGGCCAGAAGGTGCAGTGCCAGGCGTGTCCGACGCTGCTGGAACCGGGGACCAAGTTCTGTACCGAGTGCGGGCACCGGCAGGTATAGTCGTCGTATCGTCCATTCCACGAGATACCATGTCCGAAGTCTCGCAACTCCTCACCACCATCAAGCGCCAGCTGAAATTGCAGGGCAAGACCTACCGCGACGTGGCCGCCGTGCTGGACCTGTCCGAGGCCAGCGTCAAGCGCCTGCTGACGTCCGATACGCTCGGTGTCGACCGCCTGGTCCAGGTCAGCAATATGCTCGGCTTCACCCTGTCCGAGCTGGCGCAGGAGGCGGCGGTGACGGAGTCGCGCCTGCGCACGCTCACGCCCGCGCAGGAAAAGGAGCTGGTGTCGGACACGCAGTTGATGGTGGTGGCCGTGTGCGCGCTGAATCACTGGACGATGGCCGACATGCTGGCCGTGTACCGCCTGAGCGAGGCGGAGTGCCTGCAAAAGCTGCTGCACCTGGACCGCCTGCACCTGATCGCCCTGATGCCCGGCAACCGCATCCGCCTGAATGTGGCGCGCGATTTCGACTGGCTGCCGGACGGACCGATCCGCCAGTTCTTCCGCACCCAGGGACTCGACGATTTCCTCGACAGCCGCTTCGAGCGTGCCGACGAGGCGCTGTCGTTCGCGCATGGGATGCTGACCGAGAGCGCGCTGGCGCGCATGCAGGCGGAGGTGCGGCAGTTGCGGGCGCGGTTCGCGGAGTTGCATGAGGAGTCGCTGGCGTCGCCCTTGCCCAAGCGGCGCGGGAGTGGGTTGTTGCTGGCCTTGCGCGAGTGGGAGCCGGCCGGGTTTACCGCATTGCGCAGGTGACGCATGCATGGTGCGCACCCCGTGCGCACCATGCGTTGGCATCCCGCCACCACTACAACGACTGCTCCCACATCAGCCGCCACGTCGTACGCACCCGAAACACCGTGGTGCGCGCCAGCGGACTGTCTCCCTGATACGCCAGGCTTTCGCGATAGTCCCGGTGCAGCAGGTCCGACACCGACAGGCGCAGGCGCGACTTCGCGTCGCGCTTCCACAGCGCGTACAGATCGAGCTGGCGCTTGGCGGCGTCCTCGCTGAAGATCACGGCGCTGCTGCGGTTGGCGACGCGGCCGCGGTAGGTGTAGGTGCCGCCGGCGCCGATGCTGCCCGCGCTGTAGTCGAGGCCCAGGTTGCCGCTGTACGCGGCCTGGCCCTCGATGCGGTTGTCCGGACCCGGCACCGCATCCACGTGCGACCAGTTGCGCGCCAGGTTGACGCGCCCCGTCAGCGGGCCGCGCGTCGCGCGCGCTTCGAACTCGATGCCCTGCACGGTCGCGCCGCCCAGATTGTCCGGCGTGGAGATCCACACGCCGTTGCTCTGGTAGATGCGGTACAGCGTGACGTCGCGGATGCGTTTATGGAAAGCGCTGACGCTGACCATGTCGTCCTTGCCGATATAGCGTTCCCAGGCCAGGTCGAGGCCGAGCGAGAGTTCGGGGCGCAGGTTCGGATTGCCCTGCTGGTCCGGGGTGGTGGCGCTGTTGTTGTTGTCGACCGTGTAGCGGCGCGGCATCATCTGGACGATGCCCGGCGCCTTGTAGGTGCGGCTGACGGCCAGGCGGAACTGGTCGCGCGGACCGGTGTCGCCTTCCGCGCGCTGCGGCTTGTACAGCGCCTGGAAGATGGGGCTCCAGGCGCCGGCGTCGACATCGACCGGCGCATGCGCGTTACCCTCGCCTGTGGTGTGCAGGTCTTCGCGGCGCAGGCCGACGTAGGCCGACCAGGCGGCGTCGATGTCCCACTCGTCCTGGACGAAGAAGGCGCTGCGCGCCACCGTGGCGCGGTAGGCTTCGTCGCTGAGCAACAGCGTGGCGTCGGCGGCGTCGGCCTGGCGCTCGCGCCGGTATTCGCTGCGCGCCTTGCGGCCGAATTCCCAGCCGGCGGCCAGCGCGTGGCCGTCCCACATCGGCTTGCGCCAGCTGCCGTTGAAGGTCCATTCGCGCTGCGTGGGGCCGGACGCGACGCGGTGCGTTTCCAGCAGCGCGTCGCGCAGGTCCATGCCGCGGTACAGGAAGTCGGCGTCGTGCGTGGTATGGAAGGCGGACAGCTTGGTGCTCAGGCGCGCGCCGCCATCGAGCTTGCGGGTCCAGGCGGCGTCGGCGTAGAAGGCCGTGAGGTCGGCGTCGTAGGTCTGGGCCGCGTGCGGGAAGGCGGTCGGGCTGCCGATGGCAGTGGTCTCGTCTTCGCGCTTGGCGTTGCCGATGCGGCGGTGGCGCACATAGCTTTGCGAAGTCACGGTGTCGCGCGCGTTCGGCTGCCACGACAGGCGCGGCGCCAGTTCCAGCATGTCGTCGCGCTGGTGGTCGAACCAGGCGATGCGGCGCAGCAGGGCGGGGCGCTCGCCGTCTTCCGTCGTGGTGGCGGTAATCGGATTCTCATTGCGGCGCAGCGTGGCGGACAGCGTATAGGCCAGCGTGCCCGCGCGGCCGCTGTGCTGGGCCATCAGTTGCGGCGCCGCGTAGCCGTCGACGACGGCACTGCCGGCCTTGATCTCGTTCGCGCTTTCTCCCTTGGCGGGGCCGGCGCGGCGCAGGATCACGTTGATGGTGCCGGCCACCGCCTGGCTGGTGGTTTCCGCGGTGGCGGCGCGCTGGATCTCGATGCGTTCGATGAGGTCGGGGCTGAGCGACTCCAGCGCGAAGCCGGCGGGCGCGGGCAGGCCGTTCAGCAGGATCGCCACGTAGCCGCCGCCCATGCCGCGCATGCGGATCGCGGCGGCCTTGCCGGGGCTGGCGTCGATGGTGATGCCGGGCTGGCGCTTCAGCACATCGGATAGATTGGTGTCGCCGTGGCGCAGCAGTTCGTCGCGGCCGACCACGATCGAGGTCGTCGTCGATTGCGCGCGCTGTTCGTTGGCGCCGGCGCTGATCACCACCTGTTGCATGGGTGCTTGCTCGGACTGGGCGCAGGCGCAGGCGTGCGCCGCCAGCAGCAGCGCGCCCGCGCTGCCGGTTCGGATGGTTCGCTTCATGGTGCTTACTGGTCGAGAGGAATCGGATTGCCCTGCGCGCGGCGGCGTGCCAGGGCGTGCGGGGTGGCGCGGTCGGACAGGTCCGCCAGCATGGCTTGCGGATCGAGGCGGCGGCCGTCGCGCCAGTATTCGAGGTGCAGGTGCGGACCGGTGGCGGCGCGGCCGCTGGCGCCGGACAGGCCGATCACGTCGCCGCCGGCGACGCGCTGGCCGTAAGCGACACTGGCGCGCTCCAGGTGGATCAGCAGCGAGCTGACGCCGCCGCCGTGGTCGATGCGCACGTAGTTGCCCCAGGCGGGATGGATGGCCGCTTCGACGACGGTGCCGGCGGCCACCGCGCGCACCGGCGTGCCGCGCTTCGCCGCGAAGTCGACGCCGTGGTTCCCTGCGGGGACGCTCGGGCTGCGCACGCCGTACAGCATGGTCGCGCGCACCTGGTCGAGCGGATAGCGCCAGGGTTCGGGCGCCGTCGCGATGGCGGCCAGCGCCGGCGGCACGGCGGCGACGGAGAATGCCGGTTGCAGCGCCGCGCCGAGGGCCGCGAAGCCCAGCGCGCCGGCGCCGACCAGCAGCCGGCCGCGTGCCGACAGGCGTGGCGGCCGCGCGGCGCGCATGCGCAGGATCCGGTCTTCCACACCCAGGCTGCCGAAGGCCGGTGCGGCGCAGGCCTGTCCCTGCAACTGCAGGCGCAACTGGGCGACGAGGGCGGCGGCATAACCCTGGCGTTCGCCCGCGGCGCGGCCGGCCAGCACCGCATCGTCGCAGCCCAGTTCCACGGCTGCGCGCAGGGAGGTATCGAGCGCGCGCAGCGGCCGGTTGAACCAGAACAGCAGGGTGCAGATGCCGGAGACGGACAGCCACAGCGGGTCGAGGCGGCGCCAGTGCGTCAGCTCGTGTTCGACGATCAGGCGCTGCTGCGCGACGTCCAGTGCGGACAGGTGCGCGGGCAGCAGCAGGCGGGGACGCGCGAGGCCGAGCAGCATCGGCGAGACGGCCAGTTCGGTGCCGCAGACGACGAGGCGCGAGCGCGCGACGATGCGGCGCTGGCGCGGCGTGAATGCGGGCGACGCCAGCAATGCGGCGGCGTCGATCGGCTGCGCATGGTGGCGCAGCAGCCGGCGCCAGTGGCGGCGGGCCTGCAGGCGGCGCGCCGCATGCCAGGCGAATCCGGCCAGGTAGACGGCCAGCCAGGCGGCGGGCAGCCAGCGCAGCGCCTGCGTCGCCGGATCGATGGCGGTGACAGGTGCAGCGCCGGTATCCGCCGGGCTTGCGGCGGGCGCCGCATCGTCCGGCATGGCGCTGATCGGCTGGAGGGCGGCGGGCGGCAGGGCCAGCGTCGGCGCGACGGCGGCGCGCGGCAGCGGCGCGCAGGCCAGCACGAACACCAGCGCGACGGTGGCCTGGGCCAGCAGCCACACGCTGCGGTGGGCGGCGAGCGCCGGCCAGCGCAGGGCGGCCCGGCGCAGCAGCCAGTCCAGCACCAGGGCGCAGGCGATGCTGCCGGCGCAGGCGGCGCCGAAGCGCAGCAACATGATGGACAGGTCCGGCGTCATGGCGTGTCCTCCGGCCAGTCGTTCAGCAACTGGTCGAGGCGGGCCAGTTCGGCCTCGTCGACCAGCTTGCTGCCGGTGAACATCGCGGCGGCCAGCGGTGCATCCATTTCCATCACGCGGTGGCTGAAGTCGCGCGCGAAGGCGGCCAGCGTATCCACTTTTTCCAGCAGCGGGCGGTAGACCTGGATGCCGGCCGCCAGGTCTTGCGCGACCATTCCTTTGTCGAGCATGCGTTCGAGGGTCTTGCGGGTGGAAGAGTAGGACCAGCCGAGTTCGTCTTCGACGCGTTCGTGCAGGGTGCGGGCGCTCAGCGGCGCGTCTTTCCACAGGGCCTTCAGCAGGCACAGTTCGGTGGGGGAGGGGATGATCGGGGACATGCCGGACTCCGTGGTGGCGGTCCGGCGATTATGCGACAGGTGTCGCATTGGAGGCAAGGAGTTTGTGCGACAGTTGTCGTAGGTGGGCGTGGCCGACTGCAGTAAGCCATCAGGCACGTCATCCCCGCGAAGGCGGGGATCCAGGTTCTGAGAATGCTGTCGAAACGCTTGCAAACTGGATCCCCGCCTTCGCGGGGACGACGTTTTGATGCCGACTCAGAGAGACTTTTCACTTAACCTAATGCCATCAGGCGCTCATCCCGGTGTCGAACGTAGGTATCAACGCCCCTTGGCCGGCGCGTCGATCCTGTACTCCCACGCGCCCAACTGCGCTGCCTTCGCGCCCGGCAAGGTATAGCGCTGCGTCGCGTTCGACAGGTTCACCGTCACCTGCACCGCGTTCGAACCCATCGCGCGCCGGAACGCGAACACCTTGTCGTTGCCGCCATCGAGCACCTGCACCGGACCGCCGTACTGGCCGTTCCACAGCGCCTTGTTGTCGTGCTTGAGCTTCAGCAAGCCGGTATAGAAGGACGCATATTTGTAGTCTTTCCATTCGATTGGATCCTTCTCGAAGAATTCGATGCGCTTGTCGAGGCCGGATTCCTGCCCACCATAGATGAGCGGCATGCCCGGCAGCGTCGCGGCCAGCACCGCCATCGCCTTGAAGGCCGGACCGTACAGCTCGGTATCGCTGCCGGACCAGGAATTCTCGTCGTGGTTGCTGGTGAAGCGCATGCGG
>Ga0308169_10005795_pt1 | contig 11076 bp, 10 predicted proteins | sample PhyBR1_2_FD_202139 | JGI IMG/M metagenome (GOLD analysis project Ga0308169, IMG submission 202139) | Phyllosphere microbial communities from UC Gill Tract Community Farm, Albany, California, United States - DLSLSB.R1 | ecosystem: Host-associated > Plants > Phyllosphere > Unclassified | place... | reverse complement strand
GCGCGGAGTTTCAGGAGAACGTGATGACGCCGTCCTCGACGTCGCCGCGCATCACCAACATGTCGACCAGGTAGTTCTGCTTGAGCATCCACGGCGCCCGGTCGCCCTGGCGCGGCATCGTGTCGGCCGCGCGCTGGATGTAGCCGGAGGCCAGATCCATCAACGGCCGCTCGCCGACGCTCGGGTCGCGCTCGACCAGCGCTTCCGTGTAGCGGTGGGCGCGCATGTGCTTGAGCAGGTTGACCACGAAGTCGCCCACCAGGTCGGCCTTGAGGGTCCAGGACGCGTTCGTGTACCCGATGGTGAAGGCGAAGTTGGGCAGGCCGCTGAGCATGGCGGCCTTGTAGGACATCGTCTGCGCCAGGTCGACCGGCCTGCCGTCCACGTGGATGTCGAGACCGCCGAAGAGCTTGATCTTCAGCCCGGTCGCGCTGATCACGATGTCGGCCTCGAGGGTCTCGCCGGACTCCAGCTCGATGCCCTTGGCGGTGAACGTCTTGATCCGGTCGGTGACGATGTCGGCCCGTCCGCTGCGGATCGCCCGGAAGAGGTCGCCGTTGGGCACGACGCACAGGCGCTGGTCCCACGGGTCGTACGGGGGCGTGAAGTGCTTCTCGGCGTACGCCTGCGCCTGCTCCTGGCTCATGCCGGGCTGGCCGGGGCGCGCGGTGAGGTGCTCGACGACACCCTTGAGCACCATCCGCTTGACGAGCTCCGGCTTGCGGCGGGCGAGCTGGTAGGACCCGATCAGCAGGCCGATGTTGGCCCAGCGGATCGCCTCGTAGCCGAGCTTCTCGCGGGTCTTCTTGAACGGCACGACGCCGGGCACCTTGCCCAGCACGCCGTTGATGCCGCGGGCGAGGGGATCCTTCGCCGGCCGCGACATGATGTACGTCGGGGTGCGCTGGAGCATGGTGATCTTCTCGACCACCTCGCCCGGCTCGCCGAGCGACATCGCCGGCACCAGGGTGACCGCGGTGGCGCCCGAGCCGATCACCACGACCTTCTTGCCGGCGTGATCGAGATCGGCCGGCCAGTGCTGCGGATGGATGAACGCGCCCTCGAACTCGCTGAGTCCGGGGAACTCCGGCTGGTGGCCCTCCTCGTAGTCGTAGTAGCCCGAGCAGGCCCACAGGAAGTTGGCGGTGAACCGCTGCTCGCCGTCCGGAGTGGAGGCGGTGACGGTCCACTGCTTCGCGGCGGTGTCCCAGTCGGCCGCGGTGACGGTGTGCTGGTAGCGGATCAGCTCGTCGATGCCGTACTCGCGCTGGATGGTGCGCAGGTAGTCGAGGATCAGGTGGCCGTCCGCGAGCGACTTGTCGCTGGGCCAGGGATGCCACGAGAAGCCGAAGGTGAACATGTCGGAGTCCGAGCGGATCCCCGGATAGCGGAACAGGTCCCAGGTGCCACCGCTGGCGGCGCGGCTCTCCAGGACCGCGACGCTCAGCTCCGGCAGGTGCTGGCGCAGCTGGGCCGCGGCGCCGATGCCCGACAGGCCGGCACCGACGACGAGGACATCCACGTGCTCACTCATGGGCCACATGTTACTGGCGAGTCGCTTGCACGTGCATACCGAGTATGTGCATACTCGGTATGCACGCCGTCGAAAGGGTGGACATGTCGGTCAAACACGCGCTGCTCGCGCTCCTGGAGTCGGAGCCGATGTACGGCTACCAGCTCCGGTCAGCGTTCGAGGAGCGCACCGCCGAGCTCTGGCCGCTCAACATCGGCCAGGTCTACACGACCCTCGCGCGCCTCGAGCGCGACGGACTGGTCGAGGGTGGCGAGACCAACAGCGAGGGCCAGCAGCTCTACCGGCTCTCCGCCGCCGGGAAGGACGAGCTGGCCGAGTGGTTCGGCTCCGCGGTGCCACGCACCCAGCCGCCGCGCGAGGAGCTGGCGATCAAGATCGCCCTCGCCGTCGGATCCTCCGGCCTCGACGTCACCGCCGTGATCCAGAGGCAGCGCAGCGCGACCATGACCGCGCTGCAGGGCTACACCAAGATGAAGCGGGCGCTGGCGCCCGGCGCGGACCTGGCCCACGGGCTGGTGCTCGACTCGCTGGTCTTCGCCGCCGAGGCCGAGATCCGCTGGCTCGACCACTGTGAGGCCCGGCTGCGGCAGGCCCAGCAGGAGGCGTCCCGATGAGCGAGCGAGTACGTCGATGACCGCGCACCTGGAGCTGCGCGAGGCCGACCGGCTGCGTCGCGCCGAGAACCGCTGGCTCGAGCAGGCGCGCGAGCGACTGCGCCGTCCGCCGGCGCCGCCGCGCCCCGCGGCGAGTGCCATCCCCCGCAGCGCCACACCTCCCTCCGCCACGTCCCGAACCAAGGAGACCGACCGATGAACGCCTCCCCCGTGCCCACCACCACGCCCGTCCTGCAGCTCGACCGGGTGACCCGTGTCCACGGCACCGGCGAGCTGGCCGTCCACGCTCTGCGCGAGGTCTCCTTCGAGGCGCATCCCGGTGAGCTGGTCGCCGTGATGGGCCCCTCGGGCTCGGGCAAGTCGACCCTGCTCACCATCGCCGGCGGGCTCGACGAGCCCAACGCCGGACGCGTGCTCGTCGAGGGCGCCGACCTGGTCGCCGCCGGCCAGGCCGGGCGCGCCAAGCTGCGCCGGACCTCGATCGGCTACGTGTTCCAGGACTTCAACCTCATCCCGGCGCTGACCGCGGCCGAGAACGTCAGCCTGCCCCTGGAGCTCGACGGCACCCCCGCCCGAGCGGCCCGCGCAGCGGCCGTGGCCGCTCTGGAGGAGGTCGGCGTGGCCGACCTGGCCGACCGCTTCCCCGACGAGATGTCCGGTGGTCAGCAGCAGCGCGTCGCGATCGCCCGCGCCGTCGTCGGCGAGCGGCGCCTGATCCTGGCCGACGAGCCGACCGGAGCGCTCGACTCCGTCACCGGCGAGGAGATCCTGCGGCTGCTCCGTGCCCGCTGCGATGCGGGTGCGGCCGGCGTCCTGGTCACCCACGAGCCCCGGCACGCGGGCTGGGCCGACCGGGTGGTCTACCTGCGCGACGGGGTCGTCGTCGACGAGTCCGGCGTGGCGCTCGCTGCCGGTGAGGGCGTGAACGCATGAGCTTCTGGACCTCGTGGCGTCTCGCGCTGCGGCTCGCCCGGCGTGACCTGTTCAAGAACAAGGCCCGCGCGATCATCGCGCTGGCGATGGTGACCCTGCCGGTCCTGACCGTCGTCGCCGCCGACGTGCTCATCCAGACCGCGCAGGTCTCCTCGGCCGAGGGCATCGACCGGCGGATCGGGACCACGGCGACCGCCGAGCTCCGCCTGGGGCAGAGTGGCATGCCGGTGACTCAGGGCGCCGATCCGATGAAGAGCGGCGGCGAGAGCGGCGAGAAGCTCTCGCATCCGACGAGGCTCGCGGACATCGAGGCCGTCATCGGCAGGCGCACCACGACCCCGGCGCCGGCGAGGAAGGACCTGCTGCTCGCGACCACCCACGGACGCGAGTACGCGACCGGCACCGAGCTGGACGTGAAGGCTCGGCTCGCGGCCGGTCTCTTCCGCCTGGTGAGTGGCCGGTGGCCGACCAGCCCCGGCGAGGTGGTGGTCAACCGGCCCACCCTCGACCGCATCGCGAGCCACTCGACGCTGACGACGGTGGGTCGCGACCGCGCTGAGTCGACGCACGCCATCGTCGGCACGGTGGTCGATGCGACCAGCCGCACGATGCCGGTCGTCCTCGGCCTGCCGGGCGCCTTCCCGGAGGCGGCTGCGTACTCCTCGTGGGAGGCGGGCGGCCAGGGCTGGCTCGTCGACGGGCCCCCGATCACCTGGGACCAGGTCCAGCAGCTCAACAGGCTCGGGGTCTTCGTCACCGACCGCACCATCGCCACCCATCCCGGCGACTACCCCGACCCCTTCCCGAGCTCGGGCGTCGACGACACGACCATCCAGGTGGCTGCCCTCATCGTGGTGATGGCGCTGATCGAGGTCGTCCTGCTCGCCGGGCCGGCCTTCGCGGTCGGCGCCCGCAAGCAGCAGCGCTCGCTGGCCCTGCTGGTCTCGTCGGGCGGTACGCCTGCCCAAGCACGCCGCGTGATCATCGGCGGCGGCCTGCTGCTGGGCCTGAGCGCGGGCGTGCTCGGCGTGGGCGGCGGCATCCTGGCCGGTTGGTTGCTGATGCCGGTCGCCCAGCGGTTCAACGGCGAGTGGCTCGGCCCGTTCGAGATCGACTGGCTCCATGTGCTCGCGGTGGCTGCCTTCGGCCTGGTCAGCGCGCTGATCGCCTGCGTGGTGCCGGCCTGGATCGCCTCGCGGCAGAACGTCGTGGCCGTGCTCGCCGGGCGGCGCGGCGACGCCAAGCCCGTACGGGCCTTCCCCTGGATCGGGCTGGCGCTCTTCGCGGTCGGTGTCCTCGTCGCATGCGGCGGCGCCCGCCCCGCGGGCGGCGGCGAGCTCACGATCGCCTGGGCCGCGGTCATCTGCGTGCTCGGCATGGTGCTGCTGGTACCGGTGGTGGTGTCCTGGATGGCGCGGCTCGCCGGCCGGCTGCCGCTGCCGGTGCGCTTCGCGGCCCGCGACGCGGTCCGCCACCGCACCCGGACCACGCCGGCAGTAGCCGCCGTCGCCGCGACGGTGGCCGGTGTGGTGGCCCTCGGGATATCGACGGCGAGCGACGAGAAGCAGAACCGCGAGACCTACCTGCCGTCCATGGTGATGGGCAACGCATCCGTGACGCCGTCGTACGACTTCGTCGACGACAGCGCCACCACCACCGATTGGCGACGCATCGCCGACACCGTGGCCCAGGGTGTGCCGGACGCGCGGATCAGCGCGGTGACCGGACTCGCCCAGACCACCGCGGACGGCAACTACCTCCAGGTCTCCTTCACCGCGCCGCACAGCGACACCTGGCTCATGCCGTACCAGACGCGCAGCGGTCTCGGTACCGAGGCGATCGTCAGCGACGGCACGGATCTCTCGCCGACCGTCAGGGCGTCGTTGCCCGCCGGTGACGAGGTGCAGGCCGCGCTGGCCTCCGGCAAGGCGGTCGTCTTCGGCGACCACGTGCCTGACCTGCACGAGGTCCAGATCAAGAGCGAGCTGGACTCCGCCGACGGCGAGGCCACGAAGAAGCACCGGGTCACGGTGCCCGCGCTGGTCGTCGACCGGGGGGACGAGCCGGCGCCAGCGGTCGCCATCCTGCCGCCGTCGATCGCCAAGCAGGTCGGCATCCCGATCACCACCGTGGCGCTCGAGGTCGACCGGCCCGAGCTCACCACGGGGGAGGAGAAGGACCTGAACGCTGCGCTCGCGGCGCTGCCCACGCCGGCATCGCTGATGGTGGAGCGGGGCTACCAGCCTGACGCCTACACCAAGATCGTGCAGTGGGTGCTCGCGCTGCTCGGCGGCATCCTGATGCTGGGCGGCACGCTGACCGCGATGTTCCTCGCCCTCACCGACGCCCGCCCGGACCTGGCCACCCTGGCGGCGGTCGGCGCGGAGGCGCGGGTGCGGCGCAAGGTGGCCGCTTCGTACACCTTCGTGATGGCGTTCGTCGGCGCGGTGCTGGGGATGCTGGTCGGATTCGTGCCGGGGATCGCGATCACCCGGCCGCTGACGCGGACGTCCGCCGGCGACGGCGGGGGCCCGATGTCGTACTTCCTCGACATCCCGTGGCTGATGATCGCGGTCGTCGTGATCGGCCTGCCGATCCTGGCGTCGGTCCTGGTCGGACTCTGCGTCCGCTCGAGGCTGCCGATGGTGTCGCGGCTGAGCTGACCGTGACAGGGACGGTAGATAAAAAGTCAGTCTTGACTGTTTGTTAGTCGACGTGGTGGTCTGGGTCCATGACCCAGACCACCACGCGCGTTCCCCAGGAGGAGCGCACCCGCCTCATGCGGGCGCGACTGCTGGACGCCGCCGTGGAGCTGCTCGTCGAGAAGGGCTTCGCCGGTACGACCACGACGCTCATCTCCGAGCGGGCGGGCGTCAGCCGGGGCGCCCAGCTGCACCACTTCCCGACCAAGAACGACCTGGTCGTCGCCGCCGTCGAGCACGTCATGACCGGCCGCGACGAGGCCCTCCGGGCCGCGGTCGCGAGCCACCAGGGCGCGAAGGTGCGCGGTGTCCTCGAGATGCTCTCCGATCACTTCACCTCGCCGGGCTTCAAGGCCGCGCTCGAGCTGTGGGTGGCCGCCCGCACCGATCCCGACCTTCTCGCCGCCGTCGGCCCGCTCGAGCGAAGGCTCGGGCGGGAGACCCACCGGATCACCGTCGAGCTGCTCGGCGTCGACGAGTCTCGCCGGGGCATGCGCGAGCTCGTCCAGGCCACGCTCGACCTGTGCCGTGGCCTCGGCCTGGCCGACACCCTCTCCGACGACGCCCGTCGCCGCCGCCGGATCCTCGACCAGTGGGCCAAGGTCCTCGAGAAGGAGATCGCCTGATGTCGTCGTTGTTGGAGGAGCTGCTCGCCGACCTGGCCGCGGAGAGCGACGCGCTGCGTGCCGTGGTCGCCGAGCTGAGCGAGGAGCAGTGGCGTACGCCCACGCCTGCGGAGGGCTGGGACGTCGCGACCTCGATCGCGCACCTGGCCTGGACCGACGAGGCCGCGGTCGCGGCCGCTGCCGCCGCGACGGGTGACGCGGCGGCCTGGGACGCGCTCGTCCTCGAGGCGATCGCCGACATGAACGGTGTCGTCGACAAGGCCGCGCTGGCCGGCGGCGCGGTCGCGCCCGCCGACCTGATCGCCCGCTGGGACGCCGCTCGCGTCGGCCTCGCCGAGGCGCTGCGCCGCACCGAGGCCGCAGGCCTCAAGCTGCCGTGGTTCGGCCCACCGATGTCGGCCGCCTCGATGGCCACCGCGCGCTTCATGGAGACGTGGGCCCACGGGCTCGACGTCCGCGACGGGCTCGGCGTCACCGCCGAGCGGACCGATCGGGTCAGGCACGTGTGCCACCTCGCCGTACGCACCCGTGGCTATGCCTACTCCGTCCACGAGAGGGAGGCCCCGAGCAGCGACATCCGCGTCGAGCTGACCTCCCCGAGCGGCGCGTCGTGGGAGTGGGGTCCGCAGGACGCCGAGCAGTCGGTCACGGGTTCGGCGTGGGACTTCGCCCGGCTCGCCACCAAGCGGATCCACCGCGACGACACCGATCTGGTCGCGACCGGACCGGACGCGGATGAGTGGCTCGACATCGTGCAGGCCTTCGCGGGCCCGTCAGGGAAGGGGCGCGACCGTGCCTGAGACTCCAGACCAGGGCCGGCGCCCGATCATCATCGGTAACTGCTCCGGCTTCTACGGTGACCGGATCAGCGCGATGCGGGAGATGCTCGACCCCTCGACGGGCTCGGGGACCGAGAGCCCGTTGGACGTGCTCACGGGCGACTACCTCGCCGAGCTCACCATGCTGATCCTGGGCAAGGACACGATGCGCGACGCCTCGCTGGGCTACGCCAAGACGTTCCTCGCCCAGGCCACCGACTGCCTCGGCCTCGCGCTGGAGAAGGGCGTCAAGCTGGTCAGCAACGCGGGCGGTCTCAACCCGAAGGGCCTCGCCGAGGCGCTCGACGCCCTCGGGACCGGCGCGAAGATCGCGTACGTCGACGGGGACGACCTGCGGGGCAAGCTGACCGATCTGCCGGATGCGCTCACCGCCAACGCCTACCTCGGCGCCTTCGGCATCGCCCGCGCCCTCGCACACGGCGCCGACGTCGTCGTCACCGGCCGGGTCACCGACGCCGCCGTCGTGATGGGCCCGGCCATCTGGTGGCACGGCTGGTCGCCGACCGACTACGACGCGCTCGCCGGATCGGTCATCGCCGGCCACGTCATCGAGTGCGGCACCCAGGCCACCGGCGGCAACTTCGCTGGCCTCTTCGACGCGATCGATGCCGGTCTCGTCGAGGATCCGGCGCGGCCGTTCGGCTTCCCGATCGCCGAGATCGCGGCCGACGGCACCGTCGTCATCACCAAGCACCCCGGCACCGGCGGCCTGGTCTCGGTCGACACCGTCACCGCCCAGCTCCTCTACGAGATCCAGGGCGCGAGCTACCTCAACCCCGACGTCACCACCGACCTCACCTCGCTCTCGCTGCGCCAGCTCGAGCAGGATCGGGTGGAGATCTCGGGCACCCGCGGCTCCGAGCCCCCGGCGCAGCTCAAGGTCGCCGCCAACCGGCTCGGCGGCTGGCGCAACCAGGTGGAGTTCGTCATCACCGGCCTCGACCTGCAGCGCAAGAGCGACCTGCTCCGCGCCCAGGTGGAGGCGGCCCTCCCGGCCGACCTCGAGCACTCCTGGTCGACCTGGCGCGCCCCGGCTCCCGACTCCCCGACCGAGGAGGGCGCCGCGGTCCTGCAGCGCCTCGTGGTCTGGTCACAGGACCCCGACGAGGTCGGCAAGGCGTTCACCGGCCCGGCGATCGAGCTGGTGCTGGCCTCCTACGCCGGCTTCCACGTCACCGCGCCCCCCGGAAAGCCCAGCGCGTACGGCGTCTACACGCCCACGTACGTCGACCGCGACCAGGTGACGCACACCGTGCACCACCACGACGGCACCACGGAGGTGATCGCATGAGCGTCTCCACGCTGCGTCCGCTGGGCGACCTGGTCTACGCCCGCTCCGGCGACAAGGGCGGCAACGCCAACATCGGTCTGTGGGTCCCAGCCGGGCGCTCGCAGGCCGCGGTCGACTGGCTGCTCCAGACCGTCACCGCCGAGTGGGTCCACGAGCTGCTGCCGGAGACGGCCCACCTCGAGATCGACCTGGTGCCGCTGCCCAACCTGCGCGGCGTCAACATCGTCATCCACGGCATCCTCGGTGCCGGTGTGGCCGAGGGTGTGCGGTTCGACCCGCAGGCCAAGGCGCTGGGTGAGTGGATCCGTAGCCGGCACGTCGCGATCCCCGATCGGCTGATGGCATGAGTGGTCTCGATACGCGCGCTGGCGCGCACTACTCGACCAGCGGGGGCGAGCGGGACGCGCACCCCTCGACTGCCGAGGTGTTCGAGCTCGGTGCGGAGTTCGCCCGCCGCGAGATCTTCCCCTCCCTCCAGGAGTGGGAGGACGCCGGCGAGATCCCGCGGTCGCTGCACCTCGCCGCTGCCAAGCAGGGGCTTCTCGGCATGGGCTTCCGCGAGGAGGTCGGTGGCGAGGGCGGCACGCTGGCCGACATGACCGCGCTGCAGGAGGGGCTGCTCTCCGAAGGCGCCTCGTCGGGCCTCCTGGCCGCGCTCTTCACCAACGGCATCGCGCTGCCGCACATCGCGCGGCACGGCTCGGCCGACCTGATCGACCGCTACGTCCGCCCGACCCTGGCAGGCCAGAAGATCGGCGCGCTCGCGATCACCGAGCCCGGTGGCGGCTCCGACGTCGCGCACCTGAGCACCCGCGCCGTGCGGGTCTCGACAGGCTCGGCCTCCGAGGACCACTACGTCGTCAACGGGGCCAAGACCTTCATCACCAGCGGTGTGCGCGCCGACTTCCTCACCGTCGCCGTCCGTACCGGCGGCCCCGGGGCAGGTGGCGTGAGCCTGCTGGTGATCGACAAGGACACCCCCGGCCTGACCGTCGATCGCCGCCTGCAGAAGATGGGCTGGCACTGCTCGGACACCGCCGAGCTCGGCTTCGCCGACGTCCGCGTGCCCGCATCGCACCTGGTCGGGGAGGAGAACGCCGCGTTCGGCTACATCGCCGAGGCGTTCGTGACCGAGCGGATCGCGCTGGCCGTGCACGCGTACGGCATCGCGGCGCGCTCCCTCGAGTTGACCGCCGCGTACTGCCGCGAGCGTTCGACCTTCGGAGAGCCCCTGATCGAGCGCCAGGTCGTCCGGCACAAGCTCGTCGAGATGCACCGCCTGGTCGAGTCGGCCAAGGCGTACACGCACGCCGTGGTGCGCGAGTACGACGAGACCGGCACGACCGCGTCCACCATCGCCGGAGCCGCGCTGGCCAAGCAGACCGCCGTCGAGGCGAGTCAGTGGGTCTGCAACGAGGCCGTGCAGCTGCACGGCGGCACCGGCTACATGCACGGCACCGAGGTGGAGCGGCACTACCGCGACACCCGGATCCTGCCCATCGGAGGAGGAGCAACCGAAGTGATGACCGACCTGGCCGCCAAGCTGTTGGGGTACGACCGATGAGCGCGACCGCCCCTCGACAAGCTCGGGGTACGTCAACGGACGCCGAGCCTGTCGAGGCGCAGCGGCGCGAGGCGATGCTCGCCAAGATCGCCGACCTGGACGCCGAGCATCAGTTGGCGGTCACCGCCGGCGGGAAGTACATCGAGCGCCACCACGCCCGCGGGAAGCTCACCGCCCGCGAGCGGATCGAGCTGCTGCTCGACGAGGGCGCGCCCTTCCTGGAGCTGATGACGCTCGCCGGCTGGGGCACGGAGTTCACCGTCGGCGGCTCGACCGTCACGGGGATCGGCGTGGTCTCCGGGGTCGAGTGCATGATCATCGCGCACGACCCCACCGTGAAGGGCGGGTCGATCAACCCGATCTCGATGAAGAAGACCGGCCGGGCGATGCAGATCGCGGAGGAGAACCACCTCCCGTGCGTCACCCTCGTCGAGTCCGGCGGTGCCGACCTGCCGCACCAGAAGGACATCTTCCTGCCCGCCGGACGCGGTTTCCGCGACATCACCCGCGCCAGCGCCCGCAAGCAGCCCACAGTGGCCCTCGTCTTCGGCAACTCGACGGCCGGCGGCGCGTACATCCCCGGCATGAGCGACTACATCGTGATGGTCGACGGCGGTGCCAAGGTCTTCCTCGGTGGCCCGCCGCTGGTGAAGATGGCGACCGGCGAGGTCTCCGACGACGAGGAGCTCGGCGGCGCGCGGATGCACGCCACCACCTCCGGTCTAGCCGACTTCCTGGCCGTCGACGAGCGCGACGCGATCCGGCTGGGCCGACGCATCGTCGCGCGACTCAACGTGGCGAAGAAGGGTCGGCGCGCCTCGACAAGCTCGGCGACCGGGATAGGCCCGTACGCCGAGCCGCTGCTGGACCCCGAAGGCCTGCTCGAGATCATCCCGACCGACCTCAAGGAGCCGTTCGACCCGCGCGAGGTCATCCTGCGCCTGGTCGACGGGCCCTCCGAGACCAACGAGGT
>Ga0308169_10005793_pt1 | contig 11078 bp, 9 predicted proteins | sample PhyBR1_2_FD_202139 | JGI IMG/M metagenome (GOLD analysis project Ga0308169, IMG submission 202139) | Phyllosphere microbial communities from UC Gill Tract Community Farm, Albany, California, United States - DLSLSB.R1 | ecosystem: Host-associated > Plants > Phyllosphere > Unclassified | place... | reverse complement strand
TGGCAGCTTTATTTTTGCGCTGATCAGCCATGCGCAGATTCGTAGTGAAGTGAGCCTGCCCAGAGGTAAGCCATCTGCTGCGCCAGCGCGGCGCAGCGACTCGGAGTAGGGGGATCTGATTTATAGGCTCCCGGTGGGCGTGACGGTTATTTGAATCGCATGTTGCGCAGTGTCGTGCGGGTTTTTGACTCCGGATCGAGCAGCCCCGTGTAGCGCGACCTGTAGTTCGCGATGACCCGTTCAAGTGAATTGTTGAACGCGATCCTCTGGTCCAGTGAATTTTTGGACGCCTTTGGATCTTGCACTTCCTGCAATTCCCGGATGGCCCCGTTGATCAGCTTGATGTTCGCATCGGGCTGGCCGCCGAGAAAGCGCGCGGGATTCAGTACGTGTTGCACGACGTTATGGGCGCGGGTGGCAACGTCTTGCAGATGCATTTTCTCGACGGCGTGCTGGGTCATCACGGAAATGGCGCTAGGCACGCCTTTGTCCCACTCGGCGGCGGCCTGCAGGAACTGCATGAAGTCCGGGTCATTGCCGTGATTGAGGCGTTTTGCCAGCCATTCCAACTGGTCGGGTTGATCTGCAAGCTGGTCGAGGGCCCAGATAGGCATGTGCATCTCTGGGGTGGGTTCAAGCTTGGAGGACGTTTTGTTGGCCGCCTGGATCGCTTCTTTTAATTCTTTCAGCGCCAGTTGCGCGTGCCGCCTGAAGGCGATCACCTCGGCGCAGGCTTCGTCGTGCTCCAGCTCTGCGCTTAGCTGCTCTAACGTGTTGTCGTCAAACGCCAGCAGGGCCTTCCTGATTGAGGCAAACGAATGGGTTTGTTGAGTGGCTTTGCGCTCGTCCAGATGGGCTTGGACAGCCTTGCGCAGTTCCTCCTGAAGAAAATCCTTTGTCTTCTTGGCCATACTGAAATCGACCGTTCCCCTCAGGCCGGAGTGATCGCCTTTTTTGAATTTCAGCGGCACGACGACGGTATGTTCGTCAAAACGCTTCAATTGCTCGGCATTCCACACAGAGCTGGCCGTATGGGGGGCCTTGAGAAGTCTATCGATCAGGGCCGACATGCCCGTACCCCGCTGGGGTTCCTGGCCTGATTCTTCGGCCTCGAATACCAGGATCAAGTGTTCACCGTCCGGGATCGGGCTCATGGAGGTAACCGGGTTATAGATAGCAGGTACCGGTGTGTTGTTCAGGATGCCGCCGTCGGCAAATGCCGTGGTGGTGCCCATGGGTTGGAACGGCTGCCCTTGCAGGGTCGGCTTGCTGAACACCACCGGCAGCGACGCGGAGATATGTGCTGCCACGGCAATGTCCATCTCCGGGGTCAGGTCCGCGCTGAAGACCACCAATTGCGTGCCTTCCTCGAACATGGCGGTGCCGGTGATTTCCACCGTTTTGATCTGTGGGATCTCTTTGCTCAGGACGGCCAGGTTGGCAAAAGTGACATATTCTTTCTCTTGCACTTCGGCGATGACCTCTAGGGCCTGCTCGGAAAGTGGAGTCGTGGCTTCGGCACAACGCTGTAGAAGCGCCGTGCAGGATTCCTTTCTGATCAGTTCCTCCAGCGGCATCCCCTTGGAACCCAGGCGTGGCAACAGATCACAGAGCAATTGCGCCAGGGGAATGCTTTTCAATTGCTCGCCCAATTGCGACAACCTGTCCTGCCAGATTGAAACCTCGTCCTTGCTGCTGTTGAGCAACTTAACGAGGGAGATGTCGTCGGAGATCCTGTCGAAGCCGGCATGAGTCATACCGCAGGCGAGTAAAGCGGCCGCTAGGGCCCCCGCAGAGGCACCTAAGAACGTTTTGATAAGGTCCATGAGGCCGTTGGCTTCGAGCGTATCGACGAGGCCGGAATAAGCCACCCCCTTGGCGCCACCGCCGCTCAGGACCACTTCTGTGATGGGCGGCCGATTCATACTGACCTGGACGCTACCGTCCTCATTTCGAACGAGAGTGATCGACCGGTCTGTCGCGCCGCAGAGCAATTGTTGGGGGCCTTCAGGGGAGGCTTGTTTGGCAAGCGGGTCTACGTGTTCACAAGCGTGAAGGGAAGGATTGTATTGCGAAATTTCTAGCATTCGGGTTCGTTCCGTGTGCCCAAGAGGGGGACCGAACTGTAAGCAATATCTGAAGACTAATTGCGTTGTGACTCAACTGGACAAATATCCGCTGGCTGCAAACGGCAGTCGTTGAATCTCGATGAAAAGCGCTCTAGAACAAGGCTTCTAGGCGGTCGGTAAAACAGCTCGCACGCATGAGGACAAAATCCTACTGACAGTGTTGCCCATTCGCTCGCGGGCCGGGCAGGTTTCTCAGGTGATCAAACAGCCACTGCCGCCAAGCGTCGTTGCCGATGGATAAAGAACAAGGCCGTCAATACCGTAAGGCCGCCGAGAGCTGCCCCCGTCCATGGCAAGTCGGCCAAATCAGCCCCGCTGGCAACCACCAACCCACCCATCCAGGCCCCGGCCGCATTGCCGAGGTTGAAGGCGCTCTGGTTCAGGGTCGAACCGAGGTTCGGGGCTTCGTGGGCCTGGTCGATGATCAGCAGTTGCAAGATCGGGCACAGGGCGAAGGCGAAGATGCCCCACAGCACCAGGGTGATGGCGGCGGGTATCACCGACTGGCTGGTCTGGCTGAACGCGGCGAGCACCAGCACCACGGCCAGGGCCATGGCCACCAGCGACGGTAGCAGGCGCCGGTCGGCCAGCCGTCCGCCAAGGAAGCTGCCCGCCGTCAGGCCGACACCGAACAACAGCAGCATGATCGTCACGCCGTGCGGACTGACGCCGGTGATGTCCTGCAGGATCGGTGCGATGTAGGTGAACACGCTGAACAGGCTGGTGGAGGCCAGCACACTCATGCCCAGGGCCAGCAACACGTTGACCTTGCCCAGGACCTTGAACTCGCTCGCCAGGTTGGCTTTCTCCATGGGGATGTCCTTGGGCAGCCAGACCCATTGGGCAATGGCCGCGATCACGCCGATGACCGACACCGCCCAAAAAGTCGAGCGCCAGCCGGCGTATTGCCCCAGGGCCGTGCCCAACGGCACGCCCAGCACGTTCGCCAGGGTCAGGCCGGTGAACATCATTGCGATCGCTTGGGCCCGTTTGTTCGGCGCCACCAGCCCGGCGGCCACCACCGAACCGATGCCAAAGAACGCCCCGTGACACAGGGCAGTGATGACCCGGGCGGCCATTAGCGTGGTGTAGTTCGGCGCCAGGGCGCAGAGCACGTTGCCAAGGATGAACATCAGCGTCATGCCCAGCAGCGTTGCCTTGCGCGGCATGTTCGCGGTGCCGATGGCCAGGATCGGTGCGCCAAACACCACGCCCAGGGCGTAGCCGGTGATCAACAGCCCGGCCTGGGGAATGCTCACCGCCAGGTCACGGGCGACATCGGGCAGCAGGCCCATGATGACGAATTCAGTCGTGCCGATGCCGAAAGCGGCGACGGCCAAAGCAAGCAAGGCGAGTGGCATGCGCAGGGTCTCTGTCTGTAGTCTTGACGCTCTGATCAGGCATACGCATGCCGGCGCCCCGGTTCGAACGAACAGGGCAGCGACAGAATTATTGGAATTGGCTTATGCGCAACTGAATGCGGCGTGGTCGCCAGCAGTATAAACCGCTGCCGATGGATCGCGAATCAATTCTCTGGATGGAATAAGGAGCGTGCCGTGCTTGCGACGGCCTTGGTGTTGGTTGCGGCGCTGTTGCATGCGGCGTGGAATACGCTGATCAAGTTCAGTGGCGAGCGTCTGCTGGTGGTGGCGTGCATGGACAGCGTCGCGTTGCTGTTTGTCGCCCTGGCCCTGGGCTTCGTGGCCCTGCCGCCCGTGGACATCTGGCCGTGGATCCTGGCGTCGGCGGCGTTCGAGTTGCTGTATCGCTATTTGCTGATCCAGGCGTATCGGGTCGGTGACCTGGGGCTGGTCTATCCGCTGATGCGGGGGTTGTCGCCGCTGGTGGTGCTGGTCCTGACTTTTATCTTCGCCGGTGAAGCGCTGACAACCCAGCAGATCGTCGGCATCCTGCTGATCCCGTTCGGCATGCTCTGCCTGTTGTGGCAGGGCGGTGGCGGGGCGCGGCTGCCTTGGTCGATGCTGCCGGTGGTGGCGCTGATCGGCCTGTGCATTGGTTGCTACACCTTTATCGACGGCCATGCCCTGCGGCGCTGGTCCCATCCGCTGGATTACTTGGTCTGGGTCACGTTGCTCAGCGCCTGGCCGTTCCCGCTGCTGGCGTTGATCGCCAAGCGGCCGGCGTTCATGCGGTTCTGGTGTGAGCAGTGGCGGCTGGGGCTGGCGGTCGGGTTCTGCGTATTGTTCAGCTACGCTCTGGTGCTCTGGGCCATGCAATTGGGGTCGATCGCCGAAGCGGCGGCGCTGCGGGAGATCAGTGTGATCCTGGTGGTGTTGTTCGGCATGCGTTACCTGAAAGAACCTTTCGGCCGGCCGCGGCTCTTAGCTTGCGGGCTGGTGCTGGCGGGCATGCTGGTGATGAAATTCTGACCGGCGCCCTGACTCGTGATTTCTCTAAAACTCAAAGAAGGAACTGCTTCATGACGGTTGCCCTGTGGTGTGTGTTGATTGCCTTTCTCTTGCCTTACTTCTGCATTGCAATCGCCAAGGTCGGTGGGAAATACCGGTTGCGGGATAATTACGACCCTCGGGATTTCCTCGAGACGCTTGAAGGCGCACCTCGACGCGCATACGCCGCGCAATTGAACAGCTTTGAAATCACCCCGTTTTTTGCCGCCGCCGTGATCGTCGCGCACTTGGCCGGCAATGCCGAGCTGGTGACCATCAATGTGTTGTCCGTGTTGTTCATCACCAGCCGCCTGTTGTACATCATCTGCTACCTGGCGGACTGGGCGATCCTGCGCTCGCTGGTGTGGTTCGTGGGCGTAGGGTTGGTGTTGAGTTTCTTCTTCGTTTCGGTCTGAGGCTGGCGGTTGAATCGTCGGCGTCTGTACTGGCCCTGTCGCGAGCAGGCTCGCTCCCACATTGGATCTAGCCGTACACAAAATATGTGTCCACTGGAGATCAACTGTGGGAGCGAGCCTGCTCGCGATGGGGCCGGACAAAGCACCTCATTCCTTAGGGATTGGCGCTAACCGAATTCGCCACCTGTGGTACTTGGGGCAACGCCATGCCCTTGGGCCAGAGCATCCAGATCTGCCCCTGTTGCTTCATGTCCCCGGCCAGTTGCCCTGCCGCCTCGCCCGTGCCCCAGAACAGGTCCGCCCGTACTTCGCCGGTAATTGCGCCGCCGGTGTCCTGGGCGGCGACGGGGCGATTCAGGGCGCTGCCGTCGGGGCGCGTGGTGGACAGCCACAGCAGGCTGCCCAGCGGAATCACCTTGCGGTCCACCGCCACGCTGTAGCCCGCGGTCAACGGTACGTTCAGCGAGCCGCGCGGGCCTTCGTTGCTGTCAGGGTTGCGATTGAAAAACACGTAGCTGGGGTTGCTGCCCAGCAGCTCGGGAATGCGGTTCGGGTTGGCCTTGGCCCAGGCACTGATGGTGCCCATCGTGACGTCTTCTTTTTTCAGTTCCCCCTGTTCCACCAGCCAGCGGCCAATGGGGCGATAAGGATGACCATTCTGGTCGGCATAGCCGATACGCAATAGGCGGCCATCGTCGAGGCGGATGCGACCCGAGCCCTGGATCTGCAGGAATTGCAGGTTCATCGGGTCTGTCAGCCAGGCGATGACGGGGGCCTTTACTCCATTGTTTTCGATGGTGGCTGCGTCGTCATAGGGCTTGAGCACCCGGCCTTCGAGGCGACCGCGCAGGCGTTTGCCCTTGAGTTCGGGGTAAATGCTGTCCAGTGACACAATGATCATGTCCTCCGGCACCCCGTACACCGGGATATTCGCGGTGGCGGTCCGGGTGAGACTGCCGGGGTAGACCGGCTCGTAGTAACCGGTGATCAGGCCGTTGGGGCTGTTGTCGCCCGAACGCAGGCCATAGACGTCCAGGTTCTGTTTCAGAAAGCTGCGAACGGCCTGTGCGGTCTGCGGCACATTGGCCGCTGCCGCGCAGGTGGGCCCCCACGTCGCATCGGCCTTGAGCCGGGTACAAGCGCTGCGCCAAGAGCCGAAACCGGCCAGCAAATCCTTGTCAGACACCGACGGCAAGGCTTCCCACGGCGCGTTGGCATACGTGGCGAGCGCATGGGTCTGCGGCGCTTCGACCTTTTCGCCGCGATTGCAGCCGGCCAGCAGCGCGATCAGCGGTAGGGTCAACGCCAGGCCTTTGTGCCAGGTCTTGAAGCGGCTGTTCATGAAGATTTCCTTTGCAGCCATTCGAGCGCTTTATGGGGCGCCCAAACAACCCGTATTGTTGATAGGGGCATTGGTCTTTACCGGTGACCCGAGGATACTAATCGCCGTTTCCTGCCCCCCGAGGCCAAGATGTTTGTAAAACGATTTTCCATGGCAGTACTGGCGTGCCTGATGTTGTCCGCTTGTGGCGGTGTCGATCCCAATTCCCCGCTGGGCCAACGCAAGGCGATCTTCAAGCAGATGCTCAAGACCAACGAAGAGTTGGGCGGCATGTTGCGCGGCCGAGTCCCGTTCGACGGTGCGCGTTTCGCCGAAGGCGCGGTGAAGCTTGATCAATTGTCCCATGAACCGTGGAAGCACTTCCCGCCAGTACGCGAGCAGGACCACACCAGCGCCCTGGACGATGTCTGGCAAAAGCAGGCACATTTCCAAGACCTGGCCCGCAATCTTGAAGCCGCCACCGGCGAGTTGGTGATCGCCAGCAAGGTCCAGCCCTACAAGGCCAGCTACTTGGCGCCGGCGGTGCAGAAAGTCGAGGATGCTTGCAGCGCCTGTCATAAGGAGTTTCGGGATCATTGAATAAAGGCAGCTGCAAGCTTCGAGCTTCAAGCGGCAAGCTCAAAGCTCCACGCTTGCAGCTTGCAGCTACTACTGATCCAGCTCATCGACCGCTTCCTGTAGTTCCTTGCGGGAGGCGGCCAGCTTGTCCTTGCGTTTGTTGATGCGTTCGGCGTCGCCTTTCTTCATGGCTTTTTCCAGGTCGGCCTGGCGCCGGCTGACTTCGTGCTTGGCGTCGAGCACCTTGTTTTCCCGCTCTTTGCGCAAGGAGGCGTCGGTGCAATGCGTGGTGACTTCGTTCAGCGCGCTTTCCAGGCCTTCCTGCTGATCCTTGTTGCCACGGGATTTGGCCAGCTCGATCTGGTTGATGATGCCCTGGCGCTTGGCCGCGCAGCCGGTAAGCTCCGGTGCTTGCTCGTCCGCCATCAAGGGGGCGGCCATGGCGCTGCACAAGACTAGCAGGGCAACGGGGGACAGGAAATTCATAGCAACTCCGTAAAAAAATCGCGAGCGGGTCGACACAGATGCGCTGTTGGAACGCATGTTGGCCCCTTGGGTTCAACCGCACGGGCCCGGATTAAAAACCGTCGACTCCGGCGGCGCGTAATACGTCGCTCAAGGCCAGCACCTGCGGGTCGCGAAAAAACGCGCTCAGTTGCGCGGCGCGACCCGGTCCGATGCCGGCCTCGGCTTGCCATTGTTCGGTGCTGCGCTCGGCCAGCGCCTGCCACGGTCCTTCCAGCCGGGCCTCGCCAGTGGGCGGAAGGCCAAGTGCCCTGAGCCATTGCCCGAAAGGACGTTGCCGGGCTTCACCCAGGCTGTCGAGCAGGCGCGCGCTACTGCGATCGCCGAAGCCGGCAATGGTAGCAAGCCCGGCAGCATCGAGGGTCAACCAATCGAGCAATCCGTCGAGTCGACCGGCGGCCAACAATTTTTTCCAGGTGCCCGGGCCGACATGGGGCAGGGCAAGACCGTGCTTGCCGCTGAGCCAGTCCAGGCGTGCCAGAAACTGGCTCTCGCAGCCAGGCGTCGGTCGCCAGCAACTCAATAAGTGATGATCGGTTGCCCGCGGGACACTGAGGTCCTGGCGGACCACGCTGCGCAGGACGACGCCGTCGAGCCGCGGGATGGTCAGCCCGGCGAGGCTGATGGCGATCCGGTCGCCGGGGCGGATGTCCATGTCCTCCCAATGCTTGAGGGAGCTGACGCTCACCCGGCGGATCCAGCGGTCGTCGAGCTTGATGGGTTCAAGTTCCAGCACCGGGGTAATGCGCCCGGTGCGGCCGATCTTGAAGCGTACCTTGCGCACTTCGGCCAAGGCCTGGGCATACGGGTATTTCCAGGCAACGCTCCAGAACGGCACCCGGGCCCGCCAGCGATCACTGGGTGGACGGCGGCTCTGGCGCAGGACAATCCCGTCACTGGCGAATGGCAGCGGCGTGCGATACCAGTGGTCGCGCCAGTGTTCGGCATCGGCCAGTGCCTGGACCGGCTGGTTGTAGTCGAGCGTGTCGGCGAAACCCAGCGCCGTCAGCGCGGCCATTCGTTCGGGCAGGCTGTCCGGTCCTTCAGGCCACTCCCAGACAAACAGGCCGATGTCCGCTGCCTCTTGCGCAGTCATGTTCGTGCGCGCCATCAGGCCCGCCACGGTCCCGCGGGCGTTGAGACTGCCGCTGCTGGCCTGTACATGGCTGAGCAGGCGCCAGTACAACTCGCCCTGGACGAGCAGGTCCAAGGGCTGGCTCAGCTGTTGGGGGATAGCGCCGATCTTGCGCGCATTAGGGGTCCAGTCCTGCCCCTGGACACCATCGCCGCGGCTGATCGCCTGGTGCAAGCGACCCGCGCGATAGACCAGGGTGACCGCCACGCCATCGACTTTCGGCTGGACCCAGACGTCCGCTCGTCCATGCAGCCAGACCCGCACGGCCTCGACGTCCTTGAGCTTTTCAAGACCCGTATGCACGACAGGGTGCGGCACCTTCCCGCGCACTGTGCGCAATGGGCTGGCCGACGTCTGCAAGTCGAAACAGCTGCGCCACTGGTCCAGTTGCGTGCGGGACTGATCATAGAGTTCGTCGGCCACCCGCGAGCGACCGAGGCGGTGGTAACTGTCGTCCCAGCTATCGATTTGCTGTTGCAGGGCGGTGATTTCTGCCCGGGCGCGTTCGATCGGCCAGTCGGGGCAGGTCGTCGCAACGGCCGGGGCTGAAAGAAATAAAAGGAAGGTGAGTGTGAACAATAACGCTGGCATCAAAGCATCCTTGCTTGGTTGAGTCTTTGAAGGCTAGACGTCGGTGCGCAGGCTGCGAGTCCCGTTGCGTTACCGGGTTTTGCGAAGCCTGATGGCACAATCACGGCGGTACAGTGCGGCGTGATTTAGCCGCGCAACTGTCCCTTGAATCCAGCCGTGGCCGGCGCAGAATGGACGTTCGATCCACCCAGCCGGGAACTCTCACGATGGACCTGACGACACTTGCCGTTTTCATTCCGGCCTGCTTTGCGCTGAACATGGCACCGGGACCCAATAACCTGTTGTCCATCAGCAATGCCTCGCGCTATGGCTTCGTCCGGGCATGCAGCGGCGGGGTCGGTCGGCTGGTGGCTTTTGCGATCATGATCGCCTTGGCTGCAGTGGGGCTGACGGCGGTGCTGCACACCTCGGAGTTGCTGTTCCTGGGAATCAAGCTTGTCGGGGCCGGCTACCTGTTCTACCTGGCCGTGCAGTTGTGGCGAGCCCGGCCCGAGGCCGGCAGCGACGCCGCAGTCGTCTCGATGAGCATGGGCAGCCTGGCGCGTCAGGAATTCCTGGTGGCGATTGGCAACCCCAAGGCAATCCTGCTGTTCACCGCGTTCCTGCCGCAATTCGTCGACCGCGCGGGCACCGTCACCCAGCAGTTCGCAGTACTGGGCGGGTTGTTCCTGGCGCTGGAATGCGTCGCCATCGGCTTGTATTGCTACATGGGCATCCATGCGCGGCGGTTGTTCGCCCGGCCCAGCGGCAAGCGCCTGTTCAACCGGATGTGTGCGGGATTACTGGCCAGTGCGGCTTCGTTTTTGCTGGTGGCACGGCGAGCCTAGATTCACTGAAGGTCCCCCGTGGTGAGGGAGCAAGCTCTCTCACCACGGGGGACTTTTCGTCTCCGGCGGTCTTACAGGCCGGCAGCGGCGCGCAGGGCGTCGGCGCGGTCGGTTTTTTCCCAGGTGAACGTGGTGAAGGTGTCGTCGCCCACGGTCTTGGTCTGCGGCGTACGACCGAAGTGGCCATAGGCTGCGGTGTCCTGGTACATCGGGTGCAGCAGGTCGAGCATGGTGGTGATGGCGTACGGGCGCAGGTCGAACACTTCACGGACCAGGTTGATGATCTTGTCATCGCCGATCTTGCCGGTGCCGAAGGTGTTCAACGAGATCGACGTAGGTTGGGCGACGCCGATGGCGTAGGACACCTGGATCTCGCAGCGCTCGGCCAGGCCGGCGGCCACGATGTTCTTGGCCACATAGCGGCCGGCGTAGGCTGCCGAACGGTCGACCTTCGATGGGTCCTTGCCGGAGAACGCGCCGCCGCCGTGACGGGCCATGCCGCCATAGCTGTCGACGATGATCTTGCGACCGGTCAGGCCGCAATCGCCCACCGGGCCACCGATGATGAATTGGCCAGTGGGGTTGATATGGAATTGGGTGTCCTTGGACAGCAACTCGGCAGGCAGCACGTGCTTGACGATCAGCTCCATCACGCCTTCGCGCAGGTCTTTGTAGGATACATCAGGGTTGTGCTGGGTCGACAGTACGACGGCGTCGATACCGACCACTTTGCCGCCTTCGTAACGGCACGTCACCTGGGACTTGGCGTCCGGACGCAGCCACGGCAGCAAGCCGGATTTACGGGCCTCGGCCTGGCGTTGCACCAACTGGTGCGAGAAAGTGATCGGGGCCGGCATCAGCACGTCGGTTTCGTTGCTGGCATAGCCGAACATCAGGCCTTGGTCGCCGGCGCCCTGGTCTTCAGGCTTGGCACGGTCAACGCCTTGGTTGATGTCGGGGGATTGCTTGCCGATGATGTTCATCACGCCGCAGGTCGCGCCGTCGAAGCCAACGTCGGAGCTGTTGTAGCCAATGCCCAGGATGACATCGCGAACGATCTGTTCCAGGTCGACCCAGGCCGAAGTGGTGACTTCGCCGGCAATGATCGCCACGCCCGTTTTCACCAGCGTCTCGCACGCCACGCGGG
>Ga0308169_10005792_pt1 | contig 11078 bp, 9 predicted proteins | sample PhyBR1_2_FD_202139 | JGI IMG/M metagenome (GOLD analysis project Ga0308169, IMG submission 202139) | Phyllosphere microbial communities from UC Gill Tract Community Farm, Albany, California, United States - DLSLSB.R1 | ecosystem: Host-associated > Plants > Phyllosphere > Unclassified | place... | reverse complement strand
GGAGAGCCTTTTTCTTTTCCTTGAAGGGTCTCGCGGTAACGCAGCAGTAACAGAATTTCCTGGGTGCTTCCAGCTCCTCCCGTCCTCGGCTCTCCTTCATTGCTTTCCTCCGAGCGGTTTGATCATGGCGCGCGGGCGGAGCGGATACGTCACACGGAAGGACGCACACAGGTGTCGTCCCAGGTCGAAGGCTCGGGCGAGCTGATTGTTTCCCCGAAGATGGCACTATGAAGAATTCCATGGGATCGATAACCACTGACGTTCTCAACGTCTTAGGCCCTGGGCGGCGCCTGGTGGCAGTTGACGGCGTTGACGGCAGCGGCAAGACCACCTTTGCTGCGCAGCTTTCAGCCGAGGTAAGGGACCGCCCCGTGATAGTCATCCACGCCGACGACTTTTTGAACCCGTCGCCGGTGAGGCATGCGAAGGGACGTGACTCACCGGAGGGGTTCTGGGAGGACACCTACAACTACACTGCGCTCCAGGATCAGCTGCTCGCGCCCCTCAGCCCGACCGGGGACGGGCGGTACACGCCAGCCTCCTACGACGCCCAGTCAGACCAAACAGTGCAGGCCGAGATCCTCCTGGCACCGTCCAGCGCGCTCGTCGTTGTGGAGGGTATGTTTCTTCACCGCGATGAGCTGGTCTCGTACTGGGACGCGTCCATATTTCTGGACGTGCCGTTCGCTGAGACAGCTGCGCGTATGGCCGTCAGGGATGGCACCAACCCGGACCCTGAGCATCCAACTATGCGCCGGTACGTTGGAGGGCAGCGCCTCTACTTCGAAGCGGCCCGACCATGGGAACGCGCCACGTTCGTGGTGGACAACTCGGATTTCACGTCACCGAGAGTCATCCAACCAGAGACGGTTTCATGTGCGCGGTGATTCATCCTCGAACGAACATCCTGGATCATCGCCGCGAGGGATCGTCCGGCTGGCGATGATGGAGAATCGGTCCATGATCAGTGCACCGAACGCTGAAGGTTTCGTGGTTCGAGTGGGCGGTCTGTCACGAAGTGAAGTCGTGCAGTCGCTCCACAGTGAAGGCGTTTCGCTCAATGTTCACGCCGAGACGCTGCTCGCTCACGCCGAGTTCGACGCCCCAAAAGATCAAAGCCTTCGAATCGTAGAACGAACGGTAGAGGACCTTGGCTTCAAGCATGGCGCGGTTCAGTCTCGGATCTTCACGGCTGCAATCAACCAAGGCCTCGGACTTTGTCCCTTAGTGACAGGGCCCTACCTCCGACTCGCGACGATGGGCCCAGGCGAATGCCCCGGACTCCATCTTGTCCGCAGGCCGCGCCCCCGCCGGAGCAATCCACGTCGCTTCCAAGCCGGTGAGCGATGACGTGGAGTATCCGAGGGGCTTCTACCTACGTGTTGTGGATGGGCGGCCCTGGCTGAGGGGCTATCGGTGTGACGATGCGTATGTGTGGGCGCCAGACCAGAGGCTCGCGTTCTTGTTGCCCGATGGCTGACAGGACGGGAGGGTAGTGCCGCGGGTGTCCAGATGGGTTCAATCCCACCCTCACCGCCACGTAGAAAGGCCCTGGCTCCCTTGAAATAAGGGAACCAAGGTCTTTCGCATTTCGCGGCCAGGAAAGCGCGGCCGGTATGGATGCGTTAGCGGTCGGGGTGGATCATGGTCATGCCTGCGACGTTTGCCGTGTCGAGCCGGGGCAGCAGCTCTGCGGCCTCTTCCAGTCCGATGACGCGTTCGATGAGTTTCTGCGGCTGGAGCGCGCCGGACTCGATCAGTGCGAGCATGCCAGGGTAGTCCGCCGCGGCCATCCCGTGGCTTCCGTAAACATCCAACTCCCACGCGATGACCCGGGCCATCTGAACGCGGGGGTGGCCCTCGACGGGTGGCAGGAGCCCAATCTGGACGTGCCGGCCACGTCGCCGGAGGCTGAGGATCGCGTCCGCGCAGGTCTGCTCGCTGCCCACGGCGTCGATGGATACGTGGCTTCCGCCCGTCAGGTCCTGTATCTTCGCGGGAATGTCCGACCCATCGGCGACCAGTACGTGGTCAGCTCCAAGGGAGGCGGCCGCATCGAGGGCACCCGCGTTACGGTCCACGGCAATGACATTGGCACCCAGTGCCTTGACGATCATGACGGCGCTGAGCCCCACGCCGCCCACCCCAACAATGGTGACCCATTCACCGGCGGCCAGGCGCGCCCGGCTTGTCAGTGCCCGGTAGGCGGTGGCAAAACGGCAGCCCAGGCTGGCCGCCGCTTCGAAGCTGACGCCCTCGGGAATCGCCACAAGATTGGTGTCCGCCGCGTGGATCACCACGCGCTCCGCGAACGACCCCCAGTGAGTGAAGCCCGGCTGCTGCTGTTCGGGGCAAATCTGCGCATTGCCGCCGAGGCACCACTCGCAATTCCCGCAGCCTTCAACGAAGGGCGCCGTCACGCGGTCACCGACAGCCCAGCCGGTTACTCCCGGGCCAACCTCAACGACGACACCGGCGAACTCGTGGCCGGGGACGTGCGGGAGGGCGATGTCGTCGTGGCCGGCCCACGCGTGCCAGTCGCTGCGGCACAAGCCAGTGGCGACGACGGAGATCACCACACCTCCCACCGGCGCCTCCGGCTGGTCTACTTCCTGAACGGTCAGTGGTCCGGCGATCTGGTGCATGACAAGGGAACGCACAGGCCCTCCTTAACTTGGGGTGTTCAGCCCAGTCTAGGTGGGGGGACAGCGGCGCCTCCGCTTCCCGGGACAGGGCCGCCAGAGCCGCCCGGGAAAATGCAATGAACAGTCCCCGGTGCCTGCGTGAGCCTCTCGACACGCCCGGAGCGGCGCGCCGGCAGTGCCTCGCCGACATCAAACCGTTTGCAGGGTGAGGGTTGTGCCCCCTTCAGGCAGAATGGGGCTTCTATCAGCCACACGGAACTCTGAAACAAGCGGAACGGGGAAACGGATGAACGAGTTTTTTGCCGCTTCGTGCGAGCACGGCATCCTGCGGCTGCGCTGGGCCCCGGACGTCCGAATTACGTATGAGATTGCCGTACGGGCTGCCCGGGCCCTGGAAGGCTTCAGCGGCGGGTGGACCCTGCCTCTCCTCGTTGACCTGAACGGAGTGTCCGGGTTGACCCCCCGAGGCCAGGGCGGGCATGAATGCCTACCGCGGATTCTCTGCTGTGGCCCTCATCGGAGAGGGATCCATGGGCAAGGTCGTGACGGCATTTTCACAGCGGTCATTGACCCCCACCGCGTATTTCACCAACGAAGTCGACGCCCTTGATTGGTTGTCCGGCCAGGGCAGCCGGGCCGCGAAGTAGCGCACAGCGGCCGGGCGTTGCCCGTCGTCCACCTGCAGGTCCAGCCACTGCGAATGGGCACGGTCCGCGCTATTGAAAGGCCTCCAAGGTCCAAAGCCCCTACAGCCGCGTGTCGAAGGATCCGCAGAACACGTTCTCGTTGAACGTGCCCTGGAAACCGGACTTCCCCTGGATCTTTTCCACCACTGCCCGGATCGCTTCCCGGGTTCCGGCGTGCGCGTGGATGGCGGTCTTGACCATTGGCACGTCGATCAGGTGGTTGGGCTGGTTCAGCGACACGAACACGGTGGGCACCTCGGTGACGTACCAAGGGATTTCTGCTGCCATGGGCGAGGACCACTTGATCCGGATGGCGGCCTCCTGCGCGAAACCTTTCACATTGGCGAACACAAAGGCGGCGTCGTACCTATCGGCGTAGTCCCCGGTGGCCTCTTCGGAGATGACGGACATGAAGTTCACGCCTGCCTCCCCGGCTGCTTCGCGCTGCGCGGCCGTCCGGAACAGGCTGACTTCGAACCCCGCGGCTTCCAGTTCCTCCTTGACAACGCCGAGGTAGGCCAGCGGATCAGCCCGGGTGAAGTCGGCGCCGCCGGAGATGCCGTAAAGCCGGATCCGCGGGTGCGTTTCGGGGGTGATGGGCAAGTTTCCCGCTGTGTCCTTGACGAGCGTCACGGTCTTGTCCGCGATCTGCGCCGCTACGGCGCGATGTTCGGCACTGCCAATAACGGCAAGGGCTTCCGGTGGCGGCACGAGTTGGTCAAGAGGCTTGAGGTGCAGCCCCAGTGACGCCTTCAGGCCGAGGATGCGGCGCAGCGCATCGTGCAGCCGCTGCTCGGTAATGATGCCGGATTTGTACCCGTCCAGCATGTACTGGAAGTCCTCGGCCGGGTTCCGGAAGAACAGGAACATGTCGCAACCGGCGGCGATCGTGGCCGGCACCAGGTCCCTGCGCTTCATGGCCTGCGTGAGGCCCACCATCTGCGAGGCATCCGTGAGGACCAGCCCGTTGAAACCGAGTTCCCCGCGCAGCAGGTCCTGCAGCAGTTCAGGCGAGAGCGTGGCCGGCAGGACCTCCGCGTCGGCAAGCTCAGGGCGGAAATGCCGCGAAACCTCCGGCGCTCCGATGTGGCCCACCATGATTGACTGCACGCCGTAAGCGATCATTTCCCGGTACACATGCCCGTACGTACGATCCCATTCCTCATAGGGAAGGGTGTTGTAGGAGGTGACCACGTGCTGGTCGCGCTCATCGATGCCATCGCCCGGGAAGTGCTTTATGGCGCAGGCCGTGGGTGATTCGCTGATGCCGTCGAAGTACTCCTTGGCCCGTTCCACCACGATCTCGGGGGTGTTGCCGAACGAGCGCGTCGAGATCACCGTGTTCCGCCAGTTGTAGTGGATGTCCACAATCGGTGCGAAGGCCCAGTTGCAGCCCAGCGCCGCCGTCTCCACCCCGGCCACCTGCCCCATTTGCCGGGCAATTTCCTTGTCCGGGTGGGAGCCGGCCTGCAGGTGCGTGGAGACGAATGTGCCGTCGTCACAGCTCCCGGCCCCGCCCATTTCCGGGTTGGACGCAACCAGCAGCGGGATCCGCGACCTGGACTGGGCGTACCGGATGTGTTCCTGCACGGCGGCGGACGGCCCGGGGCGGTACCGCATGCCGCCCACGTGGAAGGTGTCCAGCACGCCGTCGAGGTACCCGGGCGAGTAGTCGTTGTTGTGGTTGATGAACAGCTGCCCGATCTTTTCCTCGAGCGTCATCCCGCCAAGGGTGCCCTCCACCCAGGCGATGGCGCCGGCGTCGAGGTTGAACGGCGCGGCCCCCAGGTCGACGTCGAACGGCCGCTGCCGGCTGCCCCCGGCCGTCCGGGCAGGAGGCACGACGCCGGCGATCCCCTTGAGTGCCTGAGCCACCACCTCGGCGACCGGTGCGGCAATGTCCACCACCACGCCGGGCTCGTCGTCCTGGAGCGGTTCAAGGGTGGCGAGCTGGGAGTCCAGCAGCGCAGGAGGCATGAAGTGGCCGCTGCGGCCTTCCGTGCGCTCCTTCAGAACTTCCTTGCTGCCGTTCAGGTGCAGGAACACGGTGTCCGGTGCCTGGGCACGGATGGCGTCGCGGTACGTGCGGCGAAGCGCCGAGCATGCCAGCACCAGGCCGCCGTCGGCTGCTCCTGCAAGCCTGCTGCCCACCGTGGCCAGCCAGGGCCAGCGGTCCTCGTCCGTCAAGGGCGTGCCGGCGGCCATCTTGGCCACGTTCTCCACGGGGTGGAGGGAATCGCCGTCCAGGAACGGGACGCCCAGTTCGCGGGCCACGAGATCGCCGATGGTGGTCTTGCCGCAGCCGGAGACGCCCATCACGACGATGCGGATCATGTTCATCGAGTGCTTCCTTACCAGTCGTGGACGGTGCCGTCGACCAGGCGGTTGTACGGCAGGTAGGCCTGCTGGTACGGGTAGGCGGCGGCGGCTTCCTCGTTGAATTCGACGCCGATACCTGGCTTGTCGCCGGGGTGCAGGTAGCCGTCCGTGAAGGTCATGGACTGTTCGAAGACCTCGTTGGTCTTGTCCGAGTGCTGCATGTACTCCTGGATGCCGTAGTTGTGGATGGCCAGGCCCACGTGGAGCTGTGCCGCGAAGCCCACCGGGGAAATATCCGTGGGTCCGTGGAAGCCGGACTTGATCTGGTACTGCGCCGCGAAGTCCATGACCTTCTTCAGCGGTGAAATGCCGCCAAAGTGGGTGGACGCTGCCCGAACGTAGTCGATCAGCTGTTCCTTGATCAGCGTCTGGAAGTCATACACGGTGTTGAAGATTTCACCGATCGCCAGCGGCGTGGTGGTGTGCTGGCGGACCAGCCGCAGGCCCTCCTGGTTCTCCGCCGGGGTGCAGTCCTCCAGCCAGAACAGGTCGTAGGGTTCCAGCGCCTTGCCCAGCTTCGCGGCCTGGATGGGCGTCATCCGGTGGTGTCCGTCATGCAGCAGCGGGATCTCCGGGCCGAACTCATTCCGGACAGCTTCGAAGACGGTGGGCAGGTGCCGCAGGTAAGCGCGGGTGTCCCAGTCCTCTTCCTGCGGGAACGCTCCGCGGCCGGCGGGCTCGTAGTCATACCGCTCCCCCGACGCCTGCGCCTGGGCAGCCACACCGTAGACGGCCTTGATCCCCGGGATGGCGGTCTGGATCCGGATCGACTTGTAGCCGAGCTCCAGGTGCTCCCGGACCGAATCGAACAAGGACTCGATGTCCGAGCCGGACGCGTGGCCATAAGCGCGCAGCCCGTTCCGGGACGCCCCGCCGAGCAGCTGGTAGACGGGAAGTCCGGCGACCTTGCCCTTGATATCCCACAACGCCATGTCGACGGCGGCGATGGCCGCCATGGTGACCGGGCCGCGGCGCCAGTACGCACTCCGGTACAGGAACTGCCAGGTGTCCTCGATCCGGTGCGGGTCCTTGCCGATGAGCAGCTGCGCCACGTGCTCCTTCAGGTAGGCGGCGACGGCGAGTTCGCGGCCGTTCAAGGTGGCGTCGCCAATGCCCGTCACTCCTTCATCCGTGGTGATCCGGAGGGTCACGAAGTTTCGGGTGGGGCTGGTAACGAAGACTTCCGCGGCGATGATTTTCACGGCAGGTCCTTTCGGAGACGGTCGGTTCGGAGGGGGGAGGCAAGGGTGGTCAGCCGGACGAGCCTTTGTTTTGGTTGCCATCCTAACGAGATGGCAAATTGGCGGCAACCGGTTGCCAAAAGTTGCGGAAATATTCCACGAAAAGGGCTGTCCCCCACCTCGGTGCGGGACAGCCTTTTCGCCGGCTGGCTCATGGCACTGGCCTGGTCACAGCGGCGCTGATCGGCCGGCAACCGTGCCACACAGGCCTTCCAGCAGGGCCACCACGCCGTCGTCCCCGGCCAGGACCGGATCGATGACGGCCAGCAACGCCTTGGTCCGTTCAGTCCCCTGCAGCCGGTTGGCGGCGGCAACTTCCCCCTCCAGCGGATCCTGGAAGGACGGTGCGGCCGCACTGTAGTCCATCCAGGCTGCGATCATCAGGGCCGCTCCCGCACCGGTCCTGCCGGCCGCCCGCTCGGCCTGCAGGACCGGAACGGCGCGCATGCGCAGTTTGGTGCTGCCGTCCATGGCTATCTGGGCCAGGTTGTGGGCGATCCTGGCATTGCCAAAGCGTGCCAGCAGGGCTTCCCGGTACTCAGGGACCTGCAGGTCCACGGCGGCGGGGAGGTTGGCTTCCGCCTCGTCCCAGAAGGCCTCCACAGCCTGCCGGCACACCGGGTCCGCCAGCGCTTCCGCGACGGTTGCGTGGCCCCTCAACTGGCCTGCGTAGGCCATCAGCGAGTGCGCCCCGTTGAGCAGCCACAACTTCCGGTTTTCATAGGGTTCGATGTCCTCGACAAACAGGGCACCGGCCTCTTCCCAGCGTGGCCGCCCGGCAGGGAAGGCCCCGCTAAGCACCCAACTCGAGAAGGGCTCGGCCACCACAGGCGAGTCGTCCCGGTAGCCGCAGGCTTCACGGACGGCAACCAGGTCCTGCTCAGTGGTCCGCGGCGTGATGCGGTCCACCGAGGTGCTGACAAAACTGACATTGCCGTCGATCCAGGCGGCGAAACCGGGGTCCCACGCCTGCGCAAATCCTGCGACCCCCTGCCGGGCCACCGTGCCGTTATTGGACAAGTTGTCGCAGGAGACCACGGCGATCGGCCCCGAGCCCGCGTCCCGCCGGGCGGCGAGCGCCAGCACCAGCCGTCCCAAGGGCGTAGCCGGCCGCCCGCCGCCTGAACCCAGCCGCGCAAGGTCCGCGGCGACGTCGGGCGCGTTGACGTCAAGCTTGCCGTCCGCACCCAACCCGTAAGCGGCTTCGGTGATGGTCAGTGTGACCAGGGCAGTCTCCGGCGCGGCCACCAGGGTGGTGAGCCTTTCAAGGTCCGCCCCGTCCACAGCCTCCACGATGCTGCTGAGGACGGTGAAGGAATCCCCCTCGTCCGCCCGTTCCACCAGGGTGTAGAGCCCGTCCTGCTCTGCCAGCGCGACGGCGGCATCCGGCCGGCGGCCGGTGAAGGCTGCGATACCCCAGTCCGCCGCATCCGGGGCCTGCTGGGTGTACCAGGCCTGGTGTGAGCGGTGGAAGGCCCCAAGCCCCAGGTGCACGATGCGCACCGGGGCCTTGGGGACTGGACGGAGCTGCCGGTTCAGGCGCGGAACGCCGGCCGCCGGAAGCGTGGCGGACGGCGCAGCCTCGAAAGGGGCACTCACAGCTTGAACACCCTCCGTGGCGAGGCATCCACGATGTCCACGATGAGTTCGTGAGCCCGTTCCTCGGTGACCCTGTGCTCCGCCACGAGGCGGGCCAGGAAGGATGCCTCGATCCGGCGGGCCGTGTCATGCCGGGCCGGAATGGAGCAGAAGGCGCGGGTGTCATCGATGAACCCGGAAGACCGCGAGAACCCCGCGGTCTCCGTCACAGCGGACCGGAAGCGCAGCATGGCGTCGGGGGCGTCCAGGAACCACCACGGCGCACCGAGGTACACCGAGGGGTAGAAACCGGCCAGCGGTGCCAGCTCGCGGGAGAAGACGGTCTCGTCCAGGGTGAACAGGACCAGGTGGAAGTCCTTGGCGGTGCCGAAGTCCTGCAGCAGCGGCCGGACGGCCTCCGTGTAGTTCACCGCCACCGGGATGTCGTGCCCGGTATCGGCGCCGAAGGCTTCGAACGTCGGGGCGTGGTGGTTCCGGAAGGAACCCGGGTGGATGGTCATGACCAGCCCGTCCTCCACCGACATCCTGGCCATCTGGTACAGCATGTGGGCTTCGAAGGCATCCCGGTCCCGCGCGCTGGCCTGGCCTGTCCTGCCGCGTTCGAAGAGCCGCTCCGCCTCGCCGTCGTCCAGTTTCAGGGTGGCAGGCGTGAACACGCCGTGGTCTGCGGAGACAGCACCGCGCTCCACGAAGTGGCGCCGGCGCGCCTCAAGCGCCTTGATGTACCCGGCATAGCCGGCGGCACCGTCCCCCGCCGAGCTGATCAGGCGCTCAACGTTGTCCTGCCACGCCGGATGGGCCATGTTCAGGTACTGGTCCGGCCGGAAAGTGGGCAGCACCCGGCCGGCGAAGGCGGGGTCCGCATGCAGCGCGGCGTGGCTGTCCAATGAGTCCAGCGGGTCATCCGTGGTGGCCAGCACCTCGATGTTGAACTCCTTGAACAGCTCCCGCGGCCGGAAACCCGGTTCGGAGAGCTTGGCCTGCAGGGCATCGTAGAGCTTGTCCGCATTCTCCGCGGATGGCTCCTCCCCCAAACCGAACACGTGGGCGAACTCCTGCCGGATCCAGTACCCGGAGGCGGTTCCCTCAAACGCGGGCCATGCTTCGCAGAAGTGCCGCCATACCTGCCGCGAGTCAGCGGGCTGGTGGCCCAGTCCCAACTGGTCCATGGGCACGCCGCCGGCGTGGATCAGCCGGGTGACGTAGTGGTCAGGGGTGACCAGGAGGGCGGCCGGGTCCGGGAACGGTGTGTTCTGTTCGATGACCGCTGCATCGACGTGCCCGTGCGGGGAGATGATGGGCAGGCCTTCCACCCGGGAGAAGAGCGAGCGGGCAATCTCACGGACCCCGGGATCCGCCGGCAGGAGCCGGTCCGGGTGGTCCGCTATGGGCTGTGCCATGGCTCAGCGCCTCCCTGCGGCAACAGGGAGCCCGGCCAGGGCGGCGGTGGCGCGGAGGTATTCGAGGTTCCCGGCGGTGCGCTCGGCCAGCGGAAGTTCCGTGGAAAAGTCCTCCACGGTCACCCAGCCGTCATATCCAAAAGCGGCGAGCGCCTTGAAGTACTGCAGGACGCTGCCTTGGCCCGAACGCAGCGGAGCCCACTCGTTCTTGTAGACCGCGGCGCCGGACTCATCAGTGTCCCCGCTGTTGACCCAGACAGCGTTCTTGACGTGAACGTGGGCCAGGTAGTCACCCAGGAGCTCGAAAGCAGGCAGGTAGTCCTCCTGTCCTTCAATCAGCAGGTTGCCCAGGTCATGGATGACGCCGACATGCCGGGGGTCCAGGCCGTCCAGCAGCCGCAGCGCCGATGAGGCCGATGCGGTGATGGTGCGGTGGTGCAACTCCACGAGCGCTTTCACCCCGTGGTGCGCGGCCCGCCCGGCAATCCATTCGAAATCGCGGCGGGCCGCGGCGAAGAGTTCCGGGTAGGGGGTGCCGCTGGCCGGTTCGTTGCCCCAGGCTGCGGTTCCCAGTGGCAGCGCGGTCACCCGCACCTGGCCGGCGCCGAGCTTGGCGGTGGCGGCGAGCATGCGGTCCACGTCCTCATGGTTGTCGCACCGCGCGTATCCGCCGATGCCGGAGAACTCCAGGCCGGCGCCGGTGGTGAGGGCGGCGATCCTGTCCAGGTGCCCTTCCATTCCGGCCAGCGGAACGGTTGCCTTGTTCCCGGCCCAGAAGCCGGGCTCGGGGGCGTCACCCTGGTCCGTGATCCGCCATTCGACGCCGTCCCAGCCCTGGCTTGCCAGATGCTGGACGGCCTCCTCGGGGGTCCACTCGGGGGTTGATGCCGTAAATACTGAGAACTTCATGGTTTCAGGCGCTTTCTGCCGGTGTGCTGCCGGTGTGGACTTCGAGGTCGTTGTACTTGCCCGCCAGGACATCCTCGAAGAGGACGGGCTGGCCGAGGGTGGCCGAAACGTAGACCGAGCGCACCGCGGCCAGGGCATTGACGGCGTCGCTGACGGTGACTCCGGGCTGCTTCCCACCGGCGATGGCGGCAAGGATGTCGCGGTACTGCCGGACGTGGC
>Ga0308169_10005791_pt1 | contig 11080 bp, 8 predicted proteins | sample PhyBR1_2_FD_202139 | JGI IMG/M metagenome (GOLD analysis project Ga0308169, IMG submission 202139) | Phyllosphere microbial communities from UC Gill Tract Community Farm, Albany, California, United States - DLSLSB.R1 | ecosystem: Host-associated > Plants > Phyllosphere > Unclassified | place... | reverse complement strand
GCCGGCAGCCTGGGCATCGCCCCGACCGGCAACATCGATCCGGAGCGCCGCTACCCGTCGATGTTCGAGCCGATCCACGGTTCGGCCTTCGACATCATGGGCAAGGGTTTGGCCAATCCGATCGGCACCTTCTGGTCGGTCGTGATGCTGCTCGAGCACCTGGGCGAGAACGAGGCCGCGCAGCGGGTGATGCAGGCGATCGAGACCGTCACTGCCACGCCGTCCTTGCACACCCGCGACCTGGGCGGCAGCGCCACCACGGCGGACGTCACCAGGGCGGTGTGCGACATCCTCGACGGCAGCCAGGAGCGCGCAGCGGCCTGAGACGATTTCCCTGGAGTCCCTACCTGCCGCAAAGAGCAGGGGGACCGGAAGAAGACCACATACAAGGAGACATCATGAAGACTTTCTTCGGACGGCTATACGTCCAGGTCCTGATAGGCGTGATCGCAGGCGGCCTGCTCGGCTACCTGTATCCCAAGCTCGGCACCGACCTGAAGCCGCTGGGCGACCTCTTCATCCGGCTGATCAAGATGGTGTTCGCGCCGGTCATTTTCGCAATGGTGGTGCTGGGTATCGCCAAGATGGAGAGCCTGAAGGAACTGGGGCGCGTCGGGGTACGCGCCCTGATCTATTTCGAAGTCATGTCGACCTTCGCACTGCTGCTCGGCCTGATCGTCGTGAACGTGGTGCAGCCCGGCGCCGGCATGAACGTCGATCCGGCCCATTTGGACACCAAGGCCATCAGCAATTACACGGCGGCGGCCGCGAAATCGACCGGATTCGTCGACTTCGTGCTGAACATGGTGCCGACCAGCGCCATCGACGCCCTCGCCAGGAACGACATCCTGCAGATCCTGGTGTTCGGCACCATGTTCGGCATCGCGCTGTCGCGCATGGGCCGCCACGCCAGGCCGGTGGTCGACGTCCTGGAAGCCTTCAACACCGGCATGTTCATGGTGCTCGGCATGGTCATGCGGATCGCCCCGGTCGCCGCCTTCGGCGCGATCGCCTTCACGGTCGGGAAGTACGGCCTGTCTTCGCTGCTGTCGCTCGGCCAGCTGATGGGTTCCATGTACCTCACCTGCGTGGCCTTCGTGTTCGTCGTGCTCGGCGTGGTCGCCCGGCTCTGCGGCTTCAGCATCTGGAAATTCCTGCGCTTCATCCGCGAAGAGATCTTCACCGTGCTCGGCACCAGCTCGTCCGAATCGGTGGTTCCGCAGCTGATGAAAAAGCTGGAGTACCTGGGCGTGTCGAAGCCGGTGGTGGGCCTGGTGGTGCCGTCCGGCGTCACCTTCAATCCCGACGGCCAGTGCATCTACTACACCATGGCCGCGATCTTCATCGCCCAGGCGACCAACACGCCGCTGTCGCTGATGGACCAGCTGGTCGTGCTGGGTGTGCTGATGATCACCTCGAAGGGCTCGGCCGGCGTCACCGGTTCCGGCTTCATCACCCTGGCCGCCACCCTGGCCTCGATGGGCAAGATCCCGGTATCCGGCATGGTGCTGCTGCTGGGCGTGGACCGCTTCATGTCCGAGGCGCGCGCCATTACCAACACGATCGGCAACGGTGTCGGCACCCTGGTGGTCGCACGCTGGGTCGGCGCGGTCGACCGCGTCCGCATGAACCGCATCCTCAACGGCGAGGAACCGGCGCCCGAACAGGAAGCCCTGATCGCCCCGCACGGCCACGAGGACCGCGAGGACGTCGCGGTCAGCCTGGTCAAGCCGCAGAACGTATCGGCCTGAGACCATGGATCCAAGAGCATTACTGAAGGCGATGTTCGACGCCGCCATCGCCGCGGCCCAGCCGGACGAATGCGTCCCGCCGCATCTGCCCGCCGCGCCGCGCGGCCGGCTGGTGGTGATCGGGGCGGGGAAAGCCTCGGCGGCGATGGCGCGGGCGGTCGAACGCGCCTGGCCGGGCAAGCTGGAAGGCCTGGTCGTCACGCGCTACGGCTATGCGGTGCCGTGCGAACGCATCGAGATCGTCGAGGCGGCGCATCCGGTGCCCGACACCGCCGGCGAACGGGCGGCAAGGCGCATGCTCGACCTGGTGCGCGGCCTGGGCCCCGACGACACGGTGCTGTGCCTGGTCTCCGGCGGCGGCTCGTCGCTGCTGCCCTTGCCGCTGCCGGGCATCACGCTGGAGGACAAGCAGCTGGTGAACCGGGCGCTGCTCGCCTCCGGCGCCAGCATCGGCGAAATGAATTGCGTACGGCGCCATCTCTCCGCCATCAAGGGCGGCAGGCTGGCCGCCGACTGCCATCCGGCGAAGGTGGTGACCCTGCTGATCTCGGACGTGCCGGGCGATGAGCCTTGCGACATCGCCTCCGGTCCGACCGTCGCCGATCCGAGCACCTGCGCGGATGCCCTCGACATCGTGCGCCGCTACGGCATCGCGCTGCCGGGCAGGGTGAGGGAAGTGCTGGAGAGCGGGGCAGGGGAATCGGTCAAGCCGGGCGATCCTCGCCTGGCCGGCAATGAAGTCCGGTTCGTCGCCACCCCGCAGATGGCGCTGGAGGCCGCGGCGCGCGTGGCCGAGGAAGCCGGGGTCGCCGTCCACATCCTCGGCGACAGCCTGGAAGGCGAAGCCCGCGAGGTCGGCAAGGTCATGGCCGGCATGGCGCTGCAGGTCGCGCGGCGCGGCCAGCCCTTCAGGACGCCCTGCATCCTGCTGTCCGGCGGCGAGACCACTGTGACGGTGAGGGGCGATGGCCGCGGCGGGCGCAACGTCGAATTCCTGCTGGCGGCGGCGATCGCCCTGCGCGGCGAGCCCGGCGTCTACGGCCTGGCCGGCGATACCGACGGCGTCGACGGCCAGGAGGAAATCGCCGGCGCCTGGTTTTCGCCGGATACGGTGGCGCGCGCCTTCGACAGGGGGATCAGGCCCGTGCGGAGCCTCGACCGCAACGACGGCCACGGCTTCTTCCAGGCGCTCGGCGATGCCATCGTGACAGGGCCGACGCTCACCAACGTCAACGACTTCCGGGCGATCCTGGTAACGGGGAAGGCCTGATCAGACCTGCACCTGGATCTCGCCGAAGAAGCCCAGCTGCAGGCTGCTGGCGATGCGGTTGGCGACGACGACCGCCTCGGCGGAATCTTCGGTGCCGAACACTTCGATCGCGGTCATCCTGAACAGGGTGAGCCAGCGGACGAAGTGTTCGCGCCCGATGCCGCTGAGGGCCATGTGCTTGCCGAAGACATTGCCCTGGAATTCGCCGGTATCGAGCAGGACCTTGGTCCAGAAGGCATACATGCGCGGCATGTGTTCATGCCAGTGGCCGGCCAGCTTCTCTTCGAAGACGGGGCCCAGCACGGCGTCTTCCCGGACGCGGGCGTAGAAGGTGTCGACCAGCTGGACGATGGTCGACGGTGTGATGGCGTTGGTGGTGCCCATGGTGCGGTCAGACGAGGTTCCTGGGTGTACCGGACGCCCAGGCATCGATGTTATCGACCAGCATGTCGGCCAGCGTCTGCATGGCGCCGCCGCTGGCCCAGGCCACGTGCGGGGTCAGCACGAAGTTCGGCAGATCCAGTGTCAGGAGCGGGTTGTCCGGCACCGGCGGCTCCTTGCTCAGGACGTCGAAGCCGGCGCCGGCGATCACGCCGTTCTTGAGCGCCGCGGCCAGCGCGGCTTCGTCGACCAGGCCGCCGCGCGCGGTGTTGATCAGGATGGCGCTCTTCTTCATCGACGCCAGCCCGGCCGCGCCGATCACGTGGCGGGTCTGCTCGGTCAGCGGCAGGTGCAGGCTGATCACGTCGCTGGTGGACAGCAGCTCGGACAGCGGCAGCTGCACCACGTCGCCATCGCCGACGGGCGAGCGCGACGCCACCGCGATCTCCATGCCGAAGGCGCGGCCGATCTGCGCCACGCGGCGGCCCAGCGCGCCATAGCCGACGATGCCGAGGCGGCTGCCGGCGAGGTCGCCGATCGGATGGTCGAGCAGGCAGAAGCGTGTCGACCTTTCCCAGCGCCCGGCGGCGACGTCGGCGGCATAGGCCAGCAGGTTGCGCCGCACCGCCAGCATCAGGGCGAAGCAGTGTTCCGGCACCGACACCACCGAGTAATCCCGGATATTGCAGACCGCGATGCCGCGCTCGCGGCAGGCGGCGAGGTCGACGTTGTCGGTCCCGGTCGCGGCCACGGCCACCAGTTTCAGGTCGGGCAGCCGGGCGATCGCATCCGCGCGGATCGGTACCTTGTTGGTGATCGCGACCGCCGCGCCGCGCAGGCGTTCGACGACTTCCTGCGGGGCGGTGGCCGGATAGTCCTGCCAGGCGTGTTCGAAAGCGGGCGGACGGACGTCGGCGATCAGGCTGTCGCGGTCGAGGAAGACGATCTTGTGCATGGCGGTTAAATGAGCGATCAGAAGATCACCATTGTATCGGCGGATCGAGAAGCCGTCGCGGGCATCGCAGGCCGCTCCTGCAACGCGCAGCAGGTTTATCGGCCGCCAACCATAAAAAAAGACAGGCCGCAGCCTGTCTTCCGGAAGTGATGGGGCTTGAGCCGCTTGGCTTAGTGTGCTGCTGCCGTGTCGGCTTTCTGGTCTGCGTGAGCGGCGGCCTTGTCGGCAGCTGCGTCCGCCTTGGCCTTTGCGGCCTTCTTGTGTGCTTTTGCCTTGGTCTTGGTGGCGTCGGCCTTGGCGACGGCGACGTCCGAATTGGCCTCGGCTGCTTTCTTCTCTACCTTGGCGTCTGCCTTGGCGGCCGCTTTCTCTTCCTTGGCTTCGGCCTTGACGACATTCTTGTCGGCTTTTGCATCGGCCTTGGCGGCGTGGGTGGTTGCCGGTGCCGGCGCCGTAGCGGTCGACTGGGCGGCAAATGCCGAGGTGGCGAACAGACCGGCGATCAGGGTAGCGACGATTTTGCTCATGGCGATGTTTCCTTCAGTGTTGTCTTCGAATTTGGGACATTCCCGGGTGCTACTGATCCCTCAACGCGTCCACCCGCCGGCCAGTTGACGCCCTTTTACATGTTCTTACAAATAGCTATCATTTTTCTGCCCGGGGGGCGGCCACCTGGGCGCCGGCCAGCCGGGCAATCGCCGCCAGCGTGGTCTGGGCGGCGTTCAGGCCGAGCAGGTAGTCCTTGTCGCTGAAGGTCGACACCAGGTCGGTCGGCTGGTGCCAGTGCGGGTTCCAGCCGGCGCCGATCTGCTGGCCGCGCTCGTTCTCGCGCAGCGAGATCGACGGCACCAGGTCCATGAACGGGGTCGAGTCCGTATTCGTCATGTGCGGACCGACGGCGGCCGGGTAGTCGGTGGCGTACTTGTCGTTCGCGGCGCGGAAGACCCAGGCCAGCGTCTGCGAGCCTTCGGCCTGGCGCGAATTCGCCTGGAACTCGATGTTGACGTCGGCTTCGCGGCGCTGCTCCAGCGGCGGCGCCGTGACCGTCTTGCCGCTGGCGTCCGTGCGCGCGACCGGCATGCCGTGGTCGAACATCATCATGTCGTGCTGGATCATGCCCAGCCAGCGCGGTTCCGGATAGCGGCCCGAGCCCTTCGGCGATTCGATCCCCTGCAGGTCCTTGCGCTGGGCCACATAGGCCGAAGCGCCGTTCAGGCCGGTCTCCTCGTTGTTCCACAGCGCAAAGCGGATGCTGCGCCCGGTGGCGATGCCGGGCGCGTTGAGGATCCGCGCCAGTTCCATCACCAGGGCGGTGCCGGAGGCGTCGTCGTTGGCGGCTTCGCCGAAGCCCAGGCCATCCATGTGGGCCGCCACGATATACATCTCGTCGGGGCGGGACGTGCCGACCTTGGTGCAATAGACTTCTTCGCGCGGGCCGCCCTTCGGATCCGGCTGCTCGGCGTTGAGGGCGCGCAGGCGCTCGTCCGGCTGGGCCATCGGATCCTGGTTGACGCCGGTCGGCGCGCGGGTGCCGAACAGGGTGCTGCCGCCCTGGCCGGCCGGGCCGCCGCGGCCGCCTCCCGTCGCCGCCGGACGCGGGCTGCCGGCCGGCCGCGGCGCCGGCGGCAGGTAGTCATAACGGATGCGTTCGGTGGCGCAGCCGTAGGACTTCAGCTGGGCCTCGATCCAGTCGATCGCCTTGCGGTTGCGTTCCGTCCCCTGTTTGCGGTCGCCGAAGCGGGCCAGGCCGCGGATGGTCTCCTTGTAGCGTTCGAGGTCGAGCTGGCCGACCAGGTGCGCGACCGGATCGGGCGCGGCCGCGGCCGGCTCCGGTGCGCTGCCCTGGGCCGGCGCGGCGGGCAGGACCAGCGCGAGGGCGGCGAAAACGGCGGACGGCAGGAGCAGGGCGGTAGGTTTCACATGAGCTCTCGAATAAATACCGAAGGAAGCTCGACTATATGCGATGCGCACGATTGATGCCTGTTTGACATTGCAAATTATTCAAAGGATACTCACCCAGCATTTCCACCAACCAAGAAAATCAACGAGACCGTGAAGACCACCACCTCCATCGCCATCCTTTCCGCGGCCGCGCTGGCCGCGTCCGCGCATGCCGCCCCGGCCGCGAACTCCGCTGTGAAGCCCGCGGTGCCCGCCAGCCAGGCCGTGCAGATCGAAGCCTCCCACCTGTCGCATGACGTCAAGGTGCTGTCCTCGGACGAATTCGAAGGCCGCGGCCCGAACACGCCGGGCGAAGCCAGGACCGTCGCCTACCTCATCAACCAGTTCGAAGCGGCCGGCCTGAGGCCCGGCGGCGACCTGGTCGACGGCAAGCGCGGCTGGACCCAGGACGTTCCGCTGGGCCGCTTCGAGATCAAGGGCCCGGTCGAGGTCAGCGTCAAGGGCGGCGGGAAAGAAGAGAGCCTCACCCAGGGCGAGCAGATCGCCGTGCGCGCCTCGATGACCGGCGCCAAAGGCGTGGAATTCAGGGATGCGCCCCTGGTCTTCGTCGGCTACGGCGTGACCGCGCCGGAGCGCAAGTGGGACGACTTCAAGGGCCAGGACCTGAAGGGCAAGCTGGCGGTGGTGCTGATCAACGATCCGGACTTCGAGACGGGCAAGGGCGATTTCGGCGGCAAGGCCATGACTTATTACGGCCGCTGGACCTACAAGTTCGAAGAGATGGCGCGCCGCGGCGCCCTCGGCACCATCATCGTCCACGAAACCGCGCCCGCCTCCTACGGCTGGGCGACGGTGAAGAATTCGAACACCAACGTCATGTACGACGTGGTGCGCAAGCATCCGGGCGAATCGCACGCGCCGGTCGAGGCCTGGATGCAGCGCGACCTGGCCGTCGACCTGTTCAGGCGCGCCGGCCTGGACTTCGACAAGCTGAAGAAGTCGGCCGCCTCGCGCAGCTTCAGGCCGGTCGAGCTGACCGGCGTCTCGATGTCCGGCAAGTACGCCGTCGACGCCCAGGTGATCACTTCGAAGAACGTGGTCGCGCTGCGCGAAGGCAGCCAGCATCCGGACCAGTACGTGATCTACAGCGGTCACTGGGACCATCTCGGCATCGGCCTGCCGGACGCGAAGGGCGACAGGATCTACAACGGCGCGGTCGACAACGCGACCGGCATCGCGGCCCTGCTGGAACTGGCGCGGGTGTACGCCGCCGCGCCGGCGCCCCGGCGTAGCGTGGTCTTCCTGGCGGTGACGGCCGAAGAGAAGGGCCTGCTGGGCTCCGAATACTATGCCTCGAACCCGGTGTATCCGCTGGCGAAGACGGTTGGCGTGATCAATATGGACGCCCTCGACCCGCACGGCAAGGCGAAGGACTTCACGATCTCGGGCAGCGCGAAGCTGGAGTTGCTGGACCGCCTGAAGGCCAAGGCCAAGCTGGCCGGGCTGAGCTACTCGGCGGATCCGAAACCGGAAGCGGGCCACTTCTTCCGTTCCGACCACTTCCCCTTCGCCAAGCGCGGCGTGCCGGCGATCTCCTTCGGCTCGGGCGAGCACTGGGAGCAGGGCGGCCTTGCGGCCGGCAAGCAGGAAGCCGAGCGCTACGTCAAGGAAAACTACCACCAGCCGTCCGACGAATGGCGTCCGGAGTGGACCTTCGAAGGCATGGCGCGCGACCTCGGCATCCTGTATGCGGTGGGCCGCGAACTGGCGGATTCGAACGCCTGGCCGAACTGGTCCAGGGACTCGGAATTCCGCGCCGCGCGCGACCAGAGCGCATCCGAGCGGAAATAAGTGCTCGAACGAGCAGCGCCGGTTACGGTTAGCTGCCGTACAGTCGGACCCGCGGCATCGCAGTACATTGAGAAATATTGCTGCTGATGTACAGGTGATGCCATGCCCGACGCACTCAAGGACTACAAGGCCAAGCGGAATTTTTCGATCACGTCGGAACCCGCGGAAGGGGGCGAAGCCAGCGCTGGCGCGCTCACCTTCGTGATCCAGAAACACTGGGCCACCAGGCTGCACTACGATTTCCGTCTCGAACTCGACGGCACCATGAAGAGCTGGGCCGTGCCCAAGGGCCCGAGCTACGACAGCCACGACAAGCGCATGGCGGTGCACGTCGAGGACCACCCGATCTCCTATTCCGATTTCGAAGGCACGATTCCGCCCAGGCAGTACGGTGCGGGCGAGGTCATCGTCTGGGACAAAGGCACCTGGGAGCCGATCGGCGACCCGCGCAAGGGCTACGCCAAGGGTGAGATCAAGTTCGGGATGCACGGCCATAAAATGCATGGACGCTGGGTGCTGGTGCGCCTGCGCGGCCACGAGGACGACAAGCAGGAGCCCTGGCTGCTGATCAAGGAGAACGACGAGTACATGCGGCCGGCCTCGGAATTCTCGGTGGTCGACGAGATGCCGGACAGCGTCAGGGACTTGCCGATGCCGGGGGCGCCCGAGGACCGCGATGCGGCGCGCGCCAAGCTGGCAGCACTGAAGGCCGAGGCCAAGCCGTCGAAGAAGGCGGCTGCCAAATCCCCTGTTGCAAAATCCGCCGCCGCCAAGCCGTCGGCAAAGACCACGAGGCGCAGCGCCATGCCCGAGGGCGCGCTCAAGGCCGAGCTGCCGGAAACCCTCAACGCCGAACTGGCGACCCTGGTCGACGCCCCGCCCGAACGGCCCGAGGAATGGATCTTCGAGATCAAGTTCGACGGCTACCGCATGCTGACCCGCGTCGCCGACAAGGGCAAGGACATCCGCCTGATCACCCGCAACGGCAACGACTGGACCGACAAGCTGAAGCCGCTGCGCGACGAGATCAAGCGCATGAAGCTGCCGGACGGCTGGTACGACGGCGAGATCGTGGTCCACGACGAGAACGGCAAGCCGAACTTCAATTTGCTGCAGCTGGCCTTCGACGGCTCGAACCGCGCCCAGATCGTCTACTTCATCTTCGACATCCCTTACTTCAAGGGCTACGACCTGCGCGAGGTGAGACTCGACCAGCGCCGCCCGCTGCTGCAGGAAGTATTGGAGGAGAAGGCGTCCGACAGCGTGCGCTTTTCCAGCGAGTTCGGCACCGACCCGGCCCAGCTGGTGGTGGCGGCCTGCCAGATCGGCCTGGAAGGCGTGATCGGCAAGCGGCGCGACTCGCGCTACGTGAACCGGCGCTCGCCGGAATGGATCAAGCTGAAATGCGGGATGCGCCAGGAATTCGTGATCGGCGGCTATACCGACCCGCACGGCGCCCGCACCGGCATCGGCTCGCTGCTGCTCGGCTACTATGACGACAAGGGCGTGCTGCGCTACGCCGGCAATTGCGGCAGCGGCTTCAACGGCGCCTCGCTGCGCCATATGCGCGAGACGCTGGAAGCCATCGCCACCGAAGAAAATCCCTTCCCGCCGCGCGCCGTCCCCGGGCGCGGCAACCACTGGGTCAAGCCGACCCTGGTGGCCGAGGTCAGTTTTTCGGAGTGGACGGCGACCAATTCGATCCGCCACCCCGTGTTCCAGGGCCTGCGCAAGGACAAGCCGGCCAGGAGCGTGGTGCGCGAACAGGCCAAACATGTGCAGGAGACTGCGACCATGAAGAGCGAGGAAGAGGCAGCGAAACCGGCGGACAGCCGCCTGCCGGCCAGGTTCAAGGTCACCCACGGCGAGCGCGTGATGGACAAGGAGAGCGGCGTCACCAAGCTCGAGCTGGTCGAATACTATGCGCTGGTCGGCGAGCTGATGATGCCGCACCTGAAGGGGCGCCCGGTCTCGCTGGTGCGCGCGCCCGAGGGCGTGGGCGGCGAGCTGTTCTTCCAGAAGCACGTCGTCGATCCGCGCAAGATGCCCGGCGTCGGCCAGCTCGACCAGTCCCTCGATCCGGACCATCCGCGCATGACCCGCATCGACACCGTCGAGGGCATCCTGTCCTGCGCCCAGTGGAACGTGGTCGAGATCCACAGCCAGAACGCGGTCGAGAAGCGCTACGACACGCCGGACCGTTTCGTGTTCGACCTCGATCCCGGCGAGGGCATCTCGTTCGCGCAAGTGCGGGAAGCGGCCCAGCTGGTGCGCGCCTTCCTGCAGGAGCTGGGCTTGACCCCGTTCCTGAAGACCAGCGGCGGCAAGGGCCTGCACGTGGTGGTGCCGCTCAAGCCCAAGCTCGACTGGGACACCGTGAAGGACTTCTCGCATGCCATCGTGACCCACCTGGCCAAGACCATCCCGGACCGTTTCTCGGACAAGAGCGGCGCGAAAAACCGCGTCGGCCGCATCTTCATCGACTACCTGCGCAACGGCCGCGGCGCGACCACGGTGTCGGCCTGGTCGGCGCGCGTGCGGCCGGGGCTGGGGATTTCGGTGCCGGTGCGCTGGGAGGAGTTGATGGACCTGAACTCGGGGGCGCACTGGACGGTGCGGACCGTGGGGGAGCGGCTGGCGATCGGGAATTCGCCCTGGAAGGATTACGACGATAGTGCGGTAACTTTGACCAAGGCGATGAAGGCGCTGGGGTTCAAGGCGAAGTAGAGCTTGCCGGAAACGACTTCCCGAGAAAGCGGGAATCCTTGCCGGGCGTGCAGCCGGGCGGCGTAAGCGATTTATGCAAATTCAGCATGGATTCCCGCTTTCGCGGGAATGACGTCTACGAGGCGCGGGGACGGCGTTTACGAGCTTCGGGACGAAGTTTATTAGCTGCGGCGACGAAGTTTATTAGCTGCGGGCCGGCTCGCCGCCAGCTTCCTGGCGCTCTTCCGCCTCGGCCTCCTTGTG
>Ga0308169_10005790_pt1 | contig 11083 bp, 8 predicted proteins | sample PhyBR1_2_FD_202139 | JGI IMG/M metagenome (GOLD analysis project Ga0308169, IMG submission 202139) | Phyllosphere microbial communities from UC Gill Tract Community Farm, Albany, California, United States - DLSLSB.R1 | ecosystem: Host-associated > Plants > Phyllosphere > Unclassified | place... | reverse complement strand
ACGCAGGCTGCGCGCACAAGGAGGGCGGTTCCCGACGCATCACGAAGTGGTGTGGCGTGCCAGGCGAGGCAGACGCTCACAGCGTCAACCAGCCCCTGAGCTGCACACGGCAGCGAAGTCCCCGCCCCCCGGCAGGTGGGTTCCAGCAGCGAACGAGTGAGCTGAGGGAATCGCAGCCGTGACGGACGCGCCAGCGTTCGGCGGGGCGGAGACGCTTCTCGCGCCGCGGGAAGCCTGACGGGGAGCGTAGTGGACCGGAAGAGGGCCCGGAGCGAGGGTCAAGTGCGAAGCAGTTGAAAGTGCAGGTGGAGTGGCGGCGGCGGGACGAGACGTTCTGGGCGATTTTCCATCCTTGATCAAGCTCAACTCGGCCTGCCAGCAGCGTGGGAGCGTCATGGAGCAGTTCGTCGCACGTCATCGTCCTCGATGTTTCGCGCCTGGCCCACCTCCAAGCCGCCCACAAGACCACGGCACGGCAGTCCTGTTGCTGCGCGCGTGTCAACCACGCTGAGCCGATAGCTCGACCCAGGAGGTCGTCTATGCGGCGCACGAAAGGAGACAAATGGCCAGCGGTCGAGCCAAGGCGCGAGGGCCTTCCCGGCGCGCAGAAATGAAGTTCTGCCGATGCACTCTGCACCTGTCTTGTCGATCGGCCCGCGCGCGAATGTGGCTTTCGACGCCGAGCTTCACCCTTCAGGTCGCATGAGAACGATCGCGCGAACGACGCTTCCTGCAGCCTCTGCTCCGTGCACAGGCATTGCGGACATCACAGGCACCATCGGTCGGCACGCCCCGACGCGGGTGCCGAAGGGCCATTGACTATGCGCTGTTCGTTCTATGCGCCGGCGCGACGCCGGTGTCCCCCCTCGTGGCGGCGCCGAGACACCTGTTTGATGCTTCAGAGGTGAGAGCGAAAGACCTGAGCGAACTTGTCAGCGGTCTGGACTAGCCACTGAGCTAGTTCCGCTGCGTACTCGTCGTCACGCCAGTCTCCATCTCGGCGGAGAGCCACCTGGTTCGCTTTGACACCAGGACTGTCCTGCCAGTCAAGCTCAGCGCCGACGGCCCCCTCGATCTGGTCCCGATGACTGAGGAGTCGCTGGTACGTGGCCTCGTCGTCACGCAAGTAGAACGCACAGAAGACGGCTGCGGGTTCACGGGAGTAGAGCGAGAGGAGGATCGCAGTCCCTGGTATCCCGAGACTGACGCTCACCGCGTACTCCGTGGAAGCCGTTGGCCAGGACTTGATGGACGTCTCGCTTGCCTCACCGAGGTCGCGGACCCGCTCAAAGAAACGCTGCCGTTGCGCGAGCAGAGGTCTGGCCCCCGGGGCTTGGAGACGATCTCGGTCGATGTCCAGCCCAGTCAGGCGGGCAAGTTCCTCAGCGCTGATGAACTGCTGCATGTCGGCTCGGTCGTCAGGGCCGAAGGTCAGCCCCTCCGATCGAAGGAAGTCGCGCGGGTCCTCGGTGCGTTCGGCGTCGAGCCATCGGAAACCGGGCGAGATCGTTCCACCCGCTTGCAGGACCCGCCACGCAGCCTGCATGTGATGGCTGGCGATGACAGCCGCGACGGGCTGGGCATACGACCCCGCGACGAGGGCGACGTCACCGTAGGAAGTCCACCGACCGGCAGGGATCTCCGCGACGATAGAAGCGACGAGGCGACGAAAGGACGTCGGTTCCTCCTCGTCAGCGTCGGCCAACGTCTCGTCAGGCCCTGGCCACAAGTCGATGATCTTCTCCGCGAGGTCGGAACTGCGCCGTGTGATCTCCGTCGCGCCCCATGTCTCGTGGCTCGAGATCGCGCGGTTCATGCGAAGGCCGCTCTCGGCGAGCATGGTCCGTTTCGTCGTGAAGGGATGGTTGCTTAGCTCGCTGTTGTAACCAGTGAGCGTCAGGTTGCCGATCGTGTGGACGAGGCGGTCATGTTCGTGCGCGACGTCAGCCTCCTCCGGCAGACTCCGAGCAAAGGTGTCACGGACGGCATCGGTGAGCGTCTGAGGCAGGACGTGCTCGATCGTCAGGTTCTTCGCGTCGATGATCTCCTTCGACCCGAACGACTCTTCAAGCCACAAGAGGATTAGCTTCTTCTGGGCTGCACGTCCCTGCCAGTAGAAGGGCACGCTCTCGACGGCATCTCGGACCTGCCTGTCGGTCCCGAAGAATTTCCGGCCCTGTGACAGGTAGTCACGCAAGGCGACGTCGATCTCCGCGGCGTCCCCGATGGCACTCACGCCCTGGAGCAGCGTGCGGTTCAGACCGGAGGTCGCGCGCCCGATGACGATTCGCCGAACGAAGTACGACTCCAGGTAGGTCAGAGCGTCGAGGACCTGTTGGGTAGACGCCGTGCCGGCCGCTCGTCGATCGAGGATGCGCATGACGACGGGGTAGGCAGTAGTCGAACCCCAGGCACGGATGCGGGTGAGTCGGCGCCTGACGTCCGGGTCCGGTTCGTGTGACGGCTCGAGAATTGTCGCCAGCACGTCGCCGAGCTTGGCTATGCGGACGATCTCTTCCTCGATCTCCGACGGCTCCGAGAATCTCTCGAGCCGCTTCTGCTGACCCACGTAGGTGTCCGACTGTTTCGCACGCTCGTCCGTCTGGACAAGATCGAGCCAGAAGAGCAACTCGAGGTTCTCGGCGGTGAGCTTCTTCTCGAGCGGGAGCCAGACCGACTCGTAGACATCGGTCCCACCTTCTCCGAGGCGCATGAAGAGGTAGTTCTTGAGCAGATCTGACTGGGTCAGCTGCAGGCCGGTGTTGTTCAGCGACTCGAAGATGCGGTGAGCATTGTCGCGAGGCTCGGCCGTCACCACGACCAGCGCGAGGCCGTTAACGATGACGTTCTCGATCTCTTCGAGATCGTGGGGCTCGTCGGGATTATCGGCGGCAGCGAGCTTCGCCCGGAAGTGGTTGTAGGCCTCGCCGACGTTGTCACTTCCTCCTGCATCCGGGGCCGATCTCACGACGGCCAGGTAAGACTCTCGGTCAGCCTGTGTCGGCAGTACTTTCGCGGGCTTGCCCTTGTCGTAGACATTGACGAGGTACTGGGCGTCAATGCCCTCTGCTCTCTCACTGTCTCCGGTCTCGGCCAGATGATCGCGGAGGGCCGCCAAGAGAAGGGTGAGGGTCGTCAATCGTTGTTGGCCATCCACGACGAGCAGCTTGCCGACTCCGACGACCGAGAAGTCGGGACTCTGAGCCAGGACCAACGACCCCATGAAGTGGGTGGCAGACGACTCGAGGCGACGCGTGGCGGCGAGCTCGACGATGTCGTTCCACAGCTGATCCAGCTGCGGGACCCCCCACGAATAGACCCGCTGGTAGAGCGGGACTTGGTACTGCTTCTTGCCTTCGAGCACCCCAGCGAGATTCGTTTCCGCTGCCTTGACCATGTGTCCCCGTGTCTCGTCGATTGTCGTGTTCGGCGGCTTGTCGCCAGGCAGCTAGGAAGCTGGCGCCGCCACAGAGAGACCGTCCGCACTCGGAGCGAGTTCAAGGACCGTCTGGTCGGACGCCGTGAGGACCGGGATGCCATCGGGCAAGGCATGAAGAGCGCGAGCAAGACGACTGAAGGTCGTCCTGGCTTCGAGAGTTCCCTTGACGGCGAAAGCGACGGGCACCTTGCTCGAGTCGATCCTGAGGACGCTGAGATCGTCGAGGAGGCCGACGAGTTGAGCCTGACGCTCGGCGATGTGTCCGAGCTCGTCACGCAGCAGGTTCTCAACGTGCGGAAGCGAACGGTCAGGATTGGAGTACTCAGCAGCGACTTTCTCCAGGACTGTGACTCGTGCCCTGAGGGCGAGCCCCTCGTACGTCTGTGCGACTATGCGTTCAAATTCCCGCATGGGGTTGTCGCGCTTGCCGACCAGGGCAGCGAGGAGCTCCGGGCCGTAGACCCGCTCTTCACCCGCGTACCGGTGAGTCACGTCGCGCCACCGGTCGAGTCGATCGATGTAGCTGTTGGTCAGCGTGTCCAGTTCGCCGAAGGCGTGCGCCGCCGACGAGATGGCCGGTATGTGCGCCTGATCAAGCAGATAGCCCGCGACTTTGCCCGCCTGTCCGGCGGCAGTCGAAAGCACTGATCGGTCATGATCGTTCGCCCGGGTCTCGATCCTCACCAACGCGTGCTTAAGTCCGTCGAGCTTCTTGTTCATCTGGTGCTGAGCCAGCATCTCCCCGGCGACTGCCAACCCGATCGTGGCAATGAGAGGTCCCGCAGCGATTGCTGCCCCGGTACCCGCGACCGCGGGGATCAGCCGCACCTGGCCGCTAATTTTCGTCGAGCCCGCCGCACGTGCGATTCCGCGGAAACCGCCACCGACTGCTGGGACGAGATCTCGCGCAACCGAACCCGTCGGCATGATGACCCTGTAGAGGCCTTCCGTTGCCCCTTGTGTACGCCCCAGTTGGCCCGCGGACCGGCTGATCGCCTTGGCAAAAGCACCCGTGCTCTGGGCAACCAGGCCCGGCGATGTTCCCACAGGCAAGTCGGTCGTACGGCTAATGAGTAGCGCCTCGCGATTAAGCAACATTCGGAGCATCTGTTCGGTGCTCGGCTCCGAGTTCATCTCCCTGAGCGGAACAACGACAGCTTCTTCTGGTATCACAACGCCTCCGGATTATTGTGTGCGCCTCATCTTGTCAGTTGGCGCCGACAGCGATGGAGTGCATGCGACGCGCCACGGGGGCATTTCGCTCGGCGCGGGCGGAAAGCAACCGGAGGCCAGGACACCAAGGACATGAATGACTTCTAAGAATGCTCCCGGTGGCACCAGGCTTCAGATCGAGATGGCGCCCACTCGGACGGAACCAGTCCATTGGAGGCCGAGCAACAAGGCAGATGCCTCTTGATACTCGAGGGTCAAGACGTCGCCATGGGGAGGCTGCCACCCTTCGGTACCAGGGTGAACGAGAACGAGGGGCACGTCGCGACGAAGCCAGGAAGCCGAGTCCCAGTCGGTGAGTGTCCAGTCTCCCGTAGGTCGACCTATCTCCGCCATCGTGCAGCCGTCGAGCGAGAACGTGCCAGCGGTCGGCGCTCTCTGCATCGCCTCCACCTGGAACTTGTTTGCCGCTACGACACCGACTGTTCTCATCGCGGTCCGCCGGTCGACGCCTTCACCGAAGTGTAGGCCGATGAGCGCTTTGACAATCTGGTCGGACGTGCGGGTGAAAACCTCACCACGAGGTCCAGGACCAGTGGCATGAAGGGATGACTTCTGCATGCCCCCGCCATGCGCGGCGAGCCGTCTAACACCCCTGGAGGCCCGGGTAAGGCTGACGAAGCACGAGTTGCGACCTGCCGCGCATGGTGCTGGCGAGCCGGCGCCCGTCGGCAGAACTCGACCAGGAACGAAGCCATGTCCGCCACCCTTGAAGCCCCCAGGCCAACTACCCTCCTCACCGCCGTCGACCTCGCCCGTGAATTCCACGTCACCCTCTCGACGGTCAGGTCTTGGCGCCTCAAAGGACTCGAGGGCAAGCCTGGCTACGGTCCCGTCGGCTTCACGGTAGGGCGCCGCGTCCTCTACCGGCGCTCCGATGTCGACGCCTGCATCGCCACCAACTCAGGAACGCGCTGATGGGCAGGAAGGCTCTCGGAGTCGGCCACTACGGTCACATCCGAACGGAGGAGCTGGCCAAGAACAAGTGGACAGCGACCGCGACGATACGAGACTCACTGACCGTGACGACACGCGTCTCCGCACAGGGCACCTCGCCATCCGACGCCAAGAGGGCGCTGAAGGACAAGTTCGAGGAACGCAAAGCGGCCAATGAGGCGCGTGCGAAGCAGTCCATCGAGCAAGCTGAGGAAGAGACCCGGGCGGCCGATGACGCCATGCGCGCGCGCGACAGGCGCTCCTTCTCTTATGTGGCCCACCGCTGGCTGAAGGCGTCGCAGGGTGAGGGCTTGGCCGTCTCAAGCCGGGTCCGTTACGGAGACCTGCTGCGGCTTCACCTGGAACCAGCCTTCGGCGACGAAGACATCCGTGACATCGGCATAGTGCAGCTCGACGACTTCCTCCAGGAGTTCGTCGAACGTGGGCAGATCTCACAAGCCCGCTCTCTCCGCAGCCTGCTCATGAACGTCTTCGGCTACGCGCACAAGAAGCAGTTCGTTCCGTTCAACCCAGCCCGCGCCACAGACTCCATGAAGCCCAAGACGAGTACCCCGACTGCTCTCCGTGCCGCGGAGCTTGAGAGCATTCGAGACGCAGTTGCTCGCTACATGCGACCCGAACTCGGCCGCGGCGGCCCGACCCCCAGTGTGCCCGTCGACCTCATCATCGACACCATGCTGGGCGGTGGAGGACTACGAATCGGCGAGGCCCTCGCTCTGCGCTGGACCGACCTCGACCTTGAGGGCGACGAGCCCACACTTCGAGTGCTCGGAACGACCGTCGAGGTGAGGAACGACCAGAACAACGGAACCGGCCTGCATCGACAGCCACGTACGAAGACGAAGTCCAGCATGCGCGCCGTCCGCGTGCCGGAGTGGCTGCGTACCCGGCTCGCAGAAGCGCCTCGAAACACGAACAGTGACCTCGTCTTCTGCACCAAGTCGGGCAAGCCTCTTTCGCGAAGCAACATCTATCGAGCGCTGAGGAAGGCTCTCGACGATGCCGGCGTCGAGCACTTCGTCCTCCACGACCTCCGCAAGACAGTCGCGACGGCGGTGGACAAGCATGAGGGGCTTGCGGCTGCCAGCAGCATCCTGGGCCACTCCAACACGGTCATCACCCAGGCCTCATACGTCGAGCGAGCCGACCTCAAGGCCGACGTCCGAGCCACCCTCGATGCCTTCGCTCCCCGCCAGTAGTCATCAACGCCCTCCGAGACAGGGCTGGGCCACTCGTCCAGGTTGTCTCTACTCGACCACTCGATGACACCCTAGACTCGGCAAAACCGAGTGAATCTCGCAAGTTTGCGCGCCAGTCGAGCCCTTTGCGAGTTAAGAACATGAGCCTCCTCTATCGAGCAGTGTGGTCCGACAGCGCAACACCGGACTCCGCAGCAACTGTTGACCGGCTCAGAAGTCTTGTGACTGGGTGGGCGACGGAGGAAACAGAGTCGGGTCCCCTCACGGAGGGAACTAGCACGTTCGAGGTCTCACAAGGCAGGCAAAGGTCCGTAGCGCTCAGGACGCTTGGTCCTATGGCCTTCGAGGTCACGGCCACGGATTCCATCGCCGGAGATCCCACCGAGTGGGTGACCACAGTCCGGGTCATCGCCGAGGACGACACAGCGCATCTCCTCGTCGACCTCAGCATGTCATCGGACGACCTTGCCCGCCGAGTAGCCGTCGGCAGGCCCAAGGTTGTGCATGAGCTGCTGGGTGCAACTGCGAAACCACGCCTAGCGGGAAGACACGTGCTTCAGGGACCCCTCGCGCTTCCAGCTCCGGGGGTGGCGGTTCTGACAGAGCTCCTCGAGAATCCGAGCCGTAGCCTTCCCATCATTGTCTGCACTGAGCCACTCGCCAGCGGCGACGATGAGTGGCTGCGGGATGCAGCCTCCATCGCTGCCCGCGCGGAGGGAGTGGCCATCGTTGTCACGCTGGATGCTCCTGCAGCCATGTCCCTGCGAAATGCTCTCGGCATGCTCGCGATCTGGGACGTGGGCATTCGTGTGTACGCACCCGGCGTTGTAGTCCGAGAATCCGAGGGCTGGAAGCATCGTTACTACACGCGAGCCCGCCTGGAGGCATTCAGACAGTCGACGGTGAACCGCATTGTCTACGCCGTTGCTCAACTGTCTACACGGCGACGCACCCCAGAAGCGTTCGGCGTCTTTAGCGGCCAAGAACAACGCCTCGCGGACGAACTGATCCCGCGGCAGGAACTCATTGTCATGCGTGAAGGTTTGGAAACAGACCTGCAATTGGCCAGGGACGAGCAGAGTTCCCTTGAGCGTGAACTGTCGAACACCACCGGCCATCTAGCCCGCCTCAAAAAGGCCTTGATCGATCACGGACAAACGGCGCTTCTGTGGGGCACAGAGCACGAAGAGGCGGCAGCCGTGCCTGATGCTGTCCAGTACACGTCCGAGGCCGCCATGGCGGCGCAGGCCTACCTCACCCAATGGATCTCACTCCCAGACTCGGCCATTCGTGATCTCGACGACATTGACACAGCTCCAGAGGCCTATAACTGGGGCAACAAGACATGGCGCGGCCTACGCGCCCTCGCTGCCTACGCTGAAGACCGCGCAGGCGGATGGAGCAATGGCGGATTTTGGGAGTGGTGCGCCTCCGGGCCTCTCCTCGGTTGGCCCGCCACCCCGAAGAAGCTGTCCATGACCGAGGGCGAGACAGTTCAGAACAGCGTCAAGCTCAGTCGTACTCGCATCTTCGAAGTCTCCAACGAAGTCGAACCCTCCGGTCGCATCACGACGCTGGCCCATCTCAAGATCGCCGAAGGCGGCGGCCCCCTGGCAACACGCGTGTATTTCCACGACGACACGGGTGGAACGACACGGAAGATTCACGTCGGCCTGATCGGACCGCACTACCTGGTGCCCAACAAATCGCCGAACTGAGACAAGGCCCCTTCTGTCAGGCCCCGACATCGCCAATCTGAAGTCCGTAGCTCCAGGGAGCCTTGTCGGGGCATCCGACACGCCAGACGAGCTCCCCCCAGGCCGCGAAAATTCCTCGGCCGACGATCACGAGAGGCCGGCCGCGGCCCCCCGTCTGACAGATCCTGACGCCACCATGTCCGACGATGGCTTTTAAGGCGAGTCAAGGACGAGTGACCCCTAGAAACGAAGAAAGCCTGGCCGATTGGCCAGGCTTTCTCAGGTGTTCTGTGCGCCTGGAGGGACTCGAACCCCCAACCTTCTGATCCGTAGTCAGATGCTCTATCCGTTGAGCTACAGGCGCATTTCTCCGGCCGATTGGCCAGAGGAAACACTACACGAGGCAGGGCCTCCCCGCCAATCGGCCCGGAGGGCGCGGGTCAGGCCCCGCCGGAGGCGCGGGTCACGGAGCGCGCGGACCCTCGGCGTCGTCGTTCCGCTCGCCGAGCAGCTCGTCGATGTCGTCGGCGTCGGCGGTGCCGGTCCGCTCGCGCATGTCGCCGGTCGCGTCGCGACCGTTCACGTCGTCGGACCCGCCACCGGAGCCGGCGTCCGACCCGGGCGCAGGCGGGGCATCGGCCGTGCCGCTGTTCTCCGACACCTCGACGGTGGGGGTGTCATCGCGCTCGCCGAAGGTGCTGTCCTCGTCGGTGACACCGCCCTGGTGCGGCTCGTTGCTGTTCGTCGTGCTCATGGATCCTCCTCGATCGGGTAGGTGACAGTCTCCACCTGCCCGACCCGCGCCTCCCAGGCTCACCGCAGACAGGGCCGACGAACCTGGGAGTCCCTCGGCTTTCGGGTCATTCCGTGCCCCGTGGGAGGTTCCGCCCAGCGACCGTGTTGTTTCATTGGTCGGTGTCCGCTTACCCGACCGTCTCCGCACCCCCGGCTGTCCGCCGCCCGGGTGCCACTCGGTGGGCGGTCACCTCGGGCGTCGCGGCCGTCGCCCTCGTCGGCGTGTACATCGCGGCAGTGCTGACGCCCGCCGGCCAGCGGGTCGAAGACAGCATCCTCGCGTCGGTCGACGGCAACACGCTGCTGCAGTCCGGGGTCGCGCTCGATGCGATCTCGCCCACGGCCGTGCTCGCGATCCTCGTGCTCACCGTGGGCGTCTCGCTGCTGCGCCGCCGCCCGGGTGCCGCGATCCAGTCGGCAGCGCTGATCATCGGGGCGACCGTCACGTCTCAGCTGCTCAAGCAGTTCGTGCCCCGCCCCGACCTCACCGGCGAGCTCTACAGCAACAGCTTCCCGAGCGGGCACGCGACCATCGCCGTCGCCGGTCTGCTCGCGGTGATGACGGCGTTCGGCCGTCACCTGCGACCCCTGCTCTTCGTGGTCGGCACGGCGTTCGCGGCGATCGTCGCCGAGCAGACGGTCGCCTACGGCTGGCACCGCTGCAGCGACGTGGTCGGCTCGTGCGCCGTGGCGCTGCTCTGGCTCGGGATCGTCCGGTTCGCCGCGACCCGCTGGTCTCGCGCTGCGACGACCGTCGACCAGGTCGGCGCGAAGTCGCACGCGGTGACCTCGAGCATCATCGGTCTGGCGGTCGTGGTGTGCCTCGCGACCTCGGGGGCGGTCTGGGGCATCGGCATCGGCAGCGACATGAGCCTCTCGGGGTCGACCGGGTACGGGGTGCTCGACGGGGCCCGCCTGGCCGCGGCGGGCGTGGTGCTCGTCACGGCCTGGATCGCCTGGAAGCTCGACCGCCGAGCCTGACCGCCCAGGAGGCGCGGGTCGCCTCCCCGAGGACCGCGCTGGCGTTGCGGTGCGGTGCGGTGCGGCGGGTCGGTGTCCTCCGCGGCGGGTCAGCGCTGACCCGCCGCGAGCGACACGAACCCGCCGAAGCCATTACGCACCAGAACGTAACAGCTAGCGCGGGTTGCGGGAACCCGCCGCGGGTCGCCGTCGGGCTCAGCTCCCGCCGGTCCCGAACAGCAGCCCGAGCGCATACGTCACCGCGGCCGCGCCGAAGCCGATCGCGAGCTGCCGCAGGGCACGGCGCAGCGGACTCGCACCCGACAGCAACCCGACGACGGCGCCCGTGCCGAGCAGCGCGATGCCGACGAGCACCGCGGCGACGACGACGGCGGTGAGTCCCTCGAGGCCGAACAGGTAGGGCAGCACGGCGATGATCGCGCCCGATGCGAAGAAGCAGAAGCTCGAGCCGGCGGCTCCGAACGCGGTGCCCAGAGCGTCCCGGTCGTCGTCGGGAGCGGAGACCGGAGCAGCCGCATCACCGCGTACGTCGCCGGCCTCGACATCGCCGCCGACCCGCAGGTCGCGCACCGCACCTCCTCGTGAGCCGGAGTCGTCCGGACCACCGAAGGGCGCCTCCCCCTGGTCCGTCCCGCCGAGCACGGCGCGGGCCCGCGCATCGGCGTCGACCGCCGACATCCCGCGCGCGCGGAACACCAGCGCCAACTCGTTCGCGTCGACGTCGAGGTCGGCGAGCACTCCGCGGGTCGCGGGGTCGGGGGTCGACGCATCGAGCAGTTCGCGTT
>Ga0308169_10005789_pt1 | contig 11083 bp, 9 predicted proteins | sample PhyBR1_2_FD_202139 | JGI IMG/M metagenome (GOLD analysis project Ga0308169, IMG submission 202139) | Phyllosphere microbial communities from UC Gill Tract Community Farm, Albany, California, United States - DLSLSB.R1 | ecosystem: Host-associated > Plants > Phyllosphere > Unclassified | place... | reverse complement strand
ACGCTCCACCACACGCATGCCCTTGCCGCCGCCGCCGGCGCTGGCCTTCAGCAGCACCGGATAGCCAATGCGATTCGCCTCGCTCTGCAGCAGCTCGGGATCCTGGGCGTCACCGTGGTAGCCCGGCACCAGCGGCACGTTCGCGCCTTCCATCAGCTGCTTCGCCGCCGACTTCGATCCCATCGCGCGCATCGAGGAACCCGGCGGGCCGATGAAGACCAGGCCGGCCGCCTCGACGGCTTCGGCGAATTCCGCGTTCTCCGAGAGAAAACCGTAGCCCGGGTGGATGGCTTGGGCGCCGGTGGCTTTGGCGACTTCGAGGATCTTGTCGCCGCGCAGATAGCTGTCCTTGGCCGCGGCCGGGCCGATCAAGACCGCCTCATCGCAGACCGCGACATGCTTCGCGCCGGCGTCGGCTTCGGAGTAGACGGCAACGGTACGGATGCCCATGCGGCGCGCGGTGGCGGCGACACGGCAGGCGATTTCGCCACGGTTGGCGATGAGGATCTTGGTGAACATGTGGTGTCTCGTCTATTTATGTTTTAGTAGAGCCGTCATTCCCGCGAAAGCGGGGATGACGATGTTGGTCAGCAACCGCAACTTTCCTTCTGCACCGACTCCAGCATCGCCGAGCGGGTCTTCAAGCCCAGCTTCTCCAGCAGCGCACGGTCATCGTTCGCTTCCGGGTTATCCGTGGTCAGCAGCTTGTCGCCGTAGAAGATGGAGTTGGCGCCGGCCATGAAGCACATTGCCTGCACCGCCTCGCCCAGCTCGCGCCGGCCTGCCGACAGGCGCACGCGCGCCTTCGGCATCGTGATGCGGGCGACGGCGATGGTGCGCACGAACTCGATCGGGTCCAGCGGCGGCAGGCCGTGCAGCGGCGTGCCTTCGACCTGCACCAGGTGGTTGATCGGCACCGATTCCGGATACGGGTTCATGTTGGCCAGCTGGGCGATCAGGCCGGCGCGCTGCGAACGCGTCTCGCCCATGCCGACGATGCCGCCGCAGCAGATCTTCAAACCGGCGTTACGCACGCGGCCCAGGGTATCCAGGCGGTCGTTGTATTCGCGGGTCGAGATCACGTCGCCGTAGAAATCCGGCGAAGTGTCGATGTTGTGGTTGTAGTAGTCCAGGCCGGCCTGCTTCAGCTGTTCGGCTTGTCCCTCTTCGAGCATGCCGAGGGTGGCGCAGGTTTCCATGCCGAGCGCCTTCACGCCGCGCACCATGGCTTCGACCTTCTCCATGTCGCGCTCCTTCGGGCTGCGCCAGGCGGCGCCCATGCAGAAGCGGGTTGCGCCCTTGGCCTTGGCTTCGCTTGCTGCGGCCAGCACGGTGTCCAGATCGAGGATCTTCTTGGCTTCGACGCCGGTGTCGTAGCGCGCCGCCTGCGGGCAGTAGCCGCAGTCTTCCTCGCAGCCGCCGGTCTTGATGGAGAGGAGGGTCGCCAGTTCGACGTCGCCGTCGGGGAAGTTGGCGCGGTGGGCTTGGCTGGCGCGGAACATCAGCTCCGGCAGCGGCAGTTCGAACAGGGCCAGCACCTCGGCCAGCGGCCAGGTGGCGTCCTTCGGCAGCGAGGCCGGGGTGACGGGCGGGTGGAGGGTAACGACTTGGGTCATTTTGAATCCTTGTTTTGGTGTTTCAGGAGCGCATAATCAGGAGCGCATGAACGGCCATCCCGGCACGCCCGCGAGCTCGATATAGGCCGCCGCATCGGCGGCCGAGGCTTGTTCCAGGCGCGGCACGCGTCCCAGCAGGGGCGCGGGCATGCGCTGCTCGAGGGCGGCCACGTTCTCGTCGACGAAGCGCATGTCCGGGTCCACGTGGTTGGCGACCCAGCCGGCCAGCACCAGGCCGCGCGAGATGATCGCTTCGGCGGTGAGCAGGGCGTGGTTGATGCAGCCCAGGCGCATGCCGACCACCAGGATCACCGGCAGGCCGAGCTGCACCGCCAGGTCGGCGCTGTCGAAATCGTCGGAGAAGGGCACGCAGAAGCCGCCCACGCCCTCGACCACGGTGGCGTCGGACGCCCCCAGGATCTCGGCATAGGCGGTCATGATCGGCACCGGCTCGATGACTACGCCTTCCAGCTCGGCCGCGATGTGCGGCGCGCAGGGCTCGCGCAGCATGAAGGGCGTGGTGATGTGCTGCGGCAGGTTCACGTTGCCGGCGGCGCGCAGCATGGCGGCGTCTTCGTTATGAAGCTCGCCGTCGCGCTCTTCGGCGCCGGCCGCGATCGGCTTCATGCCGCAGGCGCGCTGGCCGTGCTGCACCAGCTTGTGCAGGATCGCGGCACTGATCAGCGTCTTGCCGATCTCGGTATCGGTGCCGGTGACGAAGCAGGCGAAGCGCGTCGGCACGCCTTCCGCGGCCAGCGGGGCCGGCACGGTGGCGACGATGGGCGCCGCGGCGGTCGCCGGCTCGGCAAAGCCGACTTCCGGCTGGGCGGGCGTGTCGCCCGTTTGTTCAGGATCGTTGAGAGTCATGCTGCGGTCCTTTCCAGCTGCTGGGTTTCCAGGTGATTCAGGGCGGTGGCGAGCCGGGCCACCTCGTCTTGCGTATGCGCGGCGGACAGGGTCACGCGCAGGCGGGCGGTGCCCGGCGCCACGGTGGGCGGACGGATCGCCGGCACCCACAGGCCCTGCTCGTGCAGGCGGCTGGCCGCCCGCAGCGCCTCGTCGTTGGCGCCGATGACGATGGGCTGGATGGCGGTGCGCGACGGCAGCCGCTGCCAGCGCTTCAGCTTCAGCTCGTCGTCGAGCAGGGCGATCAGCCGGTTCAGGTGCGTGCGGCGTTCCATGCCTTCCGCGCTTTCGACGATGTCCAGGCTGGCCAGCAGCGCATGCGCCAGCGCCGGCGGACTCGCCGTCGTGTAGATATAGGGGCGGGCGCGCTGGATCATCAGTTCGATGACGGAAGCATGCGCGGCGATGAAAGCGCCGCCGACGCCGGCCGCCTTGCCCAGGGTGCCGACATACACCAGGTTGGGCGAGCGCAGCGCGAAATGTTCGAGCGCACCGCGGCCGTTCGCGCCCAGCACGCCGAAGCCGTGGGCATCGTCCACCACCAGCCAGGCGCCGTGGCGTTCGCACAGGGCCAGCAGGGCCGGCAGCGGCGCCAGGTCGCCATCCATGCTGAACACGCTGTCGGTGACGACGATCTTCGTGCCGGCCCTGCTTTCCAAAAGCTTCGCTTCCAGCGCGGCCACGTCGCCATGCGGATAGACCGTGACGCCGGCCTTGGCCAGGCGCGCGCCGTCGATCAGCGAGGCGTGGTTCAGCGCCTCCGAAAAGATCATCGCATCCGGGCTGCCGCCCAGCGCGGTCAGCGCCGCCAGGTTGGCCATGTAGCCGGTGCAGAAGTACAGCGCGCGCGCATCGACCAGGTGCTGCGCCTGCATCGCGGCCAGGCGCTCTTCGAGCTGCGCGTGGGCGCGGCTGTGGCCGGACACCAGGTGGGCGGCGCCACTGCCGGCGCCGTACAGCTCCGCGCCTTCGCGCAGGGCGGCGATCACGCGCGGGTGCGCGGCCAGGCCCAGGTAATCGTTGCTGCAGAAGGCCAGCATGGACCGGCCGTCGACCACCTGGCGCGGCGCACAAGGGGAGTCGGCGGTGCGGCGGCGGCGCGTCAGGCTTTGCGCGGCCAGGGTGTCCAGCTGGCGCTCGACACCGGCGATCAGGTTCAGATCCGCAGTCATTCGGCGATCACCTTCTCGAAGACCTTGCGCGTGCGCGCCGCCAGTCCGACGATCTCTTCCTCGTCCAATACATAGGGCGGCATCAGGTAGACCGTGCGGCCGATCGGGCGCAGCAGCAGTTCGTTCTCGACCGCGCTGGAGAAGAAGCGGCGTGCGAAGGTCGAGGCACGTTTCGCATCCGGCTCGACGGCGTCGAACGCCAGGATCATGCCGCGCTGGCGGAAGCTGGTGACGCGCTCGTGTTCCAGCAGCGGGGCCAGCTCCAGCATCAGGCGGGTCGCGGTCTCGCGGTTCCTGTTCAATACATCGTCTTCCTGGAAGATCTGCAGGGTCGCCAATGCGGCGCGGCAGGCCAGGGCGTTGCCGGTATAGGAGTGCGAGTGCAGGAAGCCGCGCGTGATGTCTTCGCTGTAGAAGGCCTCGTAGACCTTGTCGGTGCTGAGCACCAGCGACAACGGCAGGTAGCCGCCGCTGATCCCTTTCGACAGGCAGAGGAAGTCCGGCCAGATGGCGGCCTGTTCGCAGGCGAAGAAGGTGCCGGTGCGGCCGCAGCCGACCGCGATCTCGTCGGCGATCAGGTGCACGTGGTACTTGTCGCACAGCTCGCGCAGGCGCTGCAGGTAGAGCGGATCGTGCATCGCCATGCCGGTCGCGCACTGCACCAGCGGCTCGACGATGATGGCGGCAATCCTGCCGCCCTCTTCGGCGAACAGGGTTTCCACATCCTCGATCGCGCGGCGCGCCACGTCCTGGGCCGATTCGCCGTCGACGGCCTTGCGGGCATCCGGCGAGGCCACGGTGCGGGAAGCGCGCAGCAGCGGGCCGTAGGCATCCTTGAACAGGGCGACGTCGGTGACTGCCAGGGCGCCGATGGTCTCGCCGTGGTAGGAACCCTGCAGGCAGACGAATTCCTGCTTGTTCGGATAGCCGGCGTTGCGCCAGTAATGGAAGCTCATCTTGAGCGCGATCTCGACCGCGGAGGCGCCATCGGACGCATAGAAGGCGTGGCCCAGCGCATGACTGGTTAGCGCCGCTAAGTGCTCCGACAGCTCGACCACCGGCTCGTGGGTGAAGCCGGCCAGCATCGCGTGTTCGAGCTTGTCCAGCTGGTCCTTCAGGGCGGCGTTGATGCGCGGGTTGGCGTGACCGAACAGGTTGACCCACCACGAGCTGATGCCGTCCAGGTAGCGCCGGCCTTCATGGTCGTAGAGCCACGGCCCCTTGGCGTGGCTGACGGCGATCAGCGGCACCTCTTCGTGGTGCTGCATCTGCGTGCATGGGTGCCAGACGCTGCGCAGGCTGCGCGCGATCCAGTCGGACGAGGTGTGACGGTTCAAGATGACTTCCTAACTTGCTGACTTGCCGGCTAACTCAGCCAGGCGGGTTTGCGCTTCTCGAGGAAGGACGCGACCCCTTCGCGTCCCTCGGCGGAAGCACGGATATTCGCGATGCGGCCGGCGGTATCGGCCAGCAGCACATCGTCGATCGGCAGCCCGGCGATGTCGCGCACCAGCTTCTTCGCTTCGCGCACGGCATTCGGGCTGTTGTTCACCAGCGCCTTGACGATGGTGTTGACGGTGGCATCGAGTTCCTCGGCCGGGACCACCTCGTGGGCCAGGCCGAGGCGCTTTGCGCAGCTAGCGTCGAAGCGCTCGGCGGTGAGGAAGTAGCGGCGCGACGCCTGGTCGCCCATCGCCTTGATGACGTAGGGAGAGATCGTGGCCGGGATCAGGCCCAGCTTCACTTCCGACAGGCAGAAGTTCACGCCGTCGGCCGCCACGACGATGTCGCAGGCCGCCACCAGCCCCATGCCGCCGGCGTAGCAGTCGCCCTGCACTTTCGCCACCACCGGCTTCGGGCTGAAGTAGATGGTGCGCAGCATGTCGGCCAGGCGCAGGGCGTCGGCTTCGTTCTCCTCGTGCGAGTAGCCGGCCATCTTCTTCATCCAGTTCAGGTCGGCGCCGGCGCAGAAGGAGGGACCGTTCGCGGCCAGCACGATGGCGCGCACGCCGGCGTCCTGGCTGATCTCGTCGAAGGCCATGGTCAGGTCGGCGATCGCGACTTCGTTGAAGGCGTTGCGCACGTCCGGACGGTTCAGGGTGACGGTGGCGACCTTGTTCGCAACGTCGATGGTCAGGGTGTCGTAATTGTCCATTGTTTTCTCCCTGTTCTGCTTACATGCGGAATACGCCGAACTTCGTGTCTTCGATCGGCGCGTTGAGCGCGGCCGACAGGCCCAGTCCCAGTACCATGCGGGTATCGGCCGGATCGATGACGCCGTCGTCCCACAAGCGCGCGGTGGCGTAGTAGGGGTGGCCCTGGTGCTCGTACTGGTCCTTGATCGGCTGCTTGAACGCGGCTTCTTCCTCGGGCGACCACTGGCCGCCCTTGGCTTCGATGCCGTCGCGCTTGACGGTGGCCAGCACGGACGCGGCCTGGTCGCCGCCCATCACCGAGATGCGCGCGTTCGGCCACATCCACAGGAAGCGCGGAGAAAACGCGCGGCCGCACATGCCGTAGTTGCCGGCACCGAAGGAGCCGCCGATGATCACCGTGAACTTCGGCACGGACGCCGTCGCCACCGCGGTTACCATCTTGGCGCCGTTGCGGGCGATGCCCTCGTTCTCGTACTTGCGGCCGACCATGAAGCCGGTGATATTTTGCAGGAACACCAGCGGAATCTTGCGCTGGCAGCACAGCTCGATGAAGTGGGTGCCCTTCAGCGCCGACTCCGAAAACAGGATGCCGTTATTCGCGATGATGCCGACCTTCATGCCGAAGATGTGGGCGAAGCCACACACCAGCGTGGTGCCGTAGCGCGCCTTGAATTCGTCGAACTCGCTGCCGTCGACGATGCGGGCGATGACTTCGCGCACGTCGAAGGGCTTGCGGGTGTCGACGGGGATCACGCCGTACAGTTCTTCCGGCGCGTACTTCGGTTCTGCCGCTTCACGCAGCGCGCCCTGGACTGGTTTAACGCGGTTCAGGTTCGAGACGATGGTGCGGGCCAGCGACAGCGCGTGGGTATCGTTCTGCGCCAGGTGGTCGGCCACGCCCGAGAGGCGGGTGTGGACGTCGCCGCCGCCCAGGTCTTCGGCGCTGACCACTTCGCCGGTCGCGGCCTTTACCAGTGGCGGGCCGCCCAGGAAAATCGTGCCCTGGTCCTTGACGATGATGGACTCGTCGCTCATCGCCGGCACGTAGGCGCCGCCGGCGGTGCAGGAGCCCATCACCACCGCGATCTGCGGGATGCCCTTGGCGGACAGGTTCGCCTGGTTGTAGAAGATGCGGCCGAAGTGGTCGCGGTCCGGGAAGACGTCGTCCTGGTTCGGCAGGTTGGCGCCGCCCGAGTCGACCAGGTAGATGCAGGGCAGATTGTTCTGTTCGGCGATCTCCTGGGCGCGCAGGTGCTTCTTGACCGTCATCGGGTAATAGGTGCCGCCCTTGACGGTGGCGTCGTTACAGACGATCACGCATTCCTGGCCGCTGACCCTGCCGATGCCGGTGATGATGCCGGCGGCGGGCGCCGCGTTGTCATACATTTCATACGCCGCCATCTGGGAGAACTCGAGGAAGGGCGTGCCGGGATCGAGCAGCATCTGCACGCGGTCGCGCGGCAGCAGCTTGCCGCGGGCGACGTGCTTGGCACTGGCCGCTTCGCCGCCGCCTTTCGCAACGGCGGCCACCTTGGCGCGCAGGTCGTCGACCAGGGCTTGCATGGCTGCGGCGTTGGTCTTGAAATCCTCGCCGCGCGGGTTGAGTTTGCTGTCGATCTGGGGCATCGCGTCTCCTGCGTATTCTATTTAGCTTTTTGCTCGGGGAAGCTGCCGTCCACATAGAACCAGCGCATGATCGAACCCGAGCCGCCCGGCGTTTCGGGTTCGCGCACGAAATGACTGATCTCGTGCAGCCGCTGGGCGCGGCCGTTGACCCTGAAGCGGGCGACGAATTCGACGGTGTCCTGGTCCAACTGTTCCGGCAGATCTACTTTACGTTGACGTAAACGTAAAGCAGATTTTATCTCAAGTCCGAGCCATTGAATCTTTTCATTTTTGTCGACGATGGGCTCTTCCGGCCGGGTACTCGGGTGCCAGGTGGCGCGCAAATAGTCTTCCTGCTGCATCACGTAGGCCGTGTAGCGCGAACGCATCAGCGCGTCGGCGGTCGGCGGCAGCGCGGCGCCGGCGATATACGGGCCGCAGCAGCGCAGGATGGGCAGGGTGCTGCCGCAGGGGCAGCCGGATTTCGGCGGGGTAGGCATGGCGGCAATTATCCGCCATTTCAGGGGCTCAGGTGAGAGGCGATGACTGTTCTGAATTTCCGAGAAGACAGCATATTGAGCACAATTGCCTTATCTTCGGACATCTTTTGCCGAAAATAAATTCAACCGTCTCGAAAAAAATTCGGGGTCAGAGCACTTTTCCGCAAAAATTCGGGGTCAGAGCACATTACCGGTTTTTACCGTCAGCGCGGCTATTGTCGACTATTGGTTGCAAACCGCGGGCTTGGCCCGAGCATTCGTCCTATGGCAGAAGGAATGCCGGGTTTAGCTGCCGCTGGGTCATTGCCCAAAAAAGTGCTCTGACCCCGAATTTAAGGCGAAAAGTGCTCTGACCCCGAATTTCAGCGCAGGGTCAGGCCTTCGAGGGTGAAGGGTGGGGCTTTGCCTTGGACGAGGTCGGCCAGCAGGCTGGCGGTGCCGCAGGCGAAGGTGAAGCCGAGGGGGCCGTGGCCGATGTTCAGCCACAGGTTCTTGTAGGGCGATTGGCCGATGATCGGGGCGCTGTTCGGGGTGGCGGGGCGCAGGCCGGCCCAGGGGGTGACGCTGTTGTAGTCGGCCGCATCCGGCATGGTTTCGCGGACCTGGCGCGTCAGGCTGGCCAGGCGGCGGGCGTCCAGGCTCAGGTCTTCGCCCATCATGTCGACCATGGCCGCCACCCGCAGGTTGCCGCCGATGCGCGCATACAGCACCTTGCGCTCGAAGTCGGTGACGCTGATTTCCGGCGCCACGTCGCTGGCACGGATCGGTGCCGTCAGGCTGTAGCCCTTGAGCGGATAGATCGGCAGCGAGATGCCGGCGGTCTGGGCCAGCGCGCGGCTCTGCATGCCGGCCGCCAGCACGTAGGCGTCGCCTTTCACCGGGCCGCTGCTGGTCTCGATGCCGGTGATCCTGTCGCCGGACGTCAGCAGGCGCAGGGCGTCGCCATGCACGAAGCCGGTAAAGCGCGGGTGGGCAGCGATGCGTTCGGCCAGGGCCACGCAGAAGGCGTAGCAGTCGGCCACCGCTTCGCCGCTGTTGTAGATGCCGCCTTCCAGCTTGTCCGCGACGGCGGCCAGGGCCGGCTCGTGGGCCGCGCATTCGGCCGCGGTCCAGACCTTGCGGGTGGGGGAGGCGTCGGGTTTGGAGGCGGCGGCCTCAAAGGCTTTCCTGGTCCGGTAGACCACCAGCTTGCCGGACTCGCGCCACTGGAAGGATTCCGGCGGCACCACCGGTTCGAGCTGGACCATCGCCTGGCGCGACAGTTCGCCCAGCTCCAGCAGCTTGTTGGTGGTCTTGCGGTTGGCGTCGGCGCGGCAGTTGGCCAGGAAGGCGGCCAGCCAGGTCCACTGGTGCAGGTCGAACTGGGGCTTGAAGCGCAGCGGGCCGTATTCCTGGAACATCCACTGCAGCGCCTTCAGCGGCACGCCGACGTCGGCCAGCGGCGACACATAGCGGTAGCTCAGCTGGCCGCCATTGCTGAAACTGGTGCCGGTGCCCACTTGTGGTGCACGTTCGAGCAGCGTGACCTTGTGGCCCGCCTCGAGCAGCCACCAGGCCGAGGTCAGGCCGACAACACCTCCGCCGATCACGATTATTTCTTGCATCCGCGCACACTATTCTTCTTCGATGATGACGTGAAAGCTTAGGGGCTGGCCCTGGCTTTCGCTAATGAATGTAGCGCAGGCAGGCATAACCGCCGGTCATGCGCGCACCATGATGGCGCGCCGGTGCATCGCCGTGAGGATCTGTTCCTGGAAACGGGCCAGCGAGGAATACGTTCCCTTGTAGGCCAGCGGATCGGTCGAGGTGCCGCCCACCAGCGCGACCATGCCGTTCCGGTTCTTCAGGTCGGCGGCGAACACCGACATCAATCCGTAGGCGTCGCCCAGGTGGCCGGCCGCCGCAAAGCCGCCGCCTTCGACCAGGCGGGTATGGGTGGCGGGATCGTCAGGGAATTGCTCGTTGCCCAGGCCCCAGCAATTGAACAGGCCGTCGAGGCTGTCGCCGTTGACGCCTTTGCCGTCGTAGGTCCACTGGCGCGAGAACATCCGGTCCAGCGTGGCCTGCCGCAGGATGCGTCGGCCGTCGTGCACGCCGCCATTCATCAGCATGCGCATCACGACGCCCATGTCGTGGGCCGAGATGCGCATGCCGCCGGTCGGGCTGAAGGGCGTGGCGTTCGCGCCGATGACATAGCGCTCGATGCCGGCCGGGGGCGATGGCTGCGCCTTGCTGTAGTCGTCCACTTGCGCGATCCAGGGGCCGTTCGCATCCCAGACCTCGGTGTCGACGGTGCGCTTGCGGTACAGCGTCGCGATGTTGGCGATGTCTTCCGGCGGCAGCTCGGCCGGGTTGTAGCCTGCGTGCAAGCCGAGAGGCTCGACCAGCAGGCGCCGCATCAGGCGGTCGAAGCGCTCGCCCGTCACCCTTTCCATGATGGTGCCGATCACGCCCCAGCCGAGGTTGCAGTAAGTGAAATAGGCGCCCGGGCCGGCATTGCTCGCCCACATCTTGCCCTCGCCATGCAGGCGGCTGCCGGGGACGAGGACGTCCTTCAGCGCGGTGTCCACGCCCCAGGAATAGCCGGCCTCGTCGCGCAGGGACGACGTGTGGGTGAGCAGGTGACGGAGAAAGATAGGCTGGTCCGGGAAATGCGGATTGCGCAAGCTGAAGCCGAGGTAGTTGGAGACGTCGGCGTCCAGGTCCAGCTTGCCGTCCTCGACCAGGCGCATCAGGCCGAGGGTGGTCATCATCTTCGAGATCGAGGCGATGCGGAACAGGGTGCGTACATCGACCGGCTTGTCCGACTGGCCATTCGACCCAATGAAGCGCCGGCCGAACTGGGCCTCGTAGGCGATGCGGCCGTCGCGGATCGCCAGCACCGACAGGCTGGCCAGCTCGCAGGCGGGATTCGCCACGATCGCCGCCAGTTCCCGGTCGAGCCTTGCCTTCAGCGCGGCAGGCATGGCGGCCGCGGAAGCGCCTGACGCCGGCGTGGCCGCCATCAACGGATCGATCATGCCCAATAAGGCCATGCCCAGCACATTGCGCCTGCCGTGGTTCATCTCGTCTCCTTGTTCTTGTCATGGCCAGCATACGGAGTCGCCGGCTGCACTGCCAATGAATAG
>Ga0308169_10005788_pt1 | contig 11086 bp, 6 predicted proteins | sample PhyBR1_2_FD_202139 | JGI IMG/M metagenome (GOLD analysis project Ga0308169, IMG submission 202139) | Phyllosphere microbial communities from UC Gill Tract Community Farm, Albany, California, United States - DLSLSB.R1 | ecosystem: Host-associated > Plants > Phyllosphere > Unclassified | place... | reverse complement strand
ATCCCGCCGGTGGCGAGCGTGACGAGCAGGGGGCTGACGCCGAGGACGACGACCGTGCCGTTCAGGGCGCCGAAGCCCGCCGAGACGAGCAGCGCCGCCGCGATCGCCGCCGGGGCTCCCCCTCCGGAGGTCGCGACGAGGGCCGCGACGACGCCCGAGACGGCGACGACGGCGCCGCTCGAGAGATCGATCCCTCCTCGGACGACGTCGTCGCCGCCGGTGATCACGACGATGGCCAGGCCGAAGCCGGCGATCGCGTACACGGCGGCCTGCGAGAGGATCGACGCCGCGTTGCCCGGCGTCGCGAACGACGAGGAGGCGGCGGCGAGGACGCCGAACTCGACGACCACGACGGCCCAGCCGAGCAGCGAGACCCAGCGGGGCGCGCCACGGCGACGGGCCCGCGGCTGCTCGGGCCGCTCGGGCGTCGACGACGGCGACGGCGCGGCGGACGGGTGTCGGCCCGCCGCCTCCACCCCGTGGGTGCCCACGGCGCTCACGCGGCGGCCCCGGACGCCACGGCGAGCACGCGGTCGACGGTGGCGTCGGCGTGCTCGATGACGGCGCGCACGCGGCCGCGGTAGAGCACCACGATGCGATCGGCCAGGCCGACGAGCTCGTCGAGGTCGACCGTGACGAGCAGGACGGCCGCGCCGTCGCGGAGCTGCTCCTCGACCCGGTCGTAGACGGCCTGCCGGCTGCCGACGTCGACGCCGGCCGTGGGCTGGTCGAGCACGAAGACACGGGATCCGGCCGCCAGCCAGCGACCGAGCACGACCTTCTGCTGATTGCCGCCCGACAGACGACCCGCGACGGACTCGGGGTCGGCCGGTCGGACGTCGACGTGCGCGACCTGCTGCCGGGCGAGCTCCCGTTCGCGACCGCGGTCCACCCAGAGACCCAGGCGCGAGGTGACCCGCGGACTCGCGAGCGCGATGTTCTCGCGGACCGTGTGCCGCAGCACGACGCCGTCTCGTCGACGATCGCTCGGGACGTGGGCGCCCCCGGCGCGGACGAACGCCGCCGGGGTCCGGATGCTGCGCGTGCCCACCCGCACCGCGCCTCCTCGGCGCCGGAGGCCCGTCACGGCCTCCGCCAGCACCTCGACGCCGGAGCCGACGAGACCCGTCACCCCGACGATCTCGCCGGGGCGCACCGCGAGATCGACGCCGTCGAGGTGCCCGGCGACGCTCAGCCCCTCGATCACCAGCGACGGGTCGGCGCCGAGGCCCGCGCCGTCGCGACGGCGACCGCCGTACTCGTCGACGCGGCGGCCGACCATGAGCTCGACGACGCGGTCGAGTCTCGTGCGGGCGAGGTCGTCGGAGGCCTCCCGGCTCGTCGCCGTGACCTCGTCCGCATCGTCCCGGAGGTCGACCTCGCCGACGACCGACCCGTTGCGGAGGACGACCACCCGGTCGGCGATGTCGTCCACCTCCTGCAGGTAGTGGGAGATGTACACGATCGGGACGCCACGGGACCGGAGGCGCGCGACGGTCTCGACCAGCCGCGCGACGTCGTGCGCGGCGAGCGGCGCCGTGGGCTCGTCGAGCACGAGGACCCGCGGCTCGGACAGCACGGCACGGGCGATCTGCAGCAGCTGCCGCTCGGCGACGGTGAGGTCGTCCACGAGCAGGTCGGCGCTGATCTCGAGCCCCACGGAGGCGCGGAGGTCGGACTCCGCTCGACGGCGGAGGGCCCGGGGCGAGACCCAGCCCCGACGCCCCTCGGAGCGTCCGAGGTAGAGCTGCTCGGCGACCGTCAGCCGCCCGGCCTGATGGCGGTCCTGGTGGACGACGCGGATGCCCAGGCGCTCCGCGTCGGCTGCCGTCGCGATCCGCACCGGCACGCCGCCGAGCGAGATCGTGCCCGAGTCGGCGGGGTGGAACCCGGTCAGGATCTTGATCAGGGTCGACTTGCCGGCCCCGTTCTCGCCGACCAGGGCGACGACCTCGCCGGGTGCGACGTCGAGGTCGACGCCGTGCAGCACCTCGACGCCGGCGAACGACTTGACGATGGAGCGGAGCGCGAGCGCGGCGCCCGGCGTGGGCGCGGGCGTGGGTGTGGGTGTCGTCACAGGCCCAGCTCCTCGCGCTTCTCGGCGATGTTCTCCTTCGTGATGAGGACGGGCGGGAGGTAGCTCGTGACCGGCACGTCGGCCTCGTCGCCGCCGAGGAACCGCGCGACGTTGTCGACCGACGTCGTGCCGATGGCCGAGTTCTGCTGGGCGACCGTCGCCGTGTACGACGAGTCGGGGTCGGCGATGAGATCGAGCGCGCCCTGGTCGGCGTCGACCCCGTAGATCCGGATCTCGTCACGGCCCGCCGCGTCGACGGCCTGCGCGGCCCCGATCTGAGGGGTGTCCCAGCACGACCAGATCGCCTGGATCTCCCCCTCCGGGTACCGCTGCAGCGCGTCGGTGACCTGCTGCTTGGCGTCCTCGATGGTGCCGACGTACTTGTCCTGCAGCTCGGGGGTGATCAGCTCGATGCCCGGGTAGTCCTTCAGCACGAGCGACAGCTCGTCGTAGCGGATGCGGCAGGGGGCGACGCCCGGGAACCCGTTGAAGACGAGGATCCTGCCCTCGCCCCCGATGTCCTCCGCGATCGTCCGCGCGAGGGTGGAGCCGATCTGCCAGTTGTCGCTCGTGACGTTGTTCTCGCTGAACTCGCTGACGTTGTCGATGGTGAACAGGGGGATGCCCGCCTCGTGGACCTTCTCGAGCTCGGGGGCGAGCGTGGTGGCGTCGCCGAGGATGACCACGATCGCGTCGACGTCGCGCGAGAGGAGGGCGTCGATGTCGCTGACGTGCTTGTCGTCCTTCGCCTCGGCCTGCGTGGCGACGACGGTGCCGCCGAGCGCCTCGACGCGGTCCTGCACGTTCTCGTAGACGATGCGGCTGAAGTCGTGGACGACGTCCTTGGCCGCGACCCCGACGGTCTTGCCTTCGAGGCTCGGCACGTCGGCCGTGCCGGCCGTCGCGGCAGCGGGCGCCGGCGCGTCGTCGGCGTCGGCCGTCGAGGTCTTCAGCGAGCAGGAGGTGAGGACGAGGACGACGCCGAGGGCGGCGGCGACGACGGGGGCGAGTCGAGCGGGGCGGGTCACGGTCATGATGTCCTCGGGGTGCGGGAGGCCGGCGGGCCAGGGATGTCGACGCGGCGGTCCACCGCGGTGGCCACATCCTGGAGGGTGCGCGAGGGCGCCGGGAAGACCCGGCGCCATGCACGGTCACAGGGGGTCACGGGGCGTAACGGGCGTCCGCCGCGATCGGGGGCGGCCCTAGCGTGACCGACTACACCCACGACTGGAGGCCACGGATGACCGATCTGCTGAACCCGCCGACACCGTCCCCCGCACCCGCTCCCCCCGACGCCGCGACCCCGCCGCGCAGCCACTGGACCGGCGTCGCCGACGCCGACGAGCTCGCGCGCTGGACGGCCGTCGCCCTCGACGTCGCCGCCGTCCTGGCCCGCGACGTGCTCGAGCGGGACCGCCGCGGGGCCGACCCCACGACCGAGCTCGAGCCCCTGCGGGCCAGCGGTCTCGTGACCCTCCTCGACCCGGCGGCCTTCGGCGGGGGCGGAGCGCACTGGCAGACCGCGTTCCGAGTGGTGCGCATCCTGGCCCGGGCCGACGGCTCGTTGGCGCAGCTGCTGCTCTACCACTACGTCAACGTCGCGAACATCGCCACGAGCGCGCCCGCCGCCGAGCGGGAGCGCTTCTACCGGCGGACCATCGAGGGACGCTGGCTCTGGGGCGACTCGGTGAACCCCGTCGATCCCGACCTCCGCCTGCGACCCGACGGCGACGGGTACCGCCTCGACGGCCTCAAGCGCTTCTCGACCGGCGTCTCGTCCGGCGACCGGGCGCTCGTCAACGCCGTGGTCACGGGCGGCGAGCGCGAGGGCGACGTGATCGCCTTCGTCATCGACTCGCACGCCGACGGGGTGGAGCACCTCGGCGACTGGGACGCCCTCGGCCAGCGGCAGAGCGCCTCCGGCAGCGTGCGCTTCACCGACGTGCGCGTCGAGCCCTCCGACGTGCTGGGCGCCCTCGACGGCGAGCCGTTCTCGACGCTCATCACCGCCGCGATCCAGCTGGGATTCGGCAACCTGTACCTCGGTCTCGCCGAGGGGGCGCTGGCGGCCGCTCGTGACATCACGATCGCCCGCCCGAACGCCTGGTTCCTCAGCGATGCCGAGCGCTACGCCGAGGATCCGTTCGTGCGGCGCCTCTACGGCGAGCTGGTCGCGCAGGCGGCCGCGGTCGAGGCCCTGGCCGACCGGGTCGGCGTGCTCTTCGACGCGGAGACGGCGAAGGGCGACGGCGTCACGGCCGAGTCGCGCGGAGCGCTGGCCATCGAGATCGCCAAGGTGAAGGTGGTCTCGAGCGATCTCGCGACGGACGCGACGTCGCGAGTCTTCGAGGCGACCGGGTCGAGCTCGACCCGCAGCTCGGTGGGTCTCGATCTCTACTGGCGGAATGCGCGGACGCACAGTCTTCACGACCCCGTCGACTACAAGCGGCTCGAGGTCGGCGCGCACTTCCTGACCGGGGTCCTCCAGCCGCTGTCCCTCTACACGTGAGCGCCGTCGACGTGACCCGCGCGCCCCTCGACCTCGAGTCGGCCCGGGCGCGGTTCGCCGACCTGTTCGCGCGCATCGCCGACGGGGCCGCCGACCGCGAGCGACGGCGCGAGCTGCCGAGACGGGCCCTCCGGGATCTGCAGGAGGCGCGGTTCGGCGCGATCACCGTCCCCGTGTCGCACGGCGGTCTCGGTCTCGGCCTCGCCGACGCCATCGACCTCCTCGGCGAGCTGGCCGAGGCCGACTCGAACGTCGCGCACGCCCTGCGCGGGCATCTCGAGTTCGTGGAGGACCAGCGCTCGTTCGCCCCGTCCCCCGCCCGCGACGACTGGCTGCGACGCATCGCCGACGGCGAGCTGATCGGCAACGCCTGGAGCGAGCGGGGCACGGCGGCCCTCGGCACGACGGCGACCCGTCTCGTCGAGGCGCCCGACGGGACGCTCACCGTGCACGGCGCGAAGTACTACACGACGGGCACCCTCTACGCCGACTGGACCGACGTCACCGTCGGTCGCGACGGCCTGCCCGACACGGCCGTCGCCGTCCGCGTCGACCAGCCCGGCGTCACCGTGCTCGACGACTGGGACGGCTTCGGTCAACGCCACACGGGCACCGGCACCGTCGTCTTCGACGGGGCGGTGGTGCGACCCGAGCACGTCTTCGACGGCATCGAGCGCGCCCCGCACCAGACGCCGTTCTTCCAGCTCGTGCTGAACGCCGTCCTCACCGGGATCGCGCGGGCCGTCGTGCGCGACGCGGTGGCGAACGTCACGGGCCGCAGCCGGGTGTACAGCCACGGCAACGCCGACCGCGGTCGCGACGACCCGCAGCTGCAGGCCGTCGTCGGCGAGCTCTCGGCGACGGCGTTCACGGCCGAGGCGCTCCTCCGCCGCGGAGCCGAGGCGGTCGAACGCGTCGCCGTGGCCTCGCGCGACGGCGCCCGCCCCGCCGGCCTCGACGATCTCGTCGCCCGGGCCGGCGCCGACGTCTACCGGGCCCAGACCGTCTTGAGCGACGCCGTTCCGGCGGCCGCATCGCATCTGTTCGACGCCCTCGGCGCCTCGGGGGTCTCGGTCGACGCCGCCCTCGACCGTCACTGGCGGAACGCGCGCACGGTCGCGTCGCACAACCCGCAGGTCTTCAAGCGGCGGATCGTGGGCGAGTGGGTGCTGAACGGCGCTCCCCCGCCGACCGCCTGGGCCATCGGCGTCGCGCCGGGCACGGGAGGCGGGCCGCGCGCGTCGTGACGGCGCGGCGACCGACTCGACCCGCGCCTCCTCGGATCGGGAGGCGCGGGTCGTCGACCGGGGGCGTCAGCCGGTCGAGCGCTCGGTCACGACCCGCTGCCCGACGACGGCGCTGACGCCGTCCTGGCGCATCGAGACGCCGTACAGGGCGTCCGCGATCTCCATCGTGCGCTTCTGGTGCGTGATGACGATGAGCTGGCTCGACTCGCGGAGGTCCTCGAAGATGGCGAGGAGCCGCCCGAGGTTGGCGTCGTCGAGCGCGGCCTCCACCTCGTCCATGATGTAGAACGGGCTCGGTCTCGCCTTGAAGATGGCGATGAGCAGTGCCACGGCGGCCAGCGACCGCTCGCCGCCCGACAGCAGCGACAGCCGCTCGATCTTCTTGCCCGCCGGTCGCACGGTCACCTCGATGCCGGTGGTCAGCAGGTCGTCGGGGTCGGTCAGCTGGAGCGACCCGCTGCCGCCGGGGAAGAGGATCGGGAACACCCGGTCGAACGCCGCCTGCGTGTCGTCGAAGGCGCTGCCGAAGATCGTCTGCATCGTCTGGTCGATCTCGTCGATGATCGTCAGGAGATCGGCGCGCGTGCGGGTCAGATCGGTCAGCTGATCGCTGAGGAACGCGTGACGCTGCTCGAGCGCCGCGAACTCCTCGAGGGCCAGCGGGTTGACCCGGCCCAGCCGGGCCAGCTTCCTCTCGGCGGCCGCGAGTCGGACCTCCTGCTCGGGCCGGTCGAACGCGGACGACGATCCGTCCGGCCCGGGCACGGGCACGTCGGGGCCGTACTCGGCGACCAGGACGTCCTCGACGAGACCGAGACCCGACGCCGCCCGCTCGAGCAGACCGGTGAGATGCAGGCGCTTCTCGTGGAGCTCCATCTCGAGACCGTGGACGCTCTCGGTGACGGTGTCGAGGCGGTCCCGGACGACCCGCGCCTCCCGGCGGAGACCGGCGAGCTCGTCGTTCCGCCCGGCCCGGGCGCGCTCGGCCTCGGCGAGCCCCTGGCGCGCCTCGTCGAGCGACCGGGCGACCGCGTCGACGGTGGGGGGCAGCGCGGACAGCACCGCCGACGTGGACGCCATCTGCCGCTGCCGGACGACGGCTCGTCGGGCCGTCCGCTCGGCCTCGAGGCGCTGCTCGTCGAGCTGCCGCTGCAGGGTCCCGGCCCGCGCCGTCTCGGCGCGCACGCGCTCCCGGACCGTCTCGAGCACGACCCGCCGCTCGACCTCGTCGGCCCGGGCGGCCTCGACCTCGTCGAGCAGGCCCTGCCGCGCCGACACGTCGAGCAGCGGGCGCGGGCGCGCGGCATGGGTCTCGTGCGCGGCCACGGCCGCCTCGACGACGACCGAGGCCTCGTCGGCCGACCGGGTCGCCACGCTCAGCGCTCCCCGCAGGCGCTCGACCTCGGCCTCGGCGGCGTCGGACCGGGCGCGCAGACGACCGAGACGCTGCTCGTGGTCGACGACCCGCGCCTCCTCGGTGGTCGCTCGACGTCCGGCCTCGGCGGCGGCGGCGCGCACCTCGGCGAGCCGACGCCGAGCCTCGTCGTGTTCGGGGACGAGCTCCGCGAGCGACGCCTCGACCGCGGCCAGGCCCTCGGCCGCGGCGTCGCGCTCGGCCGCCAGCTCGAGTCGCGAGCGCTCGGCGCCGGAACCGCCGCGCAGCACGTAGTCGGTGAGGACCTCGCCCGACCGCGTGATGACCGTGACGGGCGCCGGGTGATCCACCAGCGTCGCCCGAGCGGCTCGCGCGACGACCAGGTCGTCGGCGATGACGGTGCCCGCGAGCAGACCGAGGACGCCGGGAGGCGCGGTGACGACCGACATCGCCGTCACGACCCCGGTCGGGAGCACCGCGTCGAGAGCGACGACGCGTCTCTCGGGCTCGGCCACCACGACCTCGATCCGACCCAGCTCGGCTGCGGTCGCGTGGGCCAGGGCGTCGAACGCGGCGGTGGAGTCGTCGACGAGCACGGAGTCGACCAGGGTGCCGAGCGCTGCGGCGACCGCCGCCTCGAACCCGGGGCGCACCTGGACGTGATCGGCGAAGCGACCCCGCACGCCGTCCCGATCGGCCTGCAGCAGAGCCGCCCCGCCGTCGTCGCCGTCGAGCGCCATCGCGAGAGCCGCGCGCCGTGCCGCGAGCGCGTCGCGCTCCCGTTCGGCGACGTGCAGACGGTCGCGCAGCCCGTCGACGCGGAGGGTCAGGTCGGCGGCCTCGCGCTCGGCCTCGGCCTGCACCGCGCGGTGGTCGACGCCGTCGCCCTCCGGCGCCTCGTCGTCGAGGGAGTCGAGCTCGGACCGTGCGGTGTCGCGCCGGGTCTCGGCGGCCGCGAGAGCGGCCTCGTGACGCAGACGCTCGCCGCGGACCGCCGCGAGCTCGGACCGCGCGAGGTCGAGAGCCGATCGCAGCCGACCGGCCTCGAGATCGTGCTTCGAGACGAGCGCGCTCTGAGCCGAGATCTCGTCGTCGAGCGCATCGAGGGCGCGGCGCGCCGTCGCGAGCCCGGCCCGGGCCCGCTCGACCGCGGCGGTGGCGGCGGCGACGTCGCCCTGCAGACGCTCCGCCTCGTCGCGCGCGTCGGCGACCATGCTCTCCGAGACGGTCGTGACGGCGGCCGGCTGCTCGGCCTGCTGGGCGAGAAGCTGCAGGCGCTGCCGGGCGAGACTCGCGAGACTGCGCAGCCGCTCGTGCACGGACTCCAGCTCGAACGCGACCCGCCGCGCCCGATCGACGTCGTCGCCGACCATGGCCTCCTCCAGACGCTGCTCGGCCGCACCGAGCTCGTCGAGCCTCGCGGTCAGCGTCCCGCGCTCGGCCCGGTGCTCGGCCTCGGTGCTCGACCGCGCCGACAGCACGCGGGTCAGCGCGACGACCTCGTCGGCGAGCAGGCGCGCGCGGGCGTCTCGGACGACAGCCGCGATGGTCTGCGCCTCGCGGGCGATCTCGGCCTGCCGGCCCAGGGGCTTCAGCTGCCGACGGATCTCGCCGGCGAGATCGCTCAGCCGGGTCAGGTTGGCCTGCATCGCATCGAGCTTGCGGAGGGTCTTCTCCTTGCGCCGGCGGTGCTTGAGGATCCCCGCGGCCTCCTCGATGAAGCCCCGCCGCTCCTCCGGGGTCGCCCGCAGCACCGCGTCGAGCTGCCCCTGCCCCACGATCACGTGCATCTCGCGGCCGAGACCCGAGTCGCTCAGGAGCTCCTGCACGTCGAGCAGGCGGCAGCCCTCGCCGTTGATCGCGTACTCGCTGCCGCCGTTGCGGAACAGCGTGCGGCTGATCGTCACCTCGGTGTAGTCGATCGGCAGGGCCCCGTCGGCGTTGTCGATCGTCAGCACGACCTGCGCGCGCCCCAGCGGGCCGCGGGTGGACGTGCCGGCGAAGATGACGTCCTCCATCTTGCCGCCGCGGAGGTTCTTGACCCCCTGCTCGCCCATCACCCACGCGAGGGCGTCGACGACGTTGCTCTTGCCCGAGCCGTTCGGCCCCACCACGCACGTGACGCCGGGCTCGAACGCGAACGTCGTCGGCGACGCGAACGACTTGAAGCCCTTGAGCGTGAGGCTCTTCAGGTGCATGCGCCGCGCCTCCTCGGGTCCTGTCTGCGGGGGTGACCTGCGCTCAAGACTAGGTGCGGGGAGAGCCGTGCACGCGTTGGCAGCGGGGGCAGAGGTGGCTCGATCTGTTCATGAACGCCTCGCGCACGATGGCGGTGCCGCAGCGGGGGCAGGGGCGCCCCTGCTGCCCGTACGCCGCGAGACTGTGCGCGAAGTAGCCGGACTGGCCGTTGACGTTGACGTACTGCGCGTCGAAGCTCGTGCCGCCCTCGCCGAGCGCCCTGAGCAGCACCGCACGCACCTCGGCGAGCAGCACCCGCGCCCGGGCCCTCGAGAACGACGCCGTCGGCTGCTCGGGGTGCACGCGCGCTGCCCAGAGGCTCTCGTCGGCGTAGATGTTGCCGACCCCGCTCAGCAGACCCTGATCGAGGAGGGCGCGCTTGACCCCGGTCCTCCGGGCGAGCAGACGGGTGATCACCCGGGCCTCGTCGAAGGCCGGGTCGAGCGGATCGCGGGCGATGTGCGAGACCTGCCGCGGCACCCGGATCGCCCAGGCGGGGGCGTCCGTCTGCCCGCCGGCGGCGGCGTGCTGCGCGGCGGCGTGCTGCGCGGCGGCGTGCGGCTGCGCGGCGGCCTGCTGCACGGCGGCCTGCTGCACGGCGGTCTGCTGCGCGGCGGCGGCTGCCTCCGACGAGGGCGAGCCGAGGAGGCGCGGCGCCGAGAAGCCCGCAGCTCGCCCGTCGAGGGTGGGCACCGTCTCGTCGAGCGCCATCGAGCCGAAGATGCGCTGATCGACGAATGCGAGACGGACGGGACCGAGCGCCGGGCTGTCGACGTCGAGGCGGATGCGCATGAGGCGGTCGGGCTCCGCGTCGCGGCTGCGGAGGAGCACCTGACCGCTCATGCCGAGATGCGCGACCAGGGCCAGCGGATGCTCGTGCGGAGCCGCCGGCTCGAAGGGGAACCAGAGGAACTTGCCTCGACGGACGGCCGCGTCGATCGTGCCCCCGACGAGCCGGTCGACGAAGTCGTCGGACGGGCCGTGATGCCGCTTCAGCGACCGGTGGTCGAGGACGTCGACGCCGGTGATCACCGCGCCCGCGACCACGGGCTGCAGTCCGGCGCGGACGACCTCGACCTCGGGGAGCTCGGGCACCGGTCAGAGACCGTCGGAGGGGCTGCTCAGCAGAGTCCACGACTCGAGCGCTGCGGCCATCTCGGCCTGCTTCTTGCTGCTGCCGACGCCGGTCGCCACGTCGTCTCCGCCGAGGCGGACCGTGGCATGGAAGCGCTTGTCGTGGTCGGGGCCGCTGTCGGTGACGTGATAGCTCGGCATCCCCCGGCCGAGGGCCGCCGCCAGCTCTTGCAGGCTGGTCTTCGGATCCATCGCCGCACCGAAGCGGTCCGGATCGTCGAGGAGGGGCGCGATCAGCCGGAGGACGAGGGCCGTCGCCGTGTCGCCGCCGGCGTCGAGGTAGGTGGCGCCGATGATCGCCTCGACGGTGTCGGCGAGGATCGACGGCTTGTCGCGACCGCCCGTGAGCTCCTCGCCCCGGCCGAGCCGGAGGTGGGCACCGAGACCGATCGCTCGGGCCGCCTCGGCGAGTGCCACCGTGCTGACGAGACTGGCGCGTCGCTTCGCGAGGTCGCCCTCGTCGAGATCGGGGTTCGCGGTGAACAGCATGACCGTCACGGCCTGCC
>Ga0308169_10005786_pt1 | contig 11089 bp, 9 predicted proteins | sample PhyBR1_2_FD_202139 | JGI IMG/M metagenome (GOLD analysis project Ga0308169, IMG submission 202139) | Phyllosphere microbial communities from UC Gill Tract Community Farm, Albany, California, United States - DLSLSB.R1 | ecosystem: Host-associated > Plants > Phyllosphere > Unclassified | place... | reverse complement strand
TAAAACGGATCGGGAAATCCGTCGATGCATCAAACGCTATCTCGTCCGTCGTGTCTTCAAGATCTTCCACGTTTCAGCAGTAGCTGAAGAGGTTGCGTTGGCGGTTTGACAGACATAGAAGAATCCTGTGCATGGGAGCAAAAATGCGCAGTACGCTGGTGGCATGCGAACAACCGATGATGCTGGGCAAACGACCGAAAAGATCCTCGGTGGCGGTTTTGCGGAATCCGGGGTGCTTGAATTTCCGGTGGCGGTCAAGATGCAAGGGCCTCGATCGTGGTGGAACGGACCGCTGAATGTCGAGCAGCTCGCGCTGGGATCGGTTGGCCTGGTAGCTGCTGCGCTGCGCTCGCTCAGTGCAGGCCGACTGGATGTGGGCATCCAGTCGGATCAAGTGGCAGCCGCCTTTGGCTCCTCAAGCCTTCTGCGGATCAATGGCGAACAATCCCAGGGCTTCGCCGAGCACTCGGGCTTTTATCGCACGGGTGATGGCTGGATAAGAACTCACGCGAATTACCCGCATCATGAACAAAGGCTATTGCATTCTGTGGGGGCTTCGGCGGACGGCCTTCGCGAATCCCTGGCAGGGCTCTCGTCGGTACAAGCCCAAGAGCTCATCGTGGCTTCGGGCGGAGTGGCCGCGGCAGTGCAGACTCGCGCCGATTGGGCAGGATCAGCTGCGGGTCAGGCGGCCAAGCGTGGTGCATGGGCACAATTCACGCTTCATGAGGCGAACAGAAGCAAGACCTGGAGCTACGCTCCTGGTGCCAACCGGCCACTGGAAGGCCTGCGGGTCCTGGACCTGACGCGCGTTATTGCCGGACCGACCGCGAGCCGGACGCTGGCCGCCTTTGGCGCAGAAGTATTACGCGTAGATGCCCCGCAGCTGCCGGAGCTGCAGGCGCAGCATGTTGACACCGGCTTCGGCAAGCGCAGCTGCTTGCTGGATTTGTCTTCACCAGTTGATGGTGAGCGCATGGCTCGCCTGCTGGAGGGGGCCGACGTGCTGATTACCGGGTACCGGCAAGGCGCACTGAGCCGTTTTGGCCTGGACCCGCAGAGCCTTCAGGAAAAGTATCCAGAGCTGATCATTGCTGAACTTGATGCCTGGGGCTATGAGGGCCCGTGGGCCAGCCGCCGGGGCTTCGACAGCATTGTGCAAGCTGCCTGCGGAATTTCCGATGCCTATCGCACCGAGCGTGGTGAACCTGGCGCGTTGCCGGTACAGGCCTTGGACCACGCAACGGGATACGGCCTGGCTGCGGCTGTCATCGCCATGGTTCAGGCTCGTTCAGAGAGCCGTGGCGTTGGCCTGGTGCGCTTTTCCCTCGCGCGCACGGCGGAGGCGCTCTTCGCGCTAGGGGCACCGGAAATCCCGGACAAGGAACTGGAAGATCCTCGTACCGGGCGGATGGCAAGCTCTTATGGCGAGCTGGAGTATGCGCTGACGCCTTTTCTCATCGATGGGCAACTGCTTGACTACCGCGCAGCGTCACCGGCCTACGGGCAGGACGAACCGATCTGGCTTTAGCCCATGGCCGAGCACTGAAGCCGCAAATTGCTGGGCGGGGTGCCTCAAGGCGCTCGACAACGCCAGGAATCGCTGCCTGCTTTGCTTGCCTGGCCAAGCCTCTGGCAGCATGCCATCGGGAAGTCCTGGATCAAGGTAGGGCAGGGCGCGCCAAGCGTCAATCATGCCCACGTAGCCCCTGTAGGCCTCGGCCGGATCTGCCTGATCCGCGCTGAGCCCGGCGGTAGCTTCAAGGAATTGCTGATGCCTTGAGCCAAGCTGTTCCAGGTCCCACCATTGCGCGGCGGCTTCGCGGGCCGTGGCGGGGAAGTGCGGTTGCTGGACTGTGAAGATCGTTGCCTGCGCTCGAGCATGCAACGCCTCCAAGGCCGCGTCGACCTCTTCGCGCAGATATTCCGGAAAGATCCACAAGCCTGCAGCCACCAGTCCGCCGCCGAGCTGCAGGAAATGCTTGCGTATCTGATGGCGCAGCGGGCGCAGCGTTTCCGGCAGGGAATAGGCCACCAGGCACCACGGGTCCATGGCGGACATCTGCCGGGGAGTGAAGATGCGGCGGCTGCCGCGTTCGAACATCGCCTGGGCCATCTGCGGTACGCGCAGGGCCGAATCGGTGCCGTTCTCCAGCACCTGCTTGTCGATCAGGCGGGAAATGGCAGTCTGCGCTGCTGCCGTGGAAATTCCCGCCGCTGTAGCCAGCTCGACAACGTGCGTTCGCGGAATCGGGGCTCGCCGGTGGCGCAGGTATAGCCCGGTAATGGTTCGGATGATGGATGTGGCACTGCCTGTGCGGGCCTCGAAGTCGTCGAGGCCGAACGCCGATATCGGGGTGCTAGTTGCCAATTTCGGTGCGCACCGCAAAAAGCTCGGGGAAGAAGGTCAGATCCAGGGCGCGCTTGAGGAAATCGACCCCCGAGGAACCGCCAGTGCCGCGCTTGAAGCCGATGGTGCGCTGGACAACGCGCAGATGGCGGAAGCGCCAGGCTTGGAAATTGTCTTCAACGTCAACCAGGTCTTCGCAAGCCTGGTAAAGGCTCCACGCGGTTTCTTCGGATTCGTAGATTTCCTTGAACACTGGCACCAGTGCTTCTTGGAAAGTCCACGGCTTGGTAAGGTCCCGCGACAGGATCTCCACGGGGATCTGGTATCCGCGGCGGGCCAGCGCCGCCAGGAAAACGTCATAGAGGCTTGGTTCGTGGAGCAGCTTGGCCAGCAGCTCGTGGGCCTTGGGATCTGCTTCGTGGACTTTGAGCATCCCTTCGTGCTTGTTGCCCAGGATGAATTCAACAGCGCGGTATTGGAAGGACTGGAATCCGGAGGAAGAGCCGAGGAAGCCGCGGAACTGCGCGTATTCCCGGGGTGTCAAAGTAGCCAGGACCGACCATTGCTCGGTCAGGGTCTTCTGGATGTGCTTCACGCGGGCCAGGCACTTAAGTGCTTTGCCGATGTCATCGAGGCCCAAAAGCCGCCGGGCTTCGAGCAGCTCGTGGAGCATGAGCTTGAGCCATAGCTCGCTGGCCTGATGCTGGATGATGAACAGCATTTCATCGTGATGCTCGGGCACGCTGACCGGGTGCTGCGCGGAGAGCACGCGGTCCAGGTCCAGATAGCTGCCATAGGACATGGTGTTCCTGAAATCGGTGCGGACGCCCTCTTCGATGTCGCGCTGGTTTTCGGTCTGTGGCTTCTGGCTGCTCATGGCACCAGCATATCAATATTCTTACCATCGTCACAGTATTGAAAATTTGGATCGGGAATACAATTGGCAACCGCTGGGTTGATACATGCATACGCATATAAAAATCGAAAGGGCGGCAGCAATGAGCAAGTCGATTGTAGTGATCAGCGGTGGTTTGGGTTCTCCCTCCAGCTCTTCCTTGCTGGGGCGACAAATTGGCGAAAGCATCGCAGCAAAGCTTTCATCGGAAGGCGTCCAGGCTGATGTCAGCAACATTGAACTGCGCGAGCATGCCAGCGACATCACCAACAACATGCTCACCGGTTTTGCAGCCCCCAGCCTGCAGCGCGTGATTGATGCCGTCATCAATGCAGACGTCCTGGTCGCTGTCACCCCGGTATTCACCGCATCGATTTCTGGCCTGTTCAAGTCATTCCTTGACATCCTCGATCCCAAATCGCTGGATGGAAAGCCGGTGGTGCTCGCGGCAACGGCAGGAACCCAGCGCCACCAGCTGGCGATCGACTATGCAATGCGCCCGATTTTCAGCTACCTGAGGGCCAACGTCATGCCGACGTCGGTCTTCGCGGCCTCTGAGGACTTCGGCGGGCAAGGCATCGCCGGAACCCTGGCTGAACGCGCTCGCCGGGCAGCCGGCGAAGTGCTACTGGCCCTCGGTGCTTTTGACGGGCGCTTCGAGGCTGACGCTGCTCTGGGCGATACCCGCTCGATCGCCCCGTCGGTCAGCGAATTTGCGGATCCGAACGATGAGATGACCTCGCTTCCCTTTGAAGAGCTGCTGGCCAATGTGAAGGCATCGGGCAGCTAGCAGGGCCGGAAATGTTAGTACGATGTGCCCTGCACCCAGAAGCTGGGTACGATCAAGAAACGTGAGCCATCTCATTGAGTCGGTCGGTGGGTGCTCACCTTGGTTTGAACTGAAGTGAAAGGTGCAGCGCCGATGCTATCCGAGGAAACAATCACGGCCATTGCCGATGAGCTGGTCCAGGCCGGCGAAACGCGAACTCCGGTGCCGCGTCTCACCGCGCGCTACCCGGAAATGACCGTAGAAGACTCCTATCGCGTGCAAAACCTCTGGCGCCAGCGCTCCGAGGCCGCCGGCCGGGTACTGGTGGGCCGCAAAATCGGGTTGACCTCGCGGGCCATGCAGATGGCTACCGGCATCACCGAACCTGACTACGGAATCATTTTTGACGACATGGTCCACGACTCCGGGGCCACGTTCAACTTCTCCGAATTCACCGGTGCCCGCGTGGAAATGGAACTGGCTTTCAAGCTCAAGAAGGACATCGAAGGCCCTCGCGCCAACATTTTTGATGTGCTGGAAGCTACCGAATACGTGATTCCCGCCCTCGAAATTCTCGATGCCCACATCGAGATGGAAGGGCGCACCATCGTGGACACGATCAGCGACAACGCCGCCATGGGCGCCATGGTCATTGGCGGCAACCCCGTGAAGCCCGACGCCGTGGACCTGCGCTGGGTTTCGGGCATCTTGTTCAAGAACCAGACCGTGGAAGAAACGGGCGTGGCTGCCGGCGTGCTCAATCACCCCGCCGCTGGCGTGTACTGGCTGGCCAACAAGATCGCCCCGCATGGCGACAAGCTCAAGGCAGGAGAACTGATCCTTGCCGGATCCTTCACCCGCCCAATGTGGGTGGACGCGAACGACACTGTTTTTGCCGACTACGGACCGCTGGGAACTGTGACATGCCATTTCGAGTAGAACCGGATCCATCGCTCAAGGATGCGCTGAAAGATGCCGTCCGCCCGCTGGCCGGCATCTGGGTGTGCTCCGCCTCGCCCTTGATCGCCGAAATTTGCGCCGGAGCCGGATTCGATTGGGTTTTCATCGACGCCGAGCATTCTCCGAACGACCTGCAGAACATCCTGGCGCAGCTCCAAGCCGTGCGCAGCTACCCTGTGGTGCCAGTGGTGCGCCCGGCGGTTAACGACCCGGTTGTCATCAAGCAGTTCCTGGATCTCGGGGCGCAGTCGCTGATTATTCCCATGGTTAACGATGCGCAACAGGCCTCAGCGGCTGTGGCCGCCTGCCAATACCCGCCAAAGGGGGTGCGCGGTGTCGGCTCGGCGCTGGCGCGTTCGGCACGCTGGAACCGCATTGACGGTTACCTGGCCCGAGCCGATGAAACCATCACCCTGATGGTGCAGATCGAAGCCGACGAAGCCGTGCGCAACGTCCAGGAAATTGTCGAAACCGACGGCGTCGACGGCATTTTCATCGGGCCTTCCGACCTGGCAGCCTCGATGGGTGTCATCGGCCAGCAAAACCACCCCGACGTGGTGGCCGCAGTGATCACTTCCATCAACGCCGCGAAGGCCGCGGGCAAATACGCAGGGGTCAATGCCTTCGACCAGAACAGCGCTCGCAAGTACATGGATGCGGGAGCTGATTTTGTCGGAGTCGGCGCAGATGTGGCGTTGCTGGCCCGTGCCACCGAGGCGCTGGCCGCGAGCTTCAATTCCGGAGAACAGGCACCAGCACCGAAGAGCTACTAAAGCGCTGGTTCTGGGCAATCGCCCAGGGCAAGGTTGCGCGTCGAAGGGCACAGGGCGCGCTGAATGGTGGCAACATTGACAGTGATGAGTCGCGAAAAGAAACCCATGAAGGCCGTGATGTTGCGTCTGCGCAATGGCTGGCCAATGCCCCTGGCGTTGCAGGGCGTGTTCGAGATCCTGCAATCGGTCGTGTTCTGCCTGGCCTTGATCATGCTGCCCTTGGTCGCTGTGTACTTCAGCGGCGGGTTCCTGGAAGATTCCTTCAACATCATCTTGCAGTTTGCCGGATTTGCCTGGCTGCTGATTCATGGGGTCCCGGTGGAGTTGCTGAACCTCGGGCCGGAAGCCGACCCGGCGTCCGTCTCCGGGTGGGTCACGCTCATTCCGCTGGGACTGTCGCTATTGCCGTTCCTGTTCTGCCTGCGTGCCGGGCGGCGCATTGCCCGCGCCTCCTACACCGACCAGTTGTGGCAGGGGCTGCTCGGCGCCTTCATCGCCTATGGCGGCATCGGCGCTGCGGTGGGTTCCTTGTCCAATAACAGCTACGGGCGAGTCAACGTGCTGGCCGCAACGTTCATCCCGCTGGTCATTGCGGCGCTGGGGCTGATCATCGGCGCGCGACGCGAGGCAGGGTCCTGGGCCCGGCTCTTCGGCGTCGACATGGCCGCCTATATCCAGCGGATTTCCCCGCACCGCCGCTGGGCCGGATCCTATGTCTGGCACGTGATCGTGGCCGGGTTCCTGGGCTATGTCGCTGCCGTTGGCATCAGCGGCCTGCTGCTGACCATCAATCTGGGATTGCACTGGACCGAAGTCGCCAACGTATACCAGGAACTGCGGCCGGGGCCGATCGGCTCGGCCGCGCTGACCCTGGTGCAGCTGTCCCTGATTCCCAACGCGGTCTTCTGGGTCCTGTCCTGGATCAGCGGTGGCGGATTCACCCTTGGCACCGGAAGCACCCTGTCGACGCTGGAAACCACCGTCGGCCCGCTGCCTTCGATTCCCATGCTGGCTTCACTTCCGACAGGCGAGATGTCCCATCAGTGGCTGTTCCTGCTTTTGCCGGTGGCTGCGGGCATCATGGCCGGCTGGTACTTCTTGCGCGGGGGAGAGAACCACCTGGAAGATTGGTTCGCCCGCCGCATCCCGTTCAACATGCTCTCCTTGGGTCTTTCAACGGCCTGCCTGTCGCTGTTCACCGGTATTGTTGCCGCTGCCCTGAGCCTGATTGGCTCGTGGCTGGCCTCCGGCTCCCTGGCTATTGGCCGGCTGGTCGACCTTGGCCCCAACCCATGGCTCACCGCCGGCGCCCTGGTCTTGCAGGTTGGCGTGGGCACTGCCATCGGCTACCTGATTGCTCCGCTATTTGAAACCGACCCGGTACTGGAAGGCTAGCCGCCCGGCACCGGAACCCCGAGGGAAAAATTCCGCCAGCTCCAGCACGGAATCCCGCGTTCAAATGATCGTTTCTTGCACCCAAACAAGGGCCGTGGCCTGTGCGGCATCAATGGGAATTGATGCCGCACAGGCCACGGCCTGAGTTGAGAAACGGAAGAAACTGCCCTCGGGACTAGTCGAAGCGGACAACGCTCAGATCATGGAAACTCGCCGAGCCGCCCGAAGCATACACCGAAAGGCCAGTGCTCAGCGGCGAGGGGAAAATCAGTTCCGTCATCGTCACCAGGCCCCCTTGGGCGAAGACTTCCACCGAGCAGTGGTCAACAAAAATCGTCAACTCGTAACGTCCATTGGCGGGGCGCAACGGGGCCGTGTCCAACGAGGCAAAAGCCTCGTGGAAGCCCGATTCCCCGGAGTTCCGGCGGTCCACGAAAAGCCGGGATTGCGCAATGTTGATTCCGATGCGCGTCCCCTGGTTCTCACCTCCGCGAACAACCAGCCCGACTTCATCTGCCGTTCCGGGATCGATGGACAGCTCGATGCGCTGGACTGCTCCTTCCGCCTGGTCCAGCCTCAGCGCGGCATCGTGCACCTGCAGCGTTTCTTGGGTGAACCGGTCCGTGGACTCCAGCTCCTGGCCCGGATCAAATGCTGGAGCCTGCACCAAGCGCGGGCGCCCATGGACGGTGCGCAGCGAAACTTCGCGGGCCAGGGACATCGGACTGCGCCAAGGGGACGTGGGGATCTGGTTGGCGTATTCCCAGTTGTTCATCCAGGAAATCATCAACCGGCGTCCGTCAGGAACATCGGCAAAGGACACTGCCGCGTAGTAGTCGCGGCCCCAGTCCAGCCATTGGTATTCGGACAGGGGCCCGCCGCCGCGCACCTCGGACACCGTGGACTCCGAAGCGAAGGTCGTGCCATCAAAATGGCCAACAAAATATTGTCCCGCCGAGCCTTTATTGGGTCCGCCAGGATTCAAGTTCACGATCAGCACCCACTTGGTCCGGGTGGGGTCATCGTCTACAGGCAGCTCGAACAGGTCCGGGCATTCCCATACCCCGCCGGTAGCGTTCGCCGGTCCGAAGGTGCTCAGGAACTCCCAGTCCAGCAGGTTCTCGGACTTGTACAAGAGCACCTGGTGGTCTTGCGCTTCAACCGCCACCATGACCCAGTAGCTGGCACCCGCCGAGGAATAGCGGAAGACCTTCGGGTCGCGGAATTCGGGGGAGCCGCGGTCGATGACCGGGTTTCCCCCATGCTTCATCCAGGTGTAGCCGCCGTCAAGGCTGTACGCGATGGACTGGGCCTGGATGCCGTGGCGGGCATGTCCCGGCTTGTAGGCACTGGTATAAAAAGCAACCAACGGGGCTGTGCCGGCGGTGCCCAGGCCGCTGTTGTTGTCCCGGTCGAAAACGATGCTGCCAGAGAAGATATCTTCATTCTCATCGCAGGCAATGGCCACCGGGTGGTGGGTCCAAGCCAGGAGGTCTTCCGAGGTCGCGTGGCCCCAGGACATGTTCCCCCAGACATTGCCGTGCGGATTGTTCTGGAAATACAGGTGGTAGACGCCATCGTGGTAGACCAGCCCGTTGGGATCATTGATCCAGGTGTTCTGCGCTGAAAAGTGCAGAGCCGGGCGGTACTTTTCGGCCGTTGAGGCGGTCGAAGCAGTCATGGGAAACAAGCTCAATTCTGTGCTGGTTCGGTAGGTTCTGAAGCAAAGGGCCGGACGGAATTTCAAGGTTCCATCCGGCCCCGGCTTGTCATCGGTGAATTAGGAATTGGACTTGTAGCGGTCCAGGGCCTGCTGGTAGACCTCGACCATGCGGTCGACTCCAATGTTCTGCAGCTGCGAGACATAGCCGTCCCATTCGCCGTCAATGCCGCCACTGACAATCCACTTGGCGACGTTCTGCTCAACCAGTGAAGCGGCATCGGTTTCGATGGTGCTGATTTCCTGCAGCTCTTCGTTGGACAGCGGGACCGGCGGGTATCCATCGTTGCCGGCGAATGGCTTGTAGAACTCGTTGACCACCTTCTGGCGTTCGGCGGCACGCGGTTCCGGAGCGACTACGGTCTTGAAGCTTTCAGCGGTGTTGGCCTTCGGTCCGCTGGGCGCAACCTTTTGGCGGCGCTCGCCTTCGCTCTCGCCCTTGGCCGCTGGGATCTGCACCAGCAAGCCGGTCTTTTCGTCCTTCTTCAGGGTCACGCCGATTGGTCCCCAGTTGGCCTGGGCCGATTCAATGGGATCGTAGAGGTGGTCGGCCCAGCGCATGGTAGCTGCCGGGTACTTGTTGACGTTGGTGATGGCGAAGGCGCCACGGGCGATTTCCTGGTTATTGGACTGGCTGGAAATGCGCTTCCCGTCGACACCTTCCAGGACTGGAACAATCGCGTAGTCCTTGGCGCGGTCGGCGCCGACCATTTCAGGGATTTCCCACCAGACGAAGGAACCGAGGTTTTCCTTGGCGGCCTTGCCCTTGGAGAGGTATGCCTTGTCGTCCTGCGAGAAGGACTCCGGGTCGATCAGGCCTTCCTTGTACCACTCGTGCAGGGTCCCGATGGCCTTCTTGTACCCTTCTTGGGTCGGGGTGTAGATGACCTTGCCGTCCTGGACGATGCGGTGATCGGCGTTGTCCGGGATGCCGCCGAGCGCCGCAATCAAATCAACGATATCGGCGCACCATGAGCCTGGCATGAAGCTCAGGGGAATGGTCTTGCCGGTGCCCGAAGCGTCCTTTTCCTTGAAGGCCTTGAGCGCATCGTGGAATTCTTCCACGGTCTTCGGCATCGGGATATCCAGTTTCTCAAGCCACGCGGTGTTGACGATCAACTGGTTGGGGAACTGGACCAGCCCGAGTTCCTCGATGGACGGGAGCGAGTAGATGTGGCCATCGGATGAGGTGATCGCGGCCTTGATGTCAGGGCGTTCGCTGAGCAGCTTCGAAAGGTTTGGCGCGTTCTTTTCGATCAGGCCCTCCAGCGGAATCAGGGTTCCGCTGGTTGCATAGGTGGCGATTTCTGAATCGGTGAGCCAGGAGTTGAAGAAGGCATCGGGCAGGTCTCCACCGGCCAGGATCAGGTTCTTCTTTTCCTGGAACACCGTTTCCGGGAGGTTCTCCCAATTGATGTGCACATTGGTGTCCTTTTCCCAGTTCTTCACCACGGTCATGGTGTTGAAGTCAGGGGCCAGCGCCGTTTTGGAGCCGGAGAAGGTCAAATCCAGCTTTTGGTCAACGATGGGCAGGCCGGTGTCGTTCAATCCGTAGTCTGCTGAAGAATCTTCAATTTCCGGAGCGTCGGAGCTGCCTCCGCCGCAAGCGGTGAACGTCAATGTCCCGGCTAGCGCTGCAGCCGCAGCTGCATGTCGGCGATTAAGTGCCATGGTGGTTCCTATTCTGATTGGGCCTGTGCCCGGTGAGGGAGAGGGGGGAAGAACGATTACTTGACTGCGCCGATCATCATGCCCTTGGTGAAGTGCTTTTGCATGAACGGCAGGGAGATCATCAGCGGGAGGCTGGAGACCACGATCATTGCGTACTTGGTCAGTTCGGCAATGCGCTGGGCCGCAGCGTAGGAAGCTATGTCGCCTCCGGTCGTGCCCGTTGAGGAAACATCGGATTGGATGAGGATGTTTCTGAGCACCAGCTGGAGTGGATACTTCGAGTCGTCGTTGAGGAAGATCAAGGCATCGAAGAAGGAGTTCCAATTGGCCACCACATGGACCATGATCATCAGCATGATCAACGGCTTGGACAGCGGCAGGACCATTTGGAAGAAGAAGCGGAAATCATTGGCGCCATCCATCTGTGCCGCTTCCCGCAGTTCATTGGGAATGGTGTTCTCAAAGAAGGAACGGGCAATAATCAGGTTCCATACGCCGATGGCGCCAGGCAGGACCACGGCCCACACGGTGTTGAGCAGCCCCAGATCCTTGACCA
>Ga0308169_10005785_pt1 | contig 11090 bp, 8 predicted proteins | sample PhyBR1_2_FD_202139 | JGI IMG/M metagenome (GOLD analysis project Ga0308169, IMG submission 202139) | Phyllosphere microbial communities from UC Gill Tract Community Farm, Albany, California, United States - DLSLSB.R1 | ecosystem: Host-associated > Plants > Phyllosphere > Unclassified | place... | reverse complement strand
TTCCTACGGCAGCAGCCTGCTGTTCCTCATCCCCGTGTACCTCTTGATCAATCTGGCGATCCGCCCCGCCGACGATTTCACGCCCGCCTTCGTACCGAGTACCCGGGCAACAGGAGACAACTTCGTCCAAGCTTGGACGCAGTCTGGACTTCCTTCGGCCATCGTGACGAGCATGCTCGTCACGACCGTCTCGTGCCTCGCGATCTTGATCGTGGCGACAATGGCCGCTTATCCGCTGGCGCGGTCCACCGCACGGCTCGCTACTTCGACGTTCTACTTCTTCCTGATCGGGTTGCTGCTCCCCGCCCAGGTCGCCCTTTTGCCGCTCTATGTGACAATGCGCGACCTCGGCCTGCTCGGAACGCCCTGGGCTCTCATCGTCCTGTACGTCGGCGGGAACATGCCGTTTGCCATCTTCTTGACAACAACGTTCCTCCGCTCAAGTGTTCCTCTCGAGTACGAGGAAGCAGCACGCATCGATGGTTGCAGCGACTCTCGCGTGTTCTTCCACGTGGTCATTCCTTTGCTTCGCCCGGTGCTCGGCACCCTGATCATTTTGGTTGGAGTGGGAATCTGGAACGATTTCTTCAGCCCTTTGCTCTACTTGGCAGGCAGCAGCATCTCCACGATTCCCGTTGCAATCTTCCAATTCGTAGGCGCTTACGCGACTAATTGGTCCCTCATCTTCGCCGCCCTCATAATATCGATGGTTCCTGTGCTGACGATTTACCTAGTATTCCAACGGTACGTCATCCAGGGGTTCGCAGGGGGGCTCAAGGGCTAATGGCCTCTAGCGGCGACGACAGAAACTTCCGGCGTTCGGCCGGTCGAAATCACCTCCCCCATCAAAAGCAAGCTCAGAAAGTAGGATCGATGAAGATTCGAACTGGCCTCGCGGCCGGCGCGCTGATCATGACCGGCGCACTCCTCGCAGGCTGCTCAAGCAGCGGAACCCCCACGGCCGCTAGCTCGGACGGAAAGCTCACCGGGACGGTCACGGGCATCTGGGACTCGACCTTCAAAGATTCGATCGATCCGGTTGCGAAAGCCTTCGAGAAGGAACACCCTGGCGTGAAGATGGACATCACCTACCAGGGGGGCGACCTCAGCGGCGTCCTGAGCACTCAGCTACAGGCGGGAACTGCGCCCGACCTCCTCATCACCTTCCCTGGCGGAACCCCGGGCACGGGTGGAGGCACGACGGTCGTCACTCTTGCCTCGCAGGGAAAGCTCCTCGATATCTCGTCGTCGCCTTGGACCAAGACAATTCCAGACCAGTGGAAGAGCGAGGTGAACTACAAGGGTAAAACCTACGCTTATCCTGGGATCGCCCAGGGCATGGGGGCCGTGTACGACAAGACGACCTTGGACAAGTACGGTCTGACAGTCCCGAAGACCATCGACGAGGTGTACAGCCTCTGCACCGCTGCGAAGAAGGCTGGCGTCTACGCCTACGCGCAGGGCCTTGGCGACGCGCAAGGTGGGCCGCAGATGCTTTCGTACGCGCAGACGGCGTCACTCGTCTATGGTCCGGACCCGGAAGCGACCAAGCAGACCACCGCAGGTACCTTCAAATTCGCCAAGTCCGGGTGGAAGGACCAGCTCGAGATCTACAAGAAGATGTTCGATATGGGCTGCTTCGGCGACGGGGCCCTCGGCCGCGACCGGACACAGGGCGCCGACGAGGTCGCCGCCGGCAAGGCTTTGGGTATCGTCGATGTCTCGGCCGTCCTTGGATCCATCGGGGCGAAAGCCCCGAAGGACGAACTCACCTTTGCACCAATGCCCGCGACGGACAACCCGAAGGACACCTTCGCAACCGCGTTGCTCGGTTACACCATCGCCGTGAACGCGAAGGCAAAGAATCCCGCGGCCGCCCAGGCTTTCCTGCAGTTCCTCTCTGAGCCAGACCAGATCGCAACACACGCAGCCGCGTTCGCTGCGCTCCCTGCAATTCCGCAGAAGGACTACAAGGCACCCGCGTCACTCAACGAGTTCGCGAAGTACATCGAATCGGGCACCTTCACCAAGCTGCCCGTGTGGCCGAATGCGGCAACCCAGCCCGCGATCAACGAGTCCATTCAAGGGCTCCTCCTCGGCAGGGACACCGTGAACGGGACACTTGCGAAGGTCCAATCGGCTTACGACAAGGGCGTCGAGTAGGTCGACCACTGCAATCCCGGCCCGCCGCCTCCTCGCCGATGAGGCGGCGGGCCGAATCCGTGGCATCTGCTCGCCGCTAGGTCCCCTTCTTCAGGAGAACGCCGTGAAAACAAGTCAAACGCACCCCGATGCCGCGGGTCGTCGGTCGAAGCACCACAGTGGCAACTCCGCCATAGCACCTATTCTTCAGGGATTCTATCCCGATCCGACAGTATGCCGGGTTGGTGACGACTACTACCTCGCGACTTCGAGCTTCGAGTATTTCCCGGGCATCCCGCTTTTCCACAGCACCGACCTTGTCAGTTGGACACAGGTCGGTCATATCCTCTCCCGACGGACTCAATTCCGGCGAGGCGCCGGCGCGGACTCTACCGGAATCTATGCCGGCACGCTCCGCTATCATGCGGGTCGATTCTGGTACGTCACTACGAATGTGAGTGACTTCACCGCCGGTCAAATCGTCGTCTCGGCGACCGATCCAGCCGGTCCATGGACGGAGCCGACTTTCATCAGCGAAGCGATCGGCATCGACCCCGACCTCTGCTGGGACGAAGACGGACTCTGCCTCCTCACTTGGAAAGCGATGGACTTCACGACCGAAACGGGCATAATGCAAGCCCGGGTCGACCTCGGATCCGGCGAGCTTCTCGACGAGCCCTATCCAATCTGGCAAGGAAGCGGACTGGATGCCGTTGAAGGCCCACACCTGTACCTCATCGACCAGTGGTGGTACCTGCTGCTGGCAGAAGGAGGCACTGAACGGGGGCATTCCGTGACCGTTGCCCGAGCACCTTCTCCCCGCGGACCGTTCGAGACGCACCCTCAGAACCCCATATTTTCCCGGCGAAGCGTGATTTCTCATCCCGTTCAAAATGTCGGTCATGCCGACCTGATTCAGCTGGCGGACGGCGGCTGGGCTGCCGTGTATCTGGGAGTCCGAAATCGAGGGTCAACCCCGGGATACCATGTGCTCGGGCGTGAGACCTTCCTCGGCGCAATTGACTGGGTTGGAGGTTGGCCCGTCTTCGATGATTCAGCATTCGACATTCCTCCCTCTCTCACGTCGTTCCAGGACAATTTCACGACGACACGACTCGATGACCGCTGGGTCGTACCGGGTTCTGAAGCGGAGAAAGTTGTCGCTTTGGACCCGGAGGGCGGCCTTCGATTGCTGCACGAGAATGGCACCAGCGGTTTGTTGTGCACGCGGGTGCGCGATCTTCGTTGGATCGCGGAAGCTGTGTTTACAGGGTCTGCCAGGTTTTTGCTCCGGGTTGATGACAGGCACTGGTACGGGTTCTTTGTGGAAGCCGGGACCGTTCGAGCATTGGCCCGTATCGGTGAAATCGAGCACACCCTCAAAAGTGTCTCGACGGGAAGCTCGAGAACGATCCTCCGTATTCGCAGCATCCCACCGCGGCCGCAGCCGGAACCCCTACGGTTAGCGGGTCCAGACGAGATCGTCTTATCCCTGGTGGAGAACGAAGGCGAGATCGAACTCGGTCGACTCGACGGACGCTACCTCTCGACTGAAGTTGCCGCTGGATTCACAGGGCGCATGCTCGCGGTCGGCCCCGGAGATGCGCAGGGGCGGCTCGAATCATTCATGTACTCGGCAGACTGACACTCGCTGGATACCTCGTCCACAAAACCCTCGAGAGAAACGGAACGCGCATGCCGAGCAGAACCGAGACGTCAGGCGGCACTAGTCCTGAGTCCATTCAGGGATGGGCCCAGCCCCGATTCGAGTCCGTGATCAGGACCTTCGCTTCCACTATCCCGGACGACCGTCAGACAGGAGGTGCCTTAGCTATCTGGATCGACGGCCAACCAGTCGTCGAGGTCCACGCTGGCGTCGCCGACGGTCGCACCGGTGAGGCTTTCACCGCGCAGACATTGCAACCGATTTTCTCGTGTTCAAAGGGCATTGGAAGCCTCCTGATCGCGCTGCTCGTTGAGAGAGGATCGATCGAGTCCTTCGAGACCCCGGTCTCCACGATCTGGCAGGAGTTCGGAGCGTTCGGGAAGGACAAACTCACGATCGGGGACGCCCTAGCTCACCGAGGCGGTGTCTCTGCGCCGCGCATCGACTTGACACAAGAGCAGATTTTGGACGGCTCAACGCTCGCAGCCACCCTCGCGGCGCAACAGCCGCTCTGGGAGCCGGGCGCGGACCATCATTACCACGCACTCACCCACGGAGTTTTTGCCGAGCAGATCATCGCGCGACTCACCGGTTCAACTATTTCTCAGTTCCTCCAGGAGGAACTCGCGGAGCCCCTCAGCGCAGAGGTGTTCTTTGGTCTCTCCGACGAGCAAGTCCCTCGGCTCAGTCACTGGGTGGACGCTGAGAGCGAGTCGAGTCAGTTCTCGAACGGATCCCCCGCCTCCGGATCGGTTGCCTCGTTCTGGCATGGCCGGGCGATGACCGTGGGCGGAGGCATCGGCATACCCGACTTCAATCGCCCTGAGGTCCTCCGCCGTGTCCTCGCCGGCGTTACCGGTGTCGCGACCGCGTCAGGCTTGGCCCGCATCTGGTCGTCGACAGTGACTCCGACCCTCGGCGTCCGGTCAATCAACGACGCAACGGTCGAGATGCTCCGGGCCCCGCGAAGCTCCGGACCTGGCCGTTTCCCCGTCGACTCTCCTCCCTACCAGGCGTGGGGTGCCGGCGTGATGATCCCCTCCGGCTGGGAGCCCTACCTCACCCCGCAGTCCTTCGGCCACGATGGGGCCGGAGGGCAAGTTGCGTTCGCCGACCCGGAGAATCGTCTCTCATTCGCCTATCTGACGAACCGGATGGGTGACTGGTCCCGCGGGCAGCGGATCGTCACGGCGCTTCACAATGTCATCGGAGACTGAGCCACGCGAAACACCGCAACTTCATCACCATGCTGTTGAACCCGTCACAGATACCGGAAGAACCTCATGCCACAGTCCCACCGCAAGCTCGCAGACGGCCGATACATGCTGCACGGCGAACCGTTCCTGCTAGTCGCCGGCGAGATACACAACTCCGGGTCGAGCACTCCCACGGCAATCGAGAGGTCGTTCGACGCAGCAACGCGCCTCGGTGTGGACACAGTGCTCGCTCCGATCGCCTGGGAATCGATCGAACCAGAAGAAGGACTGTTCGAGTTCGCACTGGTCGACATCCTCGTCGACGCCGCTCGGGTGCGCGGTCTGCATCTGATCCCGCTTTGGTTCGGCACGTGGAAGAACGGCATGTCGACCTACACCCCGATCTGGGTCAAGGGCAACAGCGAACGCTTCCCGCGAATCATCAACTCAGCCGGACTCGTCCTCGAGTCTGTAACCCCGTTCTCCGACGCGGCGCGTGACGCGGATGCCCGTGCTTTCGCGGCCCTGATGCGTCATCTCGCAAGTATCGACGATGGTGAAACGGTACTTATGGTGCAGGTCGAGAACGAAGTCGGTGTGCTCAGCGATGCTCGGGACCGCAGCTCGCTCGCTGAAGACCACTGGAACAAGCCAGTGCCTTCCGATGTCGCGGCAGCCATATCCGCTGCCCAAAACGGGCGCCTGGCAGACTCGTACGAACGTGGCGGCCGCTCTACTTCCGCCGGCTGGCCGGCTCTGCTTGCGGACGAGGCGGATGAGGCGTTCATGGCAGCCGCTTACGCGCGCTACATCGAGACCGTGGCCCGGGCCGGTCGTGCCGAGTTCGACGTGCCGATGTTCGTGAACGCCTGGGTGGATGCCAACGCATCCAACGACGGTGGCGACTCCCAGCTCGCCCTCGCGGGCGGCGCTCGGCCCGGCGACTACCCCAGCGGCGGGCCGCTTCGACACACCGCCGCAATCTGGAGGCACCTCGCGCCGTCGCTCGATTTCCTCGCTCCGGACCTCTACTTTGGCAGCTTTGACGCCGTCGCCGACGCGTATCGAGCGATCGACGGCGTCCTTTTCATCCCGGAGATGCAGTGCAACCGCACCGGCGTGGAACAAATGTTCCGGGCGGTCGGGGAACTGGGCGCCATAGGAGCCGCACCTTTTGCGTTTGACCTCATGTCGGAGGAGGACGATAGCTACCGCGAAGTGCAGGACGCTTTTGCTCTTCTCCGCTCCCTCAGCATGCTGTTGGGACGGCACCCCGACGCTGAGCTCTGCGGTTTTACATTGACAAACGAGGAGCCATCTCGTTTGCTCTTCGGCGATATGCTTGAAGTCACGTCGAAACACATGTCTGAAATCTTCCCGTCCTCACAAAACGGCGTTGGCTGTGTTGCTCGAGTTGGTTCAAACGAGTACTTCATTGTTGGCCGTGGCTTCGCAATTCGTCCGCTAGACGGTGCGGGAGGGCGCGGTGCTTGGGCGGCTGTCGAGGAGCTGGAGCGGGACGGCGAGGCCTTTGTAGCTCAGCGACGACTCAACGGTGACGAGATCGGCGGCGGTGAGTGGATTCGCCTGCCGATTCTGAACCAGGGGCAGTCGGAGCTCTTCCCCATTCGCCAGAACCTGCAGTTGTCCGGCGTGCTGCGCGTAACCACGTACACGGCAAGTGCCGCTCCCGGCCGAGCGGCGGCTAGGATTTCGGAGGCTCGGTGATCTACTCAGTTCAGCTCTGGTCGGTGCGCGACCAGTTCGCTTCAGACCCAACACGAACCCTTGAGCAACTCCAATCGGCGGGCTTCACTGCGGTGGAGCCATTCGACCTCGTCGACTTCGCGGACAATCATGCCGACACCGCGAGCCGACTCGGTCTGAGCGTCCCGTCGGCACACGTGCCCCTCATCGGGCAGGCGGACCTCAGTGCGGTAGTCGGCGCGGCATCCGCACTGGGCACTCGCACACTCATCGATCCCGGCCGCCGCGACGGCTGGGACGACCCTATGGCGTTCCGCGATTTCGCAAACGATCTGAACGGGCACGCGCGAACGTTAGGGCCGCACGGCTTGCGAGTTGGCTATCACAACCACTGGTGGGAATTCGCGACGTCCGGCGACAGCACAGCGCTCGAAGTCTTCGCAGAACTTCTACATCCGGACGTCGTTCTCGAACTGGACATCTACTGGGCATCGATCGGAGGCGTCGATGCTGCCGCGCTGCTGCGACGGCTCCGGAAGCGAGTTTCGTTGATGCACGTGAAGGACGGGACAGTCACGCCGAATCCGCCGTTCGGGAGTCAGGTGGTTGCGGGGTCAGGCGAAGTGCCAATCGCTGAGGCACTCGCTGCAGCCCCGCAGGCACTGCGCGTGCTTGAGTTCGACGAATACCCTGGCGACCTGATGGGCGCGCTGGAGCTTGGCCTCCGGGCCGTCAGGGAGCTGGACGCGCAGCGGTGAGCGCTGCGCCGGTGGGTCCTGTCGGGGTCGGCCTCATCCGCGCCGGTGCCATCAGCCCGACCGATCTCGGAACGCTCACACGGTGCCCGGAGGTCTGCGGTTCATCGCGGACGTTGGCCTCAACAAGGCCGAGGCGCAGGCAACGGTCTGTGGAGTGCCCGGATCGGGAAGCGTCGATGAACTTCGTTCCCATGACCCCGTCGAGATCGTGGTGAACCTGACGGTACCGATGGCCGTCGCCGCGGCGATGGCGATGCGAGCCCTCGAAGCCGGCAAATGGGTCTGGTCAGAGAAGCCGCTTGCCGTCGACCGGTGCTCCGGTAGAGCCGTCGCCTTTGCCGCGGCGTCCGGTCTCGGAGTGGCGAGCGCACCCGACACGTCTCTTGGCCCTGCACTCCAGTCCGCGGCGCGCACCGACGGACTCATCGAGGCGCAGGAGCCCGCCCATGCCTTCTTCCGCAGTCCGGGAATCATTGAGTCCACGGACTCGCGCGTTTTGGTCGACGTCGTAAGTACCGTTGAACCCGCTGCCGAGGAATTAGATCCCCCTCAACGCACCCTGACCTAGTCAGCGTTACTTCCGAGGAGCGCCAGAATACCGTCGGCTACCCTCTCCATGCCGGCGCCCGTGGGATGGAAGGCGGTGCCGTCGCCGAAGTGCTTCTCGAATCCTCGGGTGTACGGGTTTTCGCTCCCGACGCAGTTCTCAGTACCATAGGCTGATGCTGGCAGAAGATCCGCGCCGGTTTGAAATGCGGCCGTTTCAATGGCTGTGGACAACATTGCAGCCAACTCGCGGAAGTGTCGTATTTCCGCACTGGTAAAGGGAAGAGCTGGTCCCTCAACGCTGCCAGCATGGAGAACGGGCAGATAGTCCACGAGAAGAACACGGCTCGCTGGTGCCCGCCGCCGACATTCGACAACGATGCGTTCGAGGGATGTGGCGGTGCGGAGGCGATGGTATTCGCTAGGCATCACCAGAGTTGACCGGTTGAGCATCTGCCGCCCGAAGCTACGAGTAATCCTTCTACCCCGCAAGGTGTTCGCTTTCGCGCGTGCGACCATGCTCCCGATGTACTGCAGGTCGTTTCCGCCGGCGGTCACGAGGACCAGATCCGTCCCAGGTAGGACACTCTCGATCTGCGGGCGGAACGAGTGCGAGCGAATGCGTTGTGCTTCATGCAGAACATTCGCCGTCGTTGCTCCCGAAACCGACACGTCGACGAGCCGTCCACCGAGCGCACGACTGACGAGGTGTGCGGCATTTCTGCCCGATCGGCCGGCAGCTTTGTCGGTCACCGGTTTGATGCCGGGGCCCGCAGCAAACGAGCCTCCCACTGCCGCAACGATCAGATCTGATGCGCTTCCATGAGAGCGGGTGGCTCCGTCAACCGTTCTCATTCCCTGATCCGTCGTAGCAAGCTCGGCTTCAGAACGCTGCTCCGCCCGCGGGCAACCATGAGCCAGAGCACGAGAGTTGCACTTCCCATAACCGATCCGATCACGATCCCGAGCGGACCAAACGTTGAGACTCCAAACGCCCCCACCACCGGCGCTGCCGCGCCAGCAAGACCGAAGTTCACCGCCCCCATGAAGGCTGCTGCAGTCCCCGCGTTCGCAGCTTGATCAGCCAACCCGATGGCGCTCAGGCACGGGCCGCAAGCTCCGGCGAGCCCCAGGAAGAGCAGCATAATCATGCACACGGGATAGAGGCCCGGTGATTGTGCAGGGATCAGATTCAGCCCGAGACCCGTCACCGTCATCGTCGGAAGCACCACGTGAAGCACTCTCAGCGGAGAAGTACGCTCAGCGACGACTGCGGAGACCTGGGTCCCGACTACAAACGCCACGGCGTTCACAGCAGAGATGATCCCGTATTCCTGCGGGGACAACCCAAACTCTCGCTGGAACAAGAAAGAGGAGGTCGACAGGTAGGAAAAGACTGACGAGACGATCAGACCACCGATCAGCGAGACGCCCGCGATTCGGGCGTTTCCGAGAAGCTTGCCGTAAGCGAGAAGCACGGCATGTTTTGATTGCGAGTGCGTTCGGTGCGTTCGAGGATGCGTCTCAGGAAGCCGACGGAGACAAAGCAGGAACATGACGGATCCGTACACGGCGACGGTCGCGAAGATTCCGCGCCAGCTCGTGAAGTGCATGAGTTCGGCGCCGAGGAACGGAGCCACTACGGGCGCTATGCCGGTGAAGAGTGCCAGGTGCGCCAAGCCCCTAATCAGACGTCGACCGTCTGTGACATCCCGGATCATCGCCACGGCCACGACACCGCCACCCGCGGCCCCGACGCCTTGAACGACTCGCAAAGCGAGCACCCAGCCGACGTCCGGGGACGCAGTAATCGCAACGCTGGCGGCAACATGAGCGGCGGTTGCAAGCAAAAGCGGTGTACGTCGACCGACCCTGTCACTCCATGGCCCGACTACTAGTTGCCCGAGTGCGAAGCCCACTGTCGCCGCACTCAACGTGACCTGGATCAGGGGCGGCGTTGTCCCGAGATCTTGCTGCATTTGAGGAAATGCCGGCAGATAGAGGTCAATTGTGAGTGGCCCCAAAACGGCTAGCAGCCCGACAACGATTACGAGCCGAGCGGTCAACTCCTCAGGCTCAGCGGCAGTTGAATCAGCTGATGTCACGAGTCACTCCGGGAACGGGGGCGAATCCGGATCGGAACCGGCAGGTACTGATTAGAGCCCACATTGTCATGCGGGAGCCGATCTTTCGTGCTGGTTGCGCAAAATCCCCGTACCAATCGACGTTAATGGGCGCTGGGGTGGCCACCGTCCTGACGAAGTGCCTTTCTCGAGGACGGTTCCGGGGTGCCGCGATTACTCGGCGCGACACCCCGGGGGTGTCAGCGGACGACCACGTCCGTCCGATCCAGGTTGAGGACCGTCGTGAGGACCTGCGACTTGTCGCCGTCACGCTGAGCCCCAACCCTGACCGTCGGGTAGTACGTTCCTGCCGTGCCGTAGCGGGCCGAGAGGTGCAGTACGAGGGTGGTGCTGCCGGACGGAATCTTCAGCTCGCGGAAGCTCCCGTATCCCTGAGGATCCCAACCGATGGAGACGATCGAGCCGGTCCCACGGGGCACTTGGACGCGAGCGCTGAAAGTGACGGACTTTCCAACCCGAACGTCGTGTCGCTTCGCCGCCGCAAGGGCTGTCAGCTCGACGAGAGGCTGGACCCCTCCCCGATTGATCGAGTCCGAGAGCAACACTTGATTGTCCTGCGTGACCCGATACGAGCTGGACTTCGCCGGCGCTACGTCGCGCTCAACCCAGGCTGTGAGGTCGTCGAGTGCACGGTAGACGACAGGGGCGTATCCGACCAGGCGATCCGCCCCCGCTCCGGTGCGGTTTTCGGGGTTGTGATCGGCGTTCTCGGTGAACCAAACACGGAACCGACTGTCGACTGCTGCTCCCAGAGCGGACTGAACCTGCTTGGCGTACCACGCACCTTCCCACGGGTACGCATCGGCGTCGATCGTGCTGTTGACCGCAATGGTCTTGACGTTGAGCGCTCCGCTGAAGCTGGCGCCGCCGGTGATGCTCGAAGAAATGATGCGCGCGACGTTCATCGAACGCTGCGGGAAGGCCGGTGTGC
>Ga0308169_10005784_pt1 | contig 11097 bp, 10 predicted proteins | sample PhyBR1_2_FD_202139 | JGI IMG/M metagenome (GOLD analysis project Ga0308169, IMG submission 202139) | Phyllosphere microbial communities from UC Gill Tract Community Farm, Albany, California, United States - DLSLSB.R1 | ecosystem: Host-associated > Plants > Phyllosphere > Unclassified | place... | reverse complement strand
AGGGGCTTGCCGATCAGCCGTTCCAGCAGACTGCGTCGCTGCATCTCGGTCATGGCGCTGACGCTACCGGACGCCAGGGTGATCGCCGAGGACCCGGGGCGACGATCGGTTGGATCCTTCCGGATCTGGTGGCTGCCGTTCCGGGAAGCGCGCCGAAGCGGTCAACCCGCCGGCAGCGCGCGGCGTCAGGGTCAGCTCCGCACCGTGCACGGTCGCGATCATCGCCACGAGCGGCAGGCCGAGTCCGTGCCCGCTCCCGTTCGTCCGCGTGCGGTGGCGGCGGCGGAACGGCTCCGTCAGCTCGTGCGCCTCGTCGGCCGGGATCACCTCGCCGTCGTTCTCGACCCGGAGCTCGGACGACCGATCGTCGAGCACCACCCGCAGGCTCCCGCCGGAGACGTTGTGGACCACGGCGTTGCGGATCAGGTTGCCGACGAGTTGCCCGAGCAGCGGTCGGTTGCCCAGCACGACGACGTCGTCGAGTTGGACCGACACGACGATCCGCCGGGCGAGGCGTTCCGCGTCCACTGCCAGCAGCGCGGCCGCGACCTCGTCGCGGAGCGACACCGGGCGCGCGTCGATGGGTTCGTCCCCCCGTGCCAGGTCGAGGAGCGCCGTCGTCATCCGGATCATCTGGTCCGTGGTGACGAGCAGCCGTTCGAGGGTCTGCGTCCGGTCCGGACCGTCGGGCGTGCGGAGGGCGACCTGGAGCATCGTCTTCATCGTGGCGAGCGGGGTCCGGAGTTCGTGCGAGGCGTTCGCCGCGAACCGCGACCGACTGACGAAGGCGGTCTCCAGGCGGCCGAGCATCCGGTTCAGCGTCGCACCGACGTCGCGGATCTCGTCCGGTGGCCCGGAGACGTCCACCCGGGCGTCCAGCGTCCCGGCACCGAGCCGGTCGGCGGTCGTGATGATGTCGCGCAGCGGGCGGAGGAGTCTGCCCGCGACGAGCCAGCTGACGACACCACCGATGCCCCCGACCACGAGCAGCGCCGGGACCGAGACGATGACGAAGAGGCGGAGGACGTCGTCGCGGCCGGTGATCTCGTACACGTCGTGCGTCGACCCGTAGGGGAACGGGCCTGCCGTGAACGCGTAGCCGGGGACGATGGCGAGGACTGCGAAGACGACCGCGAGCATGACGGCGCCGGTGAGCAGGATCAGCGCCGTGTAGGTCAGGGTGAGCCGCGCCCGGATCGACAGACGGTGCAGCGCGGGGACCCTCATGCTTCGTGGCCCTCGCGCACAGGCCCCTGTGCCACCGCGTACCCGACACCGGGGAACGTCCGGATGGCATCGGGACTGCCGAGCTTCTTGCGCAGCGTGGAGATGGTCAGCCGGACCGCGTTGGTGAACGGGTCAGCGTGCTCGTCCCACACCTGCTCGAGCAGCTGCTCGGCACTCACGACGCCACCGTCGGCTCGCAGCAGGACCTCGAGGACCGCGAACTCCTTCCGCCCCAGGCGCAGGTAGCGACCGTCGCGGTAGGCCTCGCGTCGGAAGGGGTCGAGCCGGAGGCCAGCCGTCTCGAGGACCGGGGCGACCGCGCGACGTGCTCGCCGGTTGAGCGCGCGGAGCCGTGCCACGAGCTCCTCGAAGTCGAAGGGCTTCCCCAGGTAGTCGTCGGCTCCGAGCTGGAGGCCGTGGACCCGCTCCGCGAGTGTCGTCGACGCCGTCAACATGAGGACGCTCGGCGATTCCGGGTCAGCGACGATCCGGGCACAGACCTCGTCGCCGTGCAGACCGGGGATGTCCCGGTCGAGCACGACCACGTCGTACGCGTGGACGGCCAGCTGATCGAGCGCGGCGAAGCCCTCGCCCACCGTGTCGGCGGCGATCGCTTCGAGCCGCAGGCCCGCGCGGATCGCCTCCGCCAGGAACGGCTCGTCCTCCACCACCAGTACCCGCACGTCGCTCCTCGCTGCCCCGGCCGATCCGGACCCGGTCAGCACAGCAGATCGGATGTATGCGGAGCGTATGCGCTCGACCAGACGCTCGGCTGACGTGCCGACTGTTCCGATGTGGGCATGTCCAGAACCGACCCCGCGCTCGAGAACCCTGTCCTGCCGTCGTTGACCGGCCTGCGCTGGGTCGCTGCGTTCGGGGTCTTCGCCTACCACGTGCGGAACCTCGGGTACTTCGAGGGGAACGCGCAGACGACCCTGAGCGCCGTCGTCGGCAGCGGCGACACCGGCGTCTCGCTGTTCTTCATGCTCTCCGGCTTCGTGCTGGCTTGGTCGGACCGCACCGACGGGGAGCGCGCAGGACCGCTGCGAGCAGCACTGCACTTCTGGTACCGCCGTGCCGCGCGGATCTGGCCGCTGCACCTGGTCGCCGTCCTCGCCGCGATCGTCGTGGGAGCGACACTCATGCCGAGCATCCGGACGGCGTCGCCGGCAGCCCTCGTGGCGAACGTCCTGCTCGTCAACGCCTGGCACGCCCCGTGGTGGCAAGCCGGGAACCCGGTGTCGTGGTCCCTCGCCTGCGAAGTGTTCTTCTACCTGACGTTCCCGTTCCTCATCCGACCGATCCGACGCGCTCACCCTGCCGTGCTCACGGCCCTCGCCGTGCTCGCAGCCGTCCTCGTCCTGGTCGCACCGGTGCTCGTGCCGCACCTGCCCGGTTCTCCCGTCCCGGCGAGCTGGCCACCGGCACGGTTCCCGGAGTTCCTGCTCGGCGTCCTGAGCGCTGCCCTGGTGCGCTCGGGCGCCTGGCGGGGACCACGACTCGCGGTCCCCGTCCTGCTGACGGTCGCGGGCCTCCTCGCCGCAGACCTGCACCCCACCTCGGGGTTCGCACTGACCGGCTGCACGGTCGTGGGGTTCTCCCTGCTGCTGCCCGCGCTCGCCAGGGCGGACGTCGACGGACGCACCACCGGCCTGTCGTCTCCACTGCTGGTGCGACTGGGGACCAGGTCGTTCGCGTTCTACCTCGTCCATCTCCTGGCGATCGACGCCGTGCTGGCCTTCCGGCCCCGGGGCGCGGCCGCCGGAGCCGTCACCAGCGCACTCCTGGCCCTGCTCGCGTTGGTGGTCGCGATGGCCGTCGCGACCGTCCTGCACGACGCGGTCGAGGTTCCGGCACGCCGGCTCCTGCTCCGCGGCCTGCGGCCCGCTGTTCGGCCTGGGCCGGAGGCCCGGCGACCGGACGAGGTCTTCAGGCAGCCGATCCGCCCGACGGTCGCACGTTCCCGTCGGTGATCGACTGGCGGTAGGCGTCGATCTTCCGTTCCAACGCGGCCAGGTGACGGAGCAGTTCCCCCTGTCGCTCCAGCACGACCGCGTGGTGGCGCTCGAGGAGCGCGAGTCGTTCGGCGTCATCGGCACCGGCTCGGTACGCGGCCGCGTACTCACGCATCTCCTGCACGTTCATCCCCGTACCGCGGAGCATCACCGTCCCGGCGAGCCAGCGCAGCGCCGCCGTGTCGTACCGCCGCCAGCCATCCGGACCACGGTCGGGCGCGGGCGCGATGCCTTCCTTCTCGTAGTAGCGGATCGTGTCGATGGTGATGCCCAGCACGTCCGCCGCGACGCCGATCGTCACCGGTTCGACGACGTGGACCTCGGGAAGCAGCACAGGGCGCAGTCTCGCACTTGACATGGTGTGCGCACCAGGGTGGATCGTCGTCCTCGCCCGGGTCCTCCCCGGAGAAGAACGGAGAACTCCCGTGCAGCAACTCCCCCTCGGCTCGCAAGGCCTCGTCACGTCCGCACTCGGGCTCGGGTGCATGGGGATGAGCGCCTTCTACGGTGGTGCCACCGAAGCCGGGTCCGTCGATACCATCCGCCGCGCACTCGACACCGGGATCACCCTGTTCGACACGGCAGAGGCGTACGGGCCGTTCGCGAACGAGGAGCTGCTCGGCCGGGTCCTCGGCGCCGACCGGGGCCGCGTGGTCGTCGCCTCGAAGTTCGCCACCGACTTCGCCGACGACGGCACCCCGATCGGACTCGACGGGTCCCCGGAGCACGCACGCCGCGCGATCGACCGCTCCCTCAGCCACCTCGGCACCGACCACGTCGACCTCTGGTACCTGCACCGCGCCGACCCGAACGTGCCGATCGAGGAGACCATCGGCGCGATGGGTGAAGCGGTCGCCGCGGGCAAGGCCCGTGCCATCGGCGTCTCGGAGACCTCCGCCGAGACCCTCCGCCGTGCGCACGCGACGTTCCCGATCACCGCGATCCAGTCGGAGTACAGCCTGTTCGAGCGTGACGCCGAACACAACGGCGTCCTCGACACCGCCAGGGAGCTCGGCATCGGGTTCGTGCCCTTCTCGCCGCTCGGTCGGGGCTTCCTGTCCGGCAACATCACCCGGAAGGACGGCCTCCCCGCAGGCGACGCCCGACGGAACCTCCCCCGGTTCTCCGACGAAGCCATCGACGCGAACCTCCGCATCGTCGACGCGCTCAAGGTCATCGCAGACGAGAAGGGCGTCACCACAGCGCAGCTCGCCCTCGCGTGGCTGATCCAGGCCGGTACCGTGCCGATCCCCGGCACCACGAGGGCATCGCGTGTCGAGGAGAACGTCGCCGCTGCCGACGTGGTGCTCACCGCCGGCGACCTGGATCGCATCGAGGCGGCCGCACCGCACGGTGTCGTCGTCGGCGCCCGCAACACCGAGGCCGGGATGGCGCGAGACCGCGGCTGACCGAGGGTTGTCGTCGTCGTGCTCGTCTTCCTCGCCGCTCGCGGAAGCACGGGCCGGAGCCCACTGCAGGATCAGCAGGACGCCGAGTGGCGTGCACGGCGTGAATGAGCGACGGCGAGCCCGAGCAGCGCGTCGTTCTGGCGGCCGGTAGCCGATCCGCTGCCGGACGCCGCATGTCGACGTTGGGCGTGCCGGTTCGTCCTACGCTGGCGGTGTGGACGAGTGGTGGGATCTTGTTGACGCGGCCGGGGTGCCGACGGGTGGGACGTTCCGGCGCGGTGACGCGGGTTGGCCGGGCGGGGCGTTCCATCTGGTGGTCACGGTGTGCGTCCACCGAGCCGACGGAACCGTCCTGCTCACGCAGCGGGCTCCGACGAAGGAGTTCGCCTCCGGGTGGGAGTTCCCCGGTGGGAGCGCGCTCGCAGGCGAGACTGGTCCTGCAGCTGCGTGCCGAGAGCTGCTCGAGGAGACCAACGTCACCGTCGAGCCCGAGGCGCTGCGCCGCGTCGGCCGCTTCACCGAGGAGACGGCGCTCGTGGACCTCTTCGTCGTGCAGGAGCCGAGTGGTTCAGCGGTCCGAGCGGATCCTGCCGAGGTGATGGATTGGCGCTGGGTCTCCCTGTCGGAGGTGATAGCGCTTCGCCAGAGTGGGGTGATGGCAGAACCATGGGGGCCGCGGCTGGATGCGCTGTGGCCTGCGGCGACGGCCTCGATCCTGGCCGCCGACGACTCCTGAGAGCGCACGTCTCCGCCGCACGAGAGCCGGTGAAACCCCTGCCAGGCCGGAGCCCCTGATGGATCGCCCTCGCGGCCTCACCGCCAGCTGGCGAGAGAACGATCGACCACCGCTCGAGCACGCGCGATGTGACCACGCACGGTCGAGTGCGGTAGACCCAGCGCCTCGGCGATCTCGGCGTAGGACCGACGCTCGAGATGGCGCAACTCCCAACACCGTCGCTGCATCGGCGCCATGTCGTCGATGACCAGCTGTGCCGCTGCGACCAGCGATGCTCGCTCCGCAACGGCCCCCGGGGCGTTGTCGATGGACACAGGAGCCGTCTCATCGAGTTGCGTCCGGTACCGCGTCGCAGCGCTCCGGAGCCGATCGAAGCTCCGGCGCCGGACCGTGGTCACGAGCCACCCCGTGACCGCGTCAGCGTCGCGCAGCTCTTCGAGATGGGTCCACGCGGCGATGAAGGTCTCCTGCACGACATCGTCGGCTTCGCTGGACCCGCGGAGGATCCGCACGGCGATCGTTCGGAGCAGAGCAGCGTTCCGCCCGACGATCATCGCGAACGCGCGATCGTCCACGGCGCCAGGAGCCACTCGCGCTGGCGCCGCCGGCGGAGCGAAGGCGTGCTGCTCCCTCACTGGGTTCCGTCGCCGGACCGGAGACTCGAGCGCCCCGGTCGGAGCGGACGAGGCCTGCTGCAGTGTCGTCATCGGCATACGGGTCCACTCCTCGAATCAACTGCGTGAGGATGTTTCGGACTCGTGGATCAGGAGGGTGGGCGGGCGAAGCTCCCCAGTGCGAGGGCCAGGACGTCGGAACGCCAACCGTCCCCTGCGGGAGCGCGGTCGGGGACCGGACGTCCTACCGAGGCAGAGAACGGGACAGCGGCGATCCGGTCGGCGGCGCGGTGGATGCGGCGGCGATCGCCTACGAGCTGATGAGCCCCGTTGCCGAGGCGACGATCACACCGACGCCGGCGAACACTGCAACCAGACCCCCGACGATCGCCGCGAGCTGCTGTTCCTTGTTCATCCCCATGGTCGGAGCATACGAGTTCCGACCGCCCGAAGCCGCCAACGTCTCGGTAGCGGACGTTGCTGCACCACGGTCTCGATCCGGATCGCGTACCTCGTGATGCAGCCGCAGCACGGACCGATCTGACCACTCGACGGTGGGCCCTGCCGGGATCGAACCGACGACATCCACGGTGTAAACGTGGCGCTCTACCAGCTGAGCTAAAGGCCCTCACCACGATCCTAGGGCGTCAGCGCTCGATCGTCGTCGAACCAGGCGGGCACGTCACGACACCCCGCACCGGGGTCGATCGCAGCGGATCACGAGTCCCTGCGCGTCCTCGTCCCGGTCCTCCGACACGCCACCGGACAGCACGATCGGGGTGTCGTCGGCGCTGAGGCCGATCGCCAGCGTGCTGTTGCTCGACCGTTCGTCCTGCACCGGCGGGAACCGGGCGATCGTCGTCTGCTCGGAAGTGGTGCACCGCGCATCACGGCACGAGAGCAGTCCCAGAGTGCCGCGTTCCTCGTCACGGACCGCGACGAGTGGCCGCCCCGATCGGTCGATGACGAACGCCGGAAGGAGGCTCGTCGGCCCGTTCGGCGTGATGTCCGTGTGTGACGAAGACGAGCACGACGCATCCGCGCAGAACGTCAGTCGTTGGGTCGAGACACCGTTCGACCGCGCGAGCACGACCGGGTTCCCGTCACCGCCGATCGCCACCCGTGCGTCGTACGCCTCGTCCCACGCCCGGACCGGCTCCCCCGGCGGGATCGCCTGCGACAGGTCGCGGACGACGGGCTGGCCGCCGTCCGGGCGGAACGACACCAGCCGAAGGGCGGTGAAGGTCGGCGAACGAGCGTCGGTCTGCGACACCAGCGAGACCACCGCGGTGCCGTCCGGCGCGACGGCGACGTCCACACCCTGGTGCTCCAGCGGCGGGATCCACGGCAGCGCCACCTGCCGAACCGTGTGTTCGGCGCAGGACACGTCCTCGCAGAACACGGCGACCAGGTGCGAGCGCCCTTCCGGTTCACCGCCGCGGGCGATCCCGACCACCACCGGCCGGTCGCCGGAACTCGCGACTGCCACGTCGGTCATCCAGTAGCTGACGCGCCCCTGATCGGTCTCCACGATGTCGACGGCGGCGACCGTGGTGCGGCGCCCCTCCGGGCGATCGACGGCGGGTGCCTCGTCGGCGGAGTCACGCTGCTCCGCCCGTCTCCCCGCGGGCCAGGCGGCATCGTCCGACTTCGGTGCCACATCGAGTTGGCCCGGCCGTGAGTGCACGACCTCGAGCTCGTACTGCTTCGCTTCCTCACCGTCGAACCGCACCTTCCACTGGGCGGCGAGCAGCCCACCGTCACCCGCGCTGCCGACCGCGGATCCGAGTGTCCGGCTGGGCATCCCCGTGGCCTCGTCGCACGATGCGTGCCGACACATCCGCAGGCCGCTCGGCGGTGTGTACGGCGCGTTCACGACAGCGGTCTTCCCCGAGACATCGGCGACGTCTCCACCGGAGATGGAGCGCGCATCGACCGACGCGGCGTCGTACTGCACGACCCCGAGCGGGTTGCTCGACACGATCACAGCGAACATCACCGCCGGCGCGACCAACACGCCCGCTCCGACGGGACCGGGCCACGTCCGTCGTCCCCCGGCCACCGGGTCCCCCGTCAGCGGTGACCGGAGCCAACCACCCTCGCTCCGCGTGGCGGCGCCGCGCACCGCGATCGCGACGACCAACAGCACCAGACCGGTCACGGCGATGCAACACCAGGCCACGACCACGCTGCTCCGCACCGCGGACGGCGGCAACAGGCGCAGCAACAGCAGGACACCGACGCCGAGCACCGTCATCATCGTCGCGCCCCCGACGAGCGCACGACGTGGCGTCGCCGTTGCCTCGAGCCCACCACGGACGATGACCCGACCAGATCCCCAGGCGCGACGGAAGGCCGATCGACGGGGCACACCGGCCACGAGCAACGCCCACCCGAGCAGCAGCGGCGCCACGATGACGACACCGACCGCCAGCACCACGACGATCACGACGGTGCCCCAGACACTTGCCCGCCACGACACGGCGGTGGCTGTCCACGCCGCCACCGCCACCAACGCGAAGAGAGCGGCCTCGACGACGAGCCGCCAGTGGTGGACCGACCACCGCCACGCGTCGCGCGGCCCCGCGGTCGCATCGTCCGTGGCCGCGAGCATGACCACGGTGGTTGCGGTCAAACCGAGCCCGAGCCCGAGCGCCGCGATGACCGTGCCCACGGCGAGCAGGGCCGCAGGCACCCCGGTCCCGTCGAGCGCCACGAACGCACCGTTCACCAGGGCGACGCGACCACCCGGGACGCCGAGCAGCAGCACCACCCCGGCCAGCAGCAATCCGGCAGCGAACGGCACGACGAGGGCGAGCACCGCGCGGCCCCCGCTCCACGCGATCGACGGCACGGGTGGTGGACCGTACTGCCGCCGCACCGCGGTCTCGGCCGAACCAGCCCTGGCGACTCCTGTCCCCGGTCGTGCACCATCCATCTGCTCGTCCCCCTCCGACAGCGTCCGCCCATGCTGCCAGGTTCGACGCCGGAGGTCCAGAAGGTGACATTTCAGGCGCGGACCCGCGCACTGGCGAGGACGGCCGACCCGAATGGTTTAGCCCAAGGCTTACTTTCGCCGATATGAAGCTCTACGCTTAACCCATGCAGTCCGAGCCCGTGATCGCCGTGATCGTCGACCTGGTCGACTCCCGCACGCTCGAGGACCGCTCCGCAGCCCAGCAGGACGTCGAGCGCGCGTTCGACAGTACCGCGGACATCACCGCACTCGATCCCCTGCGCGCGACGGTCGGCGACGAGTTCCAGGTCATCTACGCCACGCTGACCGACGCGCTCCTGGCCACCACGGCCGCGACCCTCACACTCCCCCCGACCGTGCAGATCCGCCTCGGGATCGGCCGCGGGCAGGTCCGGACCATCGGCACCGGCGGCACCGGCCCGCTGCAGGACGGTCCGGGCTGGTGGTCGGCGCGGGACGCCATCAACGAGACCCACCGGCGCGAGGACGGCCGTACCGCGTTCCTGCGGTCCTGGTACCACGACGCCGACGACCGCCACGGAACGACGGAGCGACTCGTGAACGCCTACTTCCTCAGCCGCGACCACGTCGTCTCGCGGCTCGCACCCCGCGCCCGCCGGATCGCACTCGGTCTGGTGCAGGGCCGCACCCAGGCGCAGATCGCCGCGGACGAGGGGATCACCCCGTCGGCGGTGTCCCAGTCCGTGCAGAAGTCGGGCGTCGCCGCCCTGGTCGAGGGCCTGCGTGTCCTCGGGGACGGGGGCCGCTGATGCTCGCCGGAGTCCTCCTGACCCTCGTCGGGCTCGCCGACGTCGTCCGCGCACGGACCGGGACCGACGCGGCACCTCGGCGCGTGCTGACCACCACGGTGATCGTCCTGCTCTGGGCCGCCGTGGCAACTGTGGCGGTGCTCGGCCTCGGCCTCGCCGTCTGGTCGGTGCTGGTCGCGGTCGTCCTCGCGGCCCTGTGGGTCGCGACGACGATCCCGGTGCGGTCCGGCGGTGCACCCGGCGGTCGCGATCGGGCACTCCCCTGGCTCCGACGCTCGGGATCCTGGCCGGCCGTCCTGCTCGCGGTCGCCGTCGCCGTGCTGCTGCTCTGGGCGCCGGCTGCCGACGCCTCGGGCTTCGTGGTCGACTGGCACCGTGACGCCGGCACGGCGTTCGTCGGAGCGGTGCCGCTCGCGGCGCTCGTCGCCGGCATCGGGTCCGCACTGTTCCTGGTCGACTCGGCCAACGTGGTGGTCGCCCAGGCGCTGCCGCCGGGGATGTCGCCCGACGCACGGCCCGGTGCAGTGGCGGCCGAGCCGACCCGCCGGAAGCGCTTCGACCGGCGCCGCACCACCCGGGCGCGCGGAGCCGACGGGACCGCAGACGCAGACACGGACCGCACGGTCACCCTCAAGGGCGGGCGCATGATCGGCCCGATCGAGCGCCTCCTGCTGGCCGGGTTCTCGTTGGCCGGTGCCTTCCCCGTCGTGGCGGCGCTGATCGCCGCGAAGGGGATCGTCCGGTTCCCCGAGATCCGCCGCGAGACGACCGGGTACCAGGCCGAGTACTTCCTGATCGGCAGCCTGGTGAGCTGGGCGATGGCCTTCGCCGCCGCCGGCATGTGCTGGTTGCTGGCACTGGGCTGACGAACGCCCCCGGCCCCCGATCACCGCAGGTACGCTCTCCCCCGTGAACGGTGTCGGAGTCGGTGTCCTCGACGAAGCCGGGCGGCTCCGCCTGCTCGGCGCCGGTGTGACGGGTGCGGCCTTCGCCGTCGTCCTGGTCATGCTGGTCCTGTCGTCGTGGACCGAGGCGACCACCACCGTCCTGGTCTCGGCCGGCATCCCGACCGCCGCGGCTGGTGCCGCGATCGCCGTCGTCCTGCAGCGCCGCGCCTGGCGTGCCGAGGGCGGCTACGAGCGGTCGATCGTCGTGCGCGAGTGGATCGCCGACGGGCAGGTGCCCGCGGGTGTGCCGGCGGACCAGTGGATCCCGCTCGTCCAGGCACAGGCCGACCGCGAGGGCGCCGGCTGGGGCAAGGTCGTCCTCGGCGTGCTGTGGATCGCGATGACCTGGTCGATGCGCGACCAGCACGGCACGCTCATCACGACGATGCTCATCCTGCTGTG
>Ga0308169_10005782_pt1 | contig 11106 bp, 19 predicted proteins | sample PhyBR1_2_FD_202139 | JGI IMG/M metagenome (GOLD analysis project Ga0308169, IMG submission 202139) | Phyllosphere microbial communities from UC Gill Tract Community Farm, Albany, California, United States - DLSLSB.R1 | ecosystem: Host-associated > Plants > Phyllosphere > Unclassified | place... | reverse complement strand
CCCCCCTGGTTCTCGTCAGGCTGCAGTATAGCTACGACAAGCATCATCACCTACCGGACATCCAGCTATCGTACAACGATACCGACATCGACATGCCCTCCGCCGCGGCCAGACTTGGCACGAAATTGGCGGGGTCCGCCATCACCTTCGCCATCCTGCAATCAGCGACCCGTAGGGGCGAAAGCAGCCCGGCGTTGTACACCGTATATGCGCTGGCGGACATTGCACTGCATCTGATGTGCATCCAGGCTGTATCTTTTGGTGCGATGACGGCCCTCGAGGTGAGCACCTGCATCAAGCACACCCCGCTGGTCCATGCGCACTGTTCGCCGGCTTCCCTCTTCGTTGTTTCCCTCTCCGATTGGCTTCCCTGTTTGGTCTGGCTTTGGGGGCGAAGGGACGACTCAGAACGCTGAAAACCGCTGACACCTCAGCGATATGTCACCGCTCAACGACTCACCCCGCCCCCACTTCCCTCCTCGCCCTCGACCCCCCCTCCGGCGCCGCCGGTCAAAGGCTGGCGCAAAGGACTTCAAGTCGTCAAGGGCATGCTCGTACCGGCGCTGGCCCTTACTCCCAGCATCGGTATCCACCTCATCGAGAGATATGTCCGGTCCCCTGTCCTGATCGATGGCCTGAACATCATCGTCCAGTTCGGCCTCATCTGGTTCATGACTGCCCATGTGAGTCTGAGATCTCCCCCCCCTTCGGGGTGTCCAACCCGGAGTCACAACACCCATTGCTCAGCAACGCTCATGTCAGGCCCTTCACGTTCTGTATACGACGCCTAGACTCGAGCTCAAGCTCGCACCTGCGACCGGCAGGAGGGGGTACACTCTCGAAGACAACGTGAAGGATTCGAACCGGCTCAAGCTCGTCGCTGCGGGCATGAGCATCGCAGCGCTGAGCATGTCGTATCTAGGATATCCCAGGGCGGGGTACGTCGTCGGGGTGACGTGGGTCGCGGCGATGATCTCCACCTCGTTCTTTCAGCGTTTGAGAGCCGGGACAATGATCATGACCTACTTGGGTATCATGGTGGGTCGCGGGCCTCTTCTGACAGCGATGATGCTCCGAGCTGACGACAGATCATCACGCCACTCATCATCTTCGGCTGCACGGCGTTGTTCAACAAACCCAAGGACGCGGCGTCTGGCCCGGCCGAGGAGCAGAAGAAGCCGTCTATCATGCCGCCCAGCCGGTGGATCGTCGACATGATGCAAATCTTCGCGGTCTTCCCACTATATCTGTTCTCTGGCACCTTTGTGAGAGCTGCTCCTGGGAATCATGGCTCTATTCCCACCACCACATTTCAAGCCCTGATTTCACGGAATTGCGCACCACGCGATGGATTGCTGCTGACAGCAGATCGCAATTGGCCTCAGACACGACTACATGTCCACCGCACCCTCGTCCTCCGTCGCGCTCAAGGGTGAGCCCGGAGAGTCTGTCGCCGTGTCGGACTCCACGGATAGCCTTTTTGAGAGGACCCAGCTGGACGGATCGATCGTCAAGCTCCCCAAACCAGCTTACACAGCCGGCATGACCACCGTCGTCATCACCACGCTGGTCCTGAAGGTGTACATCGCGGTCAAAGGAATCGACGGCCGGGAAAAGTCCGACCTTGAATGCAGGCTGATGGGCGCGCCGGTGCTCGTCTGCCTGGCGATACTGGCAAAGAAGTGGCAAGTGGGCCAATTAGCCAGCTGGTGGAACCACAGCGAGATGTGAGTGGGTGGTCTCCCGCGGCCGAGTCGCGGACAGGAACAAGCGCTGACGGGCAGATGGATCCCCCCGGCGCCTGATGCCGAGGCTGTGCAGGATGTCGATGACGTCGAAAAGACACTCTGGGACGAGAAGACCGTCGGAATTGACGTTTCAACGGCAACGGAGACGGACGCGGTGGTTGTAGCGTGATGGTGATGGTGATGGTGATGGTGATGGTGATGGTGATGGTGATGGTGATGGTGATGACGGGCGAGCCTGATCATTGTGCCGATTGCGTGGCTACAACGGCATGTCCTTGATAAGAGGGCAGTCGCCGAAGATGCATGCTTGAGAATTAGCTGTAGCTGCAGCTGAGCTAGCTGAGCGGCCGGCGGGCGTCCCCCAAGTGCCCGGAGACAGCACCTGAAGATCTGTCGGACGCCTCGTGCTTCGGTCATCGCATGCTGTGCAGTCGGCGATCATGCATCCCGCCGGCCCTTCCACAAAAGGATTGTTCGTTCGCACGAGTGACAAGCCCCTGCTGCGCTATGACTCACGGCTTAGTCATGAGGCCTAGTCAGCTTGCAGCGTCGGGATACCTGAGCGTCAGGCCGTAAATCTCGGAGCGGGAATTGAGCGGACGCGGCAGTTGAGGCGGCTCAAGCATGTGGGATGCCAGGGCCGAGGCGACGCGGACACGAGACGAAGCGGTGGGAGGAATATAAGCATCAAGTGCGCACGGCCCTTGGAATCATCATTGGCATGGACATGATCACCTCATCGGCGCCCGCGAGCAAATGCCGGTCGACGGTCGCACCGTGCCTCTGCCCGCAGACCATGTCCGGCGAAAGGACAAAGCTAGCGAGCTAGCGAGGCCATCATTGCCGGGAAGCCGACGCGCAGAAAGGCCTGTGCCTTTCCTCCTATGGCTCATTCTTCCCACCGTCGCACCGCACCGCATGGCGCAGCTCTATCGCTTCGAGTGCGCAACTAACAGTTTGCGGGTACGGAGACGGTGGAAGGAATGTGCAGATGAAACTTGTTCGCTACCGCGTATGAGAGATTGCCGGCCGACCGGGCTCGACGCCCGACATTGCACCAACCCTCTGACTTTGGCGCCCTACGCCATCGGTCATCACCCTCCTTCACTTCTCCATCGCGACCGTCGTCGAGTAGCATATTAAAGCGTCGAAGACGTCACTATGCGACACCCGACGAGCAGCACACTGGCGCCCTTGCCTTACATTGCTTTCCCCCAGTCGTCAGCACCCCCAGTTCTGCTCGACAGCACTACATCTACACCGCTTTGTCGATCCTGACCCACCCACTACCCGAGCGACTCCTTGGACTACACGACCAGGCGTGGTGATCGCCATCGCCCGACTGAGCTCGCCGTCACCCCGGCCGCTTCATTCTCACACTAGCTCCTCGCCTCGACACTGTCGCCCATTCGATCCTTTGAGCCCCTTGTCGTCCTTTGAGCTACGCCAAGCGCCTCTCGATATTCCTCCGAAAGCCGCGTTGCCCGATCCATCGTCGCCGCATGACCGAGTGACCGGTCACGCTATCCACCACAGCCGCAGCGATCACCTGGAGAGGGGTGCATCTGGGCACGCAAATCAGCAGCTCTCGTGAGACTCCGACAGGGGTCAAAGGGCTCAACGGGTAGACGGATCAACAACGGACAGCACTAAACAACGGCTCCACTCTTTCTCGTCCATCTGCTAGCCTCTTACACCTGGCCTTGGGGCACCCAGCAACGCAGAGTGAGAGCGGGACGACCGCCAGCGAGCGTCCATCAGACAAGATCTCACTGGGTCAAAGGGGAGGACTGGCTAGACCACGCTGCACGCGGCGAACAAGGGGAACAAGGTGCAACAACCCTCCTTCGGGACCCATACAACCCGCCCCTGGCCGAGATCCGACGATCTCGCCTGCCTTTGGGTACACTGGGAGCACGCGGCAACTCCTCGTAGCCGGTCGACAAGATCCTGAAGTTCCTCGGCCGTTCGGACGCCGAGACGTATATATCGACAGGAACGGCCTACATCAACAATCCAACGCGTGTTATCGAGTCCAAGACCACAATCAATCGACAACTCCACAGTCAATCGACAACACCACACGAGAAACATACCGACGAACGACGACGAGTCGATGGCATCGGCAATGTTGGACAGTCAAACGCAGCGCGGTGGTGCCCCAAGGATGAGCATGAGAATGGCGGGATCGAGGCGGATGATGATCGACATCACGGTGAGTTGGTTTGACGGTTCCCCCTCTCGCCTCCTGAACCCATCGGTTTCGTCCCCGTGAGGATACCCCACCGCTGGAGTTCTGGGATCTTAAGGTCTCAACACTTCCAGCCGCCCATTTCACGCCCTTGTTTCGCATTCGCTGACAACGCAGGCCGATGTCATCTGCCCTCACAGCCTGATCGGCGTCAGGGAGCTGCTCGAGGCCCTGGATCGCTGGAACGACACACGTCCAACGCTCCCCATTCAAGCCTACATCCGACTACACCCCTTCCAGATCGAACCGGCTTTGACCGAAGCGCCGGTACAACGAAGGGCCTTCTTGCGCGAGAAGTTTGGTCCCCGTGCCGATGATATGGAGATGGCCATGGCGCGGAAGATGGCTGACAAGGGCTATGAGTAGTAAGTTGGGCGCGGCGCCTGTCGTGTGCTCGTCCGTCATACCCTGACATTGTCGCCTTGGAGATCCAGCTGACAAGCAGCGCCCTGGACGGGCAGATTTCGTCTTCGCACCTGGCTCACCGACTGCAAATGTACACGCTCAAGAAATTTCCGCAGAAACAGCTCGCAATCGCAATGGACATGTTTGAGATGTACCACGTCGGCGGGATCCACCCTAGCGACCGGTCAGCTCTTGCCGAGGTTGCGCTGTATCACCAAATATTCGCTAGCGAGGCCGCGGCCCTCGACTGGCTCGAGGGGAACGAGTGCGATGCCGACGTGAAACGCGCGTATAGATTCGCGAGGAAGGTCGGTATTGACGCCGTCCCGTTCGTCGTCCTCCAGGACGAGTACGCCGGCAGGGGCGCACTGGGCGTCGACGGTTTTATCTACGCGAGTTGCGCATGTAGCTGTGTGAGGGCACGGGCTTATGTCAGCTCATTGAAGAAGTGATCAAGCGGGAGAGTCGGGTCGAGAGGAGACCCACGATCACAGCCGTGGGGCATGGTGGGCAGGGTTCGTCGCACGAGAGTATGCGTCCTTCACCCACATCGACGACCGCGAATCCTCATGGGCAGGGTCCGTTGAACGCGAGTGTGAGTTCTATTACTTTTACAATCACGAGTCCTGATGGGCAGGTTGTGTTGCGAGACGGGTAGCCGGCGAAGGAGTGCGGGGCAGAGGGCGAGTAGACACGGCACGTGGAGCTGTGTTTAAAGGGAGACCGGATGAGCAGGGCATTGACTGGGATGCACACACTAGAGCGAGGCTATGCATATTGTACGTGGTCGCCCAGCTGACGTTAGTGTTCGTTACGAGTCGTCGGTCGTGTCTACAGTCGTCGATAGAGCCTGAGCCAGTACCGCGTGTTCTCCAGCTTGACGGGCCATCCGGCGCCGACACCCTCGCCCATTCTGAACCATCTGCTGTCTTCTTTACGGACTGGCTCCCACTCGCCGGAAGGCGAGGATGGCGGGCCAAGGAGCATCGTATCGAGGATCATGTGAATCGGCCATTTCCGCCCGCTCGAACCCATTTCGAACTCGGACAGGTCGGACGCGCTGTCCGCGACGAGGAAGAGCGTGCCTGGCGGGCTATTTGTCGTGATGGAGCGCAGGAAGGTGAACGTGGCGGGGCGGGACTGCGTGAGGAGCTCGGTGAGCGTGAACAAGAGGGTGACGAGCGACGGCTGCGGCGAGAAGACGCGGGGGAAGTCCAGACCGGCAACCGAGTCGGCCGCGACTTCCGCACCGGCCGGCTTGAGCAAGTCGGCGTGGACAAAGTCGACGCCGAGCGTGTTCTCTCCAAGGTCCCACTCCGCTTGGATGGACTGCTGGAACTTGTCGACGATGTTGCCCCACGCGCCGATATCCACGCCGGTCCAGCTCCATCGCGCGGGCGACTTGCCCTTGCCGTCGGCCGCGGTCGCTTTCGGCTCGAGGCTCATGCAGGCGTGGACGAGGGCTGCGACAGCCAGTAATTCTGACGATGCGCCGCCGCCGAGGGAGATGATACGTGTGTCCAGCGGCTCGGGCGACGGCGTCGAGGGCCCGGCTTGGCTCGATTCCGCCTGATCGTCTTCCGCTGCTTCCGCTGCTTGCCTGTCACCCGCTTCTTCGTCGTCCTCGTCCGCCTCGTCGTCGTCACCGGCCTCGGAGTCTACCCCATCTCGCTCAACGATGAACAGCCGTCTCACATCCCCGAGCATCGCAAACAGCTCCCGGTAGCAACACGCCCGACTCGGCACCCATCGCCCCGCATAGCTCTCCAGCAGCGTCGCATCGCCAAACAGCTCGAGCCACTTTTTCTCATACAGCAGTCCCTTGACTTTCTGCACATTGTTCGACAAAGTCGGCGAATCGAGAGTGGCCCGGAGCGCGTGATGCACCAGTTCGAGGATCTCGTCGTCCGTCGGCGACTCGAGGAACGCAGACGCCGGGATGGCGGTCGAGTCGACCACGGCTTGCGCGTCGGCCTGAGGATTGCGAGGGGGCGGGTGGTGTAATTTCCGTTGATGCCCCTTCTTCCGCCCCCCCGGCCCTTTGTGCTTCTGTGGTCCCCCAAACGTGCGTGATCGGTGCGTCATGCTGCGACTATCGATGCGATCAAGTCGAGGCTCGGGTCCAGTTGTTCATCTCATCCGGAAATCCTGTCAAACCGGAGTGGAGGTCCCACCGGGCAAGGCTATTCCTACCGAGCGGCGGCCCTCGCCGCAACCGCGGGATCAGAAACGGGATCAAATCTGCCAAACTGTGGGTCCACTCTCGGCCGTGGCCTGTCGGTCGCTGCTGGGCAGCCCATCTTGATCTGTTCACCCTCACCCATCGTTTTTTTCTTTGATCAAAATGGTTTCCCTTCTGCCACGCTTAGGCGCTAGACCATCACCACGCGCACACAAGTGCTCAAGGGATTCACTAGACGGACGGATTAACGTCTCGAGGTTTTATAGGAAACCCCCTTTTCGGTTTTTTCAGACGAAACTGGGGGTGCTCACAGCCTCGATACATTTGTACACCTGCGCGATATGCATCCAATGGCGGACACATAGTGATTGGAGGACGGCGACCTGATGGAATGCTCGCTGACGCGTTGTCGCGGGTAGATGACCGAGGAGACAGACAGACATACATACCCAGTGGGCTGGGTTGATGAGCGCTTGGGACGGGCGAGTCCCATGCCGTCGGACAAGGCGGTTGTTTCACTGATCTCTCGGTACTTTAAACAGTGACGGGAGCTCGTCTCCCACTCTGCCGACGCTCGTGCTACCTGGTCTTTCGTAGCACTTGTGAATGTCCGTTTCGCCAGGCGCAAAAAGATAGTCGCGGCTGGTCCAGTAACAGCAGTCGGAGATGTCCACCGCGCCGGAACCTCCACCTCACGCCTCCACGCGCGCCGAGCTTGTATCATCCCCATTCGCCTTGCTCGGATACACACATTCTCACCGCTTGGCGCGTACTCGTCTGGGGACTGCTGCTCTCACATAGCCCTCAAGGTCTGCGACGCCTTTCGCGCATCGAGAAGAGTAACCCGCGACATGGTGCATGCCGAGCAACGCGTGCGGGCTACCCTGCAGAACGCGACGGCCGAGCCGTCGCCGCAACCCCGCACCCGGCAGGTGGTCCCGAGTAAGGCTCGCTCAGCTGTAGTCGATGTAGAGTTGCTCATGTGTAGGCTTGCCGACTGCAGCGGATCTTTTTGTCCGCTCTCTGCCAGGAGCACCCGACCTTGCTGCCCATCCGACGTGAGCGTATCTCAGCTCGTTGCCAAGCATAGCCTGACCGTAGGCACCCGCTCAATGTCTACGCTGGACTTTTGCCTAGTTATCCCGGTGCTGGCAGGGGAGGCGGAGAGGGTATTACCGGTGTAGACGCCAAGATCTTGTGAGCTGTTCCCATCCGCCCAGCCGAGATGTAGCGCAGCTCATACTGCAGCTTCTTGATGGCCAAGGCAAGGCGGTCGGCCGGGAAGCAACGGACGATATTCTGGTTCAACGTGGGCCACATCTGTCCGGTCCTGAAGTATGGCCCACTGACGCCAGGGCGGACCGGGATGCTCTTCGTTCGATGGGTCGTTGATGGAGGTCGGGCCGTTCCGGACGATACCGGCGACGCAGACCGAGTCGGGCAAGGTCGAGGTCCGGCTGGTCGAGGGAGGGTGGGAGGAATTCGCCAACATCGTCTTCGGTGCGTCCGCTTCAGTGTCGTTGCATCAAAGAATGATACTCATGATAGTGGACCAGCCTCCGGGCACGGGGCTGTCGTTTGTGCCAACCAACGGCTACCTGCATGAGCTGGATCAAGTGAGCGACACTGGATTCGAAGACGCTGCTGGGCTGACCGGCAGGGGTCACAGCATCTCATTCAGTTCATGAAGAACTTTTACCAGATTTTCCCGGAGCTGCTGGGTGTAGATGTGAGCTGATTAGGTCCGGCGTGCGCCGATCACGTCCCTTGGCTAATCACAGACATACCTCGCCGGTGAATCATTTGCGGGGCAATACATCCCATATTTCGGTGCGTCTTCAATCGCTGCAACCCGGCGTTTCGCAACCCATTCGCTCACCGCAGCCGACGCTTTGCTCAAGACCCCTCCGTCGCCCAACTTTGTGCTCAGCGGTCTAGCCATCGGAAACGGCTGGATCGACCCGAAGGAGCAGTACCCCGGCTACCTAGACTTTGCCTACGAGAAGAAGCTGTTGACAAAGGGAACTCCAGTAAGTCTGACGATCGGTGAAACCTGTTTGAAAAGCTCACGTCAGGCCGCCGATCAAGCGGAGAAGAAGCTGAGTGGCTGTATGGAGGAGATAGCAAAGTTCCCCGGCGCAGACCTCACACCGATCAATCTCGGAGGCGGATGCGAGGGCGTCATGGATATGGTCACAGCGCCATTCACCCAGGAGTGAGCCCAAGTCTGAGTTTTGAGGAGGCCGAACTGACGCCAGACTGAACGGAAAGAAGATGTGTATGAACATCTACGATGTACGCAAAATGGACGAATGGCCGGCATGCGGAATGAACTGGCCACCAGACCTGTCGGACGTCTACGCTTTCCTGCGCGTGAGTTGGGGAAATGTATGGCAGAACGGAGCTCACAGTAGCGCGACGATGTTCTGCGAGCGTTGCACGCGGAGGACCGCTCGTCCGCCTGGGTAGAATGCGACTCGGCCGTGTCGACTCAGTTGCGATTACAAGAGTCTTTCGCCTCGGTCAAGTACCTCCCGGGGATCCTGGAGAAGGGCGTGCCGATCTTGATGTTTGCGGGCGCAGAGGACTTGATCTGCAATTACAAGGGTATAGAACGAATGATCGAGAACCTGGAATGGGCAGGGGTCAAGGGTTTCGGCGTGAGTGCAACAAGGCCTCTTGGTCCCATAGCGAGACGCTCATTGGCAGAACGTCACAGTGGACGAGTGGTATCTGAACGGCACGCAGGTGGGAGAGTGGACATCGGCACGGAACATGAGCTACGCCAAAGTGGGTCGTACGCCCGCATGCAGTTCAGCGCTCACGGCCAGGTGTTCGATTCGTCGCACATGGTTGGCTTCGATGTGCCACATGTGACGAACGACATGATCACGCGGTTCATGGGTGTCGACTTGGCGCTTCTGCCGGGCGTACTTGGATCGACCGCCGGCAAGCTGGGCGGCGTGAACAAGGTGGCCCTGAGCACGGAAGCGGGCCAGCCGGCTGGTCTGCCCCTTTTCAAGGGGGGGAAGAGTGACGTTGAGAGTGAGTTGCAGAGGGATGAGAAGCAGGATGGACACGGATTGACGGCAGAATACTACAACGCCGGGTCCGCCTTCCTCATCCTCGTCATTCTCGGCTCGATTGTCGGGCTCTACTTCTACTTTCGGCGGAGAAGATCGCCTCGCCGGCGGGTGGGCCTGCCAACCACACGGGAGGATCCGCTGGAGCGCGTCCCGCTTGGCTCGGAGCGAGTCGAGCTGACTGATCTGGAGCGGGCCGAGGAGTATGAGCTGGACGACGAAGGGCGGAAGAGGAGGCGCGATAAAGGGAAAGGCAAAGAACGGGCGAGGGAGAGTCAGGACCATGCCGGGCAAACGGTCTTTGCGCTGGGTGACGATGATGATCGATAGAGGGGGCAAAGGCAATGGTAGAAAGAGCATCCGATTGCTCATCATAGACTTGCCATGCATAGGTATCATATCGGGCTGACGGGTACTCGCGGGAGACGCAAGAGAAGATCTCGGGGAGGCGCACCACGCATGCCGTTGCCGACGCCACCACGAAGACCTGAAACCTATGCGTTCCATCTGTTCGCATCCCTGCCGTCGGTACAGTTGTTCAAGTAGGGGCATCGGTCCCCGTTCTGTGCGGCAAAACAATGGGCCCTATCGATTCCTGCGCAGCCTACGCACGCAGGAGATGCCTGATTGTTCTGTTGGAACGGCGCGAAATAGGGTTTTGGGGGATGCCGAGAGAAGCAGGTTCGAGACAAAAAGATCAACCGGTCTGGAGTTGCGCGGGTCCCATCCCAAAAATCAGGAACGCGTCCAATTGTCCAGGCTGTTGTTGCTTTCTGGGCCTTATTGTACTCGTTCGTTGATCGATCCACTGTGTGCATCGTGGGCCGTTATAGCCCTCCCCCTCCTCCCTCCCTCCTCCTCGTCGCATCATCCACATCGTTTCAGTCCTGTACCCGTCGCCCACATTGCATCAACGCCTCGCTGGATCTGGAATCTGGCACGCTGCGCTGCGCCGGGACCGCGACAAGACGACATTCCATTCCCGACCGACTGACCGACTGACCGACCGAGCTGAAGGCCGACCCTCGAGCCCCACACGAAGCAAGGAGAAACCCGCGAAGTAGACACACCAATCCAACAGCTGCTCGCGGACGAGCCAGAAGGAAGAACGAAGCCAGGACTCGGACCAGTCAGTGATCAGCAATCGGTACGTCAGCTCAGCCACTGCGCCTCGCGCATTGATTCCCGCGCTGCACTTCGCTTCACCCCTCTCGGCGCCGCACCACCGCGTATCGCGCTCGACATTTCCGTCCGAGTTTGACTCTTCTGAGTGGGGAATAGAGGAGCTCATCATAGCGCCGACTCCTCGCTACCCTTCATACCGGCAGAGCAACCTCTGCACCGGTAGTCAAGACGCTCCAGGCCGACGGCACCTCATCCTCCTCCGCACAGACTCGGCCCATCCCTCGTCCCCACCAGCACCATGGATCGCGAACA
>Ga0308169_10005781_pt1 | contig 11108 bp, 15 predicted proteins | sample PhyBR1_2_FD_202139 | JGI IMG/M metagenome (GOLD analysis project Ga0308169, IMG submission 202139) | Phyllosphere microbial communities from UC Gill Tract Community Farm, Albany, California, United States - DLSLSB.R1 | ecosystem: Host-associated > Plants > Phyllosphere > Unclassified | place... | reverse complement strand
TCTCTCTTCCCCCTTTCCTTCGCCATCAGGAGCCGCCTGATTCAACAACACCGAACTCCTCCCTCTCCCTCCTCCCGCTCCTCCCGGTGAACTAGCATTCTTTACTGCCCTATCTCCTGCCTGTACCATAACAATTAAGCTAGAGTGACTCTGATCGATTTCCCTGGTCGATCGGGGTCTTCTTCGGGAGCTGAAGCTTGACTGTGTTTTGTTGCGTGATCTGACTTCAGTTGCGATAGGAGTGGGCGAAGTAGTATTGGCTAAGTCGAGTGGGCTGTCCTTTAGTCGAATCGAAGGCAGACAGCCATTGGATTCAAGGGTGAAGAGGGAAGATAGTCTCAAAAAAAAAGGGAATCACTCGCAAAATGAATTCGATTTTGCCTCGGCTCTGCTACGGCTCGTAATCTCGTATTTACCTTTGTCTGCCCTCACGACTAGCGACTCGATTCTTCATACTCGAGGGAGCTTCGTAACGAGCGGAAAAATATTCCGATAATTTTCGAAAAATTGACTTTTACTTCTCATCGCACAGCGGATCATGTTTGGGGGGCAGAGTGCTTCAGGCTCGCGACGATAAGCCAGCTCAAGATGCCGTTCATGAAGCGGCGACCACGGTGACCCGGAGCTTTGACCAAAGTCAGAGTGATCCTGCGCAGGAGGAGGAGGAGGAAACCAAAATTGAAGTAAGCTCTGTGGTCCACTCTCGTTCTCCGAGCTTACACAGACTGATGAAATCGTCGACATCAGTGTCGAGAGCGGTTCAGAATAATTCAACCCTTATACTGCCGCAGTCAAGGGTCGAACGCAAAAAGCTTGAAATAGTGGTTGCGAAACATCATTTCTCGTTTAGCTACAGTCTCTTCTGAATCTCAATAGCACTTTCGATATTCGAGAGAGCAACGACGACCGATGACTGAAGTCTTTGCCTATCTGTCAAAGTGCGTACTCCTATTGTAATCGTGCTTTGCCTGATTTCTGCCTCTTCACAAACCAACCTCCGTCTGAGCGACAGGAGAGCCAGTTCGGTCGCAGGTGGAGCTGAAATACTATACCCCGAAGCGGCGAAAAGAAAGAGCGAGAGCAAGGTAAAGCTACCTACCGAAAACAGTCAAAATTGTCTGTCATTGCTCTGCGAAGCGAGATCGCATCGTTCGTTATCAACGAAACCGAGAGCCTTACACCGCGAGACCCAACGAGTACAGTAATCTCGATCTGCTGCAGAATAATGACTCCAAGTGCAGTACTCTCTCGACTCTCAAGACTTCGCATCATGGGCAAAAATAGTTGCAGATCAAACAAAAAGAGAGAGAAAGAGAGGAAAAGAACATCAAGAAGAGTGGAATGTGAGAGTGTAGGGTAGATGTAGAAACAAAAGAGAAAGGGAGAAGAAGAGGGAAATAAGAACGAACTGTTAGAAGTACAGAGGTCGAATCTTCGAGAGTGAGTTATACTGGTGCGGGCAGATGGAAGAAGGAGGTGAAGGGTAGAAAGACAGGTAAAACTGAAAGAGGTAAATATAGGGCGAAGGAGAGAAGCGACCGTAGAGTAGAGAGTTGGTCTATTCTTGACCGAAACCTAGAGTGTTCTCAACGGCGAAAGCGAGCTTCGACTCGAGGCTGTACATGGACAGTCTCTGGTCAGTAAGACGATCGAGTCACGTTCAGGAGAAAGAGAGGTGAACTCACGTCTCATAGTTGGGGTACGGTGGCAGATCTAAACGGTTGAAACAAGTATGACTCTTTGGCAGTTGCGTAATCTCTCCAGACTTCTCGAGGGTGAATCGACGAGGTCCATCGGATCCTTGGAGATCTTTGAATCCGTTGACGGGGATACGACTCGTTCCGGTAGCGAATTGCAAAAGTCGAGACTTCTTCTCTGCTGGCCATCCCTTGACCGCTTTCCAGAACCATTGAACAACCTATCGAGGTTTGTCATCAGTACAGATCTGAGTATAGGTGAGGTAGAGAGAGCTGGGCTTACTTCGTCTCCTTGTTGGTATCCTCGGTAATCAGTGTGCTTCATCCAGTCATCGACGTCAATCTCGGACATACCACCAATGAGCAACTAATTGAGCAGGGGAATACGAGTCAGCCTTTTCGGAGAGGACAGATCGAAGGAGTGGAAGCTCACCTCGAGTTCTCGCTCGTCGAAAACGTTGATCAACTCTTGAGGAATCAATTCGTTGAAACCGCTCAAGAACGCCTTGAACTGATCCTCGACACGCCTTTGCACCCTCCATTCGACGAGTAGTTGCACATACTCGGCCTTGTTGTCGTTTGTGACGGGAACGTCTCGTCCTCCAGGTTTCAAATCGACAGTAATCGTTTCTCCGAATCGATCATCTTCAGCAGAGAAAGTGTTTTCAATGACATCTTCGATATCGTTCTCGCTGTACATGAGTCGTCAAGTTAGTCGGACTGCTTCAACAGAGGGAGAAAGAAGAAAGCTTACAGGATCCAAGTAAGCGATCTGAAGACTTCTGCATCTACACTCTCCATATCGGCGAGGACAATCTTCTTCTTCAAGACCATTTTGTACAGGGCGGTAATGAAGTAGGCATCGAGGAAACGACGATGGAAGACGGCGAGAGAGAGAACTCGACCGATGAATTTGAAGTAGTTCAAGTGCTCGGGGTTGATCGAAGAGTTGGGGTTGATTTGAAGCGTGTAGTTGTCGTGCTGTGAAGAGTGAACGAATGATCAGCTTTCAGACTCAGAGTACATAGAGAGCAGAGAGAGCTTACAGCAGAGTATTCGAACAAGCAGTAGAAAGGATTGAACATCTCGTGAGATAACAAGAAGAAGAATTCTCGAGATAATCCTCCGTAATCCAACCCATCTTCTCCGTCGAACTTGATCATCAATCGCTTCTTGAGGTCGTTCGGTGTTTGGCGCATGATCTCGGCGTAAGAATCTTCGAAGATGTGAGTTCGACGAACTTTGACGTGACATTGACCAGGCGAAGGACGGAGTGCGGGTTGAGATCGGAAGTAGATGAGTTTTCGTCGGAAATCTCGCTTGTATTGAGGAACGTTCTGATCGAGTGAAGAAGGAAGTCGAGGATCGTCCCAAGTCGTAGTCTTCGTGTTGTGGTCGACGAAGTAAACTCGAGCAGTCGAAGTGAGACGCATTTCCCATCCTGAAGGAAGAGGACCGAGTTGTGAGACGGATTGAGGTTGAACAGTGAGGTTGTTTCCGTTTGGTCCCATTACTCGTAGAAGTTGTTGACGACGAGGGTCGACCCAAGTAGTCGTTCGAGTGTTGTGATCAACAAAGTAAGGTCTTCCTTCAGGAGTGAACCTTTGTTCCCATCCAGCAGGTAAAGGTCCCGATCCTTGAGTAGTAGTTCCACTAGCTGCTGCTGCTCCAGTCGCTCCCGCTGCACCTACACCTGGAGTGGTAGCTCCCGAAGGTGTGTTTCCTCCTCCTTCAGTAGCACCCAAGAACTCGTCTGCCGTTGTACGAGCTCCTCCTCCAGTTCGAGCGGCACTGCTTGCGGTTGAAGCGGGAGCGTTTCCAGTTGGAGAAGTCGCAGCTGCTCCAGCACTTCGGTTCGGTCGAGCCCAAGTGGTCGTACGAGTAGTGTGGTCGACATAGTAAGTTCGTCCGAGGTGATCGACTCGTCGTTCCCATCCTGGAGGTAAAGGTCCGTATTGATCTTCGCGAGCGTTGAATTCGCGAGTCGAAGAAGAGCCTGATCCGGCATGAGATTCGGCGCTGGCGTTGGGAGGAGCAGTTGAAGGGGTGACAGAAGAAGAGGAAGAGGCGGCATCGGGTCGAGGGGAAGCGGGTGCGCTGGTAGAAGCGGTATTCGAGGAAGAAGGGTTTGATGCGATGGCGGCTGAGGAAGCGCTGCTTGAAGATGCTTGTGCAGCGGAAGCAGCGGTGATAGGAGCTGTACTAGGAGTGCGAGGGGCGCCGCTGACATTCGTACTGAGGTGAACGATGAGTTTGCCGTGAACGACTAGTTGATCGTTTGATCGTTTGAGATCGCGAGTCAAGGTGTCTGCAGGGAAGGTCAGGCGGGGTCAACGGTATCCTACAGTACAATAGTGAATGTGCTACTCACCTTCACCTCCAAGATCAAGATCAACAGCTTGCGCAACGGGAATGTTGATAACTCCCAAGAAACCCTGATCCTTCTTCTTGAACTTCTTTTGATCAAAGATCTGTACTGTCAATACACTTGCATCTTTGACATCCACGTCGAACGATTCATTCCAATCTGTACCCCGAAATCAAAGAAGTCAGCGGGTTAAAGTCGAATTCTTCTTCTCGTTTCAGACGTACAAGGGTTGAGGGTTTTCTATATAGGCAGATTGATCAGCCTCATCATCAGGTGGGCGAAGTACAAAGCAGGGCTTACCTTGATTGCGGTAGTAGTGTTGGTTTGTTCTCCATCGACTGTGACGACCGCGAAAGGATCGGGTAACCTGAAGACGTCTCGTTTCGCTAGTGAATCGGCAGCTACAACTGTAGGAGTGGACAACAAGTAGGAGGATAAAGAATAGAATTGGTCAGCGAGTTATTCTTGTTCTCAGCCGAACCTGAGATTTCCTTCGGTCGATGATGGTGAAATTCGAAGAGTTAATCAAGCCGAATAGTCGCAAAGATGGGCTCGAAGGAATGTTTATAGCCAGGTGTATCCTCCTAGTTCATTCACATTGCTTCGAGAGGTTCGCTCGAAGTGCATCGCCCTTTTGACAGAGAGTCGGAGGAGCGAGACTAAGGGAAACAGATCAATCTGACTCACCAGTAACCCGAACTTTGCGCACACTGTATCATAGAGTTGATCAGTATCGATCTATCAACAGCGTGGGAAAGGGAGCTGACCGATCAGGGTTTGGAGCAGTTGACATATTCGGCGGGAGAGGAAAGGGGGGGATCTAGCGACGATGGAGACTTCTGTGCTCCTTTCTGTACTGTCCTAGGGTTCCTTCTGATGTACTGGCGATGCTCTCAATGAGCTAGATCGAGTGTCGAAGGTGAGGTAGGAAACGAACAATCAATCGGACGACTAGACGACTTGCTGACTTTGCTTCCTCCACACCAATCGATTCTTTCTTTTGACTCTTTGAACTGCTTTGACGACTCGAATAACATTCCTAGTGAACGTATTGGAGCTCCCGTGAGTCTCCACTTTGGAATCGCACTGTCAGTCTTCGCTAATCTTTTCCACTCTTTGCTGACCTAGATCTGCCCGGAATGGCTCGGAGTATCGCTCAATCACTTCCAGAAGAGATCATCAGTCAAATATGTAATTGTGTCTACGATTTCGAAGATGAAATCAGTCAGTTCCTCTCATTTCGAGATTGTCTTTCCCCTCTTTCCCCTCTCGCTGCTGCCGTCTGACCGTCTCTATCCTCCCTCTAGTCGCAATCACCTCCCTCAGTCGTCTTTCTACCACCTGCAAATCGTTCGCCGCATCTGCTATACGCTACCTCTACCGCGACCCTTCGAAAATCCACTCGCAAATTACCTGGTCGAAAGCGACTCGACTGCTCGAAGTGCTCAAAAAGGATCCACTAGTCGCCGAATTAGTCAAGGCATTGGATTGTCTCGAGCTTGCGGGCGCAGCTTACTCAGCCACGGCGATGTCGAACGAATGGGAAAATGGGTCGTCGAGCTGTTACGAGCTTGTCCCAACCTTCAGTCGGTTCATTCAGAGATTCGTTATCAAGGCAGCACGATGCTCGCATCTGAGACGCTTGGAAGTCTATCAAAACTCCTCCACTTGACCCTCTCCGACGATCGCGATTTCGACGACAATCTTGCATCAGCTCAACGATTCGTTCGCGAATTCCGTCCAGCCCAAGGATACCTCGAGAGTCTCACCATCACACACTTCAACGACTACTCCGAAACTCGAATGTCAAGCTCCCTTCCGACTCCCTCATTCAATGTCAAACACCTCTCTTTCATCGACAACGACGAGGGTCCCGCATGGTCGTCCTACTTCCTCCCTTCGATGGCACTCGATCTCGTGTCACTCCGATTCGAAGAGGACGGGTGGATGGACATAGACTCGCAGGACGATCTCTCGACCTTGCTTGTCAGGGCGAGCGGGACGCTAGAAACGTTAGTTATCGGGGAAAATCGTAATTTTGGGGACGTCGTCGGGACGGTCAACTCCTACGGTAGTGCAGACCAGGAGGACCACGTGGTATTTACAGTATTCCCGCTCGACGTATTCCCCATCGTCACATTCCGTCGCATGCGAAATCTTGCGCTTCGAGGACTCTATCGCCTCGCACTCTACGAGTTCGCCAACATCGCTCGTTCCTGTCCACACCTCGTCAAACTGGAGTTGACGAACAGCACCTGGGTCGTCGATGAATGGACAATCCCTCAAACAGCATTCAGCTTCATCATCGAAACCATCTCCCCCCTCTCCTCGCTGCGACTCCTCGACCTAGGTCATCTACCGCTCCTCGCAGAGAGCCCTTCCCTCGATCCAATCGTCAGGATCTGTCTTCAACGTCAGGTCGAGCTCTATGTCGATTTCTGCAAAGGTGATTACGATTTCCCACGGTATCTTCGAGACGTGGACGAACTCGCGAAGGATCATCAAAGTCGAAGGTTCGTCTCGTCTCCGGACTACGGAAGCTCGAGTTATCCCGATTACTACGAGACGGCATTCGACTCGAAGAAAGACGAACAAGCATCCGATTCCTCCGACTCAATGTACGCAAGTTCCCCTTTTCCCTCTCACTTGTTCGACCTCTACCCCTTCCCTCTCCGCTACCCTTCTTCCTCCGAACGTTCACTTTCCCCTTCCCTGTCCTCCTCAGAACCCGAATCCTCTTTCCTCCCCGCTCCTCCTCATGTCCCTCGACTCGAACCCGGCTACGAACTAGAAGACTACTTTGACGATGTGGAGAAGGAAGAAGATTGGGAAGAATGGAGCGAGAAAGTTGACGTTGAGAACGCAGATCGGAAATGGAGAGAAGGGGGAATGATGGAATGGGAGGTCAGGGAAGTCGAGGGAGCGGATGACGACTCGGAAGAGGAGACTGAGTGAGTACGATGGAGAATGTATTGCGATGAAGCGGCATGATCAGAATTCATGTCGCAAGGAGTCCGTTTTGTTCTTTTTCGATTGGTGTCTCTCGCTCTATTTTGTTGTTTTGCACAAACTTTAGTTCAGTCGTAGTCTCTGGATTTGAACGAATAAATGTTGGACGAATCGACCTGGTCCGTGAACGAAATTGCGAAATTTGTCTTGCCCTTCCTCCTTTCACTCGTCTTCATCTCAAACTTCAACCATGCTCTCTACCTCTCAGGATATGGATTCAAAGGTACTAGACCGTATACTCAGCCATGTGTTGGCGTTTGAAGACGATCAAGGTGAGGTCTCTCTCGCCTTCCCTCGCTTGACATCGCTGACGAGACTTCCCCACCAGAGACTGTCACAACCCTTCGCTCCACTCTCATAACGAGTCATTCTTTCCATGATCCTTCCCTCCGCGCTCTCTATCGCGACCCAAGCCGTTGTTACGCTCAACTCGACTTCGCCAAAGCATCTAGGCTCCTCGAAACTCTTCAGACCAGGGCAAACATCGCTCCTTTGGTAGTCAGCCTTTCCCACTTCGACAAATGTCACGAAAATCTCGCTGGACAAGCTCAAGGAGAAACGGAGAAGGAGGCCATCGAGAATTGGGCGATTCGAATGCTTCTCGCTTGCAAACAAGTCGAGCAGGTCGCTTCTTTCGTCGAATTCAAGGGAAGGCCCCCGTCTTCCTCGCTACATCTACGTGCAATGCCCTCGCAAATTTGAAGCATCTCACGATTCGAGGACCCCCCGAAAGGCGAGTTCAAGTTTTCAAGTTGGCTCAAGCTTACGTCACGGGACTGCACCTCAAGGAAGGTCAATTGCGCACTTTGAGGATCACTGGGTTCAATCATTTGAGTTGGTTCGCGAGCGATGATATCCCGTTACCTGAAGGGGATTACTCGTCTCTTCAAGTGGACAAACTCGAGCTTTACGGAAACGACCACGACGTCGCCTGGTCACCTCGCTTCCTCCCTATCGCTCCCAGCTCCTTACGCACTCTATCTTACGAATCGTACATGGAACACAAGATCGAAGCGGATGCTCTCGAAGAGCTCGTAGGAAAGTCGGAGGGATCTCTCGAGGTCTTCATCTTCCGAGGACAGAGCTTGGAGCCGGACGCCATCGTGGGATCTCTTCAGACTACAACGAAATTTGGGAGATCGGAACAGTCAACTTCCCTGTTCATATCTTCAGACACGACTTCGTTCAGCTCACCCAACTCGTACTCGAAGGCATCCATTTCCTCCAGCTCGCACTCTTCGATTCCGCTTCCACCTATCCTCACTTGCTTTCAATCTCTTTCTACAACTCGATTTGGCACCCGCGCCACTGCGAAGCAATGAAGGAGACCTGCGACTCCATGATCGAAATCATCCGAGCTTTCCAAAGTCTTCGCACTCTCCATCTCGGCCATCTCCCTCTCCTCTCTTCAGCGCAAGCTATAGTCTCAGTAATCGAATGCTGTCAGGAAACGGGGATCACTTTCGATTGGCAGCCGTGCCTCGAAGGACGTTCGGCTTGGGAGGAAGAACAGTTGCTACTGGGCGAAAAGGAATAGCTCGACGGAAGGGAAACGCTTGACATGATCGATGTAGAAGTGAGGAAGAGGAGTGATGACAGCTTGAACCCATAAGAAGGATCGGAATGAATTGTGAGAACGAAATGAGAACGAAGTACAAAGCTTGACCTTGTTGAGTTCTCATGTGCCGAGAAGACTCTGTCGACTCGTTTCTGACGCTTTCAGAACCGTGAGAAACAGAGACGAGAGGCAACGAGTCGACAGGCGAAGCGAAATCCAAACGAATTTGACTTGAATTCGACGACTCGCGAAATGAACCGAACTTCGCTAGAACTCTCGTTGGCTTCCTCGGAGCTTCCTTCACTCCAGAGATACGTATGAAACCTAGCAGAGCCTCTGAAAGTGATCTTGCGAAAGTTAACCTTTCCAAAATTTTGTCCGAGCCCAAACTCTTCTTCATCTCACCTCACCTCACAACTAGACAATACAGCAAGTATGCCATCAGGGCAACACTTCTCAGCATTACGAGCAAAGAAACGCAAGGCTGGCCCTTCAAGTTCTTCTTCTTCCTCAAAACTTCACACCGCCTCCACTTCCAAACTCCCTACAAAGTTCCGCAACGCAGCACCTAGCGCGCTAGATTGGAAGAATATTCACTTACCGGGAGAATTAGGATTTGATGAAGATGGTGGTCTACTAGAGTTGGATGAGATTGAAGGAGTCGATGTTGTTTATGAAGATGGAAGAGTTCAATTCAAGGTGAGTGACACACTCTCTAGCTACTTCCAGAATACTAGTCAAGCTCATACAGCACTTTCAACAGGTCAGAGAAGATGCAGATGAACCGCCTCCAGCAAAGAAGAGCAAGAAAGCGAAAGGAAAGGAACCTGAAGTCGTAGAGGAAGCGCTAGTCGATGATTCACCATTCGCAGATGAGCCGTTACACTTTGCAGAGGAAGATGTAGCGGAGGAAAAGGAGGAATTGCCAGTTGAAGCTGTCAAGGAAGAACCAGTAAAGAAAGAAAAGGTCAAGAAAGCTAAGAAAGGGAAGAAGGAACGGATAGAGGCAGCGAAGGAAGCAGAAGTAGTGGAAACGGTAGATGATACACCGTTCGACAGTGCGTTTTTCTCTTCATCTTCGACTGAATTCTCGTTTCTCACTCAAATTTCGTAAATCTCGCAGCTGAAAAGCTTCTCCCTGAGTGGTCTCACCTAGCCCTCGCCCCATCGATCTATCGTGCCCTTCACGAACTCGACTTCAAGACACCGACAGCGATTCAAGAACGAGCGCTCGCGCTCGAAGTAGGGTCGAAACGAGCTCCGGTCGAGGAAAAGGTCGGGGAAGAGAAAGAGGAAGTTGATAACGAAGATCGTTCGGAAGGAGAAGAAGCGGAGACAGCTGAGGAAGGAGGAGAATGGGGAGGAATCTCGAACGATGCAGTTTCAGCCGAATTCCACACTCCCGCTACACCACCAGATCGCGATCTTGTCGGAGTAGCTCAAACTGGTTCCGGTAAAACCTACGCCTACGGTCTCCCCATCCTCTCCTACATCCTTCGACAAGCCTCAGAAGCCTCTCAACGCCAACCTTCTCCTGCACCTTCAGAAGGATCCGATCTTGACCCTTACCCGCCAACTCGTCTCGCCGCTCTCATCCTCTGCCCCACTCGTGAACTCGCTCTACAAGTCCGAGCAGCTCTCTTCTCCGTCGCCGTCAGAACACTCCCTCTCCTACCTGCCCACGAAACCAATTCGAAATACTCGGAGGAGGATCCGAGAAAACGTCAAAAGGGAAAGCTTTGCAGTATCGTCGCGTTGACCGGAGGAATGAGTGTGGACAAGCAAAAGAGGCAGTTGGAGAAGGGTGCAGACATCATCGTTGCGACTCCTGGTCGATTGTGGGATTTGATCGGAGAGGTAAGATCGCTTTTCACTGTTTGACGTGGGAATCAAGCTCACCTTTATGATCCTCCACAGAGTGACAATCTTGTCCGAGAGATCAAGGGAATGAAGTTCTTGGTCATTGATGAAGCAGATCGAATGATTGAGAACGGTCATTTCGCAGAATTGGAGAGCATTGTGAGGTTGACCAAAAGGAAAGGGTGAGCATCGTTTCACTCATCTTGGATATGATTGATAGCTGATTCCCCTTGTACTTGACAGTGTCGAAAACGAAGCTGGTTTCGTTGATGATTTCGCTGGTGCTCGAGGAAACTCCGACCTCGTTCCGACTCGAGAAGACATGCGCACTTTCGTTTTCTCAGCCACGATGAGCAAAGAGCTGCAACGAAACGTCAAGCGTAAACCGGGATGGAAGCGATGGGTTCCGAAAGGAGTCGAGGAAGATTCGATGAGTAGTCTAGGTGAGTTTTCTCTCTTCGTGATTTCCGGAACTTTCGCTGACTTGACTCGCTGTAGATGATCTCCTCGACAAACTCGACTTCCGAGACCCTAATCCTGAAGTTATTGATCTCACGCCGGAACATGGTTTAGTCGAAACCTTGAAAGAATGCAAAGTCGAATGCCTTGTCGGCGA
>Ga0308169_10005780_pt1 | contig 11109 bp, 10 predicted proteins | sample PhyBR1_2_FD_202139 | JGI IMG/M metagenome (GOLD analysis project Ga0308169, IMG submission 202139) | Phyllosphere microbial communities from UC Gill Tract Community Farm, Albany, California, United States - DLSLSB.R1 | ecosystem: Host-associated > Plants > Phyllosphere > Unclassified | place... | reverse complement strand
CAGTTTGAGCAGGGCGAACACCATCAGCGGCCCGAACAGCACCAGGGTGTTGAGCAACAGCAACAACGTGACGAAACAGCCGGTGAGCAGGCGGCGCATAGATGACTCTTGCAAACGGGTGGGCGCGCCATGATAAGCAGCTTCGGGCGACAGGCCAAATCGGTGTGGACGAATGTTTCACCTTTTGGCCGGTATGCTGGGTTTGTTTTTGTGGTCACAAGGGCAGTGCTTGGTTGGGTTTTCTCTTAGCCATGGCTATTGAGATCAACCGAACGAATTCACCGCCCACGGTCTAAAATCCCACCCCACACAGGAAGCCCCATTGCATGAAATCCATTCTCGCCCTGCTTTCCTTGGTGGCCCTTCCAGCGCTGGCCGCCGAGCCGACCCTGTACGGGCGCTACGAATACATCGCGCTGCCGGAAATCGGTGGCGAAGTGCTCAAGGCCAAGATGGACACCGGTGCCCTGACCGCCTCGCTGTCGGCCAAGGACATCGAAACATTTACCCGCGACGGTGACGACTGGGTACGGTTCCGCCTGGCGACCAAGGATGCGAGCAATAAGGTCTACGAACACAAGATCGCGCGCATCAGCAAGATCAAGACCCGTTCCGAAGAAGATGAAGAGGACGACGAAAAAATCGCGCCGACCAAGCGCCCCGTGGTGGATCTGGAGCTGTGCCTGGGTAACGTCAAGCGCACCGTGGAGGTCAACCTGACCGACCGCAGCAGTTTCAATTACCCGTTGTTGATTGGTGCCAAGGCATTGCGTGAGTTCGGCGCGGCGGTGAACCCGGCGCGACGGTTCACGGCGGACAAGCCCGACTGCTGATTTCCCTGATTGACGTGCCCCAAGCCTTGGGGCACCGTTCCGGCAACTTTATTGCCGGGCTCGCAAGCCATGCCTCATATCCTGATTGTCGAAGACGAAGCCGCCATCGCCGATACGCTGGTGTTTGCCCTGCAAGGGGAGGGGTTCGACACCACGTGGCTGAGCCTTGGCGCCGCTGCCCTCGATCACCAGAAAAACACCCCGGCCGACCTGATCATCCTCGATGTGGGCCTGCCGGATATCAGCGGATTCGAAACTTGTAAAAATCTCAGACGTTTCAGCGACGTTCCGGTCATCTTTCTTACAGCTCGGGATGGCGAGATCGACCGGATCGTTGGCCTGGAGATCGGTGCCGACGATTATGTGGTCAAGCCCTTCAGCCCCCGCGAGGTGGCGGCCAGGGTCCGTGCGATCCTCAAGCGCGTGGCGCCGCGTCCGGCGGCGGATTTGGGTACGGCGTTGTTCCAGGTGGACAGCGACCGGGTGCAGATCAACTATCGCGGCAAGCCACTGAACCTCACCCGCCACGAGTTCCGTCTGCTCAACTGCCTGCTGGAGCAACCGGAACGGGTCTTCAGCCGCGAACAGCTGCTCGACGCCCTGGGCGTGGCCAGTGATGCCGGCTATGAGCGCAGCATCGATAGCCATATCAAGAGCGTGCGCGCCAAGCTGCGCCTGGTCCGGGCCGAGGCGGAGCCGATCCAGACGCATCGAGGCCTGGGCTATAGCTACAGCCCGGGGCACAGCTGATGTCGCTGGGGATTCGGATTTTCCTGGTGTATGTGCTGTTCATTGGTTTGACCGGGTATTTCGTGCTCAACACGGTCATGGAGGAAATCCGCCCCGGCGTGCGCCAGTCCACCGAGGAAACCCTGGTGGACACGGCCAACCTGATGGCCGAGATCCTGCGGGACGATTTCAAGGCCGGCACGCTCAGCCAGAATCGCTGGCCGCAATTGCTCCATGCCTACGGCGAGCGTCAGCCGGCGGCGACCATCTGGGGCTTGCCGAAAAACCAGGTCAGCCATCGCATCTACGTGACCGATGCCAACGGTATCGTGGTGCTCGATTCCAGTGGCGTGGCGGTGGGCCAGGATTATTCGCGCTGGAATGACGTTTATCTAACCTTGCGAGGCCATTACGGCGCCCGTTCGAGTCGCAGCGATCCGGACGATCCGGCTTCCTCGGTGATGCACGTTGGCGCACCGATCCGCGACAATGGCCGGATCATCGGCGTGGTCACCGTTGCCAAGCCCAACAGCTCGCTGCAGCCTTATGTCGACCGCACGGAGCGCCGTCTCTTGGTGTATGGCGCGGTGCTGGTTGCCTTGGGCTTGTTGCTCGGGGGCGCGCTGTCTTGGTGGCTCAGTGCGGCGTTGCGCCGTTTGACCGCCTACGCACAGGCAGTCAGCCAAGGCCGGCGGGTAGAAGTGCCGCATTATCGCGGCGGCGAATTCGAGCAACTGGCGGGCGCGGTGGAACACATGCGCACGCAACTTGAAGGCAAGGCTTACGTCGAGCGCTACGTGCATACCTTGACCCACGAGCTCAAGAGTCCGCTGGCGGCGATTCGCGGAGCCGCCGAACTGCTGCAAAGCGACATGCCAGCCGCCCAGCACCAGCGCTTCGTCAGCAACATCGACAGCGAAAGCGTGCGCATGCAGCAGTTGATCGAGCGGCTGCTCAACCTGGCCCAGGTCGAACAGCGGCAAGGGTTGGAGGAAGTGGTCGCCGTGCCGCTGGCGACGCTGTGGGACGACCTGCTGGAGACCCGCGGTGGCTGGATCGAGCATCGGCAGTTGCGGGTCGAACGGCACCTCGCCGCTGACCTTACGTTGATGGGCGAGCCGTTCCTGTTGCGCCAGGCCTTGGGCAACCTGCTGGAAAACGCCCTGGACTTCACCCCCGAGAACGGGCTGCTGCGCATCAGTGCCGAGCGCAGCGGGAACCGCGTCGAGATTCGCCTGTTCAATCAGGCCGAGCCGATTCCCGACTACGCCCTGCCGCGCCTGAGCGAACGCTTCTACTCCCTGCCGCGCCCGGGCAGCGGCCGCAAGAGCACCGGTTTGGGGCTTAACTTCGTGGAAGAAGTGGTGCAGTTGCATGGCGGCGAATTCGGCATCGGCAATGTCGAGGGTGGCGTGGAAGTGGTGTTGCGGTTGCCCTGAAACCGCTTCTCCACACAATCTCCACACTTCTCCCATAAACATCCCATACAGCCACCCCAGACTCTCCCTCATTCGAACAGGGAGAGCCCCACATGAACCGCAGCCTCGCATTAAAACTGGGCATGATTGCCCTATTGATCCTCCTGCTGATGATTCCGCTGTTGATGATCAACGGCCTCATCGACGAGCGCCAGGAGCTGCGCGACGGTGTGTTGCAGGACATCGCCCGCAGTTCCAGCCACAGCCAGCAACTGATCGGGCCGATGATCGTGGTGCCGTTTCGCAAGAACGTGAAGGTCTGGAATACCAACGAGAAAACCGGGGTACGGTTCCTGGAAACCGTCGAGCAAAGTGGCGAGTTGTATTTTTTACCGGAAGAATTCGAGCTCGACGGCCAGGTCCGCACTGAAACCCGTGCCCGGGGCATCTACGAAGCGCGGCTGTTCCATGCCGACAGCCGGATCGATGGCCGATTCAAGGTGCCTGAACACTACGGTGTCGCCACCAAGGACTTTGCCGACTACCGCTTCGACGAACCGTACCTGAGCGTCGGCATCAGCGACATCCGTGGCATCGAGAACGCGCTGACCCTGACGCTCAACCAGCAGACCGTCGACTTCCTGCCCGGCTCGCGGCTCGGCTGGCTGGGGCAGGGCGTGCACGTACCGCTGCCGATGGTCACTGCCCAGGGCAGCCCCGAGCTGACCTTCGGTTTCGACCTGCGCCTGCAAGGCACTGGCGAGCTGCAGATTCTGCCGGTGGGCAAATCCACCAAGGTGCATCTGGCCGCCGACTGGCCGCACCCTAGTTTTATCGGCAACTTCCTGCCGATCAAACGCGACATCAATGAGCAGGGCTTCAGTGCCGACTGGCAGACGTCGTTTTTCTCCACCAACCTCTTGGAAACACTGCAAGCCTGTGAGCCGAGCGATGGCTGTGAAGCGTTCCGCAGCCGTGCCTTCGGTGTGAGCTTCATCGACCCGGTGGACCAATACCTCAAGACCGACCGGGCGATCAAATATGCGCTGTTGTTCGTCGCGTTGACGTTTGCCGGTTTCTTCCTTTTCGAGGTGCTCAAGAGCCTGGCGGTGCACCCGGTCCAGTACGCGTTGGTGGGCGTGGCGCTGGCGTTCTTTTACCTGCTGCTGTTGTCACTCTCGGAGCACATCGGCTTCACCCTGGCGTATCTGGTATCGGCGAGTGCCTGTGTGGTGTTGATCGGGTTTTATGTTTGCCATGTGCTGCGCAGCGTGAGCCATGGCCTGGGATTCTCGGCGGGGCTGGCGGGTCTGTATGGTCTGCTCTACGGCTTGCTGAGCGCTGAAGATTACGCACTGCTGATGGGCTCGTTGTTGCTGTTCGGCCTGTTGGGCGTGTTCATGGTGCTGACCCGTAAATTGGATTGGTATGGGGTCGGGGCGAAGCCGGCGGCAGCGATGAGCTTCGACTTGGGGGAGGTGAAATGAGCCGGTCGTTGGGGTTGCGTGAGGATCAGCGGGAGGGGGCGATATTGGTGGCGCTGATTGTTGAGTTGTTTCCTTCGGATTCGTATTGGCCCATTCGCGAGCAAGCCCGCTCCCACAAATATTGCGCAGAACCTGTGGGAGCGGGCTTGCTCGCGATGAGGCCGGCACAGCTTGCGCAGCGTTAGACCCGAGGCACTGTCTCAAGCATTGAAGGCCGCAAGCTCACCTCGGCAAACCACGCCGCCAGTTGCGGGTTGGCCTTGCGCCATTCCAGATCGGGATGGCGCAAGTCCAGGTAGCCCAAGGCACAAGCCACGCTGATGGAGGCCACATCGAAATGGCACGCCAATTCGGCAATCGCCTCGGCTTCGAGCATGCCCAGGGCGCGGCGGATCTTGTCCCGCTGCGCCTCGAGCCACTCGTCCCAATGTTTTTCCGCCGGGCGCAGCGCGGTTTCGTAGCGGATCATCACCGCCGCATCCATGACCCCGTCGGCCAAGGAGGCCAGGGTCAGGCGCCGCCAGCGAGCCGCGCCATCCCGAGGGATCAGCGGGTTGCCGACGTGCTGGTGGTCGAGGTAATCGAGAATCACGCGGCTGTCATGGATGACACTGCCGTTGGCCAGGCGCAGGGCCGGGATCTTGCTCAGGGGGTTGTCGTCGATGAGGGCGTGATCGGGTTTGACGGGTGTGAGCAGGCTGAGCTGCAACGCCACGCGGTCCTGTTGACCGGTTTCGTGCAGCAGGACCAGCACTTTGCGAACGAAGGGCGAAGCGGGGTTGTGGAACAGCGTCATGCTGGGGGTGGACATGGCAACGTCTCGGTCAGGGGCTTGCTGCGCAGCATAGCGCGTTCATCCGTGCGCAAGGCAGGCGCGATCGAGGCGAACAAGCCCGGTCGCGCGGCGCTTTAGGCGGCGGGTTGAAGCACCTGTGGTGCTGGCGCCGAGGTGGTTGGTTGCTGCTTGAGCTCCCGGGCGACGGTCCAGACGATGAACGCGGCGATTACGTCGAAGATGGCCAGCAGCACGAACAGCGGGCTGTAGCCGATCTTGGTGACCATCACGCCAAACAGCAGGGTGAACGCCGCAGCGCCCAAGTAACCGAACATCCCGCCCATGCCGGTGGCGGTGGCGACTTCATTCTTGCCGAACGAGTCGGACGTGATGGCGTACAGCGCACCGGACAAGGTCTGGTGGGCAAAACCGCCGACGCACAGCAGGGCGATCGCGGTGTATGGGCTGGCGACCAGGCCGATGCAGGCCGGACCGATCATGCACGAGGCGCCGAACAGCAGGACCATCTTGCGCGAGGTAAACAACGACACTTTGCAGTACTTGTGGAAGAACGGGCTCAGGTAGCCGCCCAGCACGCAGCCCAGGTCGGCGGCCAGGAACGGCAGCCAGGCGAACATCGCGATTTCCTTGATGTTCATGTGCCGCTCGGTCATCAGGTACAGCGGGATCCAGGCATTGAACGTCTGCCAGGCCGGCTCGGAGAGGATCCGCGCACTGGCGATGGCGTAGAAGTTGCGACTGGCGATGATGCGTTTCCAGCTGCCTTTCTTCGGCGTCGGGTCTTGAAAGTGAGCTTCCTGGCCGCTGAGGATGTAGTCACGCTCGGTGTCGCCCAGGAGCTTCTGGTCGCGTGGATGCTTGTAAAAGATCAGCCAGAGGAACGTCCAGGCCACGCCCAGGCCGCCAACGATCAGGAATGCCAGCTCCCAGCCGCTGTTCAGGATTGCCCAGACCACCAACGGCGGCGCCAGCACGGCACCAATCGAAGAGCCGATGTTGAACCAGCCGATGGCTACCGAGCGTTCCTTGGCCGGGAACCATTCGGTCGAGGTCTTGACCGCTGCCGGCAACCCGGCGGCTTCCGTCAGGCCAAGCAAGCCACGGAAAAACGCCAGGCCTTGCCAGCCCGAAGCCATGGCTGCTGCGGCGCAGGCGATGGACCAGGCGAAAGCGAAAATGGCGAAGCCCATTTTGGTGCCGATGGCATCGATGATGTACCCGGCCACTGGCTGCATCAGGGCATAGCAGATTTGCCACGCCACGACGATGTGGGAGTACTGCTCGGTGGAGATGTTCATTTCACTCATCAGGGTGGGCGCAGCCACCGAGAGGGTATTGCGAGCCAGGTAGTTGACCATCAGGCCGGCCGTGACCAGGCCGACCATCCACCAGCGGATGCCTTTGATTTTCATCACTTCACCATCAATTATTTTTGGATTTGGCGTCGCATGTCATGTTGTAGGTTGTCGTACAACGTGCGCATTTATAGTGGCGCAATGATTAAATTGTCAACAAATATGTCAAAGCTTCGGCGATGTGTAACAACCGGCGTATCGACGGTTATCGTATGAGGAGAGGAAAGGCTGCCCCATCAGGCGAAAGGCAGCCGGATGGCTCAGCGGCGCGGGATCAACCCGCGCACCGCCAACAACGAAGGTAGGCCCAGCCCCAGCCAGCTGACGGCGTCCCACAAGCCGTCACCCAGCAGTGCGCTGAAAAGCCCGGCGGCACAGAGAACGCCGATCACCACGGGCATGCCAAATACTTTCCAGAAACTCGACTGACGTGGCTTCACGAGGCGACTCCCGCCGCGACGGTTGCACGCTTGGCCGCTTTGCGCCGCACCAGCCACAGGTAAACGCCACTGCCCAGGACGATGATGGTCAGCACATCGAGCGTCGCCCAGAAGATCTGCATCGGCCGGCCGCCGTAGTCGCCGAAGTGCAGCGGCAGCGAGAGGCTCATGAGGTCCATGTACCACGGCCGTTCGGCCACGGCGGTGACCTGGAGCGTGCTGGCATCGATCAGTACCGGTGTGAGCAAATGCGAGGTCAGGTGGGTACTGCCTTTCATGAACACGCCGTAGTGATGCTGGCTGGAAAACAGCGTGCCGGGGAAGGCGATGAAACTGGGCTCCATGCCCGGCGTGACGTCCTTGGCGATGTCGAGCAAACGGCTCGCCGGTGCCAATTGCGTCAGCGGCGGGGCGTTGCGGTAGGGTTCGACCATGGCGCTGAGACTGTCGTTGCGCCAGGCCGCAATGATCAGGTCGGCGCACGCGGCAATCACGCCGGTAACGCCTACGGTCAGCGCCCAGACCAGCGTGACGACGCCAATCAGGTTGTGCAGGTCGAGCCAGCGCAGGCGCGTGGATTTGTCCTGGCGCACCGTGGCGAACTTCAAGCGCCGCATGAATGGCAGGTACAAGACCACGCCGGAAACGATGGCAACCACGAACAACAGGCCCATGAATGCCAGCAATAACTTGCCCGGCAAACCGGCGAACATGTCCACGTGCAGGCGCAGCATGACCATCATGAAGCCGCCGTTGGCCGAGGGCATGTCCAGGGCTTCGCCGGTGCGTGCGTCGAGCATGAAGGTGTGGGAGGCGTTGGGCTCGGTGCCGGCTGTTGGCGCCATGATGGTGATGACACCGTTGGGCTCGTCCTCGTCCCAGCCAAAATACTGCACCACTTCACCCGGACGATGGGCCTTGGCTTTTTCCACCAGTTGTTGCAGGTCGAGCGGTGGCGTGTCGGCTGGCAGTTGCCGAAACTCCGGGGCGTCGCCGAGCAGGTGTTCGATTTCATGATGGAAAATCAATGGCAGCCCGGTGATTGCCAGCATCAGCAGGAACACCGTGCAGATCAGGCTGGTCCAGGTGTGGACGAAGGACCAGTGGCGGATGGTTTTGCTTTTCATGAGCGATCCGAATGCAAGAGGGCCTCGATGCCTGAGCCCCGTCAGTCAAGCCGCGAAACCTGTGGGAGCGAGCTTGCTCGCGAAAGCGGTGTGCCAGACAACATCAATGTTGACTGTTACGCCGTCTTCGCGAGCAAGCTCGCTCCCACAGGGATTTCATTTGACTGACAGGTCTCGGGTACAGATGTCCTCAAAAAGGTTTTGCAAGTGCTAACCGTTTACCATTTGTAATTCACACTGGCGACGACGTTGCGCTGGTCGCCGTAGTAGCAATAGAAACCGTCGCAGGTGGACAGGTAGTCCTTGTTGAAAATGTTCTTCGCGTCCACCGCCACCGTGACGCCCTGGAGCGTCTTGTTCAAACGGCCCAGGTCGTAATGGGCCGAGGCGTCGTACACGGTGTAGGAGCCGACATGGCCCCAATCGGTGTTGGTGGTGTTGCCGTAGGTGTCGCCGACGTATCGCACACCGGCACCCACACCGAAGCCATCCAGTGGACCGTTGTGCCAGGTGTAGTCGGCCCAGGCGGTGGCTTGGTTGCGTGGCACCTGGGCCATGCGCTTGCCTTTCTCTGCCGCGGTACCCTTGGTGATTTCGCTGTCGTTGTAGGTGTAGGAACCGATGAGCTTCAGGTTGTCGGTCACGTCGCCCGAGGCTTCCAGCTCCAGGCCGCGCACTTGGACCTCACCCACTTGGCGGGTGACGTTGTTTTCGGTCACCGAGTTGTTTTTCTGGGTCAGGTCGAACACTGCTGCTGTCAGCAAAGTCTTGGTGCCCGGAGGCTGGTACTTGATGCCGGCCTCGTACTGTTCGCCTTCGGTCGGCTTGAATGCTTCGGTGCTGGTGACAACCGAGCCTGCCGCTGCCTGGAACGACTGGGCGAAGGAAATGTAAGGCGTCACACCATTGTCGAAGACGTAGCTCAGCGCCGCGTTACCGCTGAATTTCTTGTCGCGCTGGGTGTTGGTCGCATCGTTCTGGTTGTGGAACACGGTGCCGGTGTGAATCCAATCTTCACGGCCGCCCAGGGTCAGGCGCCAGTTGTCCAAGGCGATCTGATCCTGGATATACAGGCCGGTCTGGTTGGTTTTCTGGTTGTAGTCATACATGTCGAAGAACTGGACGTTGGAGAAGTCCTGGCCGTAGCTCGGGTTATTGACGTTGCTGGTTGGCACGCCGCCCGACCCCCACCGCCAACGGGCGTTGCTGTTGGAGCGCTGGTGGTCCAGGCCCAGCAACAACGTATGGTCCAAGGCCCCGGTTTCAAAATCGGCCTGGAAGTTGTTATCCACCGCGAACTGGCTGATGTCTTCATCAACGATGCTGGCGCTGCGTTTCACGGTGCCATCGGCGCTCACGGATTCGTCCGGACCGTCCGGCCAGAACGAGCCGCCGGCGGAGATGCCCTGGAACGACAGATCGCTCTTGGTATAACGCAAGTTCTGGCGGAACTGCCAGGTGTCGTTCAAGCGATGCTCGAAGTTGTAGCCCAGTGCGTAATAGGTGCGGTCGTAGTATTCCCAATCCGGATCACCCAGGTTCTTGTGATGGGAAATCTTGCCGGCCGGCGAGGACAGCTTGGTGCCTTGCAACGGCAGGAATTGGCCGGTGATACCGGTGTCGTCGCGGGTGTATTGGGACAGGAAGGTCAGGCGGGTGTCGTCGTTGATATTCCAGGTCAGGCTCGGGGCGATGTTGTAGCGCTTGTCCGGGATGTGGTCGACCTGGGAATTGCTGTCGCGCACGGTGCCGCTGATTCGATAGAGGAACTGGCCTTCGTCATCGACCTTGCCGGTGCTGTCGAAATTGATCTGCTTGTGCTCGTAGCTGCCGGCCTGCAGTTCGACTTCATTGCTGCTTTCGGCTTGTGGGCGACGACTGACCATGTCGAGCATGCCGCCCGGTGGCGTCTGGCCATAGACCGAGGAGGCCGGGCCGCGCAATACGGCGATGCGTTCAAGATTCCAAGGCTCGATTTTCGGCGTGATGTAGTTGCCCCTGGGCAATGGCAGGCCATCGAGGAACTGGGTCGGCACGAAACCACGCACCAACAGCCAGTCATTACGTGAGTCCGAGCCGTAGCCGCTGCTCTGCACGCCGGCGGTGTAGCGCAGGGCGTCATTGAGGTTGAGGACGGAGCGGTCTTCCATCTGCTGGCGCGTGACCACGGAAACCGAGCGGGGCAGTTCGACGATCGGCGTATCGGTCTTGGTGCCGGCGGCAGTGCGGGTGGCGGCGTAACCTTCGGACGGGCTCCACGCGGTTTCGCTGACGCCGGCGCCGATCACGCTGGTTTCCGGCAAGGCCATCACGCCTTCCGGTACTGCCACCAGGCTGTAGGTGCCGGCGCTGCTTTGTTCCAGTTGCAGGCCGGTACCGCGCAGGGCCTGGCGCAACGCGCCCGTGGCGTCGAACTGACCTTGGACCGGTGCCGAGGTTTTACCCGAAGCCAGGGACGGGTTCAGGCTCAGGGCGAGGCCGGCCTGGCTGGCGATCTGGTTCAAGGTGCTGGCCAGTGGCGCGGCGGGTAGGTTGTAGGCGTGTACGCTGGAAGCCTGTTCGGCAGCCACCAGCGGGCAGCTGGCGAGCGGAACGGCAAAGGCAATGGCGACGGCCAATAGGCTGGGGCGCAACAGGTTGTCTAGCGGACGGGACATACGGCGGCTCCTGAATGGAAATATTTCTCAATTGCCTCAGTGCCGGACGAAAATTGAAAAGTGATAGGGCTGGATGAAAATAATTTAGATTTAGTTTTGAGGTCGGCCTGGGTTTTTGTGGTGTGTGGGATGGCCTCTTCGCGGGCAGGCTCGCTCCCACGCTGACCGAGCCGCCCGCAATTCCCTGTGGGAGATTCTATGTTGCAGGGCAACCCTGCAACATAGGCGTTGGTTGGTATTCGCTCTGATTTTTCATCAAGGCAAATG
>Ga0308169_10005777_pt1 | contig 11110 bp, 10 predicted proteins | sample PhyBR1_2_FD_202139 | JGI IMG/M metagenome (GOLD analysis project Ga0308169, IMG submission 202139) | Phyllosphere microbial communities from UC Gill Tract Community Farm, Albany, California, United States - DLSLSB.R1 | ecosystem: Host-associated > Plants > Phyllosphere > Unclassified | place... | reverse complement strand
CGATGAGTTTGATCAGCAGGCCGAACAGCGTGAAGATAAACAGCGAGCCGAACACCACCGGATAGTCCCGGGACACGGCGGCTTCATAGCTCATGCGCCCCAGGCCGTCGAGGGAGAAGATCACCTCGATCAGCAACGAGCCGGCGAAGAACACGCTGATGAATGCCTGGGGAATGCCCGACACCACCAGCAGCATCGCGTTGCGGAACACGTGGCCGTACAGCACCCGGCGTTCGCTCATGCCCTTGGCCCGCGCGGTGACCACGTATTGGCGGGTGATCTCGTTGAGGAACGAGTTCTTGGTCAGGATCGTCAGGGTGGCGAAGCCGCCGATCACCAGCGACGTCACCGGCAGCACCAGGTGCCAGAAGTAATCGGCGATCTTGCCCAGGGTCGACAGGGATTCAAAGTTGTCCGAGACCAGGCCGCGCACCGGAAACCAATTGAGCGAGGTGCCGCCGGCGAACACCACGATCAGGAACATCGCGAACAGGAACGCCGGCATGGCGTAGCCGATGATGATCGCGGTGCTGCTCCACACATCGAAGGCCGAACCGTGGTGCACAGCCTTGCGAATGCCCAGGGGGATCGATACCAGGTAGGTGATCAGCGTCGCCCAGAGCCCGAGGGAAATCGTCACCGGCATTTTTTCCAGGATCAGGTCGGTGACCGTGGCACCGCGGAAAAAGCTCTTGCCGAAGTCCAGGCGGGCGTAACTGGTGAGCATCAGCCACAGGCGCTCGTGGGCGGGTTTGTCAAAGCCGTACTGTTTCTCGATGTCCTTGATCAGTTGCGGGTCCAGCCCACGGCTGGCGCGGGAGCTGCCGGTCATGGCATTGCCCGAACTGCCGACGCTGGCCCCGCCGATGCCCTGCAAGTGAGCGATCGCCTGTTCCACCGGGCCGCCCGGCGCGGCCTGGACGATGACGAAGTTCACCAGCAGGATAATCACCAGCGTGGGAATGATCAGCAGCAGGCGCCGCGCAATGTAAGTCCACATCAGTGATGCCCTCCAGGCGAGCCGCGCTTGATGCGTTCGGCGGTCATCTGCTCGTTGGTCAGCGGCGTGGTGCTGACTTCCCACCAGCTCTCGATGGCTTCGTCATTGCTCGCCTGGACTTTCGGCATGCCGAAGCGATTCCACCACACGGTGGAGCTGCCGGGTGGGTAATAGTTGGGAATCCAGTAGTAATTCCATTGCAGCACCCGGTCCAGCGCATGGGCATGGCGGAGCATATCGCCCTGGGTGGTGGCCTTGACCAGGCCGTCGATGAGGGCGTCCACGGCGGGATTCTGCAAGACCATGTAGTTGTTCGCGCCGGGGTCGGTGGCCGCCGCCGAGCCAAAGTAGTTGTAGAGTTCCGTGCCCGGCGAAGTGCTGACGGGGTAGCCAGTGATGATCATGTCGTAGTCGCGGCTCATCAGGCGGTTGACGTACTGGGACGAGTCGATGCGCCGGATGTTCATGTCGATGCCGATCTGCGCCAGGGTCCGCTTATAGGGGAGCAGGAGGCGATCGATACCGTTCTGGGTCACCAGGAAAGTGAAGCTCAGGGCCTCGCCTTCGGCGTTCACCAGGCGATCGCCGTCAGGTTTCCAGCCGGCCTGTTCCAGCAGTGCCAGGGCTTGCAGTTGCTTGTCACGGATGATGCCGCTGCCGTCGGTTTTCGGTGCCTCGAAGACCTGGTTGAAGACCTCGTCGGGTACCTTGCCGCGCAACGGTTCCAGAATTGCCAGTTCGCCTGCATCGGGCAGTTGTCGGGCGGCGAGGTCGGTGTTGGAGAAATAGCTCTGTTGACGCACGTAGAGGTTGCGCATCATCTGGCGATTGCTCCACTCGAAATCCCAGAGCATGGCCAGCGCCTGGCGTACGCGGCGGTCCTGGAACTGTGGTCGTTGCAGATTGAACACGAAGCCCTGGGCCGGCTGGGGCGCCTCGGTGGCGAGGTGGGCCTTTTGCAGGCGACCGTCGCGCAGGGCGGGGCTGTCATAGCCAATGGAATAGCCGGTGGCGGAGAACTCACGGTTGTAGTCGTACGCGCCGCCGCGCAGGACTTGCCGGGCCACGTCGGTGTCCCCGAAGTACTCGATGCTGAAATGGTCGAAATTATAGAGGCCACGGCTGACCGGCAGGTCCTTGCCCCACCAGTCGGCGTTGCGCTCGAAGGTGATGCTGCGGCCCGAGTCGACCTTGCTCACCCGGTATGGACCGCTGCCCAGGGGCGGCTCGTAGCCGCCGCCGTTGGCGAAGTCGCGGGTTTTCCACCAGTGCTCGGGGAAAACCGGCAGGGTGGCGATGTCCAGGGGCAGGGTGCGGCTTTCGTTGTTCTTGAAGTCGAAGCGAACGGTGCGTTCCGACTCCACCTCGACACCTTTGACGGCGGCGAATTGGGTGCGATAGCGCAGGCTGCCCTGGGTCATCAGCAGATTGAAGCTGTAGCGCACATCTTGCGCGGTGATGGGCGTGCCGTCGGCAAAACGTGCCTTGGGATTGAGGTAGAAACGTATCGACAGGCCGTCCTCGGCGCGTTCCATTTTCTCGGCAACCAGCCCGTAGACGGTATAGGGCTCGTCCAGCGAGCGCTGGGCCAGTGGCGAATAGAGCATGCCATCGACCTGGCTGACGCCGATGCCTTTGTCGATATAAGGCAGTACATGGTCGAAATGGCCGATCTCCATGGCTGAGCGGCGCATCGTGCCGCCCTTGGGGGCCTGGGGATTGGCATAGGCGAAATGACCGAAACCTTCGGCGTACTTGGCCGGTTCGCCATAAACGGTCAGGGCATGTTGGGGGGTGGCATTCACCGTTGCGGCACCTGTCAGCAGGAGCACGGCGGAGAACAGCCAGGAGGGAAACGCCAGTCGCATTGTCAGCCTTAACGCCGGGTGATCGTTGATCACGATTTGTACGCGAGCGACGTGCCGATCGCCAGCCCCTCGCATGACCCAAACATGACGGCCCGCCAAAAGGCGGGCCGTCATGTCGATAAACCGGGATCAGTCCTGGCGGCTGGTCACTTCCAGCAGGTGATAGCCGAACTGGGTCTTGACCGGGCCTTGGACCACATTGATGGGTGCGCTGAAGACCACGGTATCGAATTCCTTGACCATCTGGCCTGGACCGAACGAGCCCAGGTCGCCGCCCTGGCGGCTGGATGGGCAGGAGGAGTTGGCCTTGGCGACTTCAGCGAAATCGGCGCCACCTTCGATCTGGGCCTTGAGTTCGTTGCACTTGTCTTCGCTGGAAACCAGGATGTGGCGGGCAGTGGCTTTGGCCATGGGAAAAATCCTTTCAATGTCTTTAAAAGTGGTCAGCCTACCGGAATTGGTATGGGTTTGTTGTCAAAAATGCGTCAAAGCCCGACGATTCGCAGGCGCTCGGCGTGCCTCAGGTAAAGCGCCACCGGATCGGTTCCCTTGCACCGTTCGCCGCCGACCGATTGATTGATCGCGTCCAAATGGTCCATAGGGTAATCGGAGCGGATGACCTTGCCCAGGTGCGAGCTGAAGCGGCCGACGATGCCATCGTTCTGCCCAGCCTCGGTAACGAAATATTCAGAGAAGGCCCGGCAGAAACCGTGGGCGGGACCCGCAGCGTTCTCAGCGGTGTCTTGCACCGTGCCGCTCCACGAGTAATAGCGCACGCCGTTGACCTCTTGCGCGCCGTTGCCTCCCCAGTTACGGGGCAGGCCTTGAGGGTATTTGTCATTGAATGCGCCCACGCCTTCGGTGGTCAGCGCTGCCAGTGCCGCGATGGCATGTTGCGGGAGCCGTGCCTGGCCGCTGAGCGATGAAATGAAGTCGGCAAAAAGCGTCGCGACCCGACTCGCGACATGCTCCGGCAGACGGCCCGGGGTCAACGCCTTGCGCAGGAAATCGGCGAGTTCCGAACCTTGATTTGGCCCGTTGACCGAAGTGACCGAGGCGACAATGTCCGGCGCCACCGCGCCGGCATAACGGCCAGCCAGCGCGCCTTGGCCGTGACCGATCAGGTTGACCCTGGCGGCGCCGGTTCCATCCAGGACCCGTTCAATCTGTGCCAATAGCTGCTCGCCACGGGCCTCATTGCAATGGGTGGCTGATACGTACGGGATGAACACTCGGGCACCGGCCGTACGTAGGGCTTCTTTGATGTCCTGGAAAAGTTCGGATTGCCCAACCTTTTCGAACCCGAACAAACCATGGACCAATAGGATGGGAAAGCGCGTGGTTGCATTCCGTTGCATGTTCATACCTTTTTCGAAGAGGTTCATGTTGTGTTGCCAGCGCCACTCTAATCGAGGCGGTGAGCGGGCGGTGTAGGACAAGACCGCTGCGAGCTGCGGAAACCGGAATAAAGAACGCGAGAAGTTTCTTGCGAAACGGGATGATGCCTAGGACCAAGAGATGCGTCTGATAGCGAGCGCGCTTCGAAGCTACAACCTCAGTTGCTGGAGACCACTCTCCGCGTCGTATTGTCTGATTGCCTGACTGGGCACAAGCAATTTCAATGGCTTCATCCGGCACCGCCACATCAGGCGGTGCCTTTGTCCAAGGATTGGAGCCAGGAAATGACTGTTGAATCATCTGCTGCCAAAACAAGGCGTTCGCCGCACAAGTTGCCGGCGCCTGTGCTGGCAAAGGCCCAGGGAGGCGTGATCAATCCCGCCTGGAGCAAGGTTGTCGTCACGGTCGTGCCATACCCGATGATGGCTTGTGGCGATGAGGTGCTGTTGCGTTGGCATGGCCTCAATAACGATGGCGAGCCATATCGTCATGAAGTCCGCCGGTTTGTCACGGGACGACAGGTGGGGCGCGACGTCGTTTTTGTCGTGCGCGAACCCCACCTTGCCGAGTTGGAGGGTGGCTCGTTGGAACTCTCGTATCGGGTAACCGGCAGGCGACTGCCCGCCGGGCTGGTTTCAGACCCCTTGCAGTTGGTGATTGGAGATGTACCGACGCATTTGTTGCCGCCCATCGCCAACGATGCGGTGGGTGGGAGTCTTGATCCAGGGCGAGTACCTGAGGGCACGCCGGTCACTGTGCGGCCGTATTCAAGAATGGCGGCAGGCGATCGAATCATCCTCATTGCCAGCCGTGATTCGAAGCCGTTGTGGCGCGATGAACTTGATATCGAAGACTATGCGGTGGGCCGTGAAGTTTCGTTCTGGATTGAACACTCCAATCTCGCTCCCCATCTCGGGCACTCGCTGAGCTTGACCTATATTGTCAGGCGAGGGCACCTGGTGCGCCGGGCCGAATCGTTGTCGATCCGCATAGGTCCGCTGGTACGCCCCGCGCTGAAGGCGCCGGTCATACTGGAGGCGCATGACGGTTGGCTTGATGTCGACGCGCTTGATGACGCGGCGACAGTGGTCATCGATGGGGTTGGGCTGGAGGCGGGGGAGCTGGTCTGGTTCCAGTGTGATGGCACTTACTTCACCGTCCGCTACTGTTCGATTACCGAGGAGACGGCCGGCCAGCCGGTGGTCTTCAAGGTGCCAGCCGCTTATTGGCGAGATCAGCGCGACCGTCCGGTCTACTTCTTTTATAAGGTCGAGCGCCTGGATGATGTCAGCCAGCGATCTGCCACCGAGACCCTTCAGGTTCGTTCCGGTCTGTCTGGCAGTGGCAAGCCCCGCGCCGAATGAGGGCTTGCCGATTATTCAAGGGTTCACGCCTGCGATTGCAACCTGCCGTGAGCCTGGCGTAACAGCTGCTCGGTGGATTCCCAACCGAGACACCCATCGGTGACTGACACCCCGTAGCGCATCGCCGGGCCCAATGGCTGGCAGCCCTCGAACAGATGGCTTTCCAGCATCATGCCGATGAGGGCGTGATTGCCCAGCAGCCGTTGTTCCAATACGTCGTTGAATACCTGGGGCTGGCGCAGTGGGTCCTTGCCGCTGTTGGCGTGGCTGCAATCGACCATGATGCGGGCCGGGATATTGAGTCGCGCCAGGTCGTCGTGGATCCGGGCCACGCTCTGGCGATCGTAGTTCGGCCCGCGATGGCCGCCGCGCAGCACCAAATGCGTGTCGGGGTTGCCCGGGGTCTGGATGATCGCCGGATGTCCCTGGCTGTCGACGCCGAAATGCCGATGAGGGTGAGCGGCGGAGCGCATGGCGTCACAGGCGATGCCGACGCCGCCGTCCGTGCCGTTCTTGAACCCTACCGGCATGCCCAGGCCGCTGGCCATCTCCCGGTGAATCTGCGATTCGGTGGTGCGGGCGCCGATCGCTACCCAACTGAGCAAGTCGTCGAAGTAGCCGGCAGCCATGGGTTGCAACAATTCCGTGGCGACGGGCAGGCCGAGTCGCAGCATTTCACGCATCAATTCCCGAGACAGGCCGAGACCGGCGGCCATGTCATCACTGCCGTCGAGGTGAGGGTCGTAGGCCAGGCCTTTCCAGCCGATGGTGGTGCGCGGCTTCTCGACGTAGGCACGCATCACCAGCAGCATGCTGTCGCTCACCTCCCGGGCAAGACGGGCCAGGTTGGCGGCGTATTCGAGGGCGGATTTCGGGTCGTGGATGGAGCAAGGGCCGACGATGACCAACAGGCGGGAATCCTCGCCATTGAGGATTGCGCGGACCGCTTGGCGATGGACGCCGACTTGGTGACTCAACGCCGCATCAAGTGGCAATTGTTGCTTGAGCTGCAACGCGCTTGGCAAGCGCAGGGTCAAGGCTTCATTGGCAGGGGTGAGCGTGGACAGCGGCAAAGCGGAGACGGACGAATTCATGATCTGGCTTCCTGGGCGGGCAGCGGGTTCAGTCCCGCGCGCCGGCCCTATTGGGGTGTTCGACAATTGGCCGTAATGGCCCGCAACGTAGGCATGCCACCGGTAGGTGACCGATCGGAGGCGGCAGGCTGTCCCGAGCGGTGGCTGGTAAATCGCCAGGCGGAAAAACTGTCGTAACGGTAATAAGTGGCGTAGTTCATGGCTCAATCCTCAAGGTGTCGATGCTGCAAAAATGTATGGCCGGAAAAAACAAAACCCCCGGTCGGGAGGCCGACCGGGGGTTTGGAAACTCTGGCAGGCGACCCGTTGAAGTGGGCGCCGGTTGGGTATCAGGCGCGCCAGTGGCTAAACCAATACCCAAAATAAAAACTGACCGGACTTTGCACGTTGTTCACCCGCGCAGCCGCAACCGAGCGCAGGGCGCTGGCGGTAGGAAGCTGTGAGAGGGCATTGAACATGGTGTGTCTCCGATGAATGAGCCTGAGCTTACTAGAGGGCGGTACGCCGCTTCAATCAGAAAATGCTATCGGCTCCATGCAATTGTCCGCTTTGGCTTGAGTCCGGTGGGCGTTATGACAAACTTCAGGCTTGCGCGACCCTTCAAGGATAACCATGACCGTTCCAGCCTTTGCCGCCGCCCAGTCGATTTCCATCGCGGGGGACGTTCACGCCAATCTCCTGCGCCATCAGCATTTCATGCAGGCCGCCGCTGAACAGGACGTGCTACTGCTGGTGTTTCCCGAGCTGTCGCTCACCGGTTACGAACGCGGCCTCGCGGCGGGCCTGGCCATCCTGCCGGACGACGCCGTCTTGCAACCGCTGCGTGACCTGGCGCGCGAGCTCGGCTTGACTGCCGTGGTGGGCATGCCGATTCGCTTGTCGGCAGAGGCGCCGGTGTTGATCGGCGCGCTGGTTCTCGGTGCCGACGGCTCCCTTGGGGTGTACAGCAAGCAACATTTGCACCCTGGGGAAGAAGTCGCGTTCGCTCCAGGCCACGGCGGCTCGATGCTGGAGATAGGGCAGGAACACATCGCGCTGGCAGTGTGTGCCGATTTCTCTCACCCCAGTCATGCCGCGACTGCGGCCGCGCAGGGCGCTACGCTGTATGCAGCAGGCGTGCTGATTACCGAAGGCGGCTATAAACCTGACACTACCTTGTTGCAGGGTTATGCCGGGCAGCACGCCATGACGGTCCTGATGGCCAACCATGGTGGCGTCACTGGAGGCTGGGAATCGGCCGGGCGCAGCGCTATCTGGGGCCCGGACGGTTCGCTGGTCGCGGCCGCGACAGGCGCGGGTGAACTCTTGGTCATTGCCCGTCGCGATGCCGAGGGGTGGGCCGGGCAAGTCGTGCCGGTTATGCTGCCTTGACGAGGTGCCCATGAGCCTTGACTGGCGCGAGGCTGTTGCCGGGGACATCGACTTTGCCCGTCAATTGACCTGCGACAACATGCTTCCCTATTACATCAAGCACGATTTGCTATGGCAGGACGAGGCGTTCGATCTGGCCTGGATCATTCGCCAGAACTGGATCATTTACCGTGAGGACCAGGTGCTGGGCTTTGTCAGCCTCAGCCGTGACGCGCGCGCTTTATATATCCGGGAATTACAGATCGATAAAGCGTTTCGCGGGCAGGGCGCCGGTACCTGGGCGATCGGACAGGTTTGGCGCCTGGTGGCGCAGGAGCGTCGACCGGCACTGCGCCTGACGGTTTTCAAGAATAATCCGGCCAGGGCACTGTACGAACGCATGGGGCTGCGGGTTGTGGGTGAGGACGAGTGTTTCCTGAGGATGCAGCGAGACGCTGGTGCTTGAGGCCTTGGCCGCGTGGTGAAGAAGATGTGTTGTAACTGTTATCCGTCCCTTTTGCGCTAGGTCTGGCGAATGGTTTTTGCTAAGGTGTGGGGCAATCCAAATAAGACCAAATCGTGAGGTGTCTGCTTGATTAGGGTGTTAGTGGTCGATGACCATGATCTAGTCCGTACGGGCATTACACGAATGCTGGCTGATATCGATGGCCTGCAGGTGGTTGGGCAGGCTGAATCCGGGGAAGAGGCGCTGATCAAGGCGCGTGAATTGAAGCCGGATGTGGTGCTGATGGACGTCAAGATGCCTGGCATCGGCGGCCTGGAGGCCACGCGTAAACTGTTGCGCAGTCACCCGGACATCAAGGTCGTCGCGGTCACCGTCTGTGAAGAAGATCCCTTTCCGACCCGGTTGTTGCAGGCAGGCGCAGCGGGCTACCTCACCAAGGGGGCCGGTTTGAACGAAATGGTCCAGGCCATTCGTCTGGTTTTCGCCGGGCAACGCTACATCAGCCCGCAAATTGCCCAGCAGTTGGCAATCAAATCGTTCCAGCCCACCAACGACTCGCCCTTCGATGCGCTGTCGGAGCGGGAAATCCAGATCGCCTTGATGATTGTCGGCTGCCAGAAAGTACAGATCATCTCCGACAAGCTGTGCCTCTCGCCCAAAACCGTCAACACCTACCGTTACCGTATCTTCGAGAAGCTTTCGATCAGCAGCGACGTTGAGTTGACGCTGTTGGCGGTGCGCCACGGCATGGTCGATGCCAGCGCCTGAAAAATGACTGAATTGTTTGATCCAAGCGCGTTCCTGTCCACTTGCAGCGGCCGTCCAGGCGTGTACCGCATGTTCGACAGCGATGCGCGCCTGCTCTATGTCGGTAAGGCCAAGAACCTCAAGAAACGCCTGGCGAGCTACTTTCGCAAGACCGGCCTCGCACCGAAGACCGCTGCCCTGGTGGGGCGCATCGCGCAGATCGAAACCACCATCACCGCCAATGAAACCGAAGCGCTGCTGCTCGAACAGACGCTGATCAAGGAATGGCGCCCGCCTTACAACATCCTGCTGCGCGATGACAAATCCTACCCATACGTGTTCCTGTCCGACGGGGCTTTTCCGCGCCTGAGCATTCATCGGGGCGCGAAGAAGGCCAAGGGCCGCTACTTCGGTCCTTATCCCAGCGCCGGGGCGATTCGTGAAAGCCTGAGCCTGCTGCAGAAGACGTTTTTCGTTCGCCAGTGTGAAGACAGCTACTACAAGAACCGCACCCGGCCCTGCCTGCAATACCAGATCAAGCGCTGCAAGGCGCCGTGCGTAGGGTTTGTCGAACCTGAAGTCTATGCCGAGGACGTGCGTCACTCGGTGATGTTCCTGGAAGGCCGCAGCAATGCCTTGACCGACGAGCTTTCGGCGGCGATGGAAGACGCGGCGGTCAACCTTGAGTTCGAGCGGGCCGCCGAGCTGCGCGACCAGATCGGGCTGCTGCGGCGTGTGCAGGACCAGCAGAGCATGGAAGGCGGCAGTGGTGACGTCGATGTGGTCGCCGCGTTCATTAACCCGGGCGGTGCCTGTGTGCACCTGATCAGTGTGCGGGGCGGTCGTGTGTTGGGCAGCAAGAACTTCTTCCCCCAGGTGGGTATCGAGGAAGACGTGTCCGAGGTCATGGCGGCTTTCCTCGGCCAGTACTACATCAGCAGCCCGGAACGCGACCTGCCTGCCGAGTTGATCGTCAACGTGGTGCACGAAGACTTCCCAGCGCTGATCGAAGCCATTGATAAGCTTCGCGGCCGTGAATTGTCCATCAGCCACCGCGTGCGTGGCACCCGGGCGCGCTGGCAGCAACTGGCCGTGACCAACGCCGAACAGGCCCTGGGCGCACGCCTGGCCAATCGGCAGCACGTGGCGGCGCGGTTCGATGCCCTGGCCGACGTCCTCAACCTGGACGAGCCGCCGCAACGGCTGGAATGCTACGACATCAGCCATTCCAGCGGCGAGGCGACTGTAGCCTCCTGCGTGGTGTTCGGTCCGGAAGGCCCGATCAAGTCCGATTACCGCCGCTACAACATCGAAGGCGTGACGCCAGGCGACGACTATGCGGCGATGCACCAGGCGCTGATGCGGCGCTTCGGCAAGCTGAAGGACGGGGAGGGCAAGCTGCCGGACATCCTGTTGGTGGACGGTGGTAAAGGCCAATTGTCCATGGCCCGTGATGTGCTCAACGAGCTGATGGTGCCCGACCTGATCCTGCTGGGCGTGGCCAAGGGCGCAACCCGCAAGGCCGGCTTCGAGACCCTGTACCTGAACGACGCCGCCCATGAGTTTACCCTCAAGGGCGATTCGCCGGCGCTGCACTTGATCCAGCAGATCCGCGACGAAGCCCACCGTTTCGCCATCACCGGGCACCGCGCCCGGCGCGGCAAGACCCGCCGTACGTCTACGCTGGAGGGAGTGGCAGGGGTCGGCCCGACACGCCGTCGCGACCTGCTCAAACATTTTGGTGGATTGCAGGAGCTGTCTCGTGCCAGCATCGAAGAGATAGCCAAAGCACCCGGTATCAGTAAAAAGCTCGCTGAGTCGAT
>Ga0308169_10005769_pt1 | contig 11124 bp, 18 predicted proteins | sample PhyBR1_2_FD_202139 | JGI IMG/M metagenome (GOLD analysis project Ga0308169, IMG submission 202139) | Phyllosphere microbial communities from UC Gill Tract Community Farm, Albany, California, United States - DLSLSB.R1 | ecosystem: Host-associated > Plants > Phyllosphere > Unclassified | place... | reverse complement strand
ACTTCATCTGATTCGAGAGCGAAATGAACGCTAGCTTCACTCTCCCTCAAGAACTCGACTCGCTTGTCTGCCTCTTCTTTCGTTCCGATCACTTCACTCGAAACGATCGCTTTCTTCAATACCTCACACTGATGTTCGTCCCAGCCATCAGGAATACCCATGACAATCTCCATCGATGAAGAGAGTCGACTCCAAACTCCATCTCCTCCGAGAGTGTTTTCCTCGAACCAAGTTTGAGCATTTTTGACGAGGTAAGCGATGAAAGTAGAGTAGACTCCCTCGATAGCGACTCCGGAGGGAAGTGGAGGAGGTGAGAAGTCGGGAATAGGATCTTGTAAAGTCGAGGTCGAAGCGAGATCGAGCTTTCCGACTTGCGAAGAGAGAGTCGCATCGACGTCCCATTTGAGCGATTGAGGGTGAAGGTGCAACTTGAAGTATTCGCAGAGTCCCAATTGACCTTTCTTGAGTCCAGTCTGCTTAGCTTCGGCACCACAGAGAGGTGAGGAACCATCTCGAGGGAAAGCGACGAGAGAAGGTAATTTCGAATCGAGAGGGTGAGAGGGCCATGAGGTGACTGTACGAATCGAAGGTGTAGCCCCAGGAGTGAGGTGAGCAATGGAGACAGCAGCTAGAGCGGCAGAGAGGGTCAGCTTTTGGAAGAGCGGGAGGAGAATTAACAGCGCAACATAAACATGAGCTAGGTAATCCTAGCAGTGAGATTACATTCTTCGACTCTCTTACTCGTCGTCGTCCTCGTCGAGGATCCATCGTCTCGAGTTGTCGTCGCCGGTGGGGATATCGATCGAACGAGAGCAAACCACAAGAAATGGGAAGAAAGAAATTCCTCGATTCGTTGTCAAATTTCCCATCGGCACATCAGAACTCTACGCAAGCGAGGTGGGTGGAAAGCTACCGAATGCCTATTTCATTCCATGATACATGCGACCTACTCAACACGCTCTCGTCAGTGAAGTCTCGGAATACGTTCCCCAAAAATGATTCATAGCGAAAAGTTGGCTTACACAAGCGTCAACCACCTGAGCCTTCTTCATACCCGCTTTTCCCTTCCATCCTCCGGGACCATTGCCCCTGAGCTCTTGTGGTTTCAATGCGAGATGGTCCATTTGCATCAATATCGCGTCGACAGTCAAGTTCACCATCTGACCTCTCACCCAACCTTCCTTCCTCTTCTTCCAGTCTTGACGGGTCATGTCTTTGTCTTATTTCCGCGCGATGCGTGTCAGTCTCGAGCTTGAGCTTTAGCGTCGAGCGTACTTACACGGCTTCAACTTGCTTACATTCTTCTTCTCCCGTTCCTCTTTGGTCTTCTCCTTCTTATCCTTCTTGCCAGTCTCACCCACCTGTTCAGATCAACGACTCCGGGTCAGTACGACTCGCGATGAAGGGAAATTTAGGACCCTTCAAACTGACCGTTGTTTTCGCCTTTTCCCCTCCCTCGTTCCCTCCAGCTGTCCCTCCTTCGTTTCCTCCGCTCTTCTCCAAGATCTCTTCAACTCGCACTCCCAACGATCCCAGTAAGTTCTCGATCAACTCCTTGAGTACGACTTCCTCCAGTGTCTTGGATCGACCTTTGTCCTTGCCTCGTTCTCTGTCTCCTGCAACGATCTCCTCTTCTGGCGCCTCCCTCAATCTACGTTCGTTGGTCGCGAGATTGCACACCTCCCGAAGCAAACGTAGCGATGCCGCTCCTCCGATTTCGTCCCAAGTTCTGAAACATCCACCAATCTCCGTATTCGAGTACATTCTGTCTCTCCCTTCCGGACTCTCGTATCCCTCCGCCGCAGACAGCTCCGTCTCCTTCTTGATACACGCTCCGTAGAAAGCGTTAATATTTGAAAGCGTATCGATGGTTTTCGTAACTTTTTCGCTGACTGCTGGAGCCAATCCATCGAGCGAGGACTGACGGAAGATCTCGTCGAGGTCAGGCACGTAGCGTGCAATCGACTTGAACATGGGATGAGTCGCAAGGACGGCTGGAGCACAACACTTCAGCTTCGATCGAATGCAGAGACGGAGCTAGCGACTTACTCGTGAGCGAGGCATCTAAACGAAAGCGGCTAATGATCAGACTACGTTCTCTCCGATAGATCGACGTTCGTTGGGCTGCTTACATTCGTCATCGGGAGTGAATAATCTCGGTAGGGTATACGCTCCCTCTTCTTCTTGTTCTTGGTTCTCTTTCGAATTTCCAGCTCCATTCTTCTCGACTTGGGCTTGATCCTCCGCCTCGAATTCGAATCCCAATGCCCCACATACCATCTTATAAGCTTCCTCCAGGTCTACATCGTTCAACATCCCCAAAGTGTCGGCCAGCTCTACGAACGGAGGGTCTCTCAACCTGCTCATATCCTGTCTCATTCGATGTTCCGTTTGTGCTTTCTTGGGAGTCAGTCTTATGTCGTGACCTGTACCGATGTCTGCCTGTTTCCTGTACATCTTGTAGAGTGAAGAGGAGAAGAGCGAAAGTGGGTAAAAGAAGAGCTGGGAGGGGTGACGGGTGCGCTGAAGTTGCGAGTCTGTGTTGATCTAGCAGTGATTATGGTTTGATCGAGGTTGTGAAGCTGTCAATTCTGAATGAGAAAGTAGTGAATAGGAGAGAGAGAGAGAGAGAGAGGTCTGTTCGTGAGAGACGTTCGAGAGACGGACTCGTCCCAAGCTCTCTCCTTCTTCCCACACTACTCAGATCGAATCTGCTTTGTTTAGATAACAGTGATGCCTCCTAGGAAGCAAGTCTCATTCGATCAACTGCCCCCTCCTTCACCCAATCCCTCTCCTTTCCCTCCAGGCCCAATCCAACAGCACGCACCAACCGCTTCCACTTCACAAGCTTCAAGCGACAGGGACCCCAGACCTGGAGAATACGCTATCGATCCATCGCTGTTGGGAGAAGGGGTAGGATTGAGGAGGAGAGATCAAGTTGCGGCAGAATTCAGAGGGGAAAGTCCTCAACAAGAATCGGGTCAAGCTGGAGCTGGAAGAGGACCAGAAGGGAATCTGTTTGATGCTGAGGGAAACATTCTAGTTGGCGAAGCTGGTGATGCGAATGAAGGGAGAAGTAACACTCCTCGTAAGAAACTTTTTGTCATTCCTCTCTTTCACCAGCAGGGCTCCCGTTGCTAACTCATTCGTATACGTTTCTATTTTCACCACCTCTAGAAGCACAACCGAATCCTCCTCTCAATGCCGCTCTCCAAGAGGTCCAGAGACTGATCCACAATCTCAACATCTCACAAACTTCATCTCCCGACCTCAATCGATTCAGGAATGGCATCGCCGGCATGACCAAGTGGAGCACCGCTGCCAAGAGAACCTTCTTACTCGAATCGAAGGAGGACCGCAAGATGTCGAAAGAGAACGAGAACTGGAAGAAGGATGAGAAGAACAAGCAGAATGGTTTAGGGAAGCGCGATTTTTGGGTCAAGCTCATCAAAGAGCAGATTCAACCTGCTCTCGAGGAGAACGAAGGCGCGGATCAGAGTGACCCGAGTTGGCATCGAGTCCCGGACGTACGCCCAATCTTTGTTGATTCGTAGTGTTCGCTCCGTCCAATCCTGACGCACTCTTTGATGGAATAGTGCGGCATTTTCAACCTCTTCGAACAGAACCCGAAGGACAACGTCTCGAACATCAGTGTGATGCTAGGAGAACTCGATCAGTGCGAGAAGCCTTTCTGGAAGCTCTTCGCTCCGTCGCTCAGGCGAGTTGTTTCCTTCTCCCTCCTCACATCCGTTCACAGAAAGCTGATACTCGTCTCCACTCACGCAGCCCAATAACGTTGAGAATGATCGTTGTCCGAACTCGAAACGCCTGCAAGAAGGGACTCAAACTCTGGCTAGGGTGTTCTACGAATCAAGTCATCGATATGATACCACATATGAAGACTTTCATCAAGGAGATGACCGATCAAGGCGCAGAAGTTTACACTTGGTCCCACCTTGAACATGGCAGTGAGTTCTACTACACTCTTTCCACCTCGAAACTTTCCTTCCTCCATTTCCCTTGATCCAAACACTATCTCCTTCACTTTACCACTCCCTATGATCGAGGACGTAAGCTGACTTGACTTCGATTCCCTTCCGCAGAAGACAAAACCGATCACCCTAAAGATGGAATCGTCGCCGACGGCAAGACCGGGAAAGTCACCTGGTACATGTTCTCGGGCAACTTGGGAACCGCGGGAATGGGACATGAGGTTCATTGGCGAGGCGAGAAGAAGCGCGAGAGGAAAGTGCGTGAAGAGATTTTGGGACTCGAATGCGATGACGAAGAAGACGAATCGGAGGAGGAGGAGGACGTCGAGTTCCCATCTTCCTTCGAAAACCTCGGGAGAGTCGTATTCGATGCACGATCGGACAATTCGGGACTGTGGCCTCTTCTCAAATCCCATTCGAGGACTTACGAAATCCGAAGGAAAATGAAAGTACTAGTGATGCACACTCCAGGCTTCTTCAAACGTCGTGAGTAGCTTATCTGACTACTTCTCAACACCGATTGGACGCTGACGTCTACGTGTACAGACATGAAGGTTTACTCGAGCGATCGCCCTTACGAGAAAATGAAGTACCGCGAACAGCATCGCCAAATCGTCAAGGAGCAGAAGAAAGAGCAACAAGCCGAAGCTCTGCGAGATATCGGCGAGATCCCTGCATACGAACGACACCGCGATTCGCTCGAGATCGCTGTTTTCGATGCGGTTCAAGACGACAACGAGAAACTTCCTCCGATTCTCCCATTCGACGACCCCGCCTTCGAGCATGCACAAAGTATCGCCTCGCGCGAAGATCATGTCGAAGCTCGAAGAATCTTGGACAAATTCGAACGAAGTTTGGAAGAGGTGTGTAACGAAGATGAGGAGTCAGCAAAGCGACGAACGGAACTACTTAAGATAACCCGCGAAAAAGTAAGCTCTTCTCAATCCTAGTCCCAGATGAACCTCCTGACCATGCTCTTTGTTCACAGAAGATCGATCGCAAAGAGGTTGAAGAGGAGGAAAACTTTGTCAAGAAGAAACGAGTCAAAGTTCGCTCCCAGCCAATCGCTCCCCTCACTTTCTGTCACAAATTGACTCCTCGATCGCTCTCACAGGACCCGAATCAGCCTCGCAACTACACTTCCCGTATGCCCAGAGGACGACGACCGTCTTCTTCGAATCGATCCTCCTCGAGACCTCGCGCTTCTTCTTCGAATCCAACAACTTCTCGATCCGGATCAGGTCCTCAGCCACCTCCTGCTCACCTACAAGCTCTGATGCGAGGCGACTACGACACTCAGATTCTCAATATTCTCCAAAGTCGTGAAAATGTAGTCGAACGGTGGTCGGACGTCGCTAACCACTTCACCTCGTCGCAGATTGGCGGACATCACATCGAAGCGCGATACCCGTATATTGCCAATGCTCCTCCCAGGCCTTTCTTCCGATACATGGAGAACTTCAGACGGAACGTCGAGCTCGCAGCAGGAGTAGGAGCAGCTTCGGGAAATATAGTGCGAGGAGACGATACAGAAGTCGAGGGAGATGGTTATGAGGACGATCGAGGTGTCTCAGAGGATGTGGAGGACGATGCAGACGATCGTTAGGGTGTGGATGGCTTATCGAAAACCTTTCAATCGAGTTACGTCGAAATCTTCTTTGTTTCTTTTGCTTTCCTTCTCTCTTCGCGGTCTTTTTGGAATACTATTGAGCCTCAGCTTTCTCACATCATTAAACTCAGTAGCTCGAAGCGAGGTAGCGATCGCAGAGGAAGGTTGGATTCGGCGAGTATCGTCGTCGAGCTGCGATTTTTTCGAAGATATATTCGATCTGTCTCGTTCACCGATGAGTCTGATCAGTCTACTTTACTTAGCAGAGAGCACTTGTCGGACTGATCAGGTGAGCTACTAGAGAGCCTTGATCATTCAAATCCGACCTTTTCGGAGAGACCTCGAGTTTCGCGAAGTTGAAGAAATCTGGTGATCTCCCAAACTCTTTCCTCCGCTCCCTATTCAGGTGGACTTCAATCATCTCCTGGACCATCATCAACACCAGGAGCAGCATACGAGCATGGTAGAATACGGTGGAGAAGCTCAATCTGCCTTCTCCGAAGCGATTCCTTCGCAACCTTTTCCTTTCCCTCTTCCATCTCAACCTCAAGTAGCACAATCAGACCTTTCTACTAGTGCTCATCCAAACACCAGCTACTCTTCCACAGCCTGTAAGTTCAAGCATTTCTTTAGAATGCTGGGAAATCAACTTCGCAGAGGGAAAAGATCACTCCTCCTCCTCCTCCTCTCCTCCACCTACATCATCGACACTCTTCGACCACAAAGACATATACAGAGAGACTGATCGTTCTTTTATAACTGCAGCTCGTTCCCTTCTCTCTCCTTTCCCTCAGCCAACTCCATCCTCCTCATTCAATTTCTCCTTTTCCTCCCATCCCCGTACTCCACTATATCTACAGCCTCAGCCTCCCCCTCACCCTCAACAACAGTATCAGCAATACCAGCAGTATTCCCAGCCACCTCAATACCCACAACAGCCCCAGCAAAACTTCTATTCTACAGCTTCTTCCCCGTCCTTCCCCTACTCCGCACCTCAGCCTTCCACTAGTCATCTCCCTCTCCCTCATCATGATCTTACGACTCACCGCAATGGTCAAACAATCGCTCGACCTCCCCATCCTCAGATCCTCCCGAGCATCTCATATCTCCCTTCCTCCTTCTCTCCTCTCCCGAACGCACTTGATCCAGCGTGGCTAGTCACCAATAGCCCATTGCAGAGTCATCAGACCCCTCGACCTCCTCACCATTCCTCTCGCCATACTCAAACATTTTCGACTCGTCAAGAAGCACTTCCTTCTTCACTTCGACAGCCTGCTTCCTCCTCTCGACCTTCGAAACGAGTACGAATCGTAGCCGCGAACATCACTGAAGATTCCAGCGCGGATGCGGACTTTCTGCCATCTAAAAAACGCTTCAAAGCTACCTCCTCCAGAGCTTCGAAAGAACTAGGACCTCTCGGTTTATCGAATACGAGTCTATGGCCCGCTGAGAAAGATGCTAAGTTGATGGAAGGAATTGAGATGCATGGATTGGGGAATTGGGACAAGGTAGCGAAAGTGGCAGGAATGGCGAAACATCAGTGCAGTAATAGATGGAAGGAAGCGAGAAGGAAGCCAAAAGGGAAGCCAAAAGGGAAGATAGTGGCTTTCACGGAGGAGGAGGATCAACAGATTCTATCGCTCCGAGAATCGGGTCGAGGTTGGAGAGAAATTGGGCGACAGCTCGGACGTGATGGGAGCGTTGTGAGAATAAGGTCGAAAACATTGGAAGGTTACAAGAAGAAGGGCCTCAAGGTACCGAAGAGGCGAGGTTTCAAGTTGGTTAAAGCTGTCGAGAAAGCTGAAACCGAGGGAGATTCGGATTCTTTCGCGCCCTCTTTCACCCCTCCCTCAATCGGCCCTGTCCTTGCTTCCCGTTTCGACGACCCTCCTCCTTCTTTCGACGACCCTCTCCCCTTCTTCGACGATTCGATTTTACAATTCGGTCTAATTCCCGATAACTCTGGTTTCTCCCCCTCCTTCGATTTACCCCTCTCTCCCATTTTCGCTAGTTCAACATTCTCCTCGTTCGCCCAACCTGCCCCTCAATCAAGCGACAACTTTCACTTCAACAAGTTCATTGAGTTTGGAATCGATAAAAACGATGAGGGAACGGGAGAAATGTCCTTTGCTGGATTTGGTGGATCGACTTCGAATGGTGGAGATACGGGAGGAGAAGAGGATCTAGGAGGATACGAGGATAACGACTGGAGTGCGATGAGTAGGGAGGACATAGAGAATGATCTGATGGTTTGGGATGGTTTGACGAGAGTGGGAGACGTTGGAGTTGGAGAGAGTCGAGTTGGAACGATGGGAGCTGCGGCAGTGTTTGACTTGGGGGAAAATGAGGTGGAAATGATGGATTGGAGGGCGAGTGAGGAGGAAGTAGGGGAGGAAGTAGGGGAGTTGGGAGGATCTCGTGAGAGCGAAGAATCGGAACGGGAGGGAGAAAGAGAGGAAGGGAAGACTCTCATGGAGTCTATCGATGCGGAAGTGAATGGAGGAGACGGATACAAAAGTGGAATTGCTAAAGGGGAAGACGATGAATTGGAGGAGGGGGAGATTAGAGAAGAACCTGGCGATTTCTCCGGCGCGAGAGAGGGTGGGAGTGATTCGGCGTTACCCGTAAGCATTCATACTCATCGTCACGCGAGACTTGGTGCTGAATGGCTCTGTAACTGGCGATAGGACCTCGCTCTCTCCACGCCACCTTTCGGATTCAATCCCCAATTCTCTCAACCTGGTTCCTCCGCTCCCTCTCGTCAAGGCTCATTCTCCTACAACTCGAACGGACCTCAACCTTCCGGACTCTCAGCTTATCCTCCTCCTCCACCACCTCCCGCTGGTGGTTCGCAACTCGGTTCTTCGCCTCCAGGAGATCAAGCTCCTATCTACGGTGGACCTCAACTCGGTCAGCAACATCAGATCATTCTTGGGAGAGCTGTGAGGGGACAGGAGTCTATCGCACCTGGTCCCGCTGGTCCTGGATATGGAAATGCGTTCAACCCTGATGTTCGCTCAATGAGGAGTCCTCTTCTTGACGAGTTCAGGTCGAACCGTAATCGTACTTGGGAGTTACCTGTAAGCTTCTTGTCTCCTCTTCTCGTTTCCCTCGATCTCAACTGACTCGAAACCTCTATCCCCGCTGCATAGGTTCTCGCTGGACATGTCGTCGAATTCGCTGGTGATCCACTCGGTTCTCGCCACATCCAGCAAAAGCTAGAGAACGCTACCGATGCAGAGAAGGCTATGATCTTCAACGAGATCTTGCCGAACATGCTTCAGCTCTCAACCGACGTTTTCGCGAATCGTGAGCTCCCACCTTCTTCTCAAATCGATCTCTCGTTTATTCCTTGACCCGCTCATCCCATCACTCGCTCGCAGACGTCATTCAAAAGTTCTTCGAGAAAGGTAGTCAAGCTCAGAAAACCGCAATGGCGCAAGTTCTCGAAGGACAAGTTCTCCCTCTCTCGCTTCACAGGCACGGTAGTCGCGTCGTTGAAAAGGTAAGCTTTCTCTCCTTTATCTCTCCTTTATCTCTCCTCTTGATGCTTCATGACTAACTCTCACTGTTGACAGGCTCTCGAATTCGTGCTCGTCGATCAACAAGTTCGTCTCGTTAGGGAACTCGAAGGTCACGTCTTGAAGTGTGCTCGCGATGCTCGAAGTAGTCACGTCGTTCAAGTTTGTTCCTACTCTCTTCTCCAGCGGCGAGATTCACACTGATTCGCTAATCCTCGTCTTCTCAGCGCGCTCTCGAACGAGTTCCTCCCGAACATCTCCTCTTCATCACGGATGCTTGTAGCGATGAAGTTTACAGTCTCGCGACTCATCCTTACGGCTGTCATGTACTTGAATGTATCTTCAAAAAATGTCCCGCTCATCAGACGCGAGCTCTCTTGAATGAACTTCGCCGCTACACTCAGCAACTCGCTCAAGATCAATACGGAAATGTGAGCTTCTCTCTCACTCTCTGATGACCTCTCATCCTTTGATGGGGACTGACGCTCTCTCGTACGATTGTAGTACGTTATTCGATGGCTCATCGAAAAAGGGGAAACTCTCGACCGCTCTCTCGTCATCTCGAGCATATACGGTCACGTCCTCCCTCTCGCTCAACATAAAGTCGCATCCAACGTCATCGAGGAATGTATAATACACGCCTCGGAAGAGGAACGTCGTCGCATCATTGACGAACTTCTCGCTCCCGCTCCTGATGGATCCTCGAATATCAAGACGATGCTCGCCGACGCTTTCGCAAACTACGTCGTTCAACAAGCTTTGAAGTCGTCGGGCGGAGCTCAACGCGAAGCTATCTACCTGGAAACCGCTACTCAGCTATCTGATATACGCAAGGATTCGAATCGTGATCAGAGGTATCCGGTCTCTGGTGAGTCTTTCTTCTTCTCTTTTCGGAAGTCGCATCTCATATCTCGCTTTCGCTCGACAGTCGAGAAACTTCTTGAAAGCGAACGCCAACGTAATGCGATTTCAAAGTGACTTCTCTCTCATGGGATTTTCTGTGGAGGTCTTTGATCTGGTGTATGCTCTTTCCTCACTTCTCTTTGTGACTCGAGCTGACGAGGTCGTCAACAGGTAGAAATAGAATTGCTGGAAATGTTCGAAATACTTCGCTCTCGCTTGTTATGTAGTCCCCCTTCCCTTAAATAGCTGGAACTAGCAAGTCGACTTTCTCTGTATTATCTGCTAGCTGCCAGCCGAGGCTGCTGTCAGTAGCTTGGCGAGGGAAAGTCGCAAGTCGGAATACAGTCGAGCATTGAGCTCTGGATGAGCTCAACGTTCCCTGCCACACCGCCCGAAAGCGCAAAGATCTATCTTTCCAAAAACAAAAAAAAGGATTGCAGCACGACGAGGGACAGAGATATACAGAACAGAGAATAAAAGTGAGCACAACCGGATGTATCGAAATCAGCGAATGAAGGAAAGAGAGGGAGAGCTCAATTATTTGCTTGACCAAGATTGTGACATCAATCTCTGTGTAGCGACGAGACTTTGATACTTGACGTCGGGGTCACCGTGAGCCATGAGTTCCACCACTCGAGCCTTCGCGCCTAGATCCTCAATAGCCCTACGATGAGAAAGAAAGATCAGCAATTCTAAAACACTTCTTCCCGTTGTCATGGAACTTGACAAACTGTGCGATATCGTTTGCAGCAACAGCGAGGGTGAGAGGTTCTTGCGAAGAGGTCAGAAGGTGAACGAGTACCCGACGAAACGAAGGATTAACCACTCGAAATTCTCTCGGGATGCAAGATGGGAAAATGGAGAGAAAGAGAGAGAAAAAACAAGCGAGTGTAACAGTTTATAAAAGAGTGACAAGTGTCTGTTCTAGAGAAGCAACAGTGTAGAATAATGCGAGTGGAGAGAGAGGTGATGCTAATCATGAAGTCCTCCGAGGTAACTTTTCCTTCCTTCGCCTCCTCCTCCGACATCCCCTTTCAATCCACCTTTCTTCCCAGTACGTTTACCTCTCGACCACATTCCTACTGCAGGGTCGAAAATG